>FSXK01000234.1_pt1 | contig 11749 bp, 11 predicted proteins | sample 1638101 | NCBI WGS metagenome assembly FSXK01 (sample SAMEA3914788, study PRJEB12502) | metagenome | biome: forest; material: soil | place: Canada | collected 2011-07-03 | depth 0.1 m | reverse complement strand
CCGCAATACGTCCAAACTCATGGCAAGCTGAACTCTGTCGCCGATATCGAGGCTCATCCCGTCATCTCGTTCCGGATGCCGACATCAGGCCGGGAACGTCCGCTGGAATTTCTGGAAAATGGAGAACCCATCCAGATGCGTCCGCGATCACGTTTCTCGAGCAGTCACGGTGATGCGATGGTCGAAGCCGTACTCGATGGGGTAGGCATAGCGCAGGTACTTGAGCACATGGTGGAGCATTATCTACGCGAGGGACGTCTTGTAGAGTTACTGCCTGCGTGCCGTCCCGCCCCATTGCCCGTGAGCGTGCTCATACCGGGAACGCGCATGATGCCTGCGCGCGTTCGCGCATTGATCGATGCGCTCGCAGGTCAAGGCAGCTCGTGATGCATCGTTGGCGGACGCATTGGGTTGGAAGTCGGCTTTTTTCATCCGCGAAATCGTTGCTTCATATTCGACAATGTCATCTCTTCGGGTACATTTATGGTTCCCACGCTGTCTCTTCATCGGGAATCAAACCGAGCATCGATCTGTAAAACGACACAGCGGCAGTCGCTGCTTGTGCCGCGTTTATGGGCGACGCTCCTCAATCCTGGCATTCGTCTGGAGAAAATAATGATCTTCTCGCCTTCGAAGAAAATGGCTGTCCTCCTCGCATCGGCTGCGCTCATGATCGGATCGACCGCGCCCGCTTTTGCTCAAAGCAGCGGAGGCGCTTCCGCGAGCGGCACCGCCGATGCCGCTACCCAGGCCTCCGCGCCGGCAAAGACGACGAAGGCCGAGCGCAAGGCCGCACGCAAGCAGGCTCGGGCGAAGAAAAACGCCGAGTTGAAGAAACTGGAAGACGCGGGTTATCACCCGTCGCAGAACGATCCGAACTATCCGCAAGATTTGCAGAACGCACAGAAGAAGGCGGGGATCGGTCAAGGCGCCAGTCAGTAATATCCCTAAGGGCGGGCGCGTTGTACTGTACGGATGCGCCCGCTGTAACAGGGCAGTTGTGCCGACATGCACAAGCGCCCGCGGCAACTCCACTGCTGCGAGCCGGGACTAGAACAACGTACGAATTCCGACCCGCACCGCGGTCGACGATTGCCCCGAGCCGACATAGATACCATTGGCAAACACCGGAGCCGCACCTCCACCAAGGAACACCGGCGCTGCGCCGCGCGAGGCACGTCGTCCCTGCAGATCGAGGCGATCGAGCAGCGTGAGATAGACGTCGGCTTGCTGCGCTTGCCCGAAAGCGCGCTACCTGTGGATGTCGTGTTCACGCCGTTAATGGAGGAGCCCTTATTACTTGCGATGCATGCGGGGCATCGCCTCGCCAATGTTCCGTCGATCAAGCTGAAGGATCTGCGCGATTAGCCGTTCATCGCCTATCCGCGGCAGGCGGGGGTGGCGGTGTACGAACAGACGGCCGCCTTGTGTACCAAGCGCGGCTTCGAACCTCAGGTCGTGCAGGAAGCGCAGCAGGCTTCTACGCTGATTGGGCTGACCGCCACGGGGCTTGGCATTGCGCTCGTGCCCGCGACATTGCAGACCATTGCGGTGCCGGGTGTCGTGTTCAGACATCTGGACGAGACGGACACCATTACCACGCTGTACATCGCGCATCGCTATCTCGACGCCAACGCCCGGGCCATGCAGTTTGTGGAACTGGCCTTGGGTCTTCGCCAGGACATCGTTAGCCCTGCGATCCCGTGACATACCCGAGCCGTGCGCTAATAGCCTGCGCTTCTTGACGAACGGCTGTGGCGATCGAACCGTCGATTGACGAATCGAATCCACCGGTCGCGCCCAGTGCCGTGAGCGTCGCGCATAGCCGGCCGTTGAAATCGAACAGCGGTGCGGCGACGGCGCTGATTCCTTTCAGGTTGGTGTCCTTGACGCTCGCACACTGGAGCGCTTGAACGTCGCGCCTTAACTGGCCGATGGGATCGTCGCGGTCGAGTTGCGCAAGAAGGTCCGCAGGCGAATGCAACAACTCTTCTTCCGCCATTTCCCGTACACGTGATTCGTCAAGCAGCCCCAGAAAAACCCTGCCTGTTGCTGACCACAACAAAGACATGACCGATCCGGCTCGCACGTTCACCGTGACCGGTAAGCCCGGTTCCTCGAAGCGCACGATCGTCGGCCCGCGATTGCCCATCACGGCAATAAAGCAGGTGACTTCAAGGCTTTCTCGCAGACGTACCAATGACGCTTCGGCAAGCCGGATTGGGTCGGCGAGCCGCATCGCGGCTAGGCCGATGGCAAGACACTCCGTTCCCAGCACGTATTGCTGGGTGCCTGATTCCTGCGCCACGAGCGACTCTTCCATCAGGCTCACGAGATAGCGATGAACCTTGGCCGGGCTTTCGCCGATATGCGATGCCAGCGCGGTCAGCGAAGCGCGTCCGCCGATCGCCGCAAGACCCTTCAGCACAACCATCGCCGTCGATGCGGACTGCACGCGCTGTCGACGCTCGCGTTCGGGTGCGGCGAGCGCTTCCCCCATCGTTTCAAGTACTTGAGCTTTTTTCATGCGTCCATTCTAGCGGGCGGCTGACGACGTCCGGCAGCGCCAACACGTTTACCCTGGTAGTGAATTACGCATAGCGTACTATAGTTACGCAAATGAATTGCAGCCTGGAGACATGGATGAGCGACGTCAGTAACCCGGATCGCGCCTCGGCGTGCCCCTTCCACGAAAGCGCGGGCAGCATGCCGGCGGGTTGCCCGGTCAGCCACCATGCCGCTGAATTCGATCCTTTCGAAGACGGCTATCAGCAGGATCCGCCGGAATACGTGCGCTGGGCACGCGAACAGGAGCCGGTCTTTTACAGTCCGAAACTCGGCTACTGGGTCGTGACGCGCTATGAGGACATCAAGGCAATCTTTCGCGACAACCTGACCTTTAGCCCGTCGATCGCCCTCGAGAAGATCACGCCAACCGGACCCGAGGCGAACGAGGTGCTGGCGTCATACGGGTATGCGATGAACCGGACGCTCGTGAACGAGGATGAACCGGCGCACATGCCGCGCCGTCGCGCGCTGATGGACCCGTTTACGCCGGAGGCGCTCGTGCACCACGAGCCTATGGTGCGCCGTCTTGCACGTGAATATGTCAGCCGCTTCATTGACGACGGCAAAGCGGACCTGGTCGATCAGATGCTGTGGGAGGTTCCGCTCACCGTTGCGCTGCATTTCCTTGGGGTGCCGGAGGAAGACATGGACACCTTGCGCAAGTACTCGATTGCGCACACGGTCAATACGTGGGGACGACCGAAGCCCGAAGAGCAGGTCGAAGTCGCGCATGCGGTGGGCAAGTTCTGGCAATACGCGGGCAAGGTACTGGACAAGATGCGTCAGAACCCGGATGGTCCAGGCTGGATGCAATACGGCATTCGCAAGCAGAAAGAACTGCCCGAGGTCGTCACCGATTCGTATCTGCATTCCATGATGATGGCCGGGATCGTGGCGGCGCACGAGACCACCGCAAATGCCACTGCAAACGCGATGAAGCTGTTGCTTCAGCATCCGCAGACCTGGCGTGAAATCTGCGAAGATCCGAGCCTGATTCCCAATGCCGTCGAGGAGTGCCTGCGGCATAACGGTTCGGTCGCTGCATGGCGGCGTCTTGCGACCCGGGACGTCACTGTCGGCGGTATTGATATTCCTGCGGGATCGAAGTTGCTGATCGTGACGTCGTCCGCGAATCATGACGAACGTCAATTCGCCGACGCGGATCTTTTCGACATTCGCCGCGAGAACGCAAGCGATCAACTGACGTTTGGCTATGGTTCGCACCAGTGCATGGGCAAGAATCTCGCGCGCATGGAGATGCAGATTTTCCTCGAAGAATTGACGCGTCGCTTGCCGCACATGCGTCTTGCCGAGCAGCGCTTCACCTACGTACCCAATACGTCGTTTCGTGGTCCAGAGCATGTGCTGGTCGAATGGGACCCGACTCTCAATCCCGAGCGCACCGATCCATCGGCGTTGCAAGCGCGAGCCGCTGTGCGTATCGGCGAGCCGTCTGCGCATGCGATCAGCCGGCCCGTTGTCGTCACATCGGTGACCTGGGCGGGTGCGGACATCGTTCGCGTCAAGCTCGGCTCACCTGACGGCCGGCCGCTTCCACGATGGACGCCGGGTTCCCATATCGATGTCGAATGCGGCACGACTGGCATCTCGCGGCAGTACTCACTATGCGGCGATCCGGACGATGCAGGCTCCTTCGAGATTGCGGTGCTGCGGGAGCCGCAAGGGCGGGGCGGCTCCGAGTGGGTCCATAACAACATCAAGGCTGGCGCATCGGTGCGCATGCGTGGGCCGCGCAATCACTTCCGGCTCGATGAAACAGCGAAAAAGGTCATCCTGATCGCGGGCGGCATCGGCATCACGCCGATCAGCGCCATGGCCCGGCGTGCGAAGACGCTCAACCTCGATTACGAATTGCATTTCAGCGGACGCACGCGTACGTCGATGGCACTGCTCGATGAACTCGCGGCACTGCATGGCGAGCGTATGCGGGTGTATGTGTCCGACGAAGGTACGCGTAACGATTTCAGCGCACTGCAGATCGACGAGGCGGCCCAGATCTATGCATGCGGACCTGCGCGCATGCTCGAAGAGCTGCAGCATGCGTCGGCCGGTTGGCCCGACGATGCACTGAGAGTCGAGCATTTTGAATCGACAATCGGAACCCTGGACCCGGACAAGGAACACGCCTTCGAAGTCGAACTGAAGGATTCGGGGCTGGTGGTGACGGTGCCTGCCGATCAAACGCTGCTTGCTGTACTGCGCAAGGCGAACGTCGACGTGCAGAGCGATTGCGAGGAAGGGCTTTGCGGCTCGTGCGAGGTACGGGTGCTTGCGGGTGAGGTCGATCATCGCGACGTAGTTCTGACCAAAGGAGAGCGCCAATCGAATACACGGATGATGACCTGCTGTTCGCGTGCAAAAGGCACAAAGCTCGTGCTGGAACTGTGACACGTGCCGCCTGCTTGCATAGGCGGCACGGATTTTGATCATAGTGTTTCTTCAAACGGCCGGCACCGGCGAAGTAGAGCCTCGACCCGCAATCCTGCATGCCTCGCCGGGACCTCTTATGCGAGGCGGCCGAAGTCCCGCCCGAGTGCCTTGCTGGCGGCCGTGGAGACAATACGGCTGCGCTTGATGGCGCCACGCCGATTAACGGACGCCGCACTGCGCAATTTCGACCGCGCTCGCTGACCGGCTGGTGCCGAGCCGATAAAAGACGCTGATACATCGCCGCCATGCGAGCGCATCGCGGCGCCAGTCTGTACCGGCTCAAGAATCTGCGCGGGTCGAGCCTTGAACAACTCCACCTGCAGATCGCCCGCGCCTTCGTGGATGGACGGCAGGTAGGCCACAGGCATCGCCTCTCTCAGCGTTGCTGCCGCAGAATCGACGCCGGCCTGCAGTTCACCGGCGTGCTGGCTGGCCGTACGCTGGACCGAGCCCTGCACATCGGCCGCCGCCTGCTCAATACTGCTTTTCAGCTTGCGCAGTTCGTCAAGCTGGATCTGCCGGTCTACCTCCGTCTGAACGCTGCTGAGGTAACGCTGCGCGCGCCCCAGCAGCGTGCCGGCCGTGCGCGCGACCCGTGGCAGTCTTTCGGGACCGAGCACCACCAGCGCGACCACGCCGATCACGGCCATTTTGGAAACGTCGAAGTCAAGCATGGCAACCGTATCTCCGGGTTGGTGTGCAATCAATCACATGCACGTCATTGCTGCTCGGCGACCGGACGGCCCGCGGCCTCGATCGACCCGTTCGCGGACATCGGCTTTGCGGCGGCCTGCACGGCCACCGGTTCAGCGTCCTGCATGCCTTCCTTGAAACCCTTGATCGCGCCGCCGAGATCCGAGCCGAGATTCCGGATCTTTTTTGTGCCGAAGACAAGCGAGACGATCGCCAGAACGATCAGCCAATGCGTAATGCTAAGGCTACCCATGATCACACTCCTTTCTTATGGTTGGACATCACCCAACAACCTCACTCAGGTCGTGCGCAGATCGTAACGGGATTCGCGCAGCTGATGTATCAGAGGTGTTGATGGTTTCGCGAAGAAATCCTGATTGGTCATTCTTGCCTCCCATTCTTAATATTTGCGGCACGGCGAGGACGTTGTCCTGCTGCTGCAGTGAGCCATCCACCTTGAGCGGCGGCTCACTGCAGCAAAGGAAACAGCGGATCCCTCCCTATAGCCCGTGTCGGACAGGCGTCGACCCTGACTTCCGGGAATTGATCAAAAAATAGTTAGGAGAAGCAAGCATGACTGATTTGACTCGTCGCAGTGTACTGGCCGGGGCGGCTGCTGGTGCGGTAGCGCTTGGTGCATCGGCTGTCGCCAAGGCCGCTGAATTCGGCAACCCCGACAGTCCCTTGCAAGGCGCCATTAACTCGACGCCCGCCGCGATTTCCGAGCCCGGTCCGCAGAATCCGCAACTGCGCGACGTCTTGCCCTCGTTCAACAACCCGCCGCCGACCGACGTCGGCGGCATGCCGATTCCGTGGGCATCCTTCAATGAAGCGCATAAGCGCATTCAGGCGGGTGGCTGGGCGCGTGAAGTAACGACGAAGGCGTTCCCGGTATCGAAGGATATCGCGGGCGTGAATATGCGTCTCGGACCGGGTGGCGTGCGCGAACTGCACTGGCACCAGCAAGCGGAGTGGGCCATCATGGTCAGCGGCGAGGTTCGTATCACGACCATCGACACCAAGGGTCGCGCTGAAGTCGCCGATGTGCAGTCCGGCGACATCTGGTACTTCCCGCCGGGCCTGCCGCACTCGCTGCAAGGGCTGGGCGACAACGGCGGTGAATTCGTGCTGGCTTTCGATAACGGCGCGGCCGGCGAATTCAACACGCTGATGGTATCGGACTGGCTCGCACATACGCCGCCGGACATCCTGGCCCAGAACTTCGGCGTACCAGCCGAAAAATTCAAGGAAATCCCGCTCGAACAATTGTGGATTTACCAGGGTGCGAAGGCCGGTCCTCTGGCTGCAGATCAGGAGTACTGCGCATCGCCGGCAGGCCGTCCGGATCATCCGTTCATTTTCCGCATGGGCTCGATGGCGCCGACCATCTCGAGCGCGGGCGGCGAAGTGCGGATCGTTGACAGCCGCAACTTCCCGGTTTCGAAGACCGTAGCAGCGGCGCTTGTGACGGTGAAGCCGGGTGGTCTGCGCGAGTTGCACTGGCACCCGGATAACGATGAATGGCAGTACTTCATCAAGGGAACCGGCCGCATGACGGTGTTCAACACAGGCCCGGCGGCGCAGACGGTGGACTTCAACCCGGGCGATGTGGGCTACGTCGAGAAAAACCTCGGTCACTACATCAAGAACACCGGTAAGGACGACCTCGTGTTCCTCGAGATTTTCAAGTCGGACCACTTCTCGGAAGTAACCCTGTCGCAGTGGCTGGCCAATGTGCCGCGTCAACTGCTCAGGGAGCATTTGCGGGTCGACGACGAAACCCTCGACGCGATCCACAACCTGAAGCAGCGTCGCGACGTGCTTGCGTAAGCACCGCAGTCCCGCAGCAACCGTGGCGTCGTGGGGCCGCTGGTTCGATGCGAACCGCGGGCCCGCGGCGCCTCACCCGGATTCGATGCTGTCCCGCTCCGGTGGCGGGGTAGAAGCAGTCAGTCCATCCCGACACCACGTAGCACTGTAAAGAGGCGCTCATCATGTTGATGGCAATTAAACGAACCGCCAGCTACGCTCTTTCTGGGGAAGCGACCGCCGACACGGTAACGGCGATGCGCGATACGCTCGACAACAACCGCCGGGGCGTGCGTGCGCTGCTGCCGTTCGCAGGGCCCGCGGTGATCGCCTCGGTTGGCTATATGGATCCGGGCAACTTTGCGACCAACATCCAGGCCGGCTCGACCTACGGGTACGAGCTGCTTTGGGTAGTGCTGCTGTCGAGCCTCGTGGCAATGCTGTTTCAGGCGATGTCCGCCAAGGTCGGGATCGTCACCGGCCGCAGTCTCGCGGAATTGTGCCGCGACCAGTTTCCGCGTCCGCTAGTGATGGGAATGTGGATCGGCTCGGAAATTGCCGCCATGGCAACCGATCTCGCCGAGTTCATGGGCGCGGCGATGGGCATTTCGCTGCTGTTCCATCTGGCGATGGGCTGGGGTCTGCTGATCACAGGCGTCGTCACGATCGGTATCCTGTCGCTCGACAAAAAAGGCTTCCGTCCGCTCGAAATCGTGATCGCTGCGCTGATTACCGTCATCGGCCTGAGCTATCTGTGCGAGCTCGTCATCGCGCCGCCGGACTGGCACGCCGCAATCTTTCATACCTTCGTGCCGCATCTGCACGGCAACGATGCACTGATGCTCGCGGTGGGTATCGTCGGCGCCACCATCATGCCGCACACCATTTACCTGCACTCGGGTCTGACGCAAAACCGTGCGCCGGCGCGCAATGATTATCAGCGCCGCAAGCTGGTGCGGTTTTCGAACCGCGAAGTGGTGATTGCATTGGGCTTCGCCGGCCTCGTCAATCTGGCGATGGTAACGATGTCCGCTTCAGTATTCAGCAAGAAGGCCCCAGGCATCTCGGACATCGCCGTGGCTTATCACACGCTTACGCCTGTTCTGGGTACCGGTGCGGCCGCGCTGTTCCTGGTCTCGCTGCTGGCGTCGGGCATCTCCAGTTCCGTGGTAGGAACGATGGCCGGGCAGAACATCATGCAGGGCTTTGTCGGCTTCAAGACGCCGGTACTCGTGCGACGCCTCATCACAATGGTGCCAGCCGTCATCGTCTGTATGACATGCAATCCCATGAACGCAATGATCGACAGTCAGATCGTCCTGAGCATCATTCTGCCGGTCCCGCTCGTCGCACTGGTCGTGCTGTCGTCGCGTCGTTCAGTGATGGGCGGTTTTACGGCGGGCCGCAAGCTGATCGGCACCGCTATCGTCGCCACCGGCGTGATTCTGGCTCTGAACGTGATGCTCATCTGGCAATCCGTCGTCTCGTAAGAGGGCGCGGGTACGAAGCGCGACTTCGTGGCGGGCGCGAGGAGCTGCAATCGCGCGTGTCTCTCGAGCTGTGTCATCAGGAGGTAGCAGATCCATGCCTGTATGCACCTTGTCGATCCCCGTGAACTGTTCGAGCCGCGCGTCGCCTTCAGTGAGAAGGAAGTGCCGGAAGTCGAGGGCCGCGGGCGGCAAATGCCGGTCCGCACGGTGGACCACGCACCAATGGCGTTTAAGCGGAAAGCCCTGCACGTCGAGTACCTTAAGCAGGCCGGCCCGTACTTCGAACTGAACCGCCTGCGCCGAGAGAAAGCTGATGCCCATGCCTGCCATGACCGACTGTTTGATCGCTTCGGCGCAGCCGATCTCCATGAATCGCGGCGTCGACTCGTGGTTGCCGAACGTTGAATTGGCGGCGCTACGGGTGTCTGTACCGCTCTCCCTGACGATCAGGCATTCGTGCGCGATCCGCACATACGGGATGTTCCGTTCGTAGGCAAGCGGATGCGTCGGAGCGGCGACGAGCACGAAGGGATTCGGTGCGAACGCCTCGGCGACGATGGCCGGATCATCGGGCGCGTGAACCATCACGGCGAGATCGATCTGGTCGCTTCTCAGCAGCGCGATGAGCTGGTCGCGACTACGCACCGTCATGTCGAGTTCGACGTCGTTCTTGCCATGCAGGAATGCACCGATCAGGTGCGGAAAGAAATAGCTGCCCGATGTCACCAGCCCGACCCGCAGGCGCTGGGCGCCGCCGGCCTTGAGGTTGTTAATCGACAGTTCGGCAGCTTTCAGATCCGCAAGAATCACCATGCTATGACGCAGCATGACCTTGCCTGCCTCGGTCAAGGCGATCCGCTTGCCCGCCTGGGTGAATAGCGGCAAGCCAGCGTGGTCTTCCATCTGCTTGATTTGCATCGATACTGCAGGCTGGGTCAGGTGCAGGTCTTCAGCCGCTCGGGAAAAACTCAAATTACGCGCAACGCTTTCGAAAATTTTTAGTTGGCGAATTGTTATGTTTCTCATCTAACCGTCATTCCTTCGGGGAGTACAGATGCTTTGGCAAAGCGGGGCTTTTACATAGTGTAGCCCTTGTGACAAAACGCCGCATTCCCGCGCGACAGGCGCCAGAAGCCCATTCTCCCCGAACAGATGGCTGTGCAGATCCCCGCCAGGGCCGCGGCGCGGGCGGTCTGGAGATAGATGCGTCCACAACGATTTCTTTAAATGTTCTTAGCGTTTCCTTGTAGGTAATTTCCCTGATCCGCTTTCCGAATCGTGCAATGCAGCAGGGCGCCGCTCAAACGTTATTCGGCAAGCTCACGCTGCGGTGTTCCGGCAAAGCGAGGAAACGTCAGGACGAGCAAGATACTCCCGCGACAAACCTTCGACGCTCGGACAACCGAGTTGCGCAAGCGTGCGGTCGATCTCGTCTTTCATGATGGCAAGTACGTCATCCACACCGTTTTCGCCGGCCGCGGCAAGACCATAGAGCGTGGCCCTGCCGAGCAGCACTGCGCTCGCTCCCGCGGCGAGGGCTTTGACCACGTCCGAGCCGCGCCGTATGCCGCTGTCAATGAGGACCGGGCGGTGTGTCCGATTCTCCGAACTGCACAACAGTTCGAATGGCGCGACAGCGCCGTCGAGCTGACGGCCACCGTGGTTGGAGAAAATGACTCCGTCGGCGCCCGCAGCGATGCAGCGTTGCGCATCGTCCCAGCGTGAAAGCCCCTTGACGAGAAGCTTGCGCGGCCAGAGCTGGCGTAGCCACTTCAGATCGTCCCACGAAAAGGTCGCGTCCATCTGGCGGCTCATTAGCGCCGCCTGCAACTCGGTATCACTCGCGTCTGCACTGACGAAGTTGGCGAGCTGCGGCATGCCGTGCCGCAGATAGCTCATTGACCAGCGCGGGTGAGTCACGCCGTCGAGCAGGGTCCGCAAGCTGTAGTGCATCGGCATGGCGAAGCCATTTCGCAGGTCGCGCTCGCGTTTGCCGTTGACCGCGACGTCGACCGTCAGCACCAGCGTGGAGTACCCGGCCTCCATGGCGCGCCGGACCAACTGCTCGGCCAGCTTTCTATGGACAACGTAGAGCTGGAACCACAGATCGCCGTCCGCGTGCTCCGCGACCTCCTCGATTGATGAATTAGACGCCGTGGACAACAGGAACGGGATGCCGAAGCGGGCCGCCGACCGGGCGAGGGCAATATCGCCCTTCGGCCAGAACGATCCGTTCAATCCGGTTGGCGCGATCAGGAGCGGTGCGGAGATCCGCTTGTCGAATAAGGTGATGCTGCTATCGCGCCTGCTCACATCAACCAGCCGGCGAGAACGCAGACGCACTCGCTGAAATGCTTCGCGATTATGCGCAAGTCCGGTTTCATCTTCGGCGCCTCCTTCAAGATAGTCAAAGACCATCTTCGGGAGGCGTTTGCGTGCAAGTGCGCGGTAGTCCTCAACATTGACTGGTTTGCTCATGCTTTTTCTCTTCGGCTTACGCTAGCCGGGTTTCCACTTCGATGAGTACAGGGCGGGCTGTCTTCAGCGCTTCGGTCAGGGCAGCACGTAGCGCTGTGCTGGATTGAACGTTGTGTGCTTTCATGCCGTATCCGCTTGCGAGCGCGCAGAAGTCGATGCCAGGTACGTCAAGGCCGGGTACTTCTTCGGCGTCGAGCACGCCGGCGAACCAGCGAAGCGCGCCGTAAGTCCCGTTCTTCATGATGATGAAAATCGCCGGG
>FSXK01000694.1_pt1 | contig 11767 bp, 8 predicted proteins | sample 1638101 | NCBI WGS metagenome assembly FSXK01 (sample SAMEA3914788, study PRJEB12502) | metagenome | biome: forest; material: soil | place: Canada | collected 2011-07-03 | depth 0.1 m | reverse complement strand
GGCGAAGGGTACGCAACTGCTGGGCGTGAAGGCTGTGGTCGCACGCAGCTTCGAACGGATCCACCGTTCGAACCTGGTGGGTATGGGCGTGCTGCCGCTGCAGTTCAAGGGCTCGGATAGCGTGCAGTCGCTCGGTATTACCGGCGAAGAAACGTATGACGTCGAAGGCCTTGGTGACGACTTCAAGCCGCAGCAGGAAGTCACGCTGGTGATTCGCGGTAAGGACGGCAAGGAGAAGCGCGTGCCGGTTCTGCTGCGTATCGATACGCCGATCGAAGTCGACTACTACAAGCACGGCGGGATTCTGCCGTTTGTGCTGCGTTCGCTGCTGGCTGCTTAAGGCTAGCGACTACGCACGCAGTAGAGCTAAGCTGTTTTGCAGGTGCTGCGTCCGTTAGGACGCAGCCGACTTTGGAAGCCCGACTTTGGTCGGGCTTTTTTTAAGTGTCGAGCTTAGTTAAACCCTACTCGGCTTTGGATTTAGCGCGTGGGTGTGTCATCGCCCAGCTTTTGAGAGCGGTGGTGACTTCGTCGATGACGCCAGTCCAGTCGTCGAACTTCGCTTGTCTGAACAGGCGTATCCCCTTCGGATACCAAGGCGAATCCGTCTGGTCGGTCAGCCAGCGCCAGTCAGTGTTGAAGGACGGTAGCATGACCCAACAAGGCTTCCCGAGCGCACCCGCAACATGGGCGACCGAAGTATCCACGCAAATGGTCAGGTCCAGTTGCGACACAATGGCCGCCGTATCGGCGAAGTCTTGAATGCCTTGTCCCAGCGGAATAAGGGGTTGTCCAGCGGGTGGTCGAATGGCTTCATCCTCTCCTTGCCCCTTCTGCAGGCTAATAAACGTCACGCCTGGAACTGACCATAGCGGCGATAACACGGAAATTGCCGGCAAAGACCTACTGGCGTCGTTACTGTGTGCGGCGTTTCCCTTCCAGACAAGCCCCACGCGCAAGCCATCGCGGGGCAGCTTCTTTCGCCAACGTTCGATTCGTTCACGCAAGGGGAAAACATAAGGAACGCGGGCTGGGATCGTTTGCACGGTCGTGGCAAAGCGCAGCGGCAGGCTCATGAACAGCGACCAGTAGTCGTGCAGAGGTACCGTGTTTGGATTGGTGAATACGGCGTCCACGCCCTCAACAGTTTCCAGCAAAGGCTTGAGTGCTGGGCGACAGACCAGAGTGACGCGAGAAGCGCCACGACGCTTTAGCAGTGATGCGTATCGCACGAACTGGACCTGGTCGCCCAAACCTTGTTCGATCCATATCACAATCGACTTCCCGGCAACGCATTCTCCGTGCCATTGCGGGTAGGGCAGATAGTGGGGTATCCCCGTGGCCGGCTTCTTTAGTCTTGGACTGTAGCGTAATTCGTAGCAATTCCAAGCCTCGGCATACCGCCCCAAACCAAGGAGTAGACAACCGAGGTTGTATTGGACATCTGTGAAATCAGGTTTGAGTTCCAGCGCGCGACGATAGGCGGCTTCCGCTTCAACATACCGCTGCGAATGCGCAAGCAAAACACCCCGATTGTTATGGAGATCGGCGAATTCCGGGTTGAGTTCCAGCGCCCGACGGTAAGCGGCCTCCGCTTCAACGATCCGCTTGGTGTCTGTATACAGGCTTCCAAGATTGTTGAGCGTTTCAGCGGAATCCGGTTCGAGTTCCAGCGCGCGAAGATAAGCGGCCTCCGCTTCGACAAACCGATTGGTGTGTGCGAGCAGATTACCCAGATTGTTACGGGCTTCCAGGAAGTCAGGTTTAAGTTCCAGCGCGCGGCGGTAAGCGGCTTCCGCTTCGAAAAAGCGCTTCGCCCGTACCAGCAGAATACCCAAATTGTTGAAGGCTTCTGCGAAATCCGGTTTGAGTTTCAGCGCGCGGCGGTAAGCAACTTCTGCTTCGGATATGTTGCCCTTTGCCGATTCGATTGCACCGATCTGACACGCAAAGATGGCATCCGCATCCGAAGTGCGTGAATCCGCGCCTTGCTGTTCCTCTGATTCGACAAACGTATGGGGTGCGAACGTATCCAGTATTGGGTCTTCGCTCACTGATATCTTTTGTTGGTTAAGCATTGTGGCATCATGCATTTCGTTAAATCAGGGATGGCGCCCACGCAGAGACGGTTGACGGTGCCGCTCTACCTGCGCAACAAGACACGCCCGCGCCCCTTTTCCGGTACCCGTCGTGACTGCGGCCGAGCGTCCCTTATGATTGGCGAGGAGGGTCGCGTTAAACCCTACTCACTGCGATCGGATTGGGCACACGGATGTGTCAGTGCCCAGTTCTTCAGGGCGACAGTGACTTCATCAATGACGTCAGTCCAACCATCGGACTTCGGTTGCCTGAACAGGCGCATCCCTTTTGGGTACCAAGGTGAATCTGACCGATCTTGCAGCCAGCGCCAATCACTGACGTAAGGCAGCAACACCCAGCAAGGCTTCCCGAGCGCGCCCGCAACATGGGCGACCGAAGTATCAATACAAATGGTCAGGTCCAGTTGCGACACAATGGCCGCCGTATCGGCGAAGTCTTGAATGTCTCGCCCCAGCGGAATAAGGGGTTGTCCAGCGGGTGGTCGAATGGCTTCATCCTCTCCTTGCCCCTTCTGCAGGCTAATGAACGTCACACCTGGAACTGACCATAGCGGCGATAACGCGGAAATCGCCGGCAAAGATCTCTTGGCGTCGTTGGAGTGCAAGACGCTTCCCTTCCAGACAAGCCCCACGCGTAAGCCATCGCAGGGCAGCTTCTTTCGCCAACGTTCGATTCGTTCACGCAAGGGGAAAACATAAGGAACGCGGGCTGGGACGGTTTGCACGGTCGTGGCAAAGTGCAGCGGCAAGCTCATGAACAGCGACCAGTAATCGTGCAGAGGTACCGTGTTTGGATTGGTGAGTACGGCGTCCACGCCTTCAACCGTTTCCAGCAAAGGTTTGAGCGCGTCGTTGCAAACCAGAATGATGCGAGAGACGCCACGACGCTTGAGTAGCGGTATGTATCGGGCAAATTGAATCTGGTCGCCAAAACCCTCTTCAGCCCATATGACCAGCGACTTGTTGGCGAGACGCTCTCCTTGCCAACGCGGAAAAGGCAGATGGTTGGGCGCTACAGCGACCCCATCTTTAAGGCTAGGATCGTAACGCGATTCATAATGCTCCCAAGCTTCAGCGTAACGCCCTGATCCAAGGAGAAAGCAGGCCAGATTGTGGCGCACGTCTGCAGAGTCTGGCTTGAGTTCCAACGCACGACGAAAAGCAACTTCGGCTTCGACAGGTCGCCCAATCTCCTTAAGTAGCTTCCCAAGATTGTTCTGCACTTCCACCCAGTCTGGTTTCGCTTCCAGTGCACAACGGTAAGCGAACTCAGCCTCGACGACTCTCCCTGCATCCCTAAGAAGATTACCCAAATTGTTGTGAGCTTCTACGAAATCTGGCTTGATTTCTAGCACGCGGCGATAAGTGGTTTCAGCCTCGACCCATCGCTTTGATTCCCAAAGCAGTATTCCCAGATTGTTTAGCACTTCAACGAAATCAGGTTTGATCTCCAAAGCGCGTCGGTATGCGAATTCCGCTTCGACAAAGCGCTTCGTCGCTGCAAACAAAATGCCCAGGTTATTGAGAACCTCTGCAAAATCCGGCTTGAGCTTCAGGGCGCGACGGTATGCGATCTCTGCTTCGGTCAAATTGCCCTTTTGCAATTCGATTGCCCCGATCTGAAGGGCAGAGATGGCATTGGCATCTGACCTGAATGTGTCCGCGTCCAGCCGTTCACCTGCATCGACAGACGTCTTCGGCGCACGGCTTGTCAGCGTCAGGTCTTCGTTCGCGGAGAGATTTTGTTGGTTAAACATCGTTGAATCGTGCATTTTGTAAACTCGCGGATACCCCCTGCAGACCGCCGGTTCGACCGTAACGTCGACACACACTCGTGCGTGCGGATCACAGATCAAAGCCGGCCAAGCCAGACAGTGCATATGTTGTCATTGGCCGTCGCGATCAGTATGGAAAGCGCTTGGATCGTCGGTAATCCGGCGCTGCGTCATGTGGTCGTTCCAATTGTTGTCGCCCGCCACCGGCACGGCGGCGCGCATGGTCGGACGCTGCTGCTGCGCCGACCAGTTGAGCCACGGGGCGTCGTTGTTCGCCTTAGCGTCGTCGTGCGGCATTTTGGCAGCCCATTCGGGTTGCGTCGACGGCATAGGTTGCGTCGCAGGATGCGTTGCGCGGCTCAATGCGACCCGTTCGTTGACGTGCGTTTCGCTCAGAGTGGCAACCTTGACCCGCTTGACTGGTTTCGCTGGCTGCGTTGAACTGTCTTCCTCACGGGCCGCAACGCGCACGGACTGCTTAGGTGCGACTTGCTTTGGCACAGCAAAGGACAACGGCTTGGCCTGGGTGACTTGCTCGGGTGCCGAGGAACGCACCGGCGCCGCTTGTGAAACCTGATTCGGCGCGGTGGAAGACAACGGTGTCACCTGCGCCGCCTCCTTCGCCACACTAGAGGGCGCAGCCGCAACTTGCGCGACGGGGTTCGGCGCCGCAGGCGCTGCCGACACGGCGAGGGCGACCAGCGGCGTACCAGGGGTCGCCTGATTCGCCGCGGTATGTGTGCCTTCGTCAATCGTCGGCGAAGCCGGCTTCGCAACCGCGACCGTTTCTGCGTGCGTATCACCAACAACCGGCTTGGCGGCAGGTTTCGAACGATCGCCACGCGAGCTTGCAGACGCCAGCACCGTCGGCGCCGCCGTTTTTGCCTTCTCCGCATCCTTCATTGAGCACGTAACCAGCAGCCACGATAGCGCGATGGTGCAACCAGCAAAGATAGCGGCGGCCAGCGCATGATCCGAGCGCGACGAACGGGGACGAACCTTACCCATCTCGAGATAGCGTTTCGCTTCCGCCATCATCTCGTCGATATCATGAGTCGCCACGCGTTGCGGCGGCGCCTTGTAGAACAGCACGTGCTTGACGCCGGGAGGAAACAAGCTAGCCCGCGCCGGTCCGGCAGGTTCACGCACGGCTCGCTGCACCGCTTCGCGCAGCACATTCCGGCGCGAGCCGAACGGCGGCGGCAAACCGTCGAACGGGCGAGGCAGCGGAATCGTCAGATCGCCCTCGATCAAGGCTAGCGGTCGAGTCATGGTAGGTTGCTCCGTTGTGTTTCGATCGCTATGTCGAGATCCTTCATTAGCCCTTCTATACGGTATGCGAGCGCATCGATCGCGCCCGCTTCAGGTTCGGGCTGGACCACGCTCGCGCGCCGCAACGCCTCCATCAAACCGCGCGCCCCGACCAATCCCACGGCGCCGCTCAACCGGTGCAGCGAAGCGCGCAATCCGCCGATATCGCCCCGGTCGAGCACACCGCGCATCTGTTCCAGGTCGTCGATCATCGACTTGCGCCAACCACGCGCGAACGCGCGAAGATCGATACCTTCGTCCGACAGCGCGACGAGATACCACGGATCAAAGGTTTCGGCTAAAGCGGCCGACGGGGGTTCCACGGGCTGTGCGGCAGGCTCCTGCGCAGCCGCGCGACTATCGCAATGCGCCGGTTCAACGGATGAGTACTGCGGTTCGATTGCGAACGGCGCACTGAACATCCTGCTTGTACCGAAGCCCGGCTCACTGCGCACCGTGAGTTCGCCACGCATGTGATGCGCGAGTTGCTGGCAGAGTGCGAAGTTGGGATCGCCATGGTCACTCGCCGCTTCGGCCGGCGTGCCAGTGGCAAACAGGCAAGGAAGCTGCACCTGGATTGGGGCTTCAGGGAAAGCTGCCGCGGCACTGACATCGCGCACCCAGATGAAAATGCGCTGTGAGCCAGCGTTCAGAGACTCTGCACGTGCGGCTACCGTAATCTGCCCGCGCCCGGTCAACCGGACAGCATCACTCAACAAATGGAAAACAATCTGACCGAGTCGGGCACTGTCCGCCAGGATGCGCGCAGCCACCGACCGGTCGATACTCACGCTCAGATACAGGCCTTTCTGCGCCGCAGCAGGTGAAAACAACGCAACGACGCCATCGATGAGTTCGCGCAGGTCCGTCAGGTTTTCGTCGAGAACAACGGTACGCGCTTCGACGGGCGCGGGCGCCAGCATGTCTTCCAGTGCGCGCGCGCACGTGCGCACTGCGGACTGGATTTTGCCGACCAAAGGCCATTGGGACGAAGACATGGAGCTGCTATCAAGCGCTTCGAACAAACCGGACAGCGCGGACAGCGGACCACCCACAAAATGGCGCATGGACATAAGGATTCGTTCGCGCTCCTGAACAGCAGCGGCAGCTTGCCTCGCGGCAACTGCGCGCTCGGCCTGTTCGCGCTCTTCAACCGCGATATACCGGCGCTGCCATTCACTCTCCGTCCCACGCAGCTTCTCGGCTGCACGCTTAAGGGCGACGCGCGCGCGACACCAGCCGCCAAGCGCGACGAGCGTGAGTGCCGCCAGAGCTAGCAGGGATATCAGCAACCCGTGCCACACCATAACCGCACGATGAGCCCCCATTGCAACCTGATGTTGCAACAGACCGGCTTCAGCGGCGGGAATGACCTCGGAGTCGCAAGCGATGCCGGTCGCATCGCGAGAATAAGGATTCTCTTCCGGTTGGACGCGTGTCGCCAGCGCGTCGCGCGCGCTAAGCGCTGCGACTGCGCGCGGCCCGCGCGCGTACTGCGCGCCCGCGCCCTCATTGACCACCGGCGCGGCATTGGCACGCACCGACAGAACGCACAACATCACGAACGCCAAGATGCTGCCAAACGCGGTTGCGTAGCGGATCGAGGCCGCGCGTGCCGAGTGCGAAATGCTGCGAGCGCGGTCCTGCGCGAGTGCCCGGAAGCCAGGCAGGCTCATCATGTCCATACTCGGCCCAGCTCAATCGATCAGCTTTTGCAGCGACGCAAATTCTATGAGCGCGGCGAGCGACGACAAACCCAGCTTTTCCTGAATGCGACTCTTGTACGTACTGACGGTTTTGTCGCTCATGAACAGCGCGTCCCCGATCACCTTGTTCGACATCCCTTTGGACAGCATTTGCAGGATCATCAGTTCCTTATCGGACAGCAACTTGAGCTTGTCTTCCTCGCCGGCATCGTTGGCGGATGCGCCCTTGCCGGCGCCACCGGAACTCATAGGGAAGACGGTGTAACCCGCCATCACGGCCTCCACGCCGCGCATAATCTCCCTCATCTCCTGAGATTTCCCCACGAAACCCTGGGCACCCGAGCGCATAGCTCGTGGCGCGAAGGTAGCCGGATCCTGGCCCGACAAAACCAGCACGCGGACCGACGCATGCGCCAACTTCAGACGCGGGATGACCTCCAGCCCGTTGATACGCGGAATATCGAGGTCGAGGATGGCGAGATCCGGCGTACTTTGCCGTGCCACTTCGACCGCGGTTTGCCCGTTCTCCGCCTCCAGAACCTCGACGACGCCGAGCAGTTGCATAAGATGCATCTTGATGACCAGGCGAAATGCAGGGTGGTCGTCCACAACCAGGATAGTAGTCATTGCGTTGTTATCCTAACGAAATTCTTGTAAGAGGCGTATCTGTGTCGTGCGCCGGCAAAAGCGCGTGCCAGCTGTATTGGCGCGTCGCCTGATTTGCAGGCAGCCGCGTCCGTTCCGTTGTGTTCCGATCAGCCGGCATCGCGCAAGAAATCGATCTCGACGCGCCGGTTCGGCGCGAGACACTGCACGAGTTCGTCGCGCTTTGTTTGCGTACATTCCACCATTGGGTTCGTTTTGCCGCGTCCCGTCACGGTAATGGGCAACGTCACCCCGCGTTTGACCAAATAGGCTTTCACGGTCAGCGCACGCTGCAGCGAAAGCTTCTGGTTGTAGGCGTCGCCGCCCAGACGATCCGTGTAGCCACTGATGTTCAGTTGGCGGATGCCCTTTGCCCGTTGCAGACCGGCCACCACGGCATTGAGTTGTCCTTTGCCGCCCGGCAGCAGCGCAGATACGTCGCCACCGTTGAAGCGGAACGCCGAGTCGGCTCGCAGCGTGATCCGCGGCGCTGCGGCGTGCGCCGGAGCTGGTGCGGACGAGGGCACTGGCGAGCTCGGCGTCGCGCATTGCAGCGCCGCCTCCGCCGACTTTCGCAAGTTGCCCTGGATACCAGGCATTGCCTTCTCGGCAGCCGCGAAGTTACGCGTCCATGCGTGGTGGCCAGCCAGCATCAGTTCGACTTCGGCGCAGGCGAGCGGCGCTTGCGCGTCCGGGCAGCGCGCGGTGGCCGGATCGCTCTTGATGACGTTGACGATCTTCCACAAGTCCGGACGGACTGTCGATACAGTGCGCAGTTCTGGATTGGCAGCGGACAGCGGTGTGCTGTTTTCCAAACCGAAAGTGATCATGGCGGCCTGGCCGATCGCTTCCTCGACGAAGCCCCACTGGTCGTGCGCGCTCCATTCCGCTTGCCCTGCATCGATCCAGCATTGGGCCTTCGTGTGGAAATAGGTGTTCTTGTCGCCGGGCAATTTGTCGAGCCGCTGCTGGAGAGCAGCAAGCGCCTCGCCGCCGCTCGTGATCTGCGAATAGGTGCTCAGCCATTGCGGCGTGACCGCACCGGCGGCTGTGTCCTGAGCTGTTCCGATACCGGTCTGGAGAACCGTTGGGTCTTCAATGCCCAGTCGGTCGCGTTCGGCCTGGCTCGCGCAGCCCGTTAAAGCCAGTGCACACGCCACCATCGTTAGCTGAAATTTCATCGCTTCCCTGCGTTAAAACGCATTCATTCTGTAAGAAGCGTTGAGTATGGAGGGGCGCCTCTAGGCCTGGAATGGGAAGATTCTTAGAGTGTCGTCGGACGAGCGAGCGATTTGATCTATTTCGCATGTCCGAACTTCCCTCGCTAATTTAACTAACTAATCAACTAGCCTGAATAGATGAGCGCGAAAGGCTCTCCGGCAAAGCACGCGGATGCGGCAAACGAACCATGGCTAACCGACTGGATGGATGAAGTCACGGACTTTGCGGACACTGCTGGGCTGATCGAGAGCCTCGACCTGGTGATCTCCACCGACCTCGGCGGCCCATCTTGCCGCAGCGAGGCGACTGGGATGCTGTGTTGACTAGGGTGGCGGCAGCTTTGGCGGAGCGTTTCATTCCTCATGGCGAGCGTCGTGAACCGTTTCGGAACGATCCTACAGACCGACTGCCTTTCAACACGCATAATCGGCGTGGAGTAGAACTCGCACACCGCGCCGTGTTTCGCATATCTGGCCGAGCGTCTATCTTATCCTCGCGTCCCAACGTGCCGACTCGATTTAAGTGCTTATGGCCGTCGGACGGACCTCTCAGCGGCTCTTCGTTCTCCGATCATGCAATCCCCTTCCCACCTGCGGCCTGATGACACTTCAACCTGGTACGACGACGCCGTGGACGCCTATCAGGCGCGGCACTTTGACGTGGCGGCGGCGCTCGTTGACCGCATTCTTGCCCGGGACCCGGGACATGCGGGCTGCCTGCACTTGCGCGGGCTGCTGGCACTGGTGTCGAACCAGATCGAAGCGGCACAAAGCTGGGTTGAGCGCGCGATCAGGATTCAGCCCGAGCCGATCTTCTTCAATACCCTATACGCCATCTACCTGAGATTGAACGACTTCGACAGCGCCGTTCAAACCATCCGCCAAGGTCTGGCACTCCACCCCGCCTTTCCGGTGCTTCACTACAACCTGGCGCTGACACTACAGCATGAGGAACGTCTTGAGGAGGCAGCCATCAGCTACCGCCGGACGCTTGAACTCCAGCCGGACAACTCGGCGGCACACAACAACCTGGGCCTCGTCTACAAGAATCTCGGCGCATGGGATGACGCCGAGCGGCACTACAGGCACGCCGTCACGCTCGGACCGACCAATCTCGTCGCTCGCAACAATCTGGGCAATGCCTTGCTCGCCACGGGCCGCTATGAAGAAGCGTGGCCCTATTTCGAAGACCGCTGGGCCAGTTTCAAGGATGCCGAAGGGCGACCCCAACCAGTGCGCCCGCAACTGCCACTGCCGCAATGGAAAGGCGAAGGTCCCGGTGCAGTAAATCGCGTGGAGAGACCGCACGCACGCGGAATACGCCTGCTCGTCGTTCACGAACAGGGCTATGGCGACAGCCTGCAGTTTGTTCGCTATCTGCCGTTGGCACTCGAACGCTTCGCGCAGGTCGGCTACATCTGTCCGCCATCCCTGCGACGCCTGTACGAACAATCGTTGTGTTCGCGCTGGCCGGCCCTCGTGCTGCTCGACGCAGTACCCACCGACCTGAACGATTTTGACTGGTATTGCCCTTTGATGTCGTTACCGATGGCGTTCGGCACCCGGCTCGACAACATTCCGGCGGCGACCCCGTATCTGTATGCCGATCCCGAATGCGCTGCCCCATGGCGAGCAAAGCTGGCTGAGTTGCCGAACCCCGAACTGCCACGTGTGGGCGTTGTGTGGGCAGGTGGTCATTCAGGCTGGGCGGCCGACCGGGTGCGCAGCCTGACGGCCGCGCAAATGGCACCGTTGCTCGCCTTGCCGCACGTCCGCTGGATCAGCCTGCAAAAGACCGATGACCCGGAAAAGCGAGCCGATGCGGCAAGCAATGCCAGGCTGAAAGACTGGACGGACGAGTTCACAGACTTCGCAGACACCGCCGCGCTGATCGAGAACCTCGACCTTGTGATCTCGGTCGACACCTCAGTGGCACACCTTGCGGCAGCGATGGGCAAGCCCGTCTGGTTGCTCAACCGCTTCGCGGGTTGCTGGCGCTGGCTGCAGAATAGAGACGACAGCCCCTGGTATCCCAGCTTGCGCGTCTTCACGCAGTCGCGGCGCGGCAATTGGGATGAAGTGCTGGCGCGAGTCGCCGCGGCCCTGCAGCAGCACTTCTTGTCGCATGACGGGCAGAAAGAAAGCAGCCTCCCGAACTGCGAGAATCAGGCACCTTAACCTTGGCTCACGGCTCGCGATTTGCCATGTATCAGGCTCGCGCGGCGCTCACGCCTCACTTCAACCCAAAGTCCACCCGCGTCGTCGCTCCCTTATCCTTGATCCCCTGTGCATCAAGCTTCGGTGCAACGATAAACACACGGCTGCTGTCGATCTTCCCGTCGAAGTATTGCTGCACGCTCTGCGCACGCTGCTGCGCGAGTTCACGCAAGCTGGCGTCGTCGACGGGCGCATGTTCGGCCAGCGCGCTCTTCATGTCATCCTCGGGCAGCGACTTCGTGAGACCCACAAAATTGCGCGGCTTTTTGAAGTCCGCATCTTTGTAGGCCTTGGTCAGATACTTGTCGTAGTCCTTTGGATCGACCGTCACCGTCGACAGATCGACGCTTTCCCCATTGCCGACCACATCCTTGATCTTCTCCTGCTTGACTAGTTTCTCAACGTACGCCGTGCGCAATGCCGGCGTATCGACCGCCGGATCGACACGCCCGATCAAGTCAATGCGAATCGACGATTTATCCGTCAGTGCCTTCGCAATCGTGTCGAGCTTCTTGTCCGCAGCATCCGAGAGTTTTGCGGACCCCGCGTCGAATTCGACATAGCCCATCTCTTCGCCGCTACCGCCAAACGCATTCGCGAGCAGCGAGAACGGCGCGGTCACCGCCTTCTCCAGCAGATTCAGCACCGCGTGCCAGATCAGACCGCCAATACTGAATTCCGGATTCGACAGCGAGCCGGACACCGGAATGTTCACGTCGATCTCGCCTTTTGAGTTCTTCAGCAGCGAAATCGCAAAGCGCACCGGCAGCTTGGTCGCCGTGTTGTTGTCCACG
>FSXK01000414.1_pt1 | contig 11892 bp, 10 predicted proteins | sample 1638101 | NCBI WGS metagenome assembly FSXK01 (sample SAMEA3914788, study PRJEB12502) | metagenome | biome: forest; material: soil | place: Canada | collected 2011-07-03 | depth 0.1 m | reverse complement strand
TCGGCGAAGTCAACCTCGCCGAACGGCTCGGCAGCGAAACGTTCGTCTATGTGAAGACAGTGATGGGAACGATCATGGTGAAGGTCGACGGCGCGGCGACATGCACAAGAGGTGACCTCATCGGGCTCGCGTTCGCTGATGAAGCACTGCATCTTTTTGCGAGCGATGGCTCGCGCATTTCCGCATCCTGATCAATCACGACTCGCTCGATATGACTACCTCACCCAGAATAGCGTTGGTCGAAACCTTCATCGTTTCGATCCCGCGTGATGTGCCTTACCTGGGCGGCCTCGGCCAGGACGAACAGGTCAACAGCCGTGGCTACCTGATCCGCAAGGGCAATAGAACGATTTATCCGGCCACTGACATGTCGGTGCTCATCAAGCTGACCGCGGACGACGGCACGGTGGGCTGGGGCGAGACCTACGGGATCGTGGCGCCTGAGGCTGTGACTGCGATCATCGACGATGTGCTCGGACCGGCTGTCATTGGACGCGATCCGCGCGACGCTGTCGTAATCCAGGAGGATCTATACGACATGATGCGGGTGCGCGGCTTCTTCGGCGGCTTCTACGTCGATTCCATCGCTGGCGTGGATATCGCAATCTGGGATCTGTTCGGAAAGCTGGTCGGACAGCCGGTCGTCAAACTGATCGGCGGCCAGCGTCAGACGTCCATTCCTGCCTATGTTTCGGGTCTTCCAGGCCGCTCGCTCGACGAACGTGTAGCGCTGGCACAGGAGTTTGTGACCAGGGGATTTACCGCGTTCAAGTATCACGCGGCGGTGTCTTTTGACGGGATCGTCGACGAAATGCGCGCACTGCGAGGAGGACTAGGGGAAAGCGTGCAACTCATGGTCGATCTGCACTGGAAATTCACGGCTCAGGAAGCGATCCAGCTTATTGACCAACTCACGCCATATCGTCCCTACTTCATCGAAGCGCCATGTCAGCCGGAGGACATCGAAGGCCAGGCGAGGGTCGGTTCGCAGATCCGTGTGCCGCTTGCGCTAGGCGAGGAGTGGCGCACGGTTTACGAATACCGTCCGCGGATCGAAAGACGGGCGATGTCGATTATTCAGCCTGAAATGGGGCATATCGGCATCAGCCAGTTCATGCAGATTGCGCGGATGGCCAATGCGTTCCATATGAAAGTGATTCCACACGCTAGCATCGGTATCGGTATTTTCCAGGCAGCGAGCCTGCATGCAACCGCCGCGCTGCCCAATGCACCGATGCATGAATACCAGCATTCGGTTTTCGATCGCAACCTGCAATACGTGAAAACGACCATGCGTTGCGTCGATGGAGCATTCCAGCTACCCGACGGCCCAGGTCTCGGTATCGAGCCGAGCGAGAAAGTGTGGCAGCACATTCGGAAGAAGCCCGCTGTGTAGAAGCAGAATTGGCGCAGTGCGAGCGAGTCGTTTCGCGCTGCGCCGGAAATACATCCAAATTTTTCTTTTATTATATTAATAAGGATCCCATATTATGAATCCGTCATTTGTCAGTCTCGACTGGGGAACGTCGAGTTTGCGCGCCACACTCGTGTCGACCGAGGGAGGAATCATTGAGGCGAGAAGTGCGGCGGGCGGCGTGATGTCCGTGAAGGAAAGGCAGTTCGAGGCGTCACTGAATGCGATCTGTAGCGACTGGATCGATCAGTTCGGTTGTCCAATCGTGGCGAGCGGCATGATCGGCAGCCGTCAAGGCTGGGTGGAGGCGCCTTACCTGGATTGTCCTGCGACGCCAGCCGCCGCGGCCCGTGCCTTTACGACGCTATCAATATCGAGCAAAGTCGACATGCACATCATTCCGGGACTGCGCTGCGGCTCGGGAGCGTCGATGTACGACGTAATGCGTGGAGAAGAGACGCAGATCTGGGGCGCCGATGTGGAAGCCGACAGCGTGTGCGTGCTGCCCGGCACGCACAGCAAATGGGCCTTCGTGGGCGAGCAATCGAGGATTACCCGGTTCGCCACCTATATGACGGGGGAGTTGTACGGCTTGCTCACCAAGCACGGTATTCTTGGCCGGCTGATGGAGTTTGGTGGCGGAGATAACGAAGCCTTTGCGCGCGGTGCAACGCTTGGTTTGAATCATCCGTCGCAAGCCACGCACGTGCTCTTTGCTGCGCGCACGGCGGGTCTGATGGGTGAAGAGCATCCGGCCGCATTGCCTGACTACCTGTCGGGTATCCTGATCGGCCTGGAAGTCGCGAGCGCCATCGCCGCGGAGAACGTGAATGACGAACGGCCCATCGTCCTGATCGGGGACGACGACTTGTGCTGTCGTTATGAAGTTGCTCTGCAGCTTGCCGGCTTGCAATCGGTGCGTGCGCGGGACGGCGCCACTGTTCAGGGCCACGTGCGGGTCGCGAGAGAGGCCGGCATCGTGGTGTGTGAGTCGGTCTGAGACCCAAACGACGACGCTAGCGAAGCAATACGGTGAGCGCGACAAGCTCGGATTGACGCGTAATGCCGAGCTTGGTGAAAGCGCGCTTTTTGTATGTCGTAACCGTCGTTGGTGAGAGTTCGAGGGTGGTGGCGACCGCGTTGACAGTCTCGCCACGCCCCAGCAGCATCGCGACCGATCTTTCCCGTCCAGAAAGCGCGTGGTGCCACTTGTGCAGAAATTCCGGCGGGGGTGCAGGCACGCTCAACAATCGAATATGCATCTCGGCGAGTGTGGCGAGGAACTCGCCAACGGAGGCAATCAGGATCTTGTCGTGGCTTTTGAACGGCCCGATCCGCGCGGTCCTATATAGGCTAAGGAATGAGATGGTGTCGTTACCGGGCATTGCGATCGAAAGCGTGTCAATGATCGCTGGTCGCGCGAAGAAGCGGTCGACGCATTCGACATGGGAGGCGGGGTCGACGACAACGGAACGGGCATCCGCACCGTTTCGCTGCCGTGCGCTTGAGGAAGCGAGTTCACGCACGAGAGGGGCGAGGCGGCCGTAGCCGGCGACGTATTCATCCAGCGGCGCGACGGGAAGATCCTGCGAGTGTCGGCTCGCGGTGCCGACCATGGATGCGCGCCCGCAGCATACGCGGACAACAGTGCAGTGGTCCACTGCGATAGCCGTATTCAGCGCCGCAAGCAAAGCGCTCGCGAATCGGCCTGAACCGGCTGTCCGAAGACTTTCGGCAAACAGTCCGGCACTAAGAAGATGGCGCGAGTCGTTCATCATGGCTTCGGGATATTCTTCAATGGATCAGCCGACGAGTTTCCTGTCGCGCATCCAGTCAAGCACGATTTCGGCGATTGAATCGCTGTTATTGTCGGCCATCAGTGCGTGGCTGTTGCCGATGATTCCGCGTGCCGGCAAATCAATCCATTGCGCGTCGACACCGGCAGCGGTCAGCGCTTCATACCAACGCCGTACCTTGGGCACAGAATTGACCCAGAAAGGGTGTTGGTCCAGATAGTCGCCCCAGAGGAACAGATGCGGTATGCCGCGCAAAACTCGCGGGTCACAATGTTCAGGGTTGGGTGCGCCGGACGGCTCGAGCGAGATGACGGCCTTGATACGACCGGGCGCGTGCAGCGGGGCGTTGAGTCCGAAATTGCCACCTTGACTGTGTGTCAGCACGATGCTGCTGTCTAGCCGGGCTATGAGCGCATCGTACGCATGTTGGGTGAGCTTGTCGTTGCCGCCCCAGCGCGGCACAAACTGGTTCATGAACGCTTCCATGCGAGCGACGGGGAAGCGAAGCCCCTCGTGAGAATGCCGCTGTTCAGGATCGACATTCCAGGAAGCGGGCGGACCGAAACGGAACGTCTCTTCCCACGCTTCACGTGCCGTGCGGAAATAGGGTGCGTCCGCGTAGGCGTCGGGATAAGGCGCCCACGACGCCCGGCCGCGCTCGACCGCGTCGGAGACGAACACATCGAAGCCTGCTCGAAGAAAGAACATTTGCCATCCGGGCCGACCATCTGGCGTCGTTTCCCAGTTCACGCCACTCATTCCTCCGCCATGCCATAGCAGCAGAGGATGCGCGCTGCGTGGATGTGCGAGCTTCACGTATTGAACGTACATCTGGCCGACGATCATCTCCCCATTGGGATCGATGGGATGAACTGCGCCTCCGGCCGTACTGACGCGGACTCGCGGAGCCATGCCGGTCAGTGAGATCATTCGGCCTCCGACGTGAAAGCTGCCAATGTCACGCACCTGGAGAGGCGTAGGGAGGCCCGAAGCCGAGTTGGTACTGCTTGGAAGCTCGCCTTGTGAACGCCGTTCGCAGTTATGGCTCCGCATTGTGGCCTCCTGATGGAAATGAAATGAAGAAGCGCTGCCGCCGGCCCGGTGATGGCGATCGCGGCGACCAGCGTGCCAGCGCGGATTTCTTCGAGTGCGGTCGCCGCAAGAATCATCACGAATGGGCGAAGAGCGAAAGTTGCTTCGTCTTGATCATGGATCTGACTTTCGACGCGAACGGGGCGTGCGGATCTTTGGTACAGGCTTCTGCTACGATTTCTCCCACCGGATGAGCCGTATCGATCACCACCCTGTCCGTTTCCTTGACGCCGAGCTTATCGACACCGGCAACCCAGTAAACCAGCGCCGGTTGATACGCCTCGTCGACTGCAACATAATCGGCGCAAGTCATTTTCGCCGGACTCACGTTCTTCTCCTGCGCGCTAGCTGTTTGAGCGGCGGCCAAACAGACCAAAACGGCCAGGACGGCGGCGGGTTTCATAAATTTTCCGGATTTCATACAACACTCCATGAGGCGAGAAAGTCTGAATTTCTCGCAAGGTGATGGCTCTAGAGCCGAACAGCCGGCAATGCACATTCAGCCGGTACACTGCGCATCGTAGAGACTCAGAATTAGCTACGAGTTAACTGGGGAAGATTGCTCTGGAACGAAACGTCCACTTGTGCCCCGGGCTTATCTGGCGTCAGTAGCGGGTGCCCTGGTCCAGCGTGTAACGTCACGACGCGTCGTGTTGGCGATGACTCTGCTGGAAACGGTCTGAATCGGCACGTTCGTATAGCGCCGTACCTCCGAAGCAACGTCTTCGTTCCGCCAGTTCAACCAGCTCGAATTCCGCTCGCCGAGAATGATCAGGTCGGCAGCCGACGTGTCGGCGACAGAGGCGATCGCCCGGCCGACCGAGACGCCCGACATCGGCAACGTGATCATGCGGGTTTCGGCGAGAGACGAATGGTTGTCCAGCACCTCCGCCATTCGCGTGACGATTTCGCGTCCATGGGCTTCCATCGCATCGAAGATCAGTCCGAAGTCGTAGTCGATCGGCCCCGTCAAGTATGGCGTAGGATCGACCGCGTGCAGCGCAAGAATTTGTGCATCGTACTTTCGCGCAGTTTCGATAGCCGATGCCAATACTGTATCGATCGAGCTTGCACTAACCGCAACTAGAATCTTTGTGAACATTCTGGGTGCCTCTATGAAGTGGGACAGTGGAACACTTCGGCTGGCTTGTGCCGTTCGTGTTCCATGGCCGTATCTTGTCGAGGCAGAATGAGAGGAAAATTAGCGCGTCCATGCAGACATGGCGCGGCGAGGCAAGGGCCCGCTTTCACGCCCTTGCGGACCGTCGACCCAGCAGGTGGTCGACTCTACCGCCCCGCGACTGCTGCGTTATCCTCAGCGATTGGCGCGGCCACGGACGCCGTCTCCGCTTCCACATGCGACAGCTTCATCATGCGCGGCTGGAGCAGCAGCGCGACGAGTCCGCTCCAGCCGGTCTGATGTGATGCGCCAACGCCGCGGCCATCGTCGCCGTGAAAGTACTCATGAAAGAGCATGAGATCCTGTGAGCGCGGGTCTGCTTGCAGCATGGGATAGGCTGCCATCACGGGCCGCACGCCTTTTGCGTCTTTGAGAAAGAGCGAAGTGATGCGGTGCGCAAGCCTATCGGCAATCTCGCTCAGCGACAAATGGTTGCCCGAACCCGTTGGATACTCGATGCGAAACTCGTCGCCGTAGTAACGATGAAACTCATACAGCGATTCGATCAGCAGGTAATTGACCGGCATCCAGACCGGGCCACGCCAGTTCGAATTGCCGCCGAACACACGTGTATCCGATTCGCCAGGCAAGTACTTGATACAGAAGCTTGCGCCGCCATGATCGAAAACGTAGGGCGCGTCACGATGCACGCGGGACAGTGCCCGCACGCCGTACTCAGACAGAAATTCATCTTCGTCGAGCGCACGCCGCAACAGCGCGGTCATCCGGTAGCCGCGCAACAGCGAGAGCAGGGTGGTGTTGCCCTTGCCGGGCTCGGTCCAGCGCGACACCAGCTTGGCCAGATTTGGCCGGTGATCGAGAAACCACGCCAGCCGTTCGCGCAATCCGGGTAGATGACCGTACACGCGGTCCTCGAGCACGTGTACGGCGAACAGCGGAATCAGTCCGACGATCGAACGTATGCGCATCGGCACGTGGCTACCATCCGGAAGGTGCAGCAAGTCGTAGAAGAACTCGTCGTGTTCGTCCCATAACCCTGTACCGCAGCTATCGCCGCAACTGATCGCCTCTGCGATATAGAGAAAATGCTCAAAGAACTTGACGGCGATTTCCACGTACGCGTCATTTCTCATCGCCAGTTCGAGACCGATCTGCATCAGATCGAGTGCGTACGAGGCCATCCACGCAGTGCCATCGGCCTGATCGATACGGCCGCCAGTGGGTAGCGGTGAAGACCGGTCGAAGATGCCGACGTTGTCGAGCCCAAGAAAGCCGCCCTGAAAAATGTTGCGGTCATCGGCATCCTTGCGGTTGACCCACCACGAGAAATTGAGCAGCAGCTTGTGAAACATCATCTCCAGAAACTCGGGATCCCCAACGCCTGTCACCTCGCGGTCGAGTTCGTACACACGCCATGTGGCCCAGGCGTGAACCGGTGGATTCGCATCGCTGAAGGCCCACTCGTAGGCGGGTAATTGCCCGTTGGGATGCATGTAGCGATCCTTAACGAGTAGCAGCAATTGTTTCTTCGCGAAGTCGGGGTCGATTGCCGCGAACGCGACTGCATGAAAAGCGAGGTCCCATGACGCGTACCAGGGGTACTCCCACTTGTCCGGCATCGACACGATGTCGCCGTTGCACATGTGCCGCCAGTCCGCGTTGCGGCCGTGCCTGCGTGCCTTCGGCGGATTCGGTTGACCGGGGTCGCCGTCATGCCAGCGCGTCACGTCGAACTGGTAATACTGCTTCGACCACAGCATTCCGGCGAGCGCCTGACGCTGTACGAGACGCGCATCCGCATCGTCGATGTCGTGTTGGAGTACTGAATAGAACTCGTCAGCCTCCGCTTGACGGCGCGCGAACAGTTCTTCCACATCAACCGGCACGGCATCCGGAGCCGTTGCGGGACGCCAGCGCAGATAGAGCACCGAGCTCTCATGGGGAGCGAACTGCAAATGCACATGCGCAGCGGCACGGGTGCCCTTGTCGCGGCGGATTGCCTGCTCGTCACCATCAATGAGGTAATCGTTGAAGCCGTCCTTGAAAGGTCCCGTTCCTTCGAGGCCGAAAATGCGGGGCCCATTCGTTTCGTTTTCGCAGAAAAGCCATTCAATCGGCCGTTGCGCCGACGCCGTCACAATCATTGTTTCGAGCGCGGGATTGCGAGCGACGATGCGGGCGCCTTCCTTGGTACTGGGCTCCAGCGTCAGCGACGGTTTGCCCGGCTTGCCCGACCACGCCCATCTGTTGCGCGCCCAGAATTGCGGCAAGACATGAAGTGCGGCTGGCTGATCTGCGCGGTTTTCGACGGTAACGCGCATCACGATATCGTCGGGCGTGTGCTTCGCATACTCGACAACGATATCGAAATAGCGGTTGTTGTCGAACACGCCGGTATCGAGGATTTCATATTCCGGCTGATCAGCGCCGCGCCGCCCGTTTTCCTCGATCAGCTTCTGGTAGGGGTACGCGTCATGAGGATACTTGTACAGCATCTTCATGTACGAATGAGTCGGCGTGCCGTCGAGATAGAAGTACAGCTCCTTTACGTCCTCGCCGTGATTGCCTTGCTCATTCGTCAGTCCAAAGAGCCGCTCCTTGATGACCGGATCATGCCCGTTCCAGAGCGCGAGCGACACGCACCAGTCGAGCGGGTCGTTGCCGAATCCGGCGATCCCGTCTTCACCCCAACGGTACATGCGGCTGCGCGCGTGATCGTGCGGGAAGTAGTCCCACGCCGTGCCGTATTCGCTGTAGTCCTCACGGACGGTACCCCATTGACGCTCGCTCAGATAGGGCCCCCAGCGGCGCCATCGGTCGAGTTGTGGACCGTGAAGGCGGGCTCCTTCCTTCGATTGGAGCAGATTGATTGCGCGTTGCGGCCGCATGGAACCTCCCGACCCGAAATCGACTGTCCAGCATGGTCAATGGCTGAGATAGCACTCGTGGCTCGTCGAAGCCGGGCGCGTCGGCAATACCTGCTTCGCGCTGCGCAGCAATGGGGCCTGGACGAACATCCGGATAACCATTATAGGCGCCGCAGCAGCGACCTCACTCACCCCGAAACAACTGCCGCGCCAGCGAGCACATCAACGTCGTAGCCGGCGACTCGTCCTGCAGCCGCCTGCTCATGATGATCGGCGACACCACATGGGCCGCCGGAATCGGTCGGTACACCACCCCATGCGCCCGCAAACCCTCCACGCTCTCCGGCACAAGACATACCCCGACCTGCGCCGCGACCAGCCCCAACGCGGTCTGCAATTCCCGCACTTCATGAATCGCCTTCGGCTCGAGTGCGTGGTCATGCATCGCTGAGAGTTGCTGGTCTGCGTAACTCGGCCGCGGCGTGCTCGGGTAAACGATCAAGGTTTCCTGCGCGAGCGCGGCAAGCGTCAGCGGCTTTTTTTGCCGCGCGAGCGGATGATCTTGCGGCAGTGCGGCAATCATCCGTTCTTCGACGAGGACTTCGCGTGCCAGTTGCGCGTCATCAAAACGCAGGCGCCCGAAGCCCACGTCAATGCGGCCGCCTTTGAGCGCCGCCAGTTGTTCGATGGTGAACATTTCGATGAGCGACAGTTCGATCTGCGGCGCCGCTTCGCGGAACGCGCGTATCACGGCGGGCAACGCGCCATACAGCGTCGACGGCACAAAGCCGATCACAATCCGCTCGGCCAGTTGCGCGAGGCGCCGTGTGAGCGGTGCGAGTTCGTCGGCTTCGCCGATCAGGCGCTTGGCCTGCGTATAGAAGATGCGGCCCGCTTCAGTCAGCCGTAACGGCCGCGAGCCGCGCTGGAACAGGGCGAGACCCACGCTTTCCTCGATCTGCTGGATCTGCCGGCTGAGCGGCGGCTGGGTCATGTGCAGGCGATCGGCGGCGCGCGTGATGTTCATTTCTTCCGCAACGGCAATGAAGTAGCGGAGTTGGCGAAGTTCCATGCATACCTCTAAGGTATGAAAGTAGTCTGAATGGGTGTTGGACTGCGTCGCGGCTTTGTTCCTAATATGGAGGCCTCAGCAAAGCAGTTCAGGAGCGCAACGAATGATAGCAACACCCGTGAAGATCGAGCGCGTGGAGACGATTCTCGTCGACGTACCGACGATTCGCCCGCATCGCCTCTCGGTCGCCACCATGAACTGCCAGACGCTCGTGCTGGTGCGCATCCGCTGCGGCGACGGCGTGGTTGGCGTGGGCGAGGGCACCACCATTGGCGGTCTGGCGTACGGCGAGGAAAGCCCGGAAAGTATCAAGGTCAACATCGATACCTACTTCGCTCCATTGCTTGCGGGTATGGATGCGACCCGTCCGGGCGCCGCCATGGCGAAGCTGCGGGCGCTGTTTCAGGGCAACCGTTTCGCCAAATCCGCTGTTGAAACCGCCTTGTTCGACGCCCAGGCGCAACGGCTCGGCGTACCGTTATCCGAGCTGTTCGGCGGACGTGTACGTGATGCCGTGGACGTTGCGTGGACGCTCGCGAGCGGCGACACGCAGCGCGATATCGATGAAGCTGAGCGCGTATTTGAAGCGAAGCGTCATCGCGTGTTCAAGCTGAAGATCGGCTCGCGTGCCGTAGCCGATGATGTCGCGCACGTCGTTGCCATACAGAGGGCGCTCGAAGGACGCGGCGAAGTGCGTGTCGATGTGAATCAGGCGTGGAGCGAATCGGAAGCGATCTGGGCCGCCCGGCGATTTGCTGACGCAGGCATTGCGCTGATCGAGCAACCGATTGCAGCGGAGAATCGGGCAGGCTTGAAACGCCTGACGGACCTGGCTCTGGTCCCGATCATGGCTGACGAAGCACTGCACGGACCGGCCGATGCCTTTGCCGTCGCCAGCGAGCGTGCGGCCGACGTGTTCGCGGTGAAGATCGCCCAGTCGGGTGGTCTTTCCGGAGCCGCGCAGGTGGCGGCGATCGCCGCGGCGGCGAACATCGACCTGTACGGCGGCACGATGCTCGAAGGCGCCGTGGGCACGATCGCTTCGGCGCAACTCTTCAGCACGTTCGATGAGTTGAAGTGGGGCACGGAGCTGTTCGGACCGTTGTTGCTCACCGAAGAGATTCTCACCGAACCGCTGCGCTACGAGAATTTTTCGTTGCAACTTCCACAGGGTCCGGGTCTGGGCATCACGCTGGACTGGAACAAGATCGAGCGTCTGCGGAGAGATTCGCACAAAGGCGCAAGCATTGCCGTGAGCTAACGGTTCACCCATTAGTTATCCACAATATTGCATGAAGGAGATACCCCATGAACAAGCAAGCCATCGACACGCTGTTGCAGAAAATCAACGACAGTGCCATCAGTGAAGGCAATCCGCGCACCAAGGAGATCGTCAACCGAATCGTGCGCGATCTGTTCTACACGATCGAAGACCTGGACGTGCAGCCTGACGAATTCTGGACCGCGCTGAACTATCTCGGCGACGCCGGCAAGAGCGGCGAACTGGGCCTGCTAGCCGCAGGCCTCGCCTTCGAGCATTTCCTCGATCTGCGTCTCGACGAGGCGGAGGCGAAAGCCGGTATCGAAGGCGGTACGCCGCGCACGATCGAAGGGCCGCTGTATGTGGCCGGCGCGCCGGAATCCGCCGGCCACGCTCGACTCGACGACGGCACCGATCCCGGCCAGACGCTGGTGATGCGCGGGCGGGTGCTCGGCGAAGACGGCAAGCCGCTGGCGAATGCGCTGGTCGAAGTGTGGCACGCGAACCATCTCGGCAACTATTCGTACTTCGATAAATCGCAGCCGGCCTTCAATCTGCGCCGCTCGATTCGCACAGATGCCAGCGGCAATTACAGTTTCCGCAGCGTGGTGCCGGTCGGCTACAGCGTACCGCCGCAAGGTCAGACACAACTGCTGCTCGATCAGCTTGGCCGTCATGGACATCGTCCGGCGCATATCCACTTCTTCATCTCAGCGCCGGGTTTTCGCAAGCTGACCACGCAGATCAATATCGACGGTGACCCGTATCTGTGGGACGACTTCGCGTTCGCCACGCGTGATGGCCTCGTGCCGGCCGTCAAGCAGGCCGAGGGTGCAGAGGGCAAGCCCTATGGCGTGGAAGGCAATTTCGCGCTGATCGATTTCGACTTCACGCTGTTCAAGGAGCGCGACAACTTGCCGGGCGCCGAAGTCGAACGGTTGCGCGCCGAGGCTTAAGGCGCCCACTCATACCGTTGGTTGTTATCGGCCTCGCTGCGCGCTTTGCCGCGCAGCCGGGGCTTTAAGCTTAACAAGGAGCAAACGATGCTGTTTCACGTAGAGATGACCGTCAATCTGCCGCTGGACATGGACGCTGAGCGCGCCGCGCGGCTGAAGGCGGATGAGAAAGCGATGTCGCAGAAACTGCAGGAAGAAGGGGTATGGCGGCATCTGTGGCGTATCGCGGGCCACTACGCGAATATCAGCATATTCGACGTCGAAAGCCCGTCGCACTTGCACGACGTGCTGAG
>FSXK01000422.1_pt1 | contig 11943 bp, 8 predicted proteins | sample 1638101 | NCBI WGS metagenome assembly FSXK01 (sample SAMEA3914788, study PRJEB12502) | metagenome | biome: forest; material: soil | place: Canada | collected 2011-07-03 | depth 0.1 m | reverse complement strand
TCCCACGCCCACCCTCGACAAGCTCAATCGGCCACTGCGGGATCTGCGTCTGTCGGTTATCGATCAATGCAACTTCCGCTGTACGTACTGCATGCCGCGCGACGTCTTCGGCGCAGACTACCCGTTCCTGACGTCTGCGCAACGGCTGTCGTTCGAGCAGATGGTTAAGCTCGCGAAAGCGTTCGCTCAGCTCGGCGTGGAAAAAATACGCATCACCGGCGGCGAACCGCTGTTGCGCCGTGGGCTCGAATCGCTGATCGAACAGCTTGCAAAACTGACAACTCTCAGCGGTAAGCCGATGGAGCTCGCGCTCACGACAAACGGCTCCCTGCTCGCCGCGAAGGCGCGTTCCCTGCGCGATGCCGGCCTCGGACGCGTGACAGTGAGCCTCGACGCGGTGGACGACGCCGTGTTCCGCCGGATGAGCGACGTGGACATTCCCGTTTCGCGGATACTGGAAGGGATCGAGGCAGCGCGTGCGGTCGGACTCGCGCCGATCAAGGTCAACGCGGTAGTGGAGCGCGGCGTCAACGATAGCCAGATTCTGCCGCTCGTCCGACTATTCAAAGGCACCGGCGTGGCCGTGCGCTTCATCGAATTCATGGACGTCGGCGGCGCGGGCGGCTGGTCGAACACGAAGGTGATCACAGCGCGCGAGACGCGGGAGATCGTCGAATCGGAGTTCCCGCTGGTCCCCATTGTCATAGGCCAACAGATGGGCACCGCCGTCAACTATCGCCATGCGGACGGTGCAGGCGAAGTCGGCTTCATCGCGAGCGTATCGCAACCGTTCTGCGGTTCGTGTTCCCGCGCCCGCGTATCGGCCGACGGTCAACTCTATTCGTGCCTCTTCGCCACCCAGGGCACGGACCTCAGGCCGTGGCTCACGGAGACCGCCTCGGTCGAGCAACTGGCCGTGGCCGTCCGCAGCCGCTGGATCCAGCGCGACGACCGCTACTCCGAGCTTCGCTCGACGGTGCGCAAGCCGGGATCGGGAAAGGTTTATCCCACGGTTCGGATGTCGCTGGTCGGCGGCTAACGCCTCGCCAGGCGTTTTTCGCAAACCACTTGCCTGATCACGAGCGCGGAGTGCATCCTTACGATGCTTTCCTCGAGCATCCTTCAGGAGTAACCGATCATGACCTTAAGCCCAAGCGAACAGGCCGTGCACGCAGCGATTGAGGCGTTCTATCAGGCCCTCGAGCAAAAAAACATTGCTCTGTTACGAACGGTCGTAACGCCCGATTGGGAATACCTTCCGGAGCTCAGCGGGGCGGCGCCGGGTCCCGACCAGATGATTCCGATCTTCAAGAACCTGACGACAGCGCTTCCTGATATGCAAATCGCTATCCTCGACACGCTGATTCATGGGGACCGGGTGGGCATTCGAGCGGAGGTCAGCGGCACTCAATCCGGCGAACTGCTTGGCATTGCTGCAAGCTCCAAACACATCAAGTTCGCGATTCACTCGTTCCACCAGATGCGTGGAAATTTAATTGCGAAAACATGGCACCTTGAGGACTGGCTGTCCGTGTTCCGGCAGCTTGGAGAGTTGCCCAGGAATCTTGCATAACAATGGGGATGAGGGAAGACTCTGCCACGCAGCAGCCCGAACGAACGCGCTGACGTCCTGCTCCGAGTACCCCCGGCGCTCACGCGAGGCTAGTTTCGTGCGGCTTGGCCCGGTCTACTTTCGGGGCGGTAGCGCTGCACGTCGAGCGAGGCTCTCCTGCGACCAATAAATGGAAGCCTTGTAATACGCCTCAACCGCAGGTGTGCTCTCTGGCAGTACGATCCAGGGTTGTTTAGACGCCGTGAAGATATGAATGTCCGGCGGGAAACGGTCGGGTTCATCGAGCGTTCCAACGCGAACAAAACATACCGCATCGCCCCCTCCTGCATAGTGGCTCCAGACCGCGACATGGCATTTCGGACAGCGGGCGATCTTCTGCCCCTTGCCGCTCTGCGACGGCGTATAGACGAATTCGATCTCACCCTGCAACAACACGACACGGTCAGACTCGATCATGGCGTTGAGCGCGAACGAGGCCCCGCTTTCCCGCTGACACCAACGACAATGACAGCAGTGAACGATCATCGGCGCGCTCGTCATGCGGTAACGCACGGCGCCGCAAGTACAGCCGCCTTCATAAGACGGGGATTGTTCGAACGCCATCTCGCACCTCTCTCATGAAAGGGACAACGTCTGTTGTCGCACGCCCGCCAATGTTCCAGGTTCGCACAGTTTGCGTCAAGGCCGCGCGCCGGCGCACGACGGATGTTTTGAAAGACGCTCAAGGAGCTAATGGCAGCGCGCTCTTCGCGAATTGCCAACGCCGTTTCGGCAGCAGATAATCGGCCACCGCTCGACCGAAACGTTTTCGTCAACGACGCATCACGCATACTTTGTCCGGAGTCGCTACGCATGCAAGCACTGTCACCCGTCGAGACGTATCTGCAGGATTTTCATCAGCGTCAGCCCGGTGCAACGACCGCAGCATTTGCACACCTTCGTGCCCGTTCCAGCGTGGCCGACTATGCGTCGTCTTACGCTGCCCTCGCGGCATATGTGCCGCAGCCGACAGTACCGCTGACGGTCCTCGATCTCGCCTGCGGCGACGGACATCTGCTCAAGCTGCTCTCTGACCGGCAAGGGCCCTCGCTGAAGCTGATTGGCGTCGACATGAGCCAGGGCGAACTGGACGTCGCGCGGGCCACGCTTCCAGGCCACGTCGTGCTGCTGAAGGAACGTGCGCAAGAACTGTCCGTGGAAACGGGCAGCATCGACTGCGTGCTATCGCATATGGCCATGATGTTGATGGACGACATCGAGCAGGTGATCAAGGAAGTCCGGCGTGTGCTTCGTCCGCACGGGCAGTTTGCTACGGTTGTTGGGCGCGGTTTTTTGCTTGGCGACGTGAGCGAGATTTTACTCGGCGTTCTCCTGCCCATTCTCAAGGAAGAGGGGACATGGTTCCGTTTCGGCGATGCCCGAACCCGAACGATCGACGGATGGACCGAACTGCTCGCGCGCGATTTCGAAAATCTGCAGTTCGAAGACCTGGACGTGGATTGGGAACCGCTTCCCCATGAACTGTGGGACTCGCTGACTGAAACCTACGATATAGACCGGCTATCTGCACCGTCCAAAACACGTCTGCGAGAACGCTTCATTCACGCGCTGTCCGACTTGCAGCGAAGTGACGGGACCATCCGCACGGGTTGGGCTATTCGGCTGATCCGCGCTCAAGCAAAGCCCTGATAACGCGACGCATGGTAACGCGATGTCCGCCCATCTATCTGCGGACATCGTTTATCCAAGGCAATTACGAATATCCGTTCGCCTAGCTCGCAAACCGATCCGTCGCGGCGATTAACGCCTGCAGAATGCCCGGCTCGTTATAAGCGTGGCCGGCGTCCGGCACGATCTGCAAGCTCGCCTTCGGCCAGGCTTTGGATAGATCCCACGCTGTGCGTGCCGGCGTGGCCACATCGTAACGGCCTTGCACGATCACGCCAGGGATATCGGCGAGGCGATGTGCATCCCGCAGCAGTTGCCCTTCCTCGACGAAGCCATCGTTGACGAAGTAGTGGTTTTCGATCCGCGCGAAAGCGAGTGCGTACTCGTCGTCGCCGAAGTGTTGCTCCAGTTCGGGGCTGGGCAACAAGGTGATGGTGCGGCCCTCCCACAGGCTCCAGGCGCGTGCGGCTTGCCGTTTCACCGCTTCATCATCGCCGGTCAGGCGTCGACGATAGGCTGCCATCAGATCGCCGCGCTCCTCGACCGGGATAGGTGCGAGGAAGCCCTCCCAGAGGTCGGGGAACAACCACGATGCGCCTTCCTGGTAGTACCACAGCAGTTCGGCGCGGCGCATCGTGAAGATGCCACGTACAACCAATGCAGTGACCCGCTGTGGATGCGTTTCCGAATAGGCGAGGCCGAGGGAACTGCCCCACGATCCGCCGAACACCAGCCATTGTTCGACGCCCATCATCTCGCGCAGCCGTTCAATGTCCGCTACGAGATCCCACGTCGTGTTGTTGTCCAGACTGGCGTGCGGCTTGGAACGACCGCATCCGCGCTGATCGAACAGTAGCACGTTGTAGCGCGTCGGATTGAACAGGCGCCGGTGCTCCGGGCTGCACCCGCCGCCAGGACCGCCATGGAGAAACACCGCCGGCTTGCCATTGGGATTGCCGCACAGTTCCCAGTAGACCTGGTGTCCGTCACCGGTATCGAGAAATCCGTGCTTATAGGGTTCGATTGATGGGTACATGAGTGATTTGATTCCGAGGTGTGAGTGCCGGCTGATCGCGGCTCAGGCTTCGCACCAATTGTGGCGCAGACATGCCGGCAGGTTCATCGTCAAGATACATGCGGCGGTGGGAGCGCGCAATGGTGGTCGCGGGGAATAGCAACATGGAATAGCCCGTTCGCGCGACGGGCATTAAGCGCGGGCGCCGATCGCACTCTATTCTGCGCATTGAAGCTACGAGCCCACCCCAATTGGAGAGCGATGAAATGCCACCGACCGTTTTGCGTGTCGCCCGCCCGACCAACGATATCAGCAGCGTGGCCCGCTTTTACACGGAGGGACTGGGCTTCGAGGTACTGGCAAGCTTCGCAGATCACGAAGGTTTTGACGGGGTGATCCTGGGCCGACGGGACTGTCCATGGCACATCGAATTCACGCATCAGCATGGCGCGACCGTCGCCAATGCGCCCACGGCAGAGCACTTGCTGGTGCTTTATCTGCCTGAGCGCGAGGCGTGGGACGCTGCGGTTGCAAGAATGCAGGCGCTGGGCGTGGCGCCTTGCCGGTCCGAGAATCCCTATTGGGATCGCCAAGGCGCGACGTTCGAAGACCCCGATGGTTACCGAGTTGTGTTGCAGAACGCGGCGTGGGGTTGAGTGAGCTAGGCTAGGATAGCTCCACTCGCACGCGGAACACATCCGCGGCAAGCATTTCCAACTGCTTGACCTGCCCTGCTTCGCAAAGGTCTCTCTGTGCGAGCTTGAGCAGGTCTAGCTGGCTTGGCGCGCCATCGACCACCACCCGCTTCACCTCGGCCTTCATCGACAGCCTGGCGTCGGATTTGGCTTTACGAATCTCCCCCAACACTTCAGAGACGATCGCGATGAGTTCCGCCGACGAACCGTCATCGGGTCCGCCCAACGCGTCCAACTCCTCAGCCGTCGGCCACTGAGCGGTATGGACCGATCCCTCCATCCACCAGGACCAGCATTCCTCTGCGACGAACGGAAGAAACGGCGCAAACAGCCGCTGTAGCACCGATAGTGAGGCCGACAGTGCATTGCGGGCCGACTGCGCCAGCATCCCGCTGCCGTAAGCCCGCCCCTTGACGAGTTCAACATAGTCGTCGCAATACCACCAGAAAAAGCCTTCAGTGTGTTCGATGGCCCTGTTGTATTCGAATGCCTCCAGCGCGGCCGTTGCGTCCGCCACCACAGCGGCCAGACGTTGCATCATGGCGCGATCGAGACCCCCGGTAATGCATCCATCTGGATCCCCACCGAAACCCAATGCAAACTTCGACGCGTTCAGCAGCTTGAGCGCCAGCCTGCGGCCCACCTTCATCTGCTTTTCTTCGAAGACAGTGTCCGTACCCGGTCCGCCCATCGCCGCCCAATAGCGCACGCCATCGGAGCCGTACGTATCGAGCAGCGCCATCGGCGTGATCACGTTGCCCTTCGACTTCGACATCTTCTTGCGATCCGGATCAAGAATCCAGCCGGAAAGCATCGCGTGCTTCCAGGGTGCGCTCTGCGCTTCGAAGCCGGCACGCACCACCGTATAGAACAGCCACGTGCGGATGATCTCGTGTGCCTGAGGACGCAGGTCCATCGGGAAAATCCTCGCAAAACACGCGTCGGGTTCTTCCCACCCGCCTGCAATCTGCGGCGTCAGCGAACTGGTAGCCCACGTGTCCATGATGTCGGCGTCGCCCACGAAGCCATTGGGCTGACCCCGTTGCGCCTCGGTATAGCCAGCAGGCACGTGCGAGCGCGGATCGACTGGCAATGCAGACGTATCAGGTCGTATTGGCTTGCTGTAGTCGGGTTCGCCCGATGAATCGAGCGGATACCACAGTGGGATCGGCACGCCGAAGATGCGCTGGCGGCTGATGAGCCAGTCGCTATTCAGGCCCGACACCCAGTGGTCGTAGCGAGCGGCCATGTACTCAGGATGCCAGTTCAGTTGCCCGCCTCGTTCCAGCAACTGCGTGCGCAATGCGTCGTCGCGCCCTCCGCTGCGCAGATACCATTGCCTCGTGGCCACGATTTCCAGCGGGCGATCCCCCTTCTCGAAGTATTTGACACTATGCGTAATAGGCCGCGGTGGCGCCGTCAAATCGCCGCTTTCGATCAACATCTCGACGATTCGACTACGAGCCTGCGCAACGGATGCGCCGGCAAGACGCGCATAGGTCTGCTGTGCAAGAGACGATTCGAGCCATGCCGGCACCTCGTCCTGCAGACGACCGTCTTTCGCGACCACGCAGCGTGTCGGCAGGCTAAGTTCACGCCACCAGATCACGTCGGCGACGTCGCCGAAGGTACAGATCATCGCAAGCCCCGTGCCCTTCTCGGGCTCCGCGAGCGGATGGGCCAGAACCGGCACGTCGATCCCGAAAAGCGGCGAGCGCACCAACGTTCCCATCAGGTGGCGATAGCGCTCGTCGTTGGGGTGAGCCACTAGTGCGACACAAGCCGGCAGCAGTTCCGGACGAGTCGTCGAGATCACGATCGAGTTGCCGCCGTGATCGACGAAGCGCAGATCGTGATATGCCCCGGCAAGCTCCCGATCTTCGAGCTCAGCCTGCGCGACCGCGGTCTGGAACGTCACGTCCCACAGACACGGCGCATCCTGGTTGTACAACTCGCCTCGCTCCAGATTGCGCAGGAATGCAAACTGGCTTGCACGCTGCGACCGCTCGTCGATGGTGGCGTAGGTGAGAGTCCAGTCGACTGAAATGCCAAGCCGCACGAACAGTTCTCTGAAAGCGCGTTCGTCGATCGCGGTCAGCTTGTGGCACAACTCGATAAAGTTGCGCCGGCTGATCCGCGCAAACTCCGAGCGACGCGCAGCCGGTGCTGCGGGAGCGCGATAGTGTGGATCGTAGGCCGCATCCGGGTCGCAGATGACGCCGTAGAAGTTCTCGACGCGCCGTTCCGTCGGCAGACCGTTGTCGTCCCACCCCATCGGATAGAAGACGCTTTTTCCAGTCATGCGCCGATAGCGGGCGATGATGTCCGCGTGCGTATAACTGAAGACATGGCCCACATGCAAGGAACCCGAAACGGTGGGCGGCGGCGTATCGATCGAAAAGACGTCATCGCGCTGCGCGCTGCGGTCGAAGATGTAGGTGTGCTGCGCTTGCCAATGCTCGGTCCACCGCGCTTCGAGTGCGTCGAGGCTAGGGCGATCGGGCACGCTTGCAGCAGCTCGGCGTCGGGCCGAACGGCAGCGCTGTGGAGCGGCCAATGTAAGTTGAGGTTTCATCTCTGCTTCGCTATTAATGGAGAATTCAGGCTGCCCTGCGACGCACAGGCGTGCACAAACTCGCGTGGACCCAAGCAAGAGTCACGAACGAATCCAACAGGCGTGCGTCATCCACGACTTTGGTCAGGCCGCTCGATTGAGCGATGTCGAGTCTGGACGGCGGTGTTTATCCTGGCGGTGGAACGCCAGGCGAAGGCTCACGAGCGCTCAATAACGTGAAACGTGGCGGTGGTCGCGCGGGAGCAGAACGGCGAGCTAAAGCGAAGTGAAACGAGAGACGGGAGCAGGTGCGGCGAAATGCGCGAAGCGACGAGTGCCTGCCAATGAAAGGCGGTGCGTTCCGCGTGGCAGGTAGGGAAATCAGTGCGGCATTACGTTTAACGGTGACATAGCATCCTCCGCGAGTGAACGTTAGATAAGCGTTGTCTCGACTTGTGATCGAGATATGTTTTTATAATCGATCATTGAAATTGGCACAAGTGTTATGTGAGGTCTGCTATCGAAAGCGGAAGCGCGTCATGCCGCCTCCGGTCAATTCCATGCCGCCTCAAGCACTAAGCAGCCTGCGCCTGCCGCTCGATCCACGCCTCAAATGCCGCATACATAGCCGGCAACGATTCCTCGTTGGTCGCAATGCATTGCGGGCCGTGCACAATGGCGATCGACGCGTCGAGGTCGCCCTCATCCCTAGCCATAAACGGCGCTGCACGATCCGCCCGCTCGAAGGCCTCTTGCGCCAGCGCCCACGCTTCCCGTGGCGAGCGATTGCATTCCGTCGCCAGATACGACGAACTCAAAACCTCCCCCGTCATATTCCGCAAGGTCTCATCAAGCGTCAAACTGTTGCCCGTTGCCCAGCAATGTTTCGTGAGCAGCAGCCCCACTTCGGGGTTGTCCACGATATAGCCGAGCGAGCGCATCAGATAAGCGCGCGTCTGCGACGCAGCCATCTTCGCCAGCAGATAGCCGTGGTAATAGACCGCGATGTCGTGATAGATGGGATGAGGCGTGGTCAGCACATAGTCGGTGTGATGCGGCACGCCGAGAATTCTGTGTGTGACGGAGCGCACCAGACCGAGTACCGAGTCGACAGTGAGCTGCGCATCCTCCATGGCGTAGAGCGCCCGTTCGAAATACGTCGGCACCAGGTCGCGCCGCTCGGTGTACGCGCGAAATGCCTGACGTGTTTCGACACGTTCCCGGATCATTTCGTCAGGCATCGGCTCGCCGGCCACATTGTGCGCGTATCGTCGCATCCAGCAAGGGTCGCCCGGCAGCGCGTCGAAAAACTTCGCCTGCGCTTCGAGAAACGCGGGCGAGGTAGGCGCGAATTCCTGCGAAAAACAGGGCGAATTGAGCGTCACATTCGAAAGATGCGCGCCGTGCCCTGCTTCATGGAACAGCACGTTGATGCCCTGCAGTCCCGCACCGACTTGTTGCGGGCGCGCCGTCGAAGTGAAACGCACGTCCGCTGGCACCCAACCCCTGACGTCGTCGTGATAGCTCGGCGTAGGCGCTATACAGAAGCCCGTTTGAAACTTGCCCGGCCGGTCCAGCAAATCAATCTCGATCCGCGCACCGCGATAAGACACGCCAAGCCGTCGGAACGATTCCGCCCAACGCTCCAGCGCTTTGCTAAAAGGAAAGTACGCGTCGGCTTGTTGCGCCGAGCCGCCGCGTATTCTGTAAGCCAGGTTATGCGGCTGCAGACTCTCTTCACCGTACTCGTGAACGATGCGGTCCAACGACGCGAAATGCGCGTCTCGAGTATTCCGCTCGAACTCATCAAAGACCGCAAAGAGTTGCTCGGGACTCATGCTGCTATTGGTACGCAGCCGGTATTCGAAGAAGTCGCGATAGCCGAGTTCGCGCGCCAATGCATTGCGCTTGGCTACGATCTCGAGAAAGCCGTTTTCCAGCAACCAGGGTTCGAGTCCATGCAAAGCATGGTGCGAGCTTTTGCGCGCAGCTTCATCCGGGTTGGATGCGAGGTTCGCGCGCAGCGCACCGGATGACGCCTGCTCGCTGCGTCCCGACGCGCCCACGTGATGCATTGTGTATGCCTGGCGGCGCGCAAACAGATCGGCATCCAGTCTGATCAGCTCAGCAAGCAATGCTGCCGCGCGCTCGTTGCCCAACGAATTGCATTCGAACACCTCGACCCAGCCGCGCAAGCCGGTCAGGAGCGGGTCACGTTCAACAGACTGCGTGGCGGCCTCAAGCCTCGCCAGATGCGCCCGGATCTGCGCTAACCGCTGCGGGTCCGCGAGGAAGGTCTTACGGGCGAGCCCAGCTGCACCCAACGCGTCGTGCTCGTCGCTCTGACCTGTATGGGTCAACCAGTAGAGATCGCCTTCCAGTCGATGCAGTTCCAGATAGTCTTGATTGAGTTGGTCAAAGAAGGCGCGAGCGCTTTTCATGTGCGGAACATGGTTGGAATCGTTGTTTATGCTGCTTGGGAGGACGGCGAGAGATCACGCAGCGGGAGGCAGTGATCGTAGCGCAGTCCGCCTACAGTTGACTTGCTAGACGGTGCCGCATTACTTCGCCGCATCAATCGGACTCAACCGTTGCCCGCCTGCACCATCCTCAACCTGCCAACCCGCCGCCTTCAACGTCTCACGCAGCCGATCGGACTCGGCCCAGTCCTTAGCGGCGCGAGCCTTCTCACGCTGTTGAGCCAGCGCGGTGACATCCGCCGGAATCTCGAACGCATTCGCCTGCCACTCCGCCAGCCGCAAGCCAAGCACCGGTTCAAAGGCGTCAACCGTCGCCCGTCGCGTCGCCGCCGGCAGATCGCTTCGCACTACCTCCCACACGATGGCCAGCGCGCGCGGCAGATTCAGATCCTGATTGATCTCGGCGTTAAAACGCGCAACATATCCCCCATCCGCCGTGCCGCCGGCAGGCCAGCTTGCATACGCTTTGCGCAGCCTGTCCAACGCGGCTTGTGCCGCCCCAATCGCCTCATGATTGAAACGCAGCTTGCTGCGGTAATGCGCGCTCATGCAAAGATAGCGGTAGGCGAGCGGCTCGATCCCGCGCTCGATCAAACTCTGCAGGCGCAAAAAGTCGCCACTCGATTTGGACATCTTGGCCGCGTCGACTGTCAGAAAGTGCCCGTGCATCCAGAAGTTGGCAAGCCGTGTACCGTGGCAAGCCTGCGTCTGCGCAATCTCATTGCTGTGATGCACGGCAATGTGGTCTTCGCCGCCGCAGTGAATGTCGAACCAGGGGCTCAGGTACCTGGCCGACATCGCCGAGCACTCGATATGCCAGCCCGGAAAACCACGTCCCCATGGACTGTCCCATTCCATTTGCCGCGTCGAATCGGGTGGACTGAATTTCCACAGTGCAAAGTCGGTCGCGCGCCGCTTCTCACCTAAAGCCACCCGCTTGCCGGCTTGCAACCCCGCGTGATCGAGACGCGCCAGATAGCCGTAGTCGTCCTGCCTGCCGGTGTCGAAGTACACGCCGTCGTTCGTCTGGTACGTATAGCCATTGCGTTCCAGCTCGGCGATGAAGGCGATTTGCTCCGCAATATGGTCCGTCGCGCGGCACCAGACCGTGGGTTCCAACAGGTTGAGCGCTTGCCAGTCGCTCATGAATGCACGGGTATAGCGTTCGGCAATCTCCCAAGCCGATGCGCCCGTGCGCCGGCTGCCTTTTTCCATCTTGTCTTCGCCTTCATCGGCATCGGAGACGAGATGGCCGACGTCGGTGATATTGACGACGTGCCGCACCTCGTAGCCGTTTAGCGCGAGAACGCGCCGCAGCACATCTTCGAACACGTAGGTCCGCAGATTGCCGATATGCGCGTGGTCGTACACCGTCGGTCCGCAGCAGTACAGGCCCACGTGGCTTGGTTGCAAAGCAGTGAACGGGCGCACAGCGCGCGACCAGGTATCGTACAAGGCGAGAGCCATTGAATTGCCGTAGGGTGAGTGGTGGGAAGCGCCAAAAAACAAAAAGGCCACCGGTTTTTCAACGGGTGGCCATCGGGGACTTGCTCAGATGTGACGTAACGCGACGCGCTAGACGCAAGCTCCCTCTGGCAGGCTTTGACAGCATGCATGCATGAAGCGGGAGAGAGAGAGGGCGGCGAAGGTCATGGGACGATGCTAGCGCGCGTTGATTTTTTGGTCAATCGGTTTGGGTTTGACCGGTGGGTTGAGCATATGCCAGTTCAGCAGCGTCGACGGTCTGCGCGATGAGGGTGGCAATCGTCATCGGCCCGACGCCGCCGGGCACGGGCGTCACTGCCGCGCACCGGCTTGTCAGTCCGTCGAGGTCAATATCGCCGACGCCTCCAGGATGATAGCCGGCGTCGATCACGACCGCGCCGTCGCTGATCCAGTGATTGGGAATGAACTTCGGCTTGCCCACGGCGCCCACGACGATTTGCGCGCGCCGCACT
>FSXK01001240.1_pt1 | contig 11953 bp, 12 predicted proteins | sample 1638101 | NCBI WGS metagenome assembly FSXK01 (sample SAMEA3914788, study PRJEB12502) | metagenome | biome: forest; material: soil | place: Canada | collected 2011-07-03 | depth 0.1 m | reverse complement strand
TGTGCATCAATTGCAGAAAGATATGGCCACCCTCGGCATGCACTGCGCTGGTGATGGATTTCCAAGCTTCGATCTGTGCAGCGGAATAGATGCCCGGCGTGCGCACATAACCTTTGCCGGTGGCCGAAGGATAGGTGCCTTCGGTGATGATCAGGCCGGCATCGGCACGCTGGCTGTAATAGGTCGCCGCCAACTCGGAAGGCACGCCGGTGGCGTCATCGGCGCGCGAACGGGTCATCGGTGCCATCACCAGGCGGTTGCGCAAGGTATAGGGGCCGATTCGGGTCGAACTGAAGAGCTTGTCCATGACGAATTCCTGGCTGTGGGAAGGTGGTGCCATGCTGCATTGATCCATTAAAGAGATAAAGGCGTATATTTGAATTTACTATTCCATATATGGATCAATGGGCGTGGAACTGCTGAACTACATGCGCGTGTTCGTGGAAGTGGCGCGGACCAAGAGCTTTCGCAAGGCGGCCGAGGCGTTGGATATGCCGAATTCGACCGTGTCGCGGCACATCGCGGAGTTGGAAAAGCTGATCGGGCTGCGACTGCTGCATCGCTCCACGCGCAAGGTGGAACTCACGGGCGCGGGCGAAGTGTATTTCCAGCGCTGCCAAAACATCGTGGAAGAGGCGCGCGTCGCGCATGAATCCCTGCTTGATGTGGCAGAGAAGCCAAGCGGCACGTTACGGGTTTCGATGCCGGTCGAATTGGCTACCGGTTTTCTTGCGCCGATCCTGAAGGATTTCGCAGCGACCTATCCGCTGATCAGCTTCGAATTCGATCTGACGCCGCGTCGTGTCGATTTGCAGGCCGATCCGTTCGATCTGGCCATTCGCATCGGGCCGGCACCGACCGCGCCGTCGACACTTGTTGCTCGCCAGATCGCTTTATTGCCGCGTTATTTGTACGCCGCGCCGAGCTATCTGAAGCAGGCACCGCCGCTCACGCATCCCACCGACTTGGTGCATCACGTGTTATGCCTTGCGCAGGGTGCGATGAAGCAGCATGGCGTGCCGAAGACGCTTTATCGTGGCGAAGAAACGGTCGATGTGATGACCGAGTCGCGCTTTGCCACGAACAGTGTTGGCTTGAGTCGCTCGTTGGCCACGCTGGGCGTTTGCATTGCTGTCTTGAGTGACGGACTTGTTCGTGAAGAAGTTGCGCTCGGGCGATTGCGCCGTGTGCTTCCCGAATGGAGCTTCGCGCCAGTTCAAGTGCATGCCCTCACCGAAACGCGTCTGTTGCCGGCGAGAACTCGCTTGTTTATCGATTTCCTGAAGAACGGATTGCAAGAGGCATCGCTTACCGCGAGCTCCGCACCCGTTGGTAAAGCCGTTTCCCGAAGACGCAGTTGAAGAAGCCGAAGGTGACGACAGTGGTTTTCGCAGCCGGATTCATTCGAAACTGCGCCGCCAAGCGATACGACCTAAAGCATTGCGTGTAACTAATTTATCGACGCAACTGGCGTGCTTGCGACGCCACTCAGCGCCATCTTTTCCGCATCGTGCTCGGTTTGCTGGGCGGTGACCAACACCGTTATCGCGCGATGAGCATCATCACGATTGCCGACTTCAACCTGGTAGGCATGCTTTGCAGCATCAGGATGTTTCACCAGGGATGAGGCGTATTTCTCCAGGCATCCCGCAAGACCGACATCGTCCACATCGCAAATCGCGACATGCGGCGCATGTGTGTAGACGGGCTCTGCACGGCCATGGCACCAGGACGATGGTTCGTCGATGGCGCCTTCTTCGTCGTTGTATCGACTGCCTTCCTGGCAACCGGTACCTGCTGCAGATGTCGGGACAGCCGTTGCGCCGCATCGACCCGGATTCGAGCCGGAAGTGAGGCAAACGGCTGTAATGTCCTCGGGATCACCGGGTTCGCTGGCGGCGGTGCGCACGACGGTGGAAACAGTCTGAGGGATCGAGTTGAATTGCATCACAGGCTGCATCGTGGTGTGAACGACGGAGCCTGAGATATGCGAAACGGTCAGCACGGGCGACTGCGTCAAAGTCTGGTTGGAATCCGAAGCGCGAGCGGCGAATGTCGTCATCGCGATGACACATACGATGCATGAAGCCAGGACGTAACGCATATTCGTAGTACTCGACAGGGACCGGGGCAAAACGAGGTGCATGTAAAGGGCATCGGCGACGGGGCAGGCGTCTTGAGCTCGAACCCTGGGGAAAGGGTCGGAAGCTCACGATTCTGTGATGCAGTTCGCGTGTTGCCAGGCGGCTGGCGCGCCGCCTGTGCCGGGGAATTCGGCGGGGTTGCGCGCTGCCGTAGCTTCCCGGTGCGGCAGCGCGAAGGTAAGGTAGGCGGGAAGGGGGACAGGGCATCCTATGGAACTACACGACCGGGCGCATTCGAACGCAGGAAACAGTCATGCAGGCGATCAAGCCGGAGCGACATGGCTGACCATGCCCGACGGCCAAAAGCTGTTTCTGCGCGACTGGCCGAATCCGTCAGCGCGCGATGCCGTATTGATCGTGCATGGCCTGGGTGAACACAGCGGGCGCTACGAGCAACTGGCGCAATGGTTTCTGGCACGCGGTTACGCGGTGCGCAGCTACGATCAGCGCGGTCATGGCCGTACGCCTGGTCAACGCTCGGCGCTGCGGCATGGCGACGATCTGCTGCAAGACCTTGCGAACGTCTACAAGGACTATGCCGCCAGCGTCGGGCGATTGCCGCTGCTACTTGGACACAGCATGGGCGGCACCGTCGCGTTGCGCACGGTGCTCGATGGTCGCATTGAGCCGCCTGCACTGGTTCTCTCCTCACCGGCGCTGCGCACTTACGAAGCGCCATGGCTGCGGCAGCTGGCCCGTGTTCTGGCTCGCGTGTTGCCCAACTTGCCGCTTCGCAACGGATTGGCTTTGGATGGCCTGTCGCATGACAAGCAAGTGATCGAGGACTATCGCAACGATCCGCTCTGCAGCGGCAAGGTCACGCCGCGGATGGCCGATTTCATTTTCCGCGCGGGCGCCACCAGCATCGCCGACGCCTGGCGTTTGCGCACACCCACCTTATTGCTGGTCGCCGGCAGCGATCGATTGGTCGACCCTTCCGGTAGTCGTGATTTCTCCGCTGGCGCGTGGGCGACAAAGCGACTCACCAGCCGCTTCTTCGATACGCTTTTCCATGAGCTGTTCAATGAGACCGAAACAGGGCGTCATCAGGTGTTGGCGCAGTTGGCGGATTGGCTACGGCGCAGTACATCCGCGTAAACGGATCGCCTGCATCACAGCATTTTTCGATACACCACGAAACCTGACTTCTCGGCTACCTTGTCATAGAGCTGCATGGCTGTCGCATTGGTCTCGTGCGTATGCCAATACACACGCGGAGATCCCGCGTCGGTGGCGCACCGATAAACTGCATCGATAAGTGCGCGTCCTACGCCCGCGCCCCTGGCCGATTCATGCGTATACAAATCCTGCAGATAGCAGCTCGGCTCCAGCTGGATGGTGCTGCGGTGGAAAAGATAATGCGCCAGCCCAACCACCTTGCCGTCGCTTTCGGCGACCAAGGCGTGCATCGGTTCGTAGGCGTCGAAGAAACGCGCCCAGGTCGACTGTGTGATTTCCGTCGGCAGCGCAGTCGGCCCCGTTCTTCCATAAAAGGCGTTATAGCCCTCCCACAAGGGTAGCCAGGAAGAAAAATCCGCCTTCGTCACGGTCCGGATTAAAAGAGGCTGAGTCATGAACGATCCTTTGAATTCTTATTGATGAGTGTGCAGATGCGGCGCATGCTGAGCGACTGGACACAGAGGTTCCTGATTCATGCCGGTTATGACGTTGGAAATGATGCTCAAGGAGCTTGAGCAGGATCGTTCGTTGCACGAACCGGATCAACTGCGTCGCCGCATCGAGGTGCTCGATCGCCTTGAAACGTGTCTTATTCATACGCCAGATGGGGCGGAATCGACGCTGCTTCGCCAAGCTCAGGCAATATCCGCCGAGCTGGAAGCCATCAACGAGAAGCTTTACCAGTCCATTCGCCGCAAGATTCAGCAAGGTGCCGGTGATGGAGGGCTATACGAATGGGCGACCGTATCGAGCGAAGTGGGGCGTCCGCTCGATCAGCTCAATGGCGTGGGCTATGACTATCTCGACGTGTTGGTTAGCGGTACTTTGCAGTTCGACGAGCCCGACGAGAGCATTGCGTCGTTGGCGCCGGAAATGGTGTTCTATCAGCCGACGCCGGCACGCTACGTCTTCGACCTGATTCGTGACGCTGAGCTCAAGAAAGGCGATGTACTGATCGATCTCGGCTCCGGATTGGGTCACGTTTCGCTGTTAGCCGCCATTTGCACGCCTGCACAGTGCATTGGCATCGAGCTTGAAGCTGCTTATGTCGCATGCGCCAAGAAAAGTGCGCACGCGTTGAACATAAGCAATGTCACGTTTATCCAGCAGGACGCACGATTGGCCGATTTTTCCAGCGGCACGGTGTTTTATCTGTATACGCCCTTTACCGGCACGATCCTGCGCGATGTGCTGTATAGGCTCAAACGGGAAGCTGCCGATCGCGAGATCCGCGTTTGCACACTCGGGCCCTGCACGTTGATCGTTGAAAAAGAACCCTGGCTGCAAGCCATGGGTACGCCGGAGATCGATCAGCTCACCATTTTTCGCAGCGTTTAGAAGATTTGCTTGTGGCACGCATGAGAGCCAAAAAAGCTCGCCGCGACGTCCATGGACGCCGCGGCGGCAGATGGCTATGCAATCGGTCGGACAATGGTGTTAGAGACGTGGCCCGCCGCGTCGGATGCCGCCGAAAATCAACGACAGCACAAACAGCACAATAAATACGATAAACAGAATCTTGGCGATACTAGCCGCACCGGCGGCGATACCACCGAAGCCGAATACGGCAGCGATGATGGCGATAACAAAAAATACGGCAGCCCAATAAAGCATGTCAGTCTCCTAGTGGAGGGACGAGCGGGAACTTCTTCAACAACGCACTAACCTTGCTAAACGGTCCACGAGGGACCATGTGGCCAATCAATGGGGGCGACGGTTCGTCTTCTGGCGGCTCATGCTCAAGTCTTCTTCAAACTCGCGCACTTGTCGCTCAGCCTCGTCGCGCGCTACGCCGTAGCGTTCCTGCACCCTACCGGCCAGCATTTCGGCATTGCCCTCGATGACTTTCAGATCATCGTCGGTCAACTTGCCCCATTGCTTCTTAATTTGTCCACTGATCTGTTTCCACTGACCGCTGATCGTGTCCTGGTTCATAACGAGTACCTCGTGCTGATCGATTCGGAGTGCCGACGTCGTGCGTCTGACGATATCCATTCGATCAATCGATCCGTGAACGATATGTCCCTAAAGTGTACGTACTTGATGAAGCGGTTCAGCCACGTGAACGTATTGACTATACGCCTTTTGCAAGGTGTGCAAGCGTTTAGTGCGCGTACACGCACTCGCCTAGTGCTTATGCACTAAGGGTGCGATTACGTTCGAAAAGAAGCGCCATGTCTCGGCGCTGAGACCCCGGCTGCAAGCGATGATGCGCAATAGTTGTGTGCGCCCATGCCCCGCACCAGCCGAATGCGCTTAGTTGTGACGACGCGTGCTGGTGCGGGGTGGTTGTCATTGCATCAATGGTGAGTGTTGTGGTGTTTACTTATCTGACGCTCGAATTCGCGCACTTGCTTTTCAGCTTCGGCGTGAGCCATGCCGTAACGTTGTTCCAGCTTGCCAGCAAGATATTCAGCGCTTCCCTCTGCAACTTTGAGGTCGTCGTTAGTGAGTTTTCCCCAGTGCTGCTTGATATTGCCGGAAAGTTGTTTCCACTGGCCCCGTATCATGTCTTCGTTCATGACAGTACCTCTTGGAATGATCCTAGATATCGCAAGGAGTGCGGTGCACCTTCGCGTTCACACGGTGCGTTAGCAATTCGATCAATTCTTGCGTGAATCATTCGTGCGAAGTTCGTGCACAGGGGTTGCTGGTGTTCAGCATGATGAAGACGCGCGACTGCCTGCCGTCGCATGGCCTGGCGACAGTTGTGTGATGCTTGCGTTGGATTGCTATTAGCGCGTCGTGTATTACAACGTCAGTGCGCAGTTGTTTGCGCTTGATCGCTTGGTAGATCGCCGATCATGCGCGTGGCGAGGCCATCGTAGTTGTAGTCGAAATGATGGTCGCCCGGCATTTCGTACACCTTCACCCACTTGGGCAGCTGCGAGTCGTTGCAGACGGTGTCGTCGCTATCGTCGTGCCCGTAGTAGCAAATCACCGGCGGCTTGTTCTGCAGTGCGTCGATACGCGGCAAGGCGGGGAAATGAGGAACCGGGTTGATCCACTCCATCAATGCCTTGGTGTGCGTCTTGAGCCAGTTCTCGGTCATGTAGCCTTCAAGCTCAACCTCGAAGTTCACATCGTGGCTGGGTGAAAGCAGCACAACTTGCGAAATGCGTGCGCGGTTCGCTGGGCTTAGTTTGTCGACGATCGTTGGCACAACGTCCGCGCCGAATGAGAAGCCAATCAACCAGACTTTTTGCTTGTGCCATTGCGCGGTGTATTTGGTGATTAGCGCATCCAGATCCTGCGCCGATTCTTCCGGCGAGCGATTGCGCCAATAGTAGGCAAGGCAGCTGATGCCGAGCACCGGTATCCCGCGAGCAGCGAGTCGACTGCCGACCTCTTTATCCAGATCGCGCCAACCGCCATCGCCCGAATAGAACACAGCAAGTACGTCATCATGACCGGCCGGTGCCTGCGCGGTGGCGGCCAATTTGACGGTGGCATCTTCCAGGCTCGGTCGCGGCAGCGGCTTCCAGATGATCAGGGCGGCGGCGATCGCCACGACTGCAACGACAGCGATGACACGGAATTTCATCGACGCACGACTCCGGTAAGGCCGCCCGAAATCAGGCTGGCGACGTTGGTGAGCACCACTGGCAACGCGATGCCCCCCGGTACCGCCATGTAGCGCGGCTCCCATTCGGGATCGAACTTGTCTTTGTAACGGTGCAAGCCCTGGAAATTATAGAAGCGTTCGCCACGTCCGAAGATCAGCGCGCCAAACCGGTTCCACAGGGGCGCCTGGCGCCGGCTCTGCAAGCCTGAGAGTGGCGCCATGCCGAGATTGAACCAACGGTAGCCTTCCGACTTGGCCCATAGCATCAGCTCCACGAACAAGTAATCCATCAGGCCTGCGGGGCCATCCGGCAGCTGGCGCATCAAGTCCACCGAAGCTTCTTCCATGCTTTCGCTCAGGAACATGTTGGCAAACGCGACCGGTTTGTCGTCCTGCCATACCACCGCCATCGGTGTACGCAAGAGATAGCGTTCGTCGAAGGCGCCAAGCGAAAAACCTTTCTCGCGGACTTTTTTGTCTCGCAGCCACGCATCGGAGATGGGCTTTAGTTGCGGCAACAGCGCGGGCACGTTTTCGGTCGCGATGATTTCCAGGCGCAAGCCTTCGCGGTTTAACTTGTTGACGGTGCCGCGCAGGGTCTTTTTCGACTTGCCATCGAGATTGAAGTGCTCCAATAGCACGCGTGCTTCTTCGCCAATCTTCAGCAGGCTCATGCCGACTTCGAGATAGAGATCCAGGTCGGCTTGGGTCACCTGATAGAACACCGGCCAGCCACCGCCGCGCTCGCAACGTTCGCGGAAGGTCCACACCAGTTCTTGTCGAGCACGATCGTCGCGCCCCACCGGATCGCCCATCGCCACCCAGCTGCGCCCCTCGATGCCATACATGATGAAGGCTTTGTCATCGGGATCGAACAGTAGACTCTTGTCGCCCATCAAGGCGAGGTGCGCCTGCGCGGAGGGAAATTGCTTGATCAGCGGAAGGGCGCGAATCAGTTCCGCTTCGTCGGGTAACGTGGGACGTGGGCGCGCCGAGCGGATGAGCGTGGTCAGCGCAAACAGCAATGCGACGCCGGTGGCGCCTACCAGGGCGCGCAGCGCGCGTGGCGCGTTGCCGTGATAGAAGCTGAACTGCCACCACAGGTCGCGGCTGTATTCCACGTGCTGATAGCTGAAGAACACCAGCCATACCGTGCAGCCCAACACCGTCGCACAAGCGAGCATCCACCCGAACGAAAAGGTGAGATCGAACATCGACGCACGCCGATAAAACAGGCGATGCGCAGGCGCTAGCGCCATCGCCAGCAGAATCAGTAGGCCCGCTTCTTCGTAATCGATGCCTTTGAGCAACTGCGCTACGGCACCGGCGATCAACAATACCAACGTGAGCCAGTAAGCCGCGTCAAGTCGACGCTGCAGACCGCGCGCAAGAATCAGCAGCGACATGCCGATTACGCTGCTTAGGAAGTGCGACACCTCCAGCACCGGCAGCGGCAGCAGATCGCTGAGCAATTCCATGCGTCCGGGCAGCGCGGCCGTCGCACCGGAAAACAGCAGTACCGCGCCGGATACCAGCGTGAGGCCAGCGAAGAACGGCGGCAACAAACCGTTGAACCACGGCGAGAGCAGCGCTGCCTGACGCAAGCCGCGCGCTTCGCGCACGACGACGACGACAGTGGCGGCGCACAGCGGCAACAAGTAATACACGCCGCGATACGCGGCCAAGGCGCCAAGGATCGGTGCCGACAATGCGTGATTGCCGGTGGCGCCGAAACCGGCCAGCATCACCGCCTCGAACACACCCAGGCCGCCCGGCACATGGCTGATCAGTCCGGCGATCTGCGCCAGCGCGAAAATCGCCAGGAACGATCCGAAGTGCAGCACCAACGCATCAGGCATCAATGCATAAAGCACCAACGCCGCTAAACCCCAGTCGAGCGCGCCGACGAAAATCTGCCGCAGGCCAATGCTGATGGGTGGCAGGCGCACATCCCAGCGCCACAGCTTGATTGGATGACGGAACACGACGCCACCGATCAACCACAGCAGCGGTATGCCGCAGAGCACCGCGCCGAGCAGCAAGCGCGCGTGCGCCAGCGGCAGCCCGGGCGGAATCGGTACCAGCAACAGCGTCACGCCCGTGATGGCGAACAGACCCAGCCAAAAACTGATCGTGCAGAACAGCACGACTTTGGCGACCTCCATGGTCGACAGACCCGCCTGTATATAAAAGCGGTAACGGATCGAGCCAGACACCAGCATCGCCATGCCCAGCGTGTTGCTGAAGGCGTAGCTGATGAAAGAGATCAGCGCCACGCGCGGGCGCGGCAATTTGCGGCCGATCGCGCTGAGCGCGAACAAGTCGTACAAGGGCATCACCGCGTAACCGAGCGCGGTCAACACAATCGCCTGACCGAGACGCCCGCGCCGCAGGCGATGCATGTATTCGCCGACCTGGTGATAACTCACCTCGCCGACCAGGCGATAGAGCGCCCACAAAGCCAGGCACAGCATCAACACCGACAAAGCCGGACCGCCGAATCGACGCAACCAGACCGGGCCTGGCCGGCTCAGTGCATCTTCCTGGCTAAGGACTTCGGCCCCGCCTTGTTGCTCCACGCTGCGATTGCCTCTCGATTCCCCGGGACAGCGATGGTGCCATACCGGGCATTGCAGGTAATAACTTACGGGACTGTGGACGGCTTATTCGTTCTGAACCTATCCCACAGCAAAAGGGCGCCCATCGGGGCGCCCCGGTGTACATCTATGTCGGTACGACTTAGCTCTTCTTGACCTCGAAGGTCTTGCTGGCGACCTGCTTGCCGTCGAGCGAGATGTCCACCTTGTACTTGCCTTCCGGCCACAGGTTCGGATTCACCACGCGGAACGTGGTGGTTGCCGGGCCATCGGCGATGATCGACTGACTGGTGCTGGTCACCAGCTGACCATTGCCTTCCAGGTAGCTCCACTTGGCATTGAGCGTGGCACCGGGCGTGCTGCCGCTGGTGTCGACGCTGACGTAGATCGTCTTCTGGCTCGGCGCGAAGGTGGTGATTTCCTTACGCACCTTGTGATCGGGAGTAACGGTGTCGCCGAGCGTGATGGTGCTCACCTGGAACCCATCGCTGGCTGCCGGTGCAGCAGCGGCAGCTGCGGGCGCGGCGGTGCTGGCCGGAGCGGGAGCTGTCGGAGCTGCTGGAGCCGTCGACGCCGGTGCAACAGCTGCCGGTGCGGCGGTGCTGGCGGCGGCCGGCTTGGCGGCGGTGCTCGCCGCGGCAGGCGCGGTGCTGGAAGGCGCCGGTTGATTCGCCGACTGCTGCTCGTTCTTGCCGCAGGCGCTGAGCGCCAGCAGGCCGGCAAACGTGACGCTGTATAGGGCGGCGGAACGTGCGGAGAGTTTCATGTGCGGGATTCCGAAATGTGAGAACGAAAGAACCGGAGGCTGGCGGCTTCGGAGCCAGTTGTTAAGGCTAGCGCCGTTGATCTGAAGTGCCGATGACCAGGGCGGCAGAGTTTACCGGTTTGTGAACTTATTGCCTCGCCCCGCGAGCATTGTCCGGCAGGTGCTTGTCGGTACTGCGGAAGGGGTTGATGTCCAGGCCCCCGCGGCGCGTGTAACGCGCGTAAACGCTCAGTTGCTGCGGCGTGCAGCGCGCCATCACGTCGGTGAAGATGCGTTCTACGCATTGTTCATGGAATTCGTTATGCGTGCGAAACGACACCAGGTAGCGCAACAAACCCTCGCGCTCGATCGGCGTGCCGCGATAGGCGATCTGCACGCTGCCCCAATCGGGCTGGCCGGTGACTGGGCAGTTGGAGCGCAATAAATCCGAGACCAGCGTTTCCTCGATCACGCCGCTTGATGCATCGGTGCGAAGGTAGTCGGCTTTCGGCGGCCCGTAGTCGTCGATCTTCACCGGCAGCGCGTCGATCGATTCGCCAGCCAGATCGGCGAACGTGTGCTGCGCGGCGCGCGGCACTCGGATGTGCACCATCACCGGCGCACCCGCTGCGCGCGAAAGATCCTGCTGCAACAGCGCGCTCAGGGCGGCCGCATTGGCGAGCGGTTCCTGCGCAAAGCCGTTGAGATACAACTTGAACGACTTGGACTCGATGATGTTGGGCGAGCTTGCCGGCACATGGAATTCTGCCACGGCCGCTACGGGCTTGCCTTGCATGTCCAGCCAGGACAGCTCGTAGGCGTTCCAGATATCCACACCGTAGAACGGCAACGGCTCATGCACGCCGATCTCGTCGCGCTTGGTTTGGCGTGGAATCGGAAACAGCAGGCTGGGGTCGTAACGGTCGGCGTAAACGGTGTGCTTGCCGAGCGGGGAGTGATCGGGGGTGCTCATTCCTCCATTTTACCTGTCCGCGCGCCGCGGCGGACGCGCGCCCTTTCAGGCGCGAGATTGACCCGCAAGCTGGTACCCCACGACGGCATGCGGAACGTATGGCGCCTCCAGCGCGGCCAGTTCCTGCTCGTTGAGATGGAGCGACAGCGCCGCCACCGCGTCGGTGAGATGACCTGAATGCGACGCGCCGATGATGGGCGCGGTGACCCGCTGTTTGTGTAGCAGCCACGCCAAGGCCACCTGGGCACGAGGAACGCCGCGTGCTGCGGCTATCTTGCCGACCACATCGATGACCTGGCGATCGGATTCCATCGTTGCACCGTAGAGTTGCTCGCCGTATTGATCGCGTTGCTGACGTTCGCTGGTTTCATTCCAGTCCCGCGTCAGGCGGCCGCGGGCCAGCGGGCTCCACGGCAGCACCGCGACGCCCTGGTCGGCACACAGTGGCAGCATTTCGCGCTCTTCTTCGCGATAGAGCAGATTGAGATGGTTCTGCATCGACACAAACGGCGTCCAGCCATGCAGGCGTGCGAGATAGAGCGCCTTGGCGAACTGCCACGCATACATGGACGATGCGCCGATGTAGCGCGCCTTGCCGGACTTCACCACTTCGTGAAGCGCTTCCAATGTTTCCTCGATCGGCGTTTCGTCGTCCCAGCGATGAATCTGGTACAGGTCCACATAATCGGTACCAAGGCGCTTCAGGCTGGCATCGATCTCGGCAAAGATGGCCTTGCGCGAGAGACCGGC
>FSXK01000424.1_pt1 | contig 12040 bp, 10 predicted proteins | sample 1638101 | NCBI WGS metagenome assembly FSXK01 (sample SAMEA3914788, study PRJEB12502) | metagenome | biome: forest; material: soil | place: Canada | collected 2011-07-03 | depth 0.1 m | reverse complement strand
TGCTGGTCGGCTACTTCAAACAAAGCGCGTTGATTGCGACCTTCGCCACCGGCGCGATCTGGTTTGGCGGCGCGTTGCTGCTAATGCCACAACCCGGCGGCGCTGTGCCGCAAGCGTTAGGCGACTGGTTTGCAATGCGCGTCGGCGTACTGCCGCTCGCTGCCATCCCTCCACTCGCTGCAGTGCTGATCTGGGCGGTGCTGCAGCGGCACCGTTTCGGACGCCGCCTGATGGCAACCGGCAGCAGCGCGGACGCAGTGTTCAAGTCCGGCATCGATACGCGTCTGATAAAGCTGCTCGCCTATGTTTTGGCGTGGCTCTTTGTGTTCGGCGCAGCGGTCTGCATTTCCGCGCAAACCTCCTCCGGCGACGCCCGCCTCGGCTTGCCGTACACACTGAACTCCGTAGCGGCCGTCGTAATAGGCGGCATCTCACTCGCCGGCGGCCGCGGTTCGATGCTGGGCGCAATCTGCGGCGCGCTCGTCCTCGTATTGATCGGCAACGTGATCTATTTCGCCGGCATCCCGAGCAATTATCAAGAGGTGTTCAAAGGCGCGGTAATTGTCGTCGCGCTCGGCTTTACGTTTGTGAGCGCGAGGAGACCCGTATGAAAACCACGCCGGGTTCACGCCGCCTGATGTTGCTGGCACTGGTGGTGCTGGTGATGATCGGCGGACAGTTGGCCGTGCCGGGCTTCGCCAACCTTGGGCAGTTAGGAAACCAGCTGAAAATCGCCACTTTCCTCGGGCTATTCGGCATTTCGCAGACCCTCGTCATGATGGCGGGCAATCAGGGACTCGATCTGTCGGTGGGTGCCGCGGCGACGCTGGGCGGCATTGTCGGCGCGGCATTGATCGGCTTGCAACCGGCCGGTTTGCTGTGCGCCGTCATAGCGGCAGCATTGTGCGGGGCGGTCATTGGAGGGCTGAACGGTTTTGGCGTCACGTTCTTCCGGGTTCCGCCACTTGTGATGACGCTGGCCATGGGCAGTCTCGTCGATGGCGGCCTGATCGTGTGGACGTCGGTCATGCACGTCAACACCGCTGCCAGTCCGGCGCTCGTCGCGCTTGCGGGCCGTAGTGTGGCGGGCGTGCCAACAGTCGCGTTGGTATGGCTGCTCGCGGGAACGTTGGTGTGGTGGTTTCTCGACCACTCTGCCTGGGGGCGCCGCCTGATGGCGACTGGCGCGAACCCGACCGCCGCGCTGTTGACCGGTACACGCGTGCGCGTCGTGCGGATGGCCGCGTACACGGCGAGTGGCACGATTGCGGCGCTCACCGGTCTGCTGCTGGTGGGATATGTTGGGCAGGCCTTTCTTGGGCTTGGTACAAGCTACGTGCTAACAAGTGTCGTCGTCGCAGTGATTGGCGGCGTGTCGCTTGGCGGTGGACGTGGCGATTATGTCGCTGTCGCAATTGCCACGGTATTTCTCACGGTGCTGACGAGCCTCCTGACCGCGTTGCAGATCGGCGAAGCTGGCCGTCAATGCATTTTCGGCGCGACGTTGCTGGCGTTTCTGGCAGTGAACGGTTGGTCGTTGAGCCGCAGGGTAAAGCTGGCTTGACGGGATGCGCCTTACAATTCTTTCCGCAAGCACCAGCTGCACCGGCATTGACGGCTGTGACACCCTATGCGCGGGCCGTAGCCACTCGCTGATTCTGAAGACAACCCTTCTGATATTCTCCGTGTCGAGTATTCGAACGCTTCGAACGACAAGGAGTGTCAAAACGTGGCAAGCAAGGCGGGCAAGAAGGACACAGGTCAGAGCGAGCGGCCGGCTCGGTTGATTGACGTGGCGCAGCGCGCCGAGGTATCTCGCGCCACCGCGGCGCGGGCGCTGGGTGGCTATGGTCTGGTTGGTGACGAGACGCGGGAGCGCGTGCTGGCGGCCGCGCGCGAGCTGGACTACAGCGCAAATGTCGTGGCGCGAGCCATGCGCGCAGGTAAGACACAAACCATTGGGGTCGTGGTAGCCGATATCAGCAACTCGTTTTTCAGCCACGCCACCGGGGCAATCATCGACACCGCCGCCAAGGCTGGTTACGTAACCTTGGTGCTCAACACGGACGACGACCTTGCCAAGGAGGTGGAAGCCGTGCGAGTACTGGTCGAGAAGCGCGTCGATGGGCTGATTGTGGTGCCTTCTTCCCCGACCCAGTACGACCACTTCGTTCTGAAAGGCGAGCTGGCTAAACCGCTAGTGTTGCTCGATCGCCGCGTGGAAGGCCTACGCGTCCCGGCAGCGTATACGGACGATCGCGGCGGCGCGAAAGAGGCAATCGAGCTTTTTCTCGCGCGTGGACATGTCCATATCGGCCTCCTGGTGGCGACGGCAGCAGCACGTGGCGGGGTCGAAGCATCGCAACCCGAAGGCGTCGTTTCTACCGTGACGGACCGCGTGGCTGGCGCATTGGAAGCGATCAAGGCACATCGCGCCGCCAACCCGGCTATCCGCTACAGTCGCAGTACCCTTGAAGCCGCTCACAGCGGCGCGCTCGAGTTGCTGGCGCAGAAACCACGCGTCACCGCCATACTCGCGACCAATGAGGAGATGGCGTTGGGCGTGCTGGCGGCTTGTGGCGAACTCGGGCTCGTCATTGGCAAGGACGTATCGCTCGTCAGCTTCGACGATACGCCGTGGTCGAAGGCGATTGCGCCATCGATGTCCGTGGTGAAGCGCCCGGTCTCGGAGCTCGGTAACGCAGCTGCCACTGCGCTGATCAAGGCGATCAGAGGGGAGGGCCGATCCAGAAAAATTGAACTGGCTACCCAGTTGATCGATCGCGGGTCGGTCGCGAATGTTCTGAAGAGGCGTCGTTAGTTAAGCGGTGCGGGAGCATTATCCCGTCGTTAACAACACGTTTACTACCATTTCGACGACGTATTGACCGCCCGGCACAGCAGATGAATTGAGGCGTTGTGCTCGCGATCACGTATTGACAGACCCACCGCATTCTGAAACTATGTCCAAAAATGAGATCGATCTCACTGAATCGATCGTCCTGAAATGAGATCGATCTCACACTGGAGGAGAGACATGAAAACGTGGAACCATCTAACCGGGATTGTCCTGGCCGGCGCAGCGCTTACCCTGCTATCTGCAGGGCCGTGTTTAGCCAAGGAAGTCAAATCTGTCGGGATCTCAGTTGGATCGCTGGGCAATCCCGGCTTTGTCATCATGTCCAACACAGCGACCCGCCTGATTCACAAGGCCAACCCGGCGGCACAGGTCACAACGGTTGGCTATGACTACGATCTCGGCAAGCAGTTTAACCAGATCGATAATTTCATCGCGGCCGGGGTCGACTTCATCCTGCTCAACCCCGGTGACCCTAAAGCTATTGCCCCGGCCATCAAGAAGGCACACGCAGCCGGCATCCCTGTCGTCGCTTTCGATACGGCGGCCGAGGGGGCTGATGCGAACGTGACGACCGACAACGTGATGGCGGGACGCATTTCGTGTCAGTACATCGCTGACAAGCTCAAAGGCAAAGGCAACGTCATCATCGAAAATGGCCCGCAGGTCTCGTCCGTGATCGACCGTGTCAATGGCTGCAAGCAGGTTTTCTCCAAATACCCAGGTATCAAGATCCTGTCTGACGACCTGGATGGCAAGGGTTCGCGCGACGGCGGCATGGCGGTGGCTCAGGGTTATCTGACCCGCTTCCCCAAGATTGACGCAATTTTCACCATCAACGATCCGCAAGCGATCGGCACAGCGCTGGCCGCTAAACAGGTTAATCGGAGCGACTTCTTCATCACGTCGGTCGATGGTTCGCCGGATATGGAGGCTGCGTTGAAGGATCCTGGCTTTTCCATGATCGAGGCATCGGCGAGTCAGGATTTCTATGCCATCCCGAAGGTCGCGGTTCACGTCGGCCTAGGCTTGATCGACGGCAAAAAGCCGGAAAAACAGTTGATTCTCGTCCCTTCCAGCCTCGTGACGCGCCAGAACGTTGGTTCGTACAAGGGCTGGAACGCCAAACATGATGATTAAGTTTCCTGACGAAGACATGGAGGGAGCGTGTTTCGCTTTGGGTGACAAGTACCCTTCCGCAAATAGCCACCAAATGATCAAACTCAATCGTGACACGTTATCGTCCTTCGGTCCTGCTGTGACCCGGCCAACCTATGACCGCGATCGCCTGCGACCAGGCATCGTCCACTTTGGCGTTGGCAATTTCCACCGGGTACATCAAGGGCTTGCTGTTGAAACCTGTTTGCATCATCCAGGCCATGAAGGGTGGGGTATCTGCGGTGTCGGTCTGATGGACGGACTAGCAGCAAGGGAGAAGGCCGAAGCCTATCGTCGCCAGGACAACCTCTATACCGTCACTGAACTCACGTCGGCGACGCCACACAGGACGCAGATTGTCGGGGCGATGATCGAGTATCTGCACGCGCCGAGTGAGCCAGAGGCCGTACTCACTCGTCTTGCCGACAGCGCCACGCGCATCGTCGCGCTCACTATCACCGAAGGTGGTTACAACATCGACGAAGTGAGCGGAGCGTTCAGGCTCGACACGCCGGATATCCGCTGCGACCTTGCGGGCGGAACGCCGAGGACGGTGTTCGGCTATATCGTTGCCGCGCTGGCACGCCGTCGTCGGGCCGGGCTTCCGCCTTTCACTGTGATGTCTTGCGACAACCTCCAGCGTAACGGCGACATCTCGCGACGCTGCGTCGTGAGCTTTGCCCGTAGGTTAGACCCGGGTCTCGCCGATTGGATTGAGGAGTACGGAGCATTTCCAAATTCAATGGTCGATCGGATTGCGCCGCAAGTACCGGAGGACGAACGTCAACGTCTTGTGAAGGCAACCGGTGTCGACGACCGGCTGGCAGCGACCTGCGAGACCTATACGAGCTGGGTGGTGGAAGACCGCTTCTGCGCCGGTCGGCCCGAGCTCGAACTGGCGGGAGTCGTGTTCAGCGACGAGGTGCCCGCCTATGTCGCGGTGAAGGGCAGGCTTTCCAATGCCGCTCATATGCTGATGTGCTATCCCGCCTTGCTGATGGGGTCGCGGTTTGTCGATGAAGGCATGCGTCATCCTGACATTCCGCGCCTGCTGCGCAATTTCTGGAATCTCGACGCTCGCCGGCTGGTCGACCCACCGAGCGGCTATTCCATCGAAGCCTTCACGGAGAAAGTCATCGAGCGATTCGCCAACCCGGCGATCAAGGACCAGCTGTTACGAGTGGCGCACGACGGCGCCTCGAAAATCGTGGTCTTCCACGGCAAGACCATCGAGCAACTGATCGCTAACGACGGCGACCTCACGCGCGAAGCCTTTCTGATCGCGTGCTTTGGACGTTACCTCGGCGGCATCGACGACGACGGCGTGCCCTTCGAAGTTTCCGAGCCGCACATCGGGAACGCGGACTGGGCACGGTTGCGAGGCGGCGATCCTTTGGCCGTGCTCGACATCGAGGTCTTTCGTGGATTTCGCCTTCGGGAAAGCCCACGTTTCCTCGCTGCTTACCAGAGCATTTCACAGCAGCTGGCGTCGCAAGGCACTGCGGCAACACTAACGGAATTACTGGTCTAGGGAAGAGCCGATGAGCACGCCTAATACACAACCTTTCCTGGAAATTCGCAACGTTTCCAAGACCTTTGGTCGAGTTCAGGCGCTGAAGGGCGTGTCGCTCGATGTGAGATTGGGTGAGATTCACGCTCTGATGGGGGAGAACGGAGCCGGCAAATCGACGCTGATGAAGATTCTCTCCGGTGCATACGTGCCGGATGAGGGTTCGGAAATCCTGATCGAGGGCCGCAAGGTTGCGATCGACGGACCGACGGCCGCCATGCAACTAGGAATCGCCATCATCTATCAGGAACTTGCGCTCGCGCCCAATCTTACCGTTGCCGAAAACATCTATCTCGGCCGCGAGCCCAGCCGGGCCGCTTTGATTGACCGCCCGGCCATGGTTGCGGGTGTCGAGGATGTACTGCAGCGCCTCGGGGCCAGTCTCACCGCGCGTCACAAGGTGGCGCAACTGTCGATCGCCGAGCGTCAACTGGTGGAGATCGCCCGTGCCGTGCATGCCCGCTCACGTGTGCTGATCATGGACGAACCCACTACCGCCTTGTCCGAGCGCGAGACTGAGCGGCTGTTTGCCTTGGTACGCAAGCTCAAACAGGATGGGCTTGCCATCGTCTATATCAGCCACCGCATGAAGGAGGTCTATGAGCTTTCTGACCGCGTCTCTGTGCTGCGTGACGGTACCTATGTCGGCACACTGGAACGGGATGCGATCACGCCGGACGCTGTAGTCCGCATGATGGTTGGGCGCGATCTCTCTTCCTTCTACAAGAAGGATCATGACGCCCATCGTGGCCGCGGCCAGCTCATCCTTGCTGTGCGCGATGTGACTGATGGCAAGCGCATCCGGCCATGCTCCTTCGACATTCATGAGGGGGAGGTGCTCGGTATTGCCGGGCTGGTCGGAGCGGGACGCACGGAACTGGCTCGCCTGATCTACGGCTCGGATCCGAAAGCGTCGGGCACGATCGCGGTCGATGGCCGTCAGGTGACCATCCGTTCGCCGCTGGACGCCATCGACTCTGGCGTTGCCTATCTGACCGAAGACCGCAAGCTGCTCGGACTGATGCTCGACATGTCGGTATCCGAGAACATCAATCTGGACGTGATCGCCCGCGACGCCCTGGCTTGTGGCTTCCTGAATCTCGGCAAAGGACGTAAGCGTGCCGCCTCGGCGATCGAGGCGACGGGCATTCGTACCGGTTCGCCAGATGCGCCCGTTGGCGGCCTGTCGGGCGGGAATCAGCAGAAGGTCTTGCTGTCGCGCTTACTCGAGACCAATCCCCGTGTGCTGATCCTCGACGAGCCGACCCGTGGCGTGGACATTGGCGCCAAGTCCGAGATCTACCGGCTGATTGATCGGCTGGCCCGCGATGGCGTGGGCGTTGCGGTGATCTCGTCGGACTTGCCGGAAATCGTCGGTATCTGCGATCGCGTCATCGTGATGCGCGAGGGGCAGATTGCCGGCGAGGTCGGTGGGGCCGCTGGGGCCGGGGAAATTACGCAAGGGAACATCATGGCCATCGCCACGGCCGCTGCCAACGACGCAGCGTGACGCGGTCGGCCATCGACAACGCTTCAGACTTCAAGACAGGATGGACAGTTCGATGATCTCAATCAATTCCTCCGCGGCCGGGACGACGCGCCGCAAACTTGCTCTCGCCGGCACCTTGCGCGGGCTTGGCATGCTGCCAGCCCTCGTGCTGATCGCCGTCCTGTTTCAGTTGCTGTCCGGCTATGCCGAGACAGGTAGTCTCTCCTGGGCAAACGGCCGCTTCATGACCTGGAGCAACCTGTCAGTCGTGACGCAGCAGGCATCGATCAATACCGCGCTCGGCGCGGGTATGACGTTCGTGATCCTCACTGGCGGCATTGATCTCTCAGTCGGTTCTGTGCTGGCCGCTTCCGCCATGCTGGCGCTGATCGCGTCGTTGATTCCAGGCTGGGGCATGCTGGGACTGGTCGTGGCGCTGGTGGCCGGCGCGGTGTTCGGATTGGTCAATGGCTCACTGATCGCATTTCTGCGCCTGCCGCCTTTCATCGTCACCCTCGGCACGATGACCTCCGTGCGGGGTCTCGCTCGCCTGTTTGGCCACGACAACACCATCTTCAATTCGAGCTTGCCCTTTGCCTTCCTCGGCAACGGCAACGTGCTCGGGGTACCCTGGCTCGTGATCATTGCTCTCGCCACGGTAGTGATCTCCTGGTTGATCCTGCGCCGGACCGTGCTCGGGCTACGAATCTACGCCATCGGCGGCAATGCCGGGGCCTCGCGCCTCGCCGGCATCAAGGTCTGGGCCATCACGCTGTTCGTGTATGCGATCTCGGGCCTGCTCGCCGGGCTAGGCGGGGCTCTCTCTGCCGCCCGTCTCTACGCGGCGAATGGGATGCAACTTGGCTTTTCCTATGAGCTTGATGCCATTGCTGCGGTCATCCTCGGTGGCACCAGTTTCGTGGGCGGGATCGGTTCGATCTGGGGCACGCTGATCGGAGCGCTGATCATCGCCGTATTGTCCAACGGTCTGATCCTGATTGGTGTCTCAGATACCTGGCAGTTCGTCATCAAGGGCCTCGTGATCATCGGCGCGGTTGCGCTTGACCATCTTCGTGGTTCCGCAAGTGCGCGGACGTGAGGCACGCGATCCAGGACTCCATTCATTCACCAAGCTGGTAGCGAACTTTTATGACGCCACTGACCCAACCCGTTGATGACGAACGGATCATCCTGCATATCGGTACAGGCTCGTTTCACCGCGCGCATCAGGCGTGGTATTTGCACAGACTGCGCGAAAGCGGAGACAGCTGCGACCGGGCGTGGTCGATCGCAGCAGGCAACATCCGAAACGACATGAACCCAACGCACGAAGCGCTCGCGGCACAGAATGGAACCTATACACTCGAGACCTTTTCACCGGATGGTGTACGGGAGTACGAGTCCATCAGTTCCATTCAGCAAGTGCTGCCGTGGTCGCCGGATCATGCGTCGCTGATCGAATGCGGTTCGTCGCGCGCGTGTCGAATCATCTCCTTCACGGTCACCGAAAGCGGGTACTACCTCGACAATCACGACAAACTCGACGTCTCTCACCCGGACGTCGTGGCCGATCTCGACGGTGGGTGTACGACCATTTACGGCGTTCTCGCTTCGATCCTCGAAGCGCGGCGTCGAGCGGGCGGAGGGCCCGTCACACTGCAATGCTGCGACAATCTGCGCCACAACGGAGAGAGATTCCGCGCCGGCTTCGCCGAATTTCTCACGCGCCGCGATCTCGCTGCGCTCAAACAGTGGGTGGAGACCCATACGACCACGCCGAGTGCCATGGTCGACCGGATCACGCCGCGTCCAACTCCCGACACTTGCATGCGAGTTCTCGCCGCCACGGGTTTCGATGACCGCTGCCCAGTGATGAGCGAGTCCTTCGCCCAATGGGTGATCGAGGATCATTTCATTGCGGAGCGACCGGCCTGGGAGAAAGTCGGCGCAGAAATCGTCGACTCCGTACTCCCCTACGAGGAAGCCAAAATCCGCGTGCTGAATGCCACTCATAGCTGCGTTGCCTGGGCCGGTACGCTAGCCGGATTCGAATATATCCACGAAGGAGCACGCGACGCGGAGATTGCACGATTCGCCCACGACTACATCACCCTGGACGTCATACCGAGTCTGCTTCCCAGCCCGATCGATCTTCAACGATATCGCGATATCGTGCTCGACCGTTTCAGCAATCCGCATATCCGGGACACGAACGAACGCGTCGCGGCGGACGGATTCACGAAGCTGTCGGGCTTCGTCGTCCCGACGCTGCGCGACAGCTTCGCGCGCGACGAGGTGCCTGCGCCGACCGCAAAATTGCCCGCTCTATTCCTGGCTTTTCTGACGCGCTGGATTGACGGCGAGCTGCACATCGACTATCGGGACAGTCTTCAGGATACCGCCGCGATCCGCGCCATGCTGGCAGCGGAAGACCCGATCGCGGCGTTCTGTTCGGATCGCCGCGTGTGGGGCGGACTCACGTCCGACACCCGGCTCATAGATGCGGTACGCGACGCCTACGGCACGGTGAATCGGTGGCTCGCGTCGAGGCTGGACACATCGCGACGAGTCAACTAACGAACCGGCTCGCCATACCGTGCATGAGCCGCTGCAGCTCGAGCAGCGACCGACAGCTACGCCTCCAACGATCCTGCTTGCGCGCGACGGTGCTTGTTGGCCGGAAGATGTCGTTGAACCGCTTCCGTGGGCCTATGATGGCCCCATCGGCTATCGAGAGTGACTGCGCCCCATGAACCGTTTCCTGATCGTTGTTGGCATACTGTGCATTCTTGCCGGCCTCGGGTGGCACTGGCTCGCGCGCATCCCGTTCGGCCGGTTGCCTGGCGACATTCATATTGTCCGCGACGGATTCAATTTCCACTTTCCGATCGTCACGTGCATCGTGATTTCGGTCGTGGTATCCGCGCTGTTGTGGTTCTTGCGGCGTTGAGAAGTAAGGACTCTGAAATCGATCGAACCGGGCGCCCGTATCATGAACTGGCTGGCCAATACCGTTCTTGTGTTGCACGCGCTGATCGTACTGTTTATCGTCGGCGGGTTAATCGCTATCTGGACAGGCGCATGGTTGAAACGCGACGAAGTCCGCAGTCGCGTGTTCCGGATCGCGCACCTCACAGCGATAGGCGTCGTCGCGATTCTCGCTGTTCTTGATGTACCGTGCCCGCTGACGGTCCTGGAGGACTGGCTTCGTAACGGAAGCGTCAGCCCGCAGGGCTTCGTGCAGCGCTGGGTAAGCTACTGGCTGTACTACAACTTGCCGGGCTGGGTATTCGCGATGGGCTACGCGGTGTTCCTGCTGGTCGTGGCGGTCACGTGGTTTCGCATCCCGCCGCGTCCATGAGGCGTCCGCACGGAGACCGTTTAACCGGCTTGAAGTTGAAGCGGGCACAACCCTCTGTCGTGCAGGGTTGTGCCCGGTCTGACGAGCCTACTGGGCGCGGATCTCCAGTGCATTCTTCACTGACGTCACGCCCGCTACTCCTTGAGCGGTTTGCGTAGCGATGTCGCTTTGCCCTTGGTCAGACACGCGACCTTCCAACGTCACCGCACCGTCGCGTGCACGGACTGTGATGTTGTCAGCGGTCAAGCCCTTCGCTCTGGCCAGTGCCTTAAGCACCTTGCGTTGCAGCGCGCGGTTCGCGGCCTTGGTCGACTTGGCGCTTGGGGCAGCTGTCATGGCGGGTGCAGTTGTCGCATCGCTGCTTTGCGCATAGGCGTTAAGAGATGCCAGTACGATAAGCGCGCCACTGATGGCCTTGATTGCCTGGAATGCTTTCATTTACCTATCTCCTGATGTCATGGTTCGTCACTGTTCTTCTCAAGTCTCATATTGACACTGTTCGATCAGAACGAGTGTTCAATACCTGCGTACACGCCGGTCTGGCTGTGGCCCGGAAGCGGGTTGTCCGCATTGCCCGGGAGGTTGGCTTCAAGGCTGAAGTCAGCGTTATTGCTGTTGCGCACGCTAGCGACCTGGATGTCAAGCAGAGTGCGCTTGGAGAGATTATACGAACCGCCAATCGTGTACATGGTTGCGTTACCCGCGCCGTTGTTCGCATTGACGTGGTACACGGCGGCAATCAACTGGGCGGCCGGCGTAGCATGCCACGTCACACCGCCGTATTCTTGATTTGCTGTCGTCGGAATGCCAACCGGGGCGCCGGTCACCCCCGAGCTACGCAACCCGTCATACATGGCGTTCAGCGTGAATGGCCCCAGGATCAGGTTGCCACCAGCCATATATTCGCGTGAGGAACCCCACACACCGTTCGTTGTGTCGCCAAGGCCGCCGTTCACATTGCGAACTTCGTCATAGACACCGCGAAGCTGGACATAACTGTTGTTGTACTTGATTTCTACAGCGTCCGAACGGCCTTCATTGTTCAGTTGACCGCCGTTGCCCGTAGCGCCTTCGTTAAAGTTCGTCTGGTTACCCAGTGAGTACTGGACGCGCGCTGCGAAGCCGCCGAAGGTTTGCGAGTCAAAATTGATGTTGTTGCTCGAAGCCTGCCAGTTGCGGCCACGTACGAGTGACGCCGACGACCACGAGGACTGGGCGAACGGGTCATATGCCCACAGGTCCTCGCCATCAAGGGTCAGCTCGCGACCCAAGGTCAGGGTACCGACCGAGGCGTCCGAGAGCCCAACCAATGCATAACGATTGAAGAGTTCGCCACCGCCGGGTAGGGCACCCGACGCTGTGCTGAAAGAACCTTCCAAATGGAACACGGCCGACAAGCCACCGCCCAGGTCTTCCACGCCCTTCATACCCCAGAGGCTGGTACCCCAGTCACCGCTTTCCAGTTTGACGCGAGATGTCGAGCCTCCGCCTGTCGTGCTAGGTATTCCGCTCATGTATTCAACGCCCGCATCCAGGCGGCCGAACAGCGTCACGCTGCTTTGAGCGTGAGCAATGACGCCAGCCGACATCAACGCAGCGGCGAGT
>FSXK01000334.1_pt1 | contig 12196 bp, 8 predicted proteins | sample 1638101 | NCBI WGS metagenome assembly FSXK01 (sample SAMEA3914788, study PRJEB12502) | metagenome | biome: forest; material: soil | place: Canada | collected 2011-07-03 | depth 0.1 m | reverse complement strand
GTTCGAGCGTCTGACCATTGACGACATCGCCCGCCTGGCGAACGTTTCCCGCACCACCGCAAGCATGGTGCTGAACGGCTATGCCGAGCGCTATCGCATTTCCGCGGCCACCGTCGAGCGTGTCCTGCAGGTCGCGAAGGAACACCATTTCGCGCCGTCGCAATCGGCACGCGCGCTGCGCTCGCGCCGCAGCAATACGATTGGCCTCGTCATCCCCGATCTCACCAACTCCGTGCACTCCGCGCTGGCTCAGGCGATGGAATGGCAATGCCGCGGACAGTACGGCTGTCAGCTGGTTGTGGTGACGAGCGACGAAGACCCGGTGCGCGAAACCGAGGGGATTGCTCACCTCGTTTCGCACCAGGTGGACGGTCTTGTAGTGGTGCCGTGCACGGCCGATCCAGAGCGCTACCAGAAGTGGGTGAAGCGTCTGCCGCTCGTGTTCGCCGACCGCCGGGTCGAGGACAGCCAGATTCCGTATGTGGTGACCGATGCGACCGAAATCGTCGCCACGTTGGTTGGCGATGCGCTCAAGCAGGGCGTACGCGAGGTGGTGTACTTCGGCGGTCAGGCGGAACTCTCGGCGAGCCGCGACCGTCTGGCGGGTTATCGTCAGGCACTGGCCGCGCATGGATTGAACGAAGGGGCAGACTGGGTCCACCAGCGCGACTTCCAGCGCGAATCCGGCCACGCCCTGATGCAAGCGTGGTTCACGACGCACGGGCGCTACCCGCAGGCGCTCTTCGCCGGCTCGATCACGTTGCTGGAAGGGGCGCTGTCCTTCATGAGCGAGGCTCACAAGCTCACGCAGGCGCCTGGCCGACTGATGTCGTTCGACGATCATCAACTGCTCGACTGCCTGCCGCTTTCCATCGACGCCATCGTGCAGGACAGCCGTCAACTGGCCGAACACAGCCTGCGCTGCGTGTTCTCGATGCTCGAGGGCAATGCGCATCCCGATTCGTTTCAGGTGCCCGCCCATATCCATTACCGGCGCCTGCCCGGCGCACCGGTATAAGCATGTTCACTTAAACAGATCGTCAACTGCGGAGCGATATTGGTTAAACGCCAATTCGCTCGTTCAACTTAACATTGCGCGAATATTTCATTGTGCTTTCTTGTGAAAAACATAATGAATAGACGTCGTGAAGAAAGACTTTTGCATTATGGCTAATAGCGCAGTAATACTGGCCTTTACGTCAAATGAGTATTTCTTCCCCAGCAATAGTCCGTCAGATCATTGTTTTGTAAAGACTTTTACCCTGTCAACTTTTCGCGACAGGTAATATTTTTCAGTGTTCCGGAAGAGTGCGGCGCGTTATTGTCCATTTCGCAATAACTGAATCATTCATCGGCACGGAGAAATGATGAAAAGAATAGCGCTTTCCACTCTCTCGCTGGCATTGCTAGGTGCTGCGGGCGCAGCGCACGCACAAAGCAGTGTCACGCTTTACGGCACGATTGATACCGCCGTTACGTTTGTTCATAACGCCAATGCGGCCGGCCAAAACCAATGGTCGGTCGGCAACGCGAGTAACGGCGATCTTTCCGGTACCCGCTGGGGCTTGAAAGGCCAGGAAGATCTGGGCGGCGGTCTGAAGGCTATTTTCCAGTTGGAAAATGGCTTTAACCCGAGCACGGGGGGACTGGGGCAGGGCGGTCGCCTGTTCGGTCGTCAGGCATTTGTGGGTTTGACGGCAGATCAATACGGCACGTTCACGCTGGGCCGCCAATATGACCCGCTCGTCGATCTGGTGCAGGGCATCACGGCCGATAACTATTTCGGCAGCACGTTCGCAACCGCAGGCGACGTCGACAACTACGACAACAGTTCCCGCACGAACAACGCGATCAAATACGTGTCGCCGGTGTTCTCGGGCCTGCAGGTCGAAGGCATGTATGCGTTTGGCGGCGTCGCGGGACAAACCGGCTCGGGGCAGACCTGGTCGGCGGCTGCGGCGTATAACAACGGCCCGATCTCGATCGCGGCGGGTTACTTCGTGGCCGACAATGAGACGGTGGACGGCCTGGTGCGGGCTTCGACGGCGACCGGCTCGGGCTGGTCCAGCACCTCTGACGGCACTTTCGACGGCTCGCTGATCAACCTCGGCCTGCAGAGCGCGAAGTCCATCAACATTGCCCGCGTCGCGGCGCAGTATGTGGCCGGTCCGTTCACGTTCGGCGCAGGCTACAGCAACGCACAGTACAAGTCGGATGGGCAATCGGCCTTCGCCTCGACGGAGAAATTCAACACGGGCCAGGGCTTCTTCGACTACCAGGCCACGCCGGCCATCCTGCTGGGCGTCGGCTACAGCTATACGAAGTCGAGCGGCGACACCGGCGCAACCTACCATCAGGTTTCGATTGGCGCGGACTACAACTTGTCCAAGCGCACCGACGTGTATCTGGTGGGGGCATACCAACACGCCAGCGGCGAAACGCTTAGTGCGGACGGCACTGCCGTGGTGGCCGCCCAGGCATCCGTGGGTTCGTATGGCTACGGCGGCACCAACACGCAGGAACTGGTTAGCGTCGGTCTGCGCCACAAGTTCTGATGGTGTGTCGCAGCAGCAACTGAAGCTTCAGCGCTCGTAGCGAAAGCTGGGCCTGAGAGGCAAAAGCCGGTCGTCAGCGTGAGCCGACGATCGGCTTTGTTTTGCTTGGCGTGCAAGACGGCTCTGCCGCTAGCACGCGAGGCAGGTTACGCCTTCTTCAGATGCGGTCCGAGCAGCGACAGATCGGCCGCGCTGAGGCGATCGCTTGCGGTATTCCGCTGATGCCAGTAGGGGTAGAGCAGAGGCGGGGCGCTGACCTTGTCGAGCCGTTCGCGCTGGCTCGCGCTCAACGTGAGGTTGGCGGCGCCGAGGTTGTCGCGCAGTTGTGTCTCGTTGCGCCCGCCGATGACCACCGAGGCTACCGCCGGCCGCCCCAGTGTCCATGCCAGCGCGACCTGTGCGGCCGAGACGTTGAGCTCGCCGGCCACTTCCACCAGCACGTCGACGATCGACCACAACCGTTCCTCATCGCGAATCGGCGGTTCGGTCCAGCCCGCGAGCTGGCGCGTGCCTTCTGGCGTAGTGTTACGGCGGTGCTTGCCCGACAGCAGCCCGCCGGCAAGCGGGCTCCAGACCAGAATGCTCACCCCCTGATCGAGCGCCACCGGCGCGAGTTCATACTCGGCCTCGCGCGCTTCGAGCGTGTAGTGGATCTGCTGGCTCACGAAGCGCGGCAGACGATCGCGCTCGCTCACATGCAGCGCTTTCATCAGATGCCAGCCCGAGTAATTCGAGCAGCCCACGTAGCGGACCTTGCCGTGGCGTACCAGCATGTCGAGCGCTTCGAGCGTCTCTTCAAGCGGCGTGAGCCCGTCCCATTCGTGGACCTGGTAGAGGTCTATTACATCCGTCCTGAGGCGCCGCAAGCTCGCCTCGCAGGACTCGATCAGATGATGCCGCGACAGCCCTCGATCATTCGGCCCGTCTCCCATCGGAAAACGCGCCTTGGTCGCGATCAGGACTCCGCCTTTACGCTTGCCGTCGAGCGCCGCGCCGACGATCTCCTCCGATGCACCGTTCGAATAGACGTCCGCCGTATCGATCAGATTGACGCCCGCATCGATGCACATGTCGATCTGCCGGCGCGCCTCATCGAGGCCCACTTCGCCGACGCTCGCAAATTTTCCCTTGCCGCCCATTGTCATTGTGCCGAGCGTGACGGTCGACACCTTGAGGCCTGAACGGCCAAGTTGACGGTATTCCATGATCGAACAATCTCCTGTGAGTGTTGTTGCTGGAGTGGCGCCGCATACCTCGTGCCCGGGGCGCCAAAGCGAAGTTTGCTACGAATACCCCCGCATGGAACGCACAAGACTGTTGTGCGTTCCACAGCAAAGGCCTGCATTTCATGCAAGAATCGCGGCCGGGGACGTGGGCGAACAAAAAATGCAGCGCAATGCATGCGCGCTGTGACGTTAATCCGCCCACCAAGAATATTTTCGGTGATGAGGAGTAGACAGTTGATTCAACGTATCTCGCGGTTTTTTACCCAGGTGGTCCATCGCGTCCTGCCTGACCCATTGATCTTCGCGATTTTCCTGACCATCGCGACATTCGTGCTGGCTTTCAGCCTGACGCCGAAGGCGCCCGCCGAGCTGGTGACCATGTGGGGTGGCGGCTTCTGGAACCTGCTGGCTTTCTCGATGCAGATGGCGATGATTCTGGTGACCGGTCATGCGCTCGCCAGTTCGGGACCGGTCAAGCGGCTGCTGGTGGCGCTGGCAAGCTCGGCGCGCACGCCCGCTCAAGGCGTCATGCTGGTGGCGTTTTGCGGCGCGGTGGCGTGCGCCATCAACTGGGGCTTCGGCCTCGTGCTGGGTGCGATGCTCGCGCGCGAAGTCGCGCGGCGGGTGAAGGGCACCGATTACCGCCTGCTGGTGGCGAGCGCCTATATGGGCTTTCTGACGTGGCACGGCGGACTCTCGGGATCGGTGCCGCTGGTGGCGGCCACCAAGGGCAATCCGCTGGAAAAGACCGTTGGTCTGATCCCGGTCTCGCATACCATCTTTACCGGCTACAACGCCTTCATCACGTTCGGTCTGATCGTGCTCCTGCCGATTCTCGCGCGGCTGATGATGCCGAAGCCCGAAGACGTGGTAGCCGTGGACCCGGCACTGCTCGAGGACCCGCCTTCGGTGGAACGCACATTGCCTGCCGATGCCACACTGGCCGAGCGCCTCGAAGAGAGCCGCGTGCTGGCGATACTGGTCGCGCTCGTGTGCGCGGTTTATCTCGTCGTGCGGACGGTACAGAAGGGGTTTACGCTCGATATCGACACGGTGAACCTCGTGTTCCTCGCCGCGGGCATGGTGCTGCACAAGACGCCGATGGCGTATGCACGGGCAGTGGGCGTGGCCGCGAAGGGCGCCTCGGGCATCATGATCCAGTTTCCGTTTTACGCCGGGATTCAGGCGCTGATGGATCATTCGGGGCTGGCCGGCGTGATTACCCGCTGGTTTGTGGATATTGCCAACGTGCACACCTTCCCGCTGCTGGCGTTCCTGAGCTCGGCGGTCATCAATTTCGCAGTGCCGAGCGGCGGCGGCCACTGGGTGGTGCAGGGTCCCTTCGTGATGCCGGCAGCGCAAGCGCTCCACGCGGACCTCGGCAAATCGGCCATGGCGATTGCCTATGGCGAGGCGTGGACCAACATGGCGCAGCCGTTCTGGGCGCTGCCGGCGCTGGCGATTGCCGGACTTGGCGTGCGTGACATCATGGGCTATTGCGTGACCGCGCTGCTGTTCTCGGGCGTCGTGTTCGTTGCGGGTTTGTATCTCTTCTAGATAGTTTCTTCTGCATTGCTATAGACGCTTGCCTCGGGAGGCGCGGCTCATGAACGCTGACGAACCTGTTACGCCGCCGGTGCAGCCGGTTCGTCGCCGCGTACTCGTGTGGGATGCGCCGACGCGGCTGTTTCACTGGCTGGTGGTGGTGCTGGTCGCCGGGGCTTATGCAACCTTGAAGCTGAACTGGATGGACTGGCACGTGCGAATCGGCGAGGCGCTGCTGGCCCTTGTCCTGTTCCGCTTGCTGTGGGGCTGCTTCGGCAGCGAGACCGCGCGGTTTGGCAGCTTCGTGGCGTCACCTGAGTCAGCGTTGCGGCATCTGCGTCATCTGTTTCGCCGCGAGCCGGATCTGCAGGTGGGCCACAACGCGGCGGGCGGCTGGATGGTGTTGCTCCTGCTCGCGTTACTGCTGACGGAAACGCTCAGCGGCCTGTACGTCTACAACGAAGTCGCAGACGAAGGCCCGCTCAGCGAAAAGGTGCCGGCGTGGATCGCCGACGCCATTTCGACGGCGCATGCTGTGGTGTGGGACGTGTTGCTGGCCGCGGTCACGCTGCACGTGCTGGTGATCGCGCTTTACGCGGTGGTGAAGGGACACAATCTGCTGCGGCCGATGCTGAGCGGCTACAAGCCGTTGCCAACCACCGTCGCCGCACCGCGGCAGAAGCCTATCCTGCTGGCGTTGCTTCTGCTGTTGATCGGCGCAGCGGTGGTGATCCTGCTCGCGGTCTATCTCTGAGCCTGTTTCGACCTCCAGGCCAAAGACTGCAAACGGCCGCTATAGGCGAGAGCGCGGCGTCAACGCTTGCGTCAGTTGCCCTTCGGCGGCATCACCTGGCCGCGGATTTCGCCACCCGGATTGGCCTTGGTGTGGACGTTGATGTACATATTGCCCGCTTCGAACATCTGGGCGTCGTCCGCGGATAGCGTGGCTTGACCGCTGATCGGACTCGTCACATCCATGTTTCCTTTTTGCGAGATCCAGACTTTCACTCCGGCGTTTTTACCGGCTGGGGCCGGCCCGTGGAAATGCGCCATGGTGGCCGGACCCGTCAAACCGCTGAAGGTGATGTTCCAGGTCACGACGTGCGTGCTGGGGTCGTAAGTGAGGTTGGCGGTGCCGCTGCCCGAGGTTTGGACGGGCGGGACTTGCTGGTCGCCGGAGAGCGGTACGGTGAAGGAGACGGGGGCCGCTTGAGCCAGGCTAACGGTGCCCGCGAGGGCGAGACCGGCGAGAAGCATGAAAACGCGACGCGAGATCGAAACTGTCATTTGATTTTCTCCGTTTTGGGTGTCACCTTGCAGATGTGAGTGCCGTGGTGTGAGACAAGGATAGGCGCAACCCGGCGGTAACTCCAGGCGGGAAAACGACACGTTTCCCGCCGCAACGGAGCGAGGGAGGGCGTTTTTCTAGCATTCCTGGAAAGAAACATCGAACATAGGCCCATAGTAGACTTGGCCCAATGCATCACGCTTCGTGAACGATTCCGTGTCAATGAGGCCCTATGGCAAATCTACAGGTATGCGCGGGCGCCACACTGCAATGCTCGTTCGGCGCCGCCCCCAGTGTGCTGAACGTGTTGCCGACCAACCGCACGATGGTCGGCGGCGTGCCGGCTGCAACGCTGGTCGATTCCATTCCGATCGTCAATATCACACCGTTCGCGATGTGCCAGAGCACGGCTAACCCTACGGTGATCGCCGCCACCGCGGCGGCGCTCGGCGTGTTTACGCCGATGCCATGCGTGCCCGTTACCCCCGCGCCGTGGATTCCGGGCGGCGCGCCGACCGTGCTGATGGGCGTAGCCCCCGCGCTCGATGCGCAAGGCACGCTGATCTGCGCATGGGGTGGCGTCATCAAGGTGGCGCAACCGGGGCAGGTCACCACGTTCGTGCCCTGAGTGCTCATTGTGGTGCGGGCGCCGTGCCGGGCAGCATGCGCCACCAGCGGCGCCAGCGTGATAGCGGCTTGCCGTCGGCATCGAGCGGCCGGCCATCCTGTGCATAGCGCTCGCCGGGCTCGACCGGCTTGCCCGCGCCATACAACTGCCGCTCGGCGAGTTGGCCATTGCCGTGAAAGCGCTCGAAGAGGCCGTGCAGCTTGCCCTGCCGGTATCTGGCGTGTTCGAGCAAGCTGCCGTCCGGCAAATAAGTCTTGTTGTCGCCGCTCAGCGCACCGCGCACATAATGCGCCTCACGTTGCACCGTACCGTCCTGCGCGTAGTACACCGCTTTGCCATCGAGCTTGTCGTCGGCGTAGTTGAGTTGCGCGGACGGTGTGCCGTCAGGATAGAGCAGGGTCGCCGGACCACCGAGGCGGCCATGCACATAGCGCAGGATTGCCAGCACCACGCCGTCCGCGTAGATGCGCGTGAGGCCGTGCAGCGCCCCGTCCACCAGCGTGCCTTCGACACCGGATTCGCCGCGCGCCACGCTCACATCCTGAGGTTTGTTCATCACGTAAAGCTCAATTGATCTTCACGATGCCGCCTTTGACGGTCAAGAGGCCGCCACCATCCACCGTTTGTTCAAGCGCGCCTTTGTTCGATACGCTTTGCGCCTCGTTCGATAGCGTGCCGTCCGACTTGTTCGTCAACGACGTGCCCGCCTGGTTGGTCAAAGACATCGCAGCCTGATGGCTCATCGAGCCGTCAGTCTTCGCGCTGAGGTCCCCGGTGCTTTGCAGCGTGAGGGTGCCGCCGACCTTGATCGTCAGATTGCCGTCCACGCTCAGCGTGAAGTTCCCGCTCACGGTGTGCACCAGGTTGCCGCCGACGCTGCGCGTTTCGTCGCCGCCGGCCTTGACCGTGCGGGTGCCGGCGATATCGACAGTTTCGTTGCCGGTCTTCACCGTTGCACTGCGATTGCCGCTTTCCACTACGAGCGTGTCGTCGGCTTCTTTCACCGTATGCGTGCGCGCATGCTGGATGGTGCGCGTTTCGTCATGGCCGATGGTCCAGGCCGCGTCGTTCAGCACCTTCACGTTCAGGTCTTTTTGTGCCTGCATGAAGACTTCTTCGTTGTCCTGCTTGTCGTCGAAACGCAGTTCGTTGAAGCCGGCATTGCCCTTCGAGCTGCTTGTCTTGATGCCGGACTGCGTCTGGTTGTCGGGCAGCGTATAGGGCGGCTGGTTCGCGCCGTTATAGACGCTGCCGGTGATGAGCGGACGATCCGGATCGGCATCGACGAAGGTGATCACGACCTCGTCGCCGATGCGCGGCATGAATTGCATGCCGAAGCGCTTGCTGGCCCACGGTTGCGCGACGCGGACCCAACATGAACTGTTCTCGTCGTTCTTGCCGTCCCGATCCCAATGGAACTGCACCTTGACGCGTCCGTACTGATCGGTCCAGAGTTCCTCGCCTGCCTTGCCCACGACGGTGGCCGTCTGGGTCGGCATCACGGGTCGAGGCGTCACGCGTGCCGGGCGGTATTCGATGGTCGCGGGGAAGGCCTCGAAGCGGTTGCGGTAGATATCGTGACTCGCGTCATGGACCACGCTCGCCACCACCCACTCGATGTTGGCGTCAGTCGACTCGTGGTCGGACAGCGTGAACTTGTACCCCGGCAGCAACGCACGGCAATCGCTTTCGCCGATCAAGAGGCGTGCGCCGCTGCGCAATTCGTCGATGCGGCGCTTCGTGATCGATGCCGCGGTCGAACTCGTCTGATAGCGGCCGGGGTATTCGTAGACTTTGGGGCCATCGGAGACGGCCTCTGCCTGTGAAAAAAGCTGCGACGTGGGCATCAGATACGCGTAATCGGAACTTGCGAATACACCAGTCACGCTTTGTTCGACCAGTTCGCAATACAGAATCTGACCGCTTTCGCGCTTACCGGTGTGGCCTGGTGTATAGGTGAGCGTCGCGGCGGCGCCGGGCAGCGTCGCGAAGGCGTCGTTATGGTCGGCCACAACGAGCGTGTGCTTACCGTTCTCGTGCTGGAAAAAATAGAACCAGCCTTCCTCTTCGCACAACCGGCAAACGAAGGCGAAGTCGGTCTCTGCGTATTGCACGCAGTATTCGCGCGCCTCGTACGTGCCAGTCAACGAAAACGAGAAGTCGGTTGCGCCATGGCCGTTGAAGACGGCCTCGACGATCTGCTGCGTGGTTTTGCCCTGGAAGATCCGGTTGTTCGACGCGAGCGTCAAGAGCCATGGCCACGAGCGCAATTCGAGCGCGTAATGGCTGCCCTCGACGGTAGACGGTAATTGCGCCGCTCGCGTGCAAACGGCATCGATGAGGCGTGGGGTGTCGCTCCATTGGAGCGAGAGCGTGGCGTGCTGGCCGGTGAGCCCGGAGAGCGCGATGGCCGGTGTGGCGCCGGTGGCGCGCAAGTTCAATTCGGTGACTGCGCCGATGGCTTCGCGGCCGCTGAACTGGGCGGGAAAAAGCGTATCGAATGGCGCGCCGGCGATCGCAAGGCGGGTGGTGTCGTCGGTCGGGATAGGACGCGTTGTCATTCGAGCGCCCACTGTGCGAGCGTGCCGACCAGTTCGTTCATCAGCACGTTGTCGATTTCGCGCGCGCCGGCCGAGCGGCAACGCGCGAGCACCGCGTCGACGATCTCGGCGTCGAAATTGAACTGTTTGCCGGTGAACGCGTGATATCGCGTTCTCAGCTCCTCCAGTTTCTTTTCGATGATTTCGCGCAGCACCGTGTCGTCGAGTGCGCGGTAAGGCACTGCGGTCATGCGCGCGAGAAACGCCGGGCGGAACGCCTCCAGCAGCACGTCGCGCAGCCTGCGCGTGAAGGCGTCGGTGGCGAGCAGGTCGGCTGGCGTGTGCAGCAGCAATTCGGCGCCCACGTTGCTGGTCGCCAGAATGACCGTGTTGCGGAAATCGACGAGCAGGCCCGTGCCGTCTTCCATGGTGCCCTTGTCGAAGACGTTGTAGAACGCTTCGAGCACATCGGGATGGGCTTTCTCGATCTCGTCGAGCAGCACCACGCTGTACGGCCGGCGGCGCACGGCCTCGGTCAGCATGCCGCCCATGCCGTAACCGACGTAACCGGGCGGCGCGCCCTTCAGTTGCGATACGTTGTGCGCTTCCTGGTACTCCGACAGATTGATCGCAATCAGATTTCGCTCGCCGCCGTACAAGGCATCGGCGAGCGCATAGGCCGTCTCGGTCTTGCCGACGCCGGTTGGCCCTACCAGCAGGAACACACCGACCGGCTTCAACGGATCGGTTAGACCGGCGCGATAGGCCTGGATGCGTTTGGCAATCCTATCGAGTGCTGCATCCTGGCCGATGATTCGTTGCGCGAGACGCGCCTTGAGCGTGCGCACCGCATGCACTTCGTCGGCCAGCATCTTGCCGACCGGGATGCCGGTCCAACTCGCGATCACCGCAGCAACCGCCTTGGAGTCGACGCAGACCGGCACCATCGGATCGTCGTCGCGGATCGCTTCCAGCCCGCTTTCAAGCCTGGCTAGTTCAGCACTCAGGTCGTCGAGCTCTTCACCGAGTCCGGGCGGCTCCTGCGGCTGCTCCCTCAACGCCTGATCGACCGTGGCCAGTCGCGCCCGGGTGCTGAGGATTTCGCGTACCGCGGCGGACTCGTCGTGCCACCGCGCCTCCAGTTCGCGCGCGAGGGTCGCGTTGCGTTGATGCTCGGCGTCGAGCATCGCAAGCCGAGCCGCATGGTTTGCGCCGAGCACCAGTTCGCGCTTGAGCCGCGTGAGTTCCTCATGCAGCGCGCGTTCGCGATGCCGCGCGGCTTCCAGTTGCGGGGGCGTGTCGTGTTGCGCCAGCGCTACACGGGCACAGGCGGTATCGAGCACCGCAATCGCCTTGTCGGGCAACTGGCGGCCGGAGATATAGCGATGCGACAGCTTTACGGCATCGACGATCGCCGCCTCCAGCACCGCGACGCCATGATGTTCTTCAAGTTTGGTGGCGACGCCGCGCAACATCGCGACCGCGGTCTGCTCGTCGGGCTCTTCGACCTGCACCAACTGGAAGCGCCGCGCCAGCGCGGGATCCTTTTCGAAATACTTCTTGTATTCGAGCCACGTGGTGGCCGCTATCGTGCGCAACTCGCCGCGCGCCAGCGCCGGCTTCAACAGGTTGGCCACGTCGCCTTGCCCCTCGGCGCCGCCCGCGCCGATCATCGTATGGGCCTCGTCGATAAAGAGAACGACCGGCTGCGCCGAGCGTTTGACCTCGTCGATCACGCTCTTCAGGCGTTGCTCGAACTCGCCTTTGACGCCTGCGCCCGCTTGCAGCAAGGCGAGGTCGAGCACGCGCAGTGCGACGGCCGCGAGTGGCGGTGGTACCTCGCCCGCGGCAATCCGCAGGGCAAGCCCTTCGACGACCGCGGTTTTGCCTACGCCAGGCGCACCGACCAGGATCGGATTGTTTTGCCTGCGTCGCAGCAGGATATCGACGGTCTGGCGAATTTCCGCGTTGCGCCCGACGATCGGATCGATGCGTCCCGCCCGCGCTTCGGCGGTCAGATCCAGTGTGTATTGATCGAGCGCCGAGGCCGCGGCGCCAGCGCCGTTCGCGCGGCCTGAACCGGTGGGGCCGCTCAGGACGCCGGCATGCGTGCCTACCGCTGCCACGCCGCGTTCGCTCGACGGCGCGAGCCACGTTTTCAGGTTCATCCGCAGTGCGGTGCGCGAGACGCGCAGGATTGACGGCACGCTGGCCGACAACTGCGCGCATATCGCATCGCTTTCGAGCAGCGCCAGCAGCAGGGTGCCCGAACTCACCAGCGGCTCCTGCAACACCACGGTGGACAGGACAAGGGCATCCTGCATGAGCATGACGAGATTGCGCGAGAACGACGGCGTGCGGGTATTGCCGCGCTTGAACTGTTCGAGCGCGCGGTTGATCTCGGCGATCAGCGC
>FSXK01000981.1_pt1 | contig 12223 bp, 18 predicted proteins | sample 1638101 | NCBI WGS metagenome assembly FSXK01 (sample SAMEA3914788, study PRJEB12502) | metagenome | biome: forest; material: soil | place: Canada | collected 2011-07-03 | depth 0.1 m | reverse complement strand
TACTGTCGGTGTAGTTTGCGTCTTGGCCATGCTGTTCTCCTTGTTCAGGTCGGCATGCCATCGTACTCCGACTGGTCAGCGAGCGGAGAACAGCTTTTGCCGGAATCAACACGGTCCTCATGGCCACGGCTATGTCGCCTGACCGCGCTGGTGCAACTGCTGCATATAGCGACGCGGCGGCGCATTTGGCGTTTTCCTCGGCGCCGTACTGTATCCGGATACTGACTTCATGACGCGTCGTTCAGCCTGAACATCGAAACGGAAGCCTTCAGATCGGCCGCCTGCGACTCCAGCGAGCTGGCGGCGGCCGCCGCCTGTTCGACCAGCGCTGCGTTCTGCTGCGTGACTTCGTCCATCTGCGTGACTGCCTGGTTAACCTGACCGATGCCCTTGCTCTGTTCCTGCGAGGCGGCGGTGATTTCACCCATGATGTCGGTCACCCGTCTGATTTCATAAGTGATCTCGCGCATCTTCGTGCCGGCTTCCTCCACATGGCTCGCGCCTGCCCGCACCCGCTCCACGGAATCGTGGATCAGTTCCTTGATCTCCTTGGATGCCGCCGAGGAGCGCTGCGCGAGCGACCGCACTTCCGAGGCCACCACGGCAAAACCTCGCCCCTGCTCGCCCGCGCGCGCCGCTTCGACGGCAGCATTCAGCGCCAGGATATTGGTCTGGAAGGCAATGCCCTCGATGATGCCGACAATGGTGGCGATCCTGTCCGAGCTGGCGTTGATCCCTTCCATGGTTTCCACCACGCGTGACACCACGGCGCCGCCCTGCTCAGCCACTTGGGCAGCCTGGGCTGCGAGCTGGTTGGCCTGACTGGCGTTGTCGGCATTCTGGGTGACGGTCGAGGTCAACTGCTCCATGCTGGCCGCCGTTTCCTCGAGCGAGGCGGCCTGCTCCTCGGTGCGCTGCGACAGGTCCTGGTTTCCCACCGCGATCTGGTGAGTGGCGGTGGCAATCGAGTCGGCCGAAACCTTGATCGTGCCGATCGTCTGCGTGAGCTGCTCCTGCATGCTCTTCATCGAAAACAGCAGGCTCGAGCGGTCATCCGGTGCCGTCTTCACCAACACAGTCAGATCGTTACTGGCAATCTGGCTCGCAATCTCGGCGGCGTAGGACGGCTCCCCGCCTAGTGCGCGGATAATACCCCGGTTGAGCAGCGCCACGACAGCCGACAGGGCGCCGGCTAGTACGACCAGAAGCCCGAGGCTCTGATACAGCGTCGACCGGAATGTTGCATTAAGGTCGTCGACATAAAGCCCCGTCGTGAGAATCCAGTCCCACGGCTGATAGGACACGTTGTAGACGATTTTCGGAGAGGCTTCGGTTCCCCCTAGTTTCGGAAAAGAATACGCAGTAAAGCCCTGCCCGTCACGCTTGATAACAGCGACCATGTCCTGGAAGAAGGTGACACCGTTCGGATCCTTGTAGTCACTGACGTCCTTGCCTTCCAATTCCGGCTTTGGGGGGTCCATTAGCACCTTCGGCTGAGAATTTAGGATAACGAAATAACCGTCTTCCCCGTACCGCATATTTCGCACGCTGTCCAAGGCCCGTTTCTGGGCTACCTCGACGGGCATGGAGCCGGCGGCGACCTGATCGCCAAAGGTCCTGACGACGCTTAGCGCAATCTCCGACGCATGTGTCAGGTCTGCCTTGCGCTCGTCCAGACGCATTTCCCGATTCTGGTATGCGTTATAGATCGATATCCCAGCGAGACAGAGCAGGCTCAGGATCAGCGGCAGCCAGAGTTTTTGAACAAAAGATAGCTTCATAGGTTCGCTTCGCTGACCTTTCAGATTGACCAATGGAACAACTATATACTGACTAACTCGCGCTTACATCCGCACGGCGGCTAGCTTCTGCCTTACGGAAAGTCATGGCGTATTAACAGCAGTACCCGTTCCATAAGGCCAGTAGTCAGACATTCCAATATCGATATCACGAACCCAACCCCGGGTCGGATACGTTGACATGCTCCCGGGTCGAAGTGAGGTGTCCGCGCCGCTAGCCCTTCGGACGCTGCCGTGGCAATGCGTGCTTTAGGACGCGGGTTTCTCCGCGGCAACCATTGCGGTTTCAAAATTGAGGAACTCGCTGCTGCTCACTGTGCCGTCGCCATTGCTGTCCATCAGCTTCAAAAGGTCTTGCTCGGTTGAAGTGTTCGAGCTACCGGTCGTCCCTGCCAGCGCGCCGAGCAACTCGCCATTCGATACCGAATTGCCGCCGCCGAGCGCGGTGTAAAGCTGGTCAGCTTCGCCCTTGCTGCCACCGAATTGCGCAATCACGGTCTCGAAGGCCGACTGTGAAATATAGCCGTCAGCTTGCCCTTTTTCGTTCGTCGGGGGGGCAATCGGGGTGAATCCCTTCAGCGCCTGGGTAAGCTGCTGTGCGTAATCGGTAAACGATTCGCCGGACGTGCGCGACGGCAGATTCAGTCCTGCAAGACTGCTGACAGTCTCGGTCACGCCCTCGGCGTTGAGCCCAGCGAGTATCTGCGCACCCGGGCTAAGCGTGACCTGTGTCGACGACCCGGCAGCCGACGAGGTCGAGCTCGTCGGCGCGGGTGCGGTCGCAGACGAAGTCGAGGGCGTTGTGCCTGCGGCGCCCGTCGAAGCCGAAGCATCCTGCGATGTCGATTGCGGGTTGGATTGCGACAGAAGGGCCGAATTGTTGTTCGTGACAGCGGAAACTGACATGCGCGACTCCATGTATGCTTAGGAAATATCTGAGACGTACTAAGGATGTTTACGGTTGCAGAAAGCGAATCTTTAGGCGCATCTACTGCAATGCGTCCAATTCTTCAACGCATCATGTCTTATCGAGGTTGATGCGTCGGCTCTTGTGAAAAAGCGGAATGATCTAGGAAGTCGATTTTGATAGGATTGCTTATTGATCCAATGGCATAGCATTCCAAACCTCATCCTCAGTATCATCTTTGAAGTGCTATGGCAAGGTTAAACTATCCGTTGCGAAAGCGATGCACCGAATGCGATGCATCAACTCAATGCCTGAAATCGCGTTTGCAGTGCCCCTGATACGTTTGAAGCCGAGCATGACGTCCGGTCGCGACTTGATGTTGGGATGGTCTTGCTCGACCAGGACGTTCAGGTACTTCGAGGATCTGACCTCAATGTCCACGGGCAACAAGCCGTCTGCCTTCATCCAGCGCACGGCGCGGTGCGAGGCTGCGTAGCCATCGAACGTGATGGTTTTCGGTGGCTGGCCCTGATGCTTGATGGCTTTTCTGAAGAATGCTTTTGCGTCGGCCACGTCACGTTTGGCGCGGAGCATGAAGTCTACTGCGTTCGATAAACTTTGTCGGATTACGGTTCGAGTTGTCAGATCTTGCTCCAAGACGGAAAATATCGATGTATCGATACATCGGTCACGCGCCGTCGATGCCGCGGCCTTCCGCGCTCACGCTCGCCAGCGTTGCCAACCTCACTTTTTTAAGGCTGCAGGGAGCGTCCCATGAACCGTCGGCTGTGCTTCAGATTCAAAACCAGTAACGGTAGGCGTAGGGAATCGTCATAAGGGTACCTGCAGCCATTACAATCGAAGGTACGATACCTGTGGGCCACGCACGAATTAGAGCGCGCCCGCGTACCCTCCTGCCAACATGGCGGCGGTCTGCCGTCACGCAACGATCCCCCGTTATCGGTAATGTGATGAGGCATCATTTTGCTAGCCTCTAAACGGTGAGTCAAGAAAAAGTTATTACCTATCACATTGACCTCAACACACCTCAATGAGCAGAGACACGGCGACAAAGACGCTCCAGAAGCGGTCCCGAGACCGAAAGAGCTACCACCACGGCGATCTGCGACGGGCATTGCTCGACGCAGCGCGCGAAGAGATCGCGGCGAATGGCGCGCAGAAGCTGACTCTTGCTTCGCTTGCACGGCGGGCTGGCGTTGCCCAGTCGGCACCTTATCGTCACTTTGTGGACCGGGATGACGTGCTGAGCGCGGTGGCGGTGGAGGGATTCCAAGAGCTTTCTGCGGCACTGCGCAATGCGGCGGAGCCGGGAGGCGCCGAGGGGGACGACAGGCGCATGGCGGCCGCGTATCTCCAGTTCGGCGAACGAAATGTGGAACGTTATCGATTGATGTTCGCCTCACGTCTGGTTCCCGACTGTCCATCGGATAGCCCGTTGAGCAAAGCGGCAAAGGAAAGCTACCAAGTGCTCCTCACCGGCGTCTCGGCTCGTGGTCGCAGTGGGCGAGATGCGTCCCCCACGGCGGTGTGGGCCCAGTTGCATGGGCTTGTGATGCTAAAGGCGGACGGCTTCGTGCTCGAACCACTTGAGGCATTGCTCCGAGAACTTACACTTTGAGCTTTCCAGAAAGGTACCTGCACAATCGTCGGATTGGCCGTTGTTCCTGTGGGAGCGGCCATTGAAGCTGTGCGGAACCGGACCGCTGATGTGGGTTGCGGAGCGGCCATTGGGTCGGATCGCTCTCAGGCAGGAGCAGGCTCTACCGATTTGCGCGAGCTATCTGGTGCCTTTCCAACGCACTTCATGTAAAACCAGGTCGCGCACACAGGCATGTTGACGCCTATCATTTCCGGCAGCACCTGGGCGATGTCATCGACTGGGAGCAAGTGGCGTTCGCCGATGTCGTGGTGATGAACAAGGCCGATCTGTTCGCGGAGGAAGCACTCGAATTGCTCAGGCAGGCGGTCCGCGCCCTGAACCGTACCGACGCGGTCATCACGCTACTAATTTACGCTTCCCACAGATTCCCTGCTGGGTGCACGACGATTCTCATTGGCGACGCTCTCGAACTCGAGCCCGAACTGCTCAGCGACGCCCCTCACGATCACGAACACGACACTTCGATCCGGTCCTGCGCGCTAGTCGAAAGCGGTGCACTCGACCCGGACTGGTGGATAAATCAACTCGTGGAACAGCACTCCACCGACGCCTTTGCGGCCGCAATCGGAAGAGGCGCCTCGCTCTATCGTCCATACTGGCGCGAGCCATCAGGACGGGAATGATCTTCGGCGTGATCGAAGCGCTGACTGCTGTGGCCGGATGGTTCCTTGGCAAAGCAGCCGCTCAATATGTCTCCGCATGGGATCACTGGATCGCGTTCACTGCTGATCGTCCCTGGCGCCCGCATGGTCTTCAACTGCGTGATCGCCAAAGAAGTCGAAGAGAAGAAGCCCCCGACCCATTCGTTCTGGTTGCTTGCACTTAATGTTGGTCGTGAATGGAAAGAATGCTCTCGAGCAGACCTGCGACCTTAGCACTCACTTCACGTACTCCGTCACTCCGCGCCCTGCCACCGGCCTAATCCAACCTGCAGGCGCTTGCCGCAAGCCCGGTCGGCCGCTTATGACATCGCGTCAGCGCCTCGCGTACCGCCTCGTCGTATAACCGGTTGCGCCCGCGTCCCCTTTCCTGCGCCGGGCGGCTCCCGCAGCAGCCGGATGGCGTGCTCGCGGTGATACCCGGCCAGAGCCACGAACTCGTTCGAGAATCCTGATCCGGTCGCAGAACGTCGCGCTTCTATACCGCAATTGCCATGCTGAGACCGACTCCTTGCGTGTCGTCATGCTGATTTGCCTCGTCACCTCGTGCCGCTCCCGTCGGACAATCCGACGGGTTGCAAACTACGTGAGGCAACAGATCAGCGCGAGTTGCAATTCTGATGAGTCAATGCGCGCTCAGATCAAATCGACGGGACGCCCCACACAGATCGTGTGCGTCGCCTATCAAGGTCTGGTTAGCGAAAGGTAAGCCGCGACCTCTTCAATCTGCGTGTCGCTCAGCATCGCCGCGACCGCCGTCATCGTTCTTGGTGCCGGTACTTTCCCCTTGGCGCGTGCCTGAAATTCGTGTAACCGGGCGACGACAAACGCCGCCGGCTCGCCCGCGATGCCTGGAAAGCGCGCGCCGTTGCCTTTTCCACCCGCCGCATGACAGCTGAAGCAGCCCACGACGTCGGGCCCTGCACCCGTCTCGGCGAGTCGCTTTCCGGCGATCACTAGGCTCTGGGACGGTGGAGCTGCTCCCACGGCAAACGGCGGATTCTGCTGTGCAAAGAACATCGCCAACTTCTGTATATCGCTATCGGAAAGGTTGCGCGCGACCGCTTGCATGGCGTCACTCGCGCGCGTGCCTGCCTGCCTTGAACATTGCGAGTGCATGCGCAAGATAGTCCGGGTCCTTGCCAGCGAGTCGCGGCCCGCCGCTTACCGTGCCTGCACCCAGTGCACCGTGACATGTGCCACACGTCGTGATAGACGGTGGATTCGCATCGACGCCAGTATCCTGAACCTTCGCTGGGGACTGCGCATGACAGATGCCAGCGAGACCGAAGAGAGCCGCAACCGAAATCAAACGCAAGCCGTCGCGTGACTTGCGGGTATAACGTGAGTCGATCATAAACGTCTTCCCAATATTCTGCGAAAAATGGTGTTCGAACGTCGCTCATGGCGTCGACAGGCGTGGCCGGCTACCGGGTCAAATTGAGTGCTGATGAGACCGTCGGCGGGCCACTCATATCTGAATTCTGGCTGCGACGATGATGGAGATGGCGACGAACCACAACTCGATAGCGGTGAAGCGGGGGCATGTAATATTCGTCATCTTCCTCATGTCTCACGACAGAAACTTCATCATGTACTTATCCTCTCCCGTTACCGTGTGGCCTGTCGCATTGACGCACTCCCCCTATATCAGGGCTATTATGCGGAGCTCCGTCTTCCTAAGCCGACCAGGCGCGGGACAAGTGCCGGTCAGCCGAAACGGCTGACCGAATGGAAAGCTCCGTATCGGCAGGTTGCAATCGCTTCAGCGTCGGACTGTGAAACGGCCTGTGCGAACGCAACCGACCAACGGCCGCAGACATCGCGATAACGGATCGAATATATGTACATGGCAATCTCCCTATCTGTGAGTAGCGGGTGCGTTCGCCATCAACGGGGCCTTGGTGCCTTCGACGCCGATGCGGAAGGATTCATCTCCTTCCGGTCATTTGGCTAATGTCAGATTGCAAGTCCGCTGCACTCCGCGGTCATTTCGGCGAAACACTTTGCAAAGCAGACGGCGGTAATATTCGGCCAAAGGCTCAAGTGCTTCCGAACGTCCTCCTTCAACTCGCCGCATTCGTCCCAGCGATCCAATACACGGACCTGCAGCGGTCGGTTGTGCCACTTTTCGAACGCGTTCATGTCAGCAACCCTCATGTTGATCTGCGACGTCGATGGCGAAGAGGTTCGCGCCCATCCTCCGCAGTTCTGCGGACGCCGGATCATCTCGGCGCGGCTCGAGCAAATCTCTTGCGTTCTTCCTCATCGTCGACCTCACTGGATATAGATGCTGCCAAGTTCATGGCCAGGTGATACACGTTCTCATTCAACTAGGGGCGAACGCGTACTCGTCGTACGCATTGCTATCGATATAAACCCAGTTATGCAGAACGTTTGACATGGCTGACATTCAAATGAAATCGTTAAGGCCATGGAATCAGGATAGACGGGGGAATCCGAGAAAACTATTCTACGAACAGTCGCTGCAGTTCTACGTGGACATAGTGCGCTTATACGTTTGGATAGCTCGAGGCATCCAGGAAGCTAGTGTCCGAGTCTTAGCGACGATGTGGCGGGATCCGTTACCGGAAGCTCGTCATACGCAGGTGGGAGACATCCATTCCTAAGCAGGACCAATGCCCGTCGTTCGTAGAATGGTCCTTTGGCTTGCACATTTAACTTGGCTTTATCGTCAGTGCATTGGCGCGATGCAACATTGAGCTTAGTCGACAGACGTGAAACGGGGTCACGGGCTGACTACGTGGCTCACGGCCTGGTTCGCACGGATCACCGTGCTGGTGTTCAGTGTTGGCGGCGGCGTGCTGTATCATGCGCTAGCCCAGCAGGTCCGCGCGCAGGACGACTTCGACCCGGTGCTGAAAGCCCGCCATCTGCGCCGGCTGGCGATCGAGCTGGATTCGGTGCAAGGCATCCGCCTGAATGAATCGAGGCTCGACAGCCTCGTGCTCGGCAGTGAGGCTTTTCTTTGCGCGTGCAGGACTCAGGCGGGCAGGTAGCGTTTGAACGCAATCCCTCGCACTTCGCGATTGGCGACCTGCAGAAAGTGTAGCCGTCGAACCGTATCGTCGGGCACGATGTGCAGGAATGGCATACGACGGACGGCCTGACCATGCGGGGCATCGCCGCGAATATTGCGCTAGGTAACGGCTCCGTCGTCCATGCAGTGGTCGGGCGCGAGTGAGCGATCGCGAGGCGCTGCTCGCCAGCTACCGCGACACGCTCTACCTCACGACGCTGTGCGCGTTACTCGCCGCGGCGGCGCTACGCTGTCTCGCAGTACGCACGTCGCTGCGCCCGCTGCGCGACATTGCCGGCAGCGCCGCGCACGTGACGGTAGGCAAACTCGATACGCGCATTCCGTCCGGCCGCGTGCCGCGCGAACTCGAGGAGCTGGTCGATGCGCTGAGTTCGATGCTCGCGCGCCTCGAGGTCGGCTTCGAGCGGCTCTCGCAATTCACGTCCGTTCTCGCGCGCGACCTGCGCACGCCGCTTGGCAACATGCGCGGGGCGAGCGAAGTGGCGTTCGCGCGCTCTCGCTCGGCCGACGAATATCAGGCCGCGCTGGTTTCGAATATTGAAGAGTGCGCGGTTGACTTTGCCGCGCGGGACAAACTCCAGCGCGTGGCCGAATACTTCGAAGGCATCGCTGACGATGCGGACATTGCGATTCACGTCATGGCGAGCGGCCAGTTGCACGCGGACGTCGATCTGTTCCGCCGTGCCGTCAGCAATCTGCGGCGAACGCGCTGCGCTATACGCCGCACGGCGAGTTAGTCTCGATCACGGCACACGAGGCGCCCGATGGGGTCACTGTCACGGTCGCAATTCCGGCACCCCCATCCCGCCTGAACATCTGTCACGGCTTTTCGACCGCTTCTATCGCGCCGACGAATCGCGCAGCAATTCAGCCGGCTCGACCGGACTTGACTTGCCATCGTGCGGACCATCATCGAATTGCACGGCGGCAGCGCTAGCGTGGAGAGCAACGCGGCAACCACGCAGTTCCATTTGCACTTTCCACCGCGCTGAGCATTGGCAGGCCGCGTCAATTCGATGCGGTCCTGACGGTGGTGAGGCTGGCGACGCGATTGTCTATGTGCCGGGTCTGATATTCTGCGCGGTTGCGTGCGATCGTCTGCGGCGTCGGCGGGTAATCGTTGTTCGAGGTGGGAAGCAGTCCTTGCGCTTCGGCCTGAACCAGCTCGGCGCGGACCTCAGCGCGCGTCGTACCGGCGTTCGGCGAGGCAGAGGCCGATGGCGCGGCGCCGCCATCATCCGCGCTCTGCGCGAACGCCGCTTGACCGAATGAGAACATCGCGCCAATGAGAGTGGCGACCAAGGCATATCGAATGGGTTTCATGAGAAGCTCCTGAACAGGGTTGTGCCGGATTACGATTGCATTGCTGCCGGCCGGTTTCACGTAGCAGCGAGGCTACGAACCCATTCTGGGCCGCAGTGATTTGCACCGAGGTGACGCGTCCATGACGGATTTGTAATCTTGCATTGCGATGTGGCCGAACTCCCCCTTCTCGCGACGCGTCGTATTGCAGGCTGGTGCCTCTCTGCGTCACCGCCATGCCTTTGCGCATGCCATCAGCAAAGAAACGCGCGCATCGCAGTTATCCGCCGGGAATGCGCCCTCGGAATGCAGCGTTCTGCCGGCGAGCCGATGCTCCCACGTCGCCTTTCCGAACAGGGCGAACGGCACCGAGTAGAGCGCTCTGTGATGCTGGATGTGAGCGTCACGATGAACGGTGACTGTGGACCACGCGGCGAGCAGCGGCGGCAGATCGGGGAGCGCAGTCAACACCGGCTTCTCGATGGCGAACGCGCCAGTGGCTGCTCGCGTTTCGTTCCGTGTTCACGAACACTGGCTTCCTGCATGATCCATTCACGCAATTGCCGGTTGGCATCCGGCAGGTCACGCAACGTGCGCAGCGGCATGAAGGACTTCTTGATGTACTTGACTCCCGATTCAAAGACGCTTTTCTTCTGCGGGTCGTGCGGCGGACAGGTCCTGAAGCCGTATCCTTCAGCAAGGCCTGCATAGGAACGCTGGACCTCGGGGTCGTACATGCATGCCCTGATGATCGCGCACATCGCGTTGTCGACGATGATCCGCCCGGGCAGCAGCCGAACCACTCGAAGGCGCGCCGGTGACAGGTCAGCCACGGCTCGACGGTCTGACCGAACACGAGTTCGACGTACTGTTGGCGCGTCCAGCATAGTCATGACGAAGAACCACGTCTTGAGCGCATGGCCTGATTCGTGGATGAGCGCGGGGCCGGCACCGAAGTCGACCTGCGCGGCATCGGCTAATCTGAAGGAGGCGGTAATCGGAAGGACATCGGCGAGTCGCCGGGCAGCCCGTAATTTTTCGCGATTCTGCTTTCCATTATGAGCACGTGGCATCCTCAGGCTTGGTCATATCCGAGGAGGTTCCCATGTCCGCTCCGCTATCAACTGATGAGATGTTGATCGAGAAACTGCTGGCTCATCTGAGGGCCGAGGGGTATTCCCTACGGATCCAGCGGTGGTATCCGGCTCGTGTACGTCAGTTGCTGGATTACTGCAACCGTAATGGACTGTCGATCGAATCCGTTCGCTCTGGGCACGTGACGCGGTTCTTGCGCGGGCAATATCGGCGCTCGCGGAAACAGTACAGCGAGTTGCCACCGTTTCAGAAATGGCGACATCGATACACCGGTGCCATCAATATGATGCTGCGTCTTGTGCATGGAGCATGGCCGGTTCCGGACCCACCGCGCAGCGCTCTCGAAGTCTTTCATTGCGATATCGTCAAGGACTACGACACGTGGTTGTGCGACCTGCGTGGACTGCACCCACTGACACGAGCCAAGCGCACCAAGCATGCGTTGCAATTCCTAACTTCACTTGGACAGCGAGCAGATCAGCGGGGTCTTGCGGACTTGAGCGTTCGCGATCTTGATGCGTACTTGAAGCAATCTTGTGACGGACTACGGCGCGGATCCATCGAAGATCGAACCGTCTGCCTCCGTGATTTTCTTCGCCACTTGTGGCGCACGGGCCGAACCGCCATCGATCTCACCGGCACCGTAATTGGGCCGCGCATCTATAAGCACGAAGACATTCCAGTCGCCCTTCGAACAGAGGAAGTGCAGCGGGTTCTGGAGGTGACTCGGAAGGATCTCTCACCGGTCGGTCTACGCGACTACGCCATCTTGATCCTCTTGTCGACCTACGGCCTACGGGCTGCAGAAGTCGTCAATTTACGCTTGGAGGACATCGACTGGAGGCGGGATGTTCTTTGCGTGCGCCACTCAAAGACAGGGACCTACTCCGAGCTTCCATTGCTACGCGAACCGGGCGAAGCTGTGCTCCGATACGTGGAGAAGGCGCGCCCGCCAAGCGTACATCGAGAGATATTCCTGCGTATCCAGACACCGCACCGCCCGTTCAAGAACGGGTCGATCCTCAACTGCATCACGAGCGCTCGTCTGCGAGCAGCCGGAGTCACTCCACAAGGAAGGAAAGGCCCCCACGCCTTTCGCCACGCACGCGCCGTGAGCTTGCTGCGATCTGGTGTGCCGCTCAAGATCATCGGCGATGTGTTGGGTCACACGTCTGCTGCGGCGACCGCAGAGTATCTGAAGCTTGCGACCGAGGATCTGCGAACAATCGGACTTGATCTGCCAGGAGGATTTTTGCCATGACTCACTTACCGTCCATCGATGCGGCATCTGTCGAGCGATTTTTGCGGGCGCAACGCTTTCGCCATCCGGCCACGTACAAGAACTATGCGCACATTCTATGCAACTTCAACAGCTTTCTCGCGAACCATGGCGCGATTACTTCACCGGACGTCTCACTCGTGCAGCAATGGCTGAAGGAACACAGTCTCAAGTGGCCGGCGCACATCCTCTATCACCGAACCCTCCTGATCGAGCGATATGTCCAGTGGTTGCACGACCAGGGTCGGATTGCGTCAAACCCATTTGCAGAATTACATCGGCAGTATGGGCCGCGCACCACGCCGATCGTGCGGGCCCTCGTCAGTGAAGATAGTAACGCGGCACTCCAGAAACAGCGCCGGCTTCCTCGCTTCGGAAGTTTCCTTGGAATAGTGATGGATGAGCATATTGCACACATGCGCGTCCTCGGTTATCGCTAT
>FSXK01001754.1_pt1 | contig 12318 bp, 11 predicted proteins | sample 1638101 | NCBI WGS metagenome assembly FSXK01 (sample SAMEA3914788, study PRJEB12502) | metagenome | biome: forest; material: soil | place: Canada | collected 2011-07-03 | depth 0.1 m | reverse complement strand
TCATGGCATGAGATGGTAATGGCCATTTGAGATCGCGCATCGACTCACCGGAGGTTGGCCTGGATACGCCATAGCCCAGGAGAACGCCACACCCCGCAGACGACCGCTTCCCGCTAGCTATCCGCCATTGGACGTACTGTATTGCCCACATGTCGAGTGTCCCTTCATGGTCGCTGCCTGCTGGCGATCGGCAAAGCCGCCTGCGTGCAGACTCGTGGAATCGTGGAGCTTTTCCACACATCGGCGCTCTGGTGGCTGTTGACTTATAGCGGACTCAATCACGCAGCGGACCAGCGTCAACGCTGACACAGCAATGCGTTAGCGGCAGGACAAGGCGCCGACGCATCGCTGTGCAACCGCGGACCGCTACTGTTTCAGAAGTTTCACGATGGTCAGCGTGCCATCCACATTTTCAACGCGAACCTTGACCTTTTCGCCCTCCTTCGCCTGTTTTACCATCGACGCATCCTTGGCCTTGTAGGCCATTGTCATCGCCGACATCCCGATGTTCTTCAGCTCGCCGTGCTGAAGCGTCACCATGCCGGTCGACGGGTCCACCTTCCTCACGACCGCATCGGTGAGCGCCGCGTTGTTCGGCGTCTCGGCATCCGTTGCGCTGCTGTTCATCTTCATGCCGGCCATATCGTCCGCCGCCAGCGCCGCACCGGCGAGCGTGAGACCAGTACAGAACGCAGCCGTCAGGGTGATCAACTTCTTCATTGGTTTTCTCCAGAGTGAGTTTGCGGCACGAACGTGCCAGTGGGTACTACGTGAGGTTGAAGCGATTCTTGCGTGTTTGCTTTCGTACGCGCGACGCGGCGGCGTTGCAGCAACAGCCAGGCGGCCGGAATGATGAGCATCGACAGGAGCGGCGCGGTCACCATACCGCCAACCATCGGCGCGGCGATGCGCTGCATGACTTCGGAGCCGGAACCATGACCGAGCATGATTGGAATAAGGCCCGCCAGCACGACCGCGACGGTCATCGCCTTAGGTCTCACACGCAGAACCGCGCCTTCGCGAATAGCGTCGACCAGGGTCGCTTCGGTAAAGGGCTGGCCGTCGTCGAGCCGGCGGTTAAGTGCCCCCTTCAGATACAGCAGCATCACGACGCCGAATTCGGCCGCCACGCCCGATAACGCGATGAATCCCACCGCTGTGGCGACTGATACCGCGTGCCCGAGGATCCAGATCAGCCAGAACCCTCCAACCAGCGCAAAGGGCACCGTCGACATTAGCAATAGTGCGTCGGCCGCCGAGTTGAACGTCAGGAACAGCAGCACAAAGATGACGACGAGCGTCACAGGAATCACAGTTCGCAGCTTCGCAGCGGCCCGCTCCAGATACTCGAACTGACCCGACCACGCAATCGAATATCCCGGTGGCAATACAACGTGCTGCGCAACAGCGATCTGCATTGCCTTCACCGCCGATTGCAAGTCAGTATCGCGAATGTCGACGTAGACGTAGCCTGATAGCCGGGCGTTCTCGCTACGGATCATCGGCGGCCCATCGGAGATCCTGATCGTGGCAACGTCTCCCAGCGTGATCTTTGCGCCGCGGTCCGTTACAACTGGCAACTGACGTATGTTGTCGACCGAGTCGCGGATCTCCCGTGGATAGCGGATGTTGATCGGAAAGCGCTCGCGACCCGCGATAACCTCGCCAACGTTATCGCCACCCACAGCAGTCGACACGACGGACTGGATGTCGGTCACCGACAGGCCATAGCGGGCGGCTGCGAGGCGGTCAATGTCGACGTCGATGTAGTGACCGCCGTTCAGGCGTTCCGCCAGTGCCGATGTGACGCCCGGAACGTTCTTCAGGACGGACTCGACCTGCGTGGCGATCTTGTCGATCTGCCCGAGGTCCGCGCCGGAGATTTTCACTCCGACTGGCGTCTTGATCCCGGTCGACAGCATGTCCAGACGATTGCGAATCGGGGGCACCCAGACGTTCGACAGGCCCGGAATCTTCACCCGCGCATCGAGTTCATCCACCAGCTTCTCCGGTGTCATGCCCGGCCGCCATTCGCTGCGCGGCTTGAACTGGATGGTGGTCTCGAACATCTCGAACGGCGCGGGATCGGTCGCGGTGTCGGCACGTCCCGACTTGCCGAACACAGTTTTCACTTCGGGAACCGTCTTGATGAGGCGATCCGTCTGCTGCAGCAGTTCGGCGGCTTTGTCTGCCGAGATGCCAGGTAAGGCGGTCGGCATGTAGAGCAGGTCGCCTTCGTCGAGCGGCGGCATGAATTCACCGCCGAGCCGTGACACGGGAATCATCGTGACGGCGAGCGCAACGACCGCCAGCCCAATAGCAACCCACGGCCGGCGCAGGGTCGCTTCGAGCAATGGACGGTACAGGCGGATCAGCACGCGGTTGATCGGATTGGCGTTCTCATGCGGAATCCGGCCCCGGATCAGGTAGCCCATCAGTACCGGCACGAGCGTGACAGACAACCCGGCGGCGGCGGCGATCGTGTAGGTCTTGGTGAAAGCGAGTGGCGCAAACAGTTTCCCTTCCTGACCTTCGAGCGAGAACACCGGAATGAACGATAGCGTAATGATCAGCAGCGAAAAGAACAGCGCTGGACCGACCTCGGCCGCAGATTGCGCAATCAGTTCCCATCGCTGGGCGCTCGTGATAGGCGTATCGGGATGCTTGTGGTCGTACGCTTCCAGATGCTTATGCGCATTCTCGATCATCACGATGGCGGCATCGATCATCGCGCCGATGGCAATGGCAATCCCGCCCAACGACATCAGGTTTGCGTTGACGCCCTGATAACGCATCACGATGAACGCGGCCAGCACCCCGAGCGGCAGCGACAGGATCGCGACGAACGCGCTGCGCAGATGGAACAGGAACACCGCGCAGACCAGGCCGACGATGATGAACTCCTCGATGAGCTTGTCCTTGAGGTTGTCGACTGCTCGTTCGATGAGCTGCGAGCGGTCATAGGTCGTCACGACCTCGACGCCCGGAGGCAGGGACTTCTTCAGATCGGCGAGCTTCGCCTTGACCCCTTCGATGGTCGTCAGCGCGTTCTTTCCCGAGCGCATGACGATCACACCGCCCGCCACTTCGCCTTCACCATTCAGTTCGGCAATGCCGCGGCGCATTTCCGGGCCGATCTGGATGCGGGCGACGTCGCCGAGCAACACGGGGGTGCCCGTGTCGTTCGTCCGCAGCACGATGTGGCGAAAATCGTCGAGCGAGTGCAGATAGCCCGATGACCGGACCATATACTCGGATTCGGCCAGTTCGACCACTGAACCGCCCGATTCCTGGTTCGCCTTACCGATGGCATCCGCGACGGTAGCCTGTGTGATGCCGTAGGCGCGCAGCTTGTCCGGATCCAGAACGACCTGGTATTGCTGCACCATGCCGCCGATGCTGGCCACCTCCGATACGTCCGGCACGGCTTTCAGCTCGAACTTCAGAAACCAGTCGTTCAGGGCCCGAAGCTGCCCAAGGTCATGTTTGCCTGTGCGGTCAACTAGTGCGTATTCATAGACCCAACCCACGCCCGTCGCGTCAGGTCCAAGAGAGACAGTTGCGCCCGGCGGCAAACGGCTCTGCACCTGGTTCAGGTATTCGAGTACGCGCGACCGCGCCCAATACTGATCAGTCTTGTCGTTGAACAGCACGTACACGAACGCATCGCCGAACGACGAATAGGCGCGGATAGTGGTGGCGCCTGGCACACCCAGCAGCGTCGTCGTGAGCGGATACGTCACCTGGTCCTCGACCACCTGCGGCGCCTTGCCCGGATACGAGGCCTTGATGATGACCTGTGTGTCGGACAGATCCGGCAGCGCGTCGAGGGGCGTCTGGGTCAACGAATAGACGCCCCACGCGGTGACGAGCACGGTCGCGAGCAGCACGAGGAACCGGTTGTAAATCGACCAGCGAATGATGCGTGCAATCATTTCGTGCCTCCGACCGGTTCGACCTGCGTCAACTGGTAGCCGTCATCGGACTGCCTGAAGACGAAATGCACGGACTCGCCCACCTTGACGTCCGGGAAGGCGGTTGGCGATGGTTTGCCGAAGGTCATCGTCATCGCACCCCAGCCCAGCGCCGGCACGGGCTGGTGCGAGAATGTGATGTCGCTAGCGGTGACTTTTTCGACCTTGCCAGTCGTTGCGTAGGTTTGCGCGGCAGCAGGCGCAGAGGTGGAAGCAGGCGCCGAGGCAGACGCTCCGGGTGCCGCGCTTCCTTCGAGTTTCGGCAGCACGGATGTGAGACTCGCTTCCGAGTCGATCAGGAACTGGCCCGATGCGACGACCTGCTGGCCTTCAGTCAACCCGCTCGTCACCTCGGTGCTGTCTCCGCTATCCTTGCCGACTGTAATCTCGACAGGCTGCAGCCGGCCGTCGCCATTCCTGACGATGACGATCGACCGTTTGCCAGTCGTGATAACCGCTTCGGACGGCACAAGCAGCCGCGAGACCGGTTTCGCCCCACTGACACGCGCGCGCATCAGCATCCCAGGCGTCAGCTTCAGCCCGGCGTTGTCGATTTCGAGGCGCGCCTGCAGCGTCCGGCTGTCCGGACTGATGCCCGGCAGGATTTCACGGATGTGACCGCTAAAGTGCTGCGAAGCGTCGGCGGCGAACGCCGCGTCGACCGTCATGCCAGGCTGCACCTGCAAGGCGAACGACTCGGGTATCTCAACGATCAACCATAGCTTCGAAAGACCCGCGATCTTGGCGAGCGTTTGCCCCGGCGACACCATCGCACCATCGCGAACATTGAGTTCCGTCAGGACGCCGGCTTGCTGGGCGAATAGCGTGACGTGGGTCTGCGCCTTACCTGTTTGGTCGAGGCTCGCAATGAGCCCGTCCGGAATCGAGAGCGCCTGCATGCGCGCACGTGCTGCGGCAAGCAGGCTGGCATCCATGCCCCCGCGCTTGAGCGCCAGGTATTCTTCCTGCGGCGCCAGCCAGTCGGGAACGAAAAGCGACGCAATCGGCGCTCCCTTCGCGACACGTTGCATCGGGGCGTTTGCGTACAGGTGGTCGATATAACCCGTCACCCGCGACTGGACGACATCGGCCATCGACTCGTCGAACTGGGTGGTTCCGATCGCGTCGAAACCTTCGGCGGTCTCCTGACGGACCACGGTCGCGTATCGGATGCCAAGATTCTGTTGAAGTGTGGAGTCGACCTTGATTCCGCTTGAACCGCCTTCGTCCGCGAAGACGGGCTGAAGCTGCATATCCATAAAGGGCGATTTGCCGGGCTTGTCGAAGTGCTGGTTCGGCACCATCGGATCGTGCCAATAGAGCACTTTGCGACCTGTCTTGGGATCGACCTTATCTCCAGCTACTCCGGCTACGGATGGAGTCTCGGCCGCGGCTGACACCATGGGTGCATCTGTTGCGGCACGACGGGTTCCAATCACATAGCCGGCACCTAACAGCACAGCTGCAGTGAATACTGCCGCAACGGCGCGTACGATCAGTTTCTGGTTCATGTTTTTCTCTTTACTGGCCGGAGGTCATGTCGGGCGGCAGAACCTGGTATTCCAGTTGCGCCCAGACGAGGGAAACTTCCCGTTCAAGGTTCAACACCTGAAGATCCGCTTCGAGCTGTGTATGTCTCGCATCCAACGCGTCGGAGAGCGTGCCGGCACCCGACTGGTATGCGGCATTGGCTAGTTGCACTTTCTGTTCAGCAGCGGGAAGAACGGTTTGCCTTGCATTGGCCAGCCGTTCCCGGCCACTGGCGAGCTTTGCCGTCAGACTCTGGATATCCGCGACGACCTGCCGTGCGGTGTCCTCGTAAGTGAGCCGCGCCTGTGTACCCATCTCGGATTTTTGCTCGACGTCGCGGTCTTCGACGTTCCCGCGGTGGATCGGCAAAGGGATGGATACCCCTACCGACACGTAATCCGGGAACCTTCCGCCGCTCTTGAAGTAGGTCAGCCCCCAGGTCCAGTTCGGACTCCTGTTACTTCGGGTAACGTCCGTGTCGGCGTCCGCGAGGGAGACGGCGGCGCGGGCTGCGATCAATGAAGGCTGAACCTGAGCAAGTTGCTCGGGGCTTAAACTGGAAACTTGTGACTCAGGTTCCGGCGGGGTACCGGCGACTTCCAGCACATTGCCTGCTCCCGTCCAGCGCGATAGCGTAATCAACGCGGTCTTCTCGTCCTGCTGGGCACTGATCAGTTCGTCACGCGCATTCCCGAGCGTCAGGTTGGCTTGCGCGACATCGACCGCCGTCCCTTTTGCGCCACGGTAGGACGCCTGCCTTGCCGCAAGTTCCTGGCTCAGATGGTCCACCAGCGCCTGACTCAGGGCGACCGCCTTCTTTGCATAGATGGCGTTCAGCCAGGCCATGGCCGCTTGCTGACGGACTTCGGCCACCTTTTCGAGGTACGTCGATGTGTCGCGCTCGACGGCACGATCGGCGAGCGTTGTCTGCAGTCGGCGCTTTTCCGGAGACACCCATTCCTGCTGGATGCCGATGCCGCGCATCGTGAAGTTGTCCTGCCCTATGGTGAAGGCATTGGGTCCATTGACGGGCAGGTCCTGGACACTGAGATTCAGCGTGGGATTGGGCAGTTGCCCGGCTTTTACGACCACGTCTGAACTTCCCCGGACCGAGGCTTGCGCAGCCTGGATCGAGGACGAGCGGCTGGTCGCAATTTGCAGCGCCTCGTCGAGCGTCAAGCCCGTGTCCTGGGCGTACGCCGCGCGGCCACCCAACAGGCCGAATGCGAAAAGGACGGCACATGAGCGAGCCCAGGCGCGCCGGGATGCCGGCGTGCCGATGATGGAAAGCATGTTCTAACCTCGAATGGTCGAGCCGCGTATAGCCGCGCGAGCGGACACACGAACTCACGTCCCGAAACGGGACGACATCACCGCGCAAAAGCGGCGAACCAGAACGATGGAGTTAGAGGGACTGCGGTGGACGCCAGAGGCCATCCGGCTCGCGGATGGAGAGCGACTGTGTGTAGTGGAAGCTGACGGGAACAAACGACCCGGCGGGTCGAGTCACGGTGGGAGAAGAAACGGGGTGATAGAGGCTACCCATCTGACACTGGGCACTCACCTTGCACAGCGATACCTTCGACTTGCCGTGTTCGCTGGACGTTGGGCTCATAGAATCGCAGCCGGGCATATCAGCCGACATGACGGCGCTGTCGCCGGCCATGGAGGATTCCATCGCGCACGCTCCAGTCGCGCCACTGGCTGCCAGCCCACTGAGGGGCAGCATCACACACAGCAGCAAGACGAAGAGTGTCCGCAGAATTTTCATCGCAACAAGTATAGCGTAGCCGTTTCAATCTGATTGGCGGTTTTTAAACCGACAAGTTGATCGACCGTGCGTGCGTTAGATGAAACGACGTAGACGACGTTGCGGCCGAACTCGCAGCGCGGTCTACGCCGTTCGGGTTGATTACAGATGGTTCGTCCTGCGTTGCCCCGAGGACAACACCTGGTTAGCGGGTGGCAGGACACTGCTGGTCGACTTATCCGGGCGTTGCATGAACCACACCATCATTACCATCGACAGCGGACATAGCACCACCACAGAAAGAGGCGTCAAAGCCAGGATCTCAGCGTGATATGCAGGCAGCGCCCAATATGCGACCGCAAGAACCGCCGCCAGCGCGCCGGCGATTTTTAGCAGGAATTTCACATTGCATTTCATGAAAGGCTCCGGCCTCGGGATCAAGACGATCCCAAGGCATCGGTAAAGCGTGGATTAATAAGGCTATGAGCCAGCTTTATTCGAAAGCGTTACGAGGCCGACCGACGCCCGCCTTATTTCGGCGGGCGTTGCGTGTCAGCACTTGCCGCCAGGATGCTGCTGGCTCGTCATCGGACAATTGCCGTTGCTCATCATCGGGCAAGCGTCCATGTTCATACGGCCGTTCTCAGCAGATCCCATCATCGGGGCTGAGGCCGGGGCGGCAAGAGAATCGTTTGGATACGCCCCGCCACGTGGTCCGCCGCCGGCCATGGCGACGCCGGTGAAACCAGTGATAGACACCAGCAGGAGGGACATCGTCAGTCGTTTGATATTCATTTTGAACTCCGGAAATAGGAGGTAATTCGGGTTGTATGTTTGGATCAGGAAGTCGCAGACGAACTCGCCCCCGATCACGCTGATCGTCTAGTTGGTGCGTCGTGCGCTGTTCCGATCGACAGCTCGTCTGGACGAGTGCGAGCGCCGTCCTGAGATCTGTCTGTGGGCTGCTTGCGAGGGAGGGTTATGCGCTATGTGGTGGACGCTGCGGCGGTTCGGGAACGAACTGCGCGTCGAGGGCCCGGTTCACAAGCCGATATTGGGGTAACGAGATGATTGACGTGATAGCTTGATATGACGAGGCGAGAACGCCCGGTGCGTCGCAGCACAGGCTATGCATGGCGGCTTGGCAGACGGTCCCCTGCTTGACGCACGGCGATTTGGTGTTGTGTTTGAGGTCGTGCGAACTGGCCGTCACCGACTGGTATTCATGCGATGACGAAACCTCTGTCGACATCCCGAAGCAAAGCGGTGCCTGTGCCGGGAAGCCGACTATCGGCAACCAGGCGATCAGAAAACAGGCAATCAGTTTGGTCAGGAATTTCATGGCTTCGGATTAGGTACCGCGATTTCGCTTATCCGCTGGTTCTTGCCTGCATCGTTGACCTTCCCAGTGGGGGAAGGTCAAGTCTTTTATTGAGAAAGGTTCGTCTCTTGTCGGCCAGTACGCGGCCGCTCGCCAGACTTGCATGAACGGCTGAAGCTGGCCCGACTGCTGTCCGATGCGGTCGGCCGAACCCGACCCTGGCGAGACATTCGGCCTTCCAACGCGCAGCCGTCAGCTCACCGGCGTGGAACGGCCATTCGAATCAGTACGCTTCGGCATGAGGCGACTTAGCACGATCGGTGAAAGCTGCCCTTCCGATCTCGGAAAGGCAATTGCCCATAGAAGACGGGCAGTGGTCGAATTGCTTCGATATTGGACCTTGGTCCAATATCGGCATCCTCACTAATCACATAGCCTATCTTTCGGACGAGCGTTGTTGATCACGCGCTCCTGGACGAGGCGTGAAGACAAATCAAGAACCATGCCTTGCGTGCGGAGGCGCCGATTCTGGAACTCTGCCAGACCGGTAGCCACTTGTGAGGATGCGAGGGTGATCCCATGAACAAATGTTTTTGGTTCGCGATGGTACCGGCGTTGCTGTTCGCGAAGGCCGCCACGGCTCAATACCCTGTCATGAATATGATCGCTGACGATCTCGTGCAGAAGTACCAGCAAGCGAGCTGCGAGCAACTTTGGGAAAAGCGAGCCGCTAAACAAGGTCATCCGAAATCCCAGAGAGAGCAGGAGGCGGTACAGATGCTCCAGGGTGACCCGCAGATGCGGGCTGCGTTTATCGACAGGGTGGCCGCCCCCATTGCCAACAAGATGTTCGAGTGCGGCATGATTCCCTGATAGCTGCCGGGTGCGGCACGCTTACGACCAGAGACGGAGCATTGCAGGGTGAGCCATCCGCTCGTTGCCCTGATTGTGTTTGTGTGCGTATTCGGCAGCGCACTGCCTGGCTTGTATCTGCGTGTCGTGCTGCCGGAACACCGGCCATGGTAGCGATCAGGCCGGTCGCCAGTTTTACGAAGCCACTGATTCATCGCTAAGGTGGGTTGGTGCTTGGCCTCCTGATCTCGTCAGCGCAAGGCTCATTCGATACGCTGGACAGCGAGATAGTGCGTGACCTGGTCGCCCCAACTGCGACGGATCGCGGGAAGTAAGTACCTCGATCGACGCGGCGAAGTCACGCTTAAGCAAGCCGCGGATCTCCTGCGTTTCCGGTCGCGTCGCGTCCCGTTACACGAAGTAGGAAAAATGTCCCCAAAATTCATAAACTTGTGAGTAGCCGGTCCTGATTCAGGCCAGCCGTTCCCCGGGCAAGGTTCGGCTCGATGGCAAAAATCTGAATCGGCGTGGACAGTCGAGGTGACCATTATGAATGGGCGTAGAGCGTGCCAGCTATTGCTGGTGTTGGCGACCTTGGGCGCCAGCGGCGCAGCCATAGCCGGTGGGGGCTGGGGCGGTGGCGGCGGCTATCACGGCGGTGGCTACTATCACGGCGGTGGCTACTACCACGGTGGTGGCTACTACCACGGTGGTGGCTACTACCACGGTGGTTACTGCTGCGGCGGGTCCATCGGTCTCTATTTCGGCCCGGGTTTTGTCTATGGCTATCCATACCCGTACTATGCCTATTCGTACCCGTCCTACTACCCCGGCTACTACCCTTACGGGCCTACGGCGGTCGACGTGTCCTCGTCGCCGACCCAGTACACGGAGCAGAGGCAGGATATGGGTGGTGGCGACGCGCAGCAAGCGGGTTCCTGGTATTACTGCAGGAAGCCTGAGGGTTACTACCCGTATGTCAGGGCCTGTCCCGGCGGCTGGCAGAAGGTGCCGGCCCGGCCGCCCGGCAGCTGATCCCGCAGCACGCCGCGGGTTCGATCGACGCCGCCGGAACCAGCGCCATGTCCGACGGGACATGCCGAAAGAACCACGCCATGGATTGCGCGGGGGCTCGCCGGCGGCACTCGGTCGTAGCGATACACGCCCTGCCGCGCCTTACGCCGAGGCGTTTGCGTAGGCGCGTGAGCTTCTGCTGCGTGGTCTGGTGACGGACCGCGCAGCGCGCTAGTTCAAAGGCTCTTTTCCGCGAGTGACTTTCACTGCGGTTGCTGTGATGAATTCAGCGCTGACACTGTCCCCTACCTTCAGATCCGCTATTGATATGTCAGGACCCGCCCTGACCGTAACGGTTCTGAGCGGTCCTCGAAGCGTGACCAGGCGTGTCTTTGCGTCCACCTTCTGGACGGTTCCAAGTACCTGTACCCTGTGAGCCGATGCGGCAACTCCGCCGGAGGCGGGAAGGACTTCGGTGGAGTCAATCCGCTCGCGGATGCCGTTCGATTTCACTCTATCTGCGTGAATCAGGAGAGACTCCTGATAAGCAATCTGGACAGCGTCGCCTATCTTCAACTTGCTTATGTCACCCACTTCCGGGCCTACCGTCACCTCGAAGATTCGTCCGCCGACGCCCCGCAGCGTCACAGTGCGCGATGTAACGTCAATGCCGATAACCGTCGCGTTGGTCCTGATCAGGGTAGCTATGCCCGCCGTGTGCGGCCCAACGGCGGCTACCTCCGTCGCGCTCTGAGCGAATACGGGACGCGGGAGGGATGTCGTGGCCAGAACGACCAGGAAAAAAGCACTTGTCGAAGAAAGGCGGCCGGATAGGAGACGCATTCGAATGCTCCGCTAGGTCAAGGTCAGCGCGTGAAAAGCTCGATGGAAAACCGCGCCACTGTCGCCATCGAGATTCGGCAGAAGCAGCGCTTGCAGCGCCGGACGTGAATATTCCCATCGAGGCGAACCGGGAAGGCTCCAACGCATGTCTTGGCAAGGATATTCACGATACGCTCAAGGCGATATTGGACCTTGGTCCCGCTTGTTCCGCTACGCGTTGGGTGGTACTGGTCCGGTGCGGACAATGTCCGCACCGGCGGCCCGCGTAAGCATCGGCATATCGCCTGGCCATTTATTGATCATCGGCGTGAGGCAATGCGCGGGCGACAATGGTGACGGTCTATTAGAGACAACGCCCCCCCGAGAGGAGGTCGCTTGTTGAACGTCCTGTAAAGGCGGGCATTGGACCTTTTATCGTCCGCGCAACGCCTCAGTCGACCGTCCGCAGTTGGCCGAACCCTGTCCGATGTCCTGCACGCGTGAACTCCTAGGCCGCGCATCGTGAATTGACGGCGATCCAATGCATGCCGCGACAACCAGTTTGGTTCTAGCGCACTTGGGGCACGCGGGCACAGTGGCCTTTAGTTTCAGGGTTTCAGGCATGCTAGAGTGACTTGCGTGCGGTCCTTATCGCCTGCGTCGTGTTCAATGTCACAACCCGCGGCGCGTTTGCAGGAACCCCCAGCGATTCAGGAAAAGGCAATGAGCGAAATACATGGCTTAAAGCGAGTGCTGTTCGTCGGCCAGGAGCCTGAGACGGTCGACTTCTCGGACCCCGCGTTACCGCCGGGGTTCGACGCCGCGAAGATCCATGCCGGTATCTCGGTCGGCATGCAGCAAATAGAGGCACATGGATGGCGTGCCGATCTCTGCCTGGTAAAACCAGATGAAACCGCGCCCATCGCGCTTGAGCGCCAATTGACAACCTCAACTTACGATTGTGTTGTGATCGGCGGCGGGATACGAATTCCCCCAAAAAGCTTGCTGCTCTTTGAGGTACTCGTCAATACTGCTCACAAATGCGCTCCCAATGC
>FSXK01001170.1_pt1 | contig 12336 bp, 11 predicted proteins | sample 1638101 | NCBI WGS metagenome assembly FSXK01 (sample SAMEA3914788, study PRJEB12502) | metagenome | biome: forest; material: soil | place: Canada | collected 2011-07-03 | depth 0.1 m | reverse complement strand
GACAGCCCGGGATCGAGCAATACGACAGCGTAATAGGCCGTGTTGATGGCCACGCTGCCGGCCTTGCCGTCGCGCACCCAGTCGACACTGCAATCCGCAACCTTCAATGCGCGAAGCAGGCTCTCGCCAATCTGCAAATCCTCTTCAACCAGTAAAACTCGCATGATTTCCCAACGTTTTTGGATAGCGTTCGCTCCACTTCAGTCGCACGCTATTGAATATAAAATCACCCTTTTGATTCGCATAACGTATTGTGTTGGGCTTAAATCACCTGGAATTCACGTTTGTGAAGAGTCTTGCGCACTCCCGCGCATGGTTTTGCCCTGGATCGAATCACGATAAGTGGTCGTATTGATGCTGCGGGACGCAGTGTGCAGGATTTTTTGGAATGGCGAAAATACTGGCTCGCGATGCGGGTATAAGCAGCACGTATAGCTCGCATGAGCGACACGGCAATTCCCGTCCTAAAGGCGTTGCACCCGGCGAGGAGAGGGGGACTTCCTGATCGGTCCGATCGTGGCCTGACGCGGCATGCGACGTTCTCGTACGCCGTGATTCTTTACGCACACGACAATATCAGCCGTCTGCTGGGGATTCCGCCCCTTATTCGGCAGGCCGGGTCAAGGGTGGCCCCAAAAACGCGCCCCCGTCCATTTGACCCTTTAGATTGAACCTTACGGAAGCCGCGCTGGGGGCACGCTGGCCGTCGATGTCGACTTGATAAAAACCCTTCAATTTGATCTGTACAAGCGGATCACGACTAATACGACTAATGCACCTGCAGTAGACACCACGATATCGAGGAAAATACTGTTCGGAATCGTAAGATCTAACCCATGCGCGATTCCAGACGCCATACAAGCGCCTAGAATGCCCAGAAAGATGTCCTTGAGGATGCCATAGGGTCTTCCTCGCCAAGCAAAGCTGGCAATTCCGCCGGCAATCGCGCCGGCCAATATCCAGATAATGAGACTGTGGGAAGTATCACTCATTCGTTGTCCTCGTTTAAGTAAATCCGCGACGCGCGCAACGGCCGTCATGCATGTCTATTGTGAAGGCGTGGAATTAGCTCAGAATTACGTCAGTTTGGACGCCAGGACGGCTTGCCTCATAGCGAGCCGGGTGCGTTCTTGCGCAGACCCTGAAGTCCACGACGTGACTGACCACTTCCCGGCGCCGCACGGCATGCCAGATTGAACGAATCGACAACCCGCTCAAACGGCGACGCATCATGCACGCCTCCAGCGAGGAGAAAATAACAAAGATACGGAAAAATCTGCTCACTGAGAATTTGACTGCACTCCACCGGCAACATCGCCGTGATGTTATCTATCGCCATGATGTCGATGCCATCTGGCGTTCGAAACACCGGTTTCTCAAAGTCAGTCGGCGCCGAATAAATCGGGATCGGATTGCCCGGATGCGTAGCCTCGCAACTCACATCTCCAATCAGCTTGATTCGAGTTCGCGCATCGATCATGTCCTTCGATAGAAATATCGGCGTATCCTTCGTTAGCTTAATGCAATTAAACACGATGTCGTACCCGTGCAGCAGTTCTCTTCGACCGATCTTTTCGCGGGTAATCTTCAGTGATCGATCGTATCCCAGCCCGAGCTCATCGAGCAGATGTGTCACCCCGCTGCCCGACTTTCCCCGATGACCAATGACCAGGATCCTGGGGATCGGAATATGCGCAGCGAGAAGTGATCTCGCATATGCGCTGAGTTCCGCACAACTGGCAAACTGATTCGGAACGCGATATAACCCGGTGCGTTCACAATGTCTCTGCTTCCAGATGTCCAGACATGCCGTCGCGGCACACATTCCGGCCAGGTATCCGGCGCCGCCGGTAACTAGCTGTGCGCCGGACGAATCCTTGATCTGTTCAAGGTCATAAAGAAAGCCGCCACCTCTCTCGAATCGTTCGAGCAGTTCGACCGAACCCCCTTGGCCCTCGTAGGCATGCGCGAAGTAGAAGTGCCGGTGTCGCAGCGGAAAGGATCCGTCCGGAAGCTCCTTTAGCCCCAGAATCAGAGTGTCGCGATTGGCGAATCTCCAGCTTCCCTTCTCGACCAGAATGCAGCCTTGCTCGCGATATGCCGAGTCGCTGAAAATGCGGTCCTCCGACGCCTCTACGCACACACGGTAGCCATTTCTGACGAGTATCCCTGCGTGAACCGGGATCAATGGAGTTCGCCGTTCGTTCAACTTGGTTTCAGCACGTAGCCACAGGGTTTCCATATCTGCGCTCCAGAGAGTAACGATGACCTTCCTCGATCATCATGCCTAACGTCCTGACATCGTGGATTCTTCCCGGACAGGCTCTTCAATCAGGTCCGCAAAGAAGCGTCTTTCAAACTCGCGGAACCTGAAATAGTCCCGGCAAAGCTCCTCGCGACTTTCTGCCAGGAACATTGCATACCCTGGGTGACCAAGCGAATGCTTAGTCCTCTCGAGTTTTCCGCCAGCCTGGATAGTCAGTTTGATACTCATCAAACTCGGAATTTCGAAGAATCCATCCACATCGATATCCGATTTGATCGAACCGGTGACGTCAGCGGACATGTAGACGAAACGCGCAAATCTGGAGGGAGCGGCTGAGTAGAGTGCTGTCCGGCTTGCGAAAAGCTGGGGGGCAATCACACTGTCTGCAAGAACAGAGACTTGACTGTATCCGTTGCACTCTTCGACCACCGCGAAGTCGATGCCACCGGCCAGCCTCGCATGCGTTTCGATCAGACGCGGGCCACGAGGGGTCAACATCACTTCGGAATGGGCTGGACCGTTCCGTATCTGCAACGCGTCGAGCACTTTCTCAATGTAGTTCGATACCGTGGCAAATTCCGGTGACGCGCGACTCACCGAATCCGCATACTCGTCAATCAGGAAGGTATCTTCGTCGTGGTTCACCTCATGCCAGACGTCGGTCACGAAATGCCTTCCCTCTACTGAGACCGTGTTGACAACATAGTGTTGCCCCTCAAGAAATTCCTGGATCACGTATTCGTCGTTCGTTTGCCCCGTACAGTTGATCTTGTTGATATTCTTTTCGAAGATACCAACAATTTCTTTCTCGTTCCCGCAGACTCCCACACCGTCAGAATAGCCGCCAAGGCTTGGCTTCATCACTACGCGTGCAAACTCACTGCTGCGATACCACGAGACGATTTTATCTATCCTGTTGGACACGAATTGTTCGGAGCAGGGAACGCCCTCGTGTCTGAGGGCTTCGATCATGTGGTACTTGTGTCGATGAATTCTCCAGCTTCCCGCTGGATTTCTCGGCACGTTGAAATATTGCGCTATCTTGTTCGCAGCCACGACGCCCGTATCACCTACCGCGAGCACCGCTTTCACACTGTATCGGTTCAAATTGATGACGAGATCGGCGATGGCCCAGTCGTCGTCGGAAGGAATCCTGAACTCCGTCTTAAAGCAGGTGGACGTGCCGGGTTTTGTGCGAGACAGGTTGCCTACATCGACGTGAACGCATTGGTAGCCACGCCCCTGCAGGGTCGGGGCGATATAATAACCGTTGGAATCTGCGCCAACGATAACCACTGCTTGTCTTTGCTGTTTCATGTTACGTACCCACCAGAATCTGGTTGGAATGCAGTAAGGGTTTTGCGCTCAAGCCGCGCACTTCCGGATGACAACCACGACCTGACCCGGTTCGGTCGCGGTATCGGTTGGCAAGGTCCCGAGGAGATGCTTGAGACGCCATCGAAGAAAGTGCGTCTCTGCTAACTGATCCATGTAAGGGCTGAAGTGTTTCAGCCATTCGTTGACGTCCCATCGCGCAATTCCCAGCTCGTAAAAAACTTCGGCGGACGCCGCTTCGAAGTCAACCAGATCGAGAATTTCGCCGGCAGAAAGACCTTCGCGGTGAAAGTATCCGAGGCTCTGCACCAACGCATTCGACCACTGGCAGAGCGCATAAGTGGTCCGCTGTGACTCTATGGTCTGATCGCACCACGGCTCACAGATCACGACTCCGTGACGCGCCACTCGTGCACCTTCTCGTAAGGCATCCTGTGGATTTGGAATGTGATGAAGCGAATTGGCAATCAGCACCCAATCAAAGTGATGATCGTCGAATGGCAGATTTCGCATGTCGCCAACCATCGCCCCTATTCCCGCTTTGTTTAGCGAAGACACCGAAGGCTCATGGCTATCGACACCATATGCGTCGACGTTATGGCTGCGTTTGAGCGCCACCAGTTTGTGCCCTTCACCACACCCCATCTCCAGCACAGATGCGGGAAGTGGCTCCATTCGTGACAAGCGATCTACCAATCGCCGGTCGCCTGCACTTAAATGTGAATCAGACATGACGAACGGCCTCCCTCATTGAATCAAGGATCATGCGGCCACGCTCGGTGAATTGGGCATGCGATCGAAGAATCGCGTCGCCCTGCATGAACCTTGCGGCGTAGACGGCTTGTCGCATACGGAAGGAGAGCGGCAGCGCGCCAATGGGCAGATGCGCCGCAGCCTCGGCCGACAGGTCCGGCTCGTCCGCGTTGCCTGCCATATCCGATGCACTTCGGTAAGCATGCAGCAGGCGAAAGAACACAAAATGCGCGTGCAGAACGCCTTTGAGCGGTCGCAAGGTTTGTCGCGCTGGCGACGGTGCCAGCGTGGAGCCATTCGTCACCAGCGGATCAAACGTCATCAACAGATTCAAGTAAAGATGCGACGCCTCATGTACCAGCCGGTCGAAATAGAAAAATTGCTGCTGTCGCTCGCTGACATTTTCCAGTGGTCGAACGACGATCATCCCGAAACTTGACAAGCTCGATGCGGCTTCTGCCGTAAACGAAGCAGGCATCAACTGGACAACCGACATTATGCTGTCGAGTTCGTCTGCGAGATCGGGATCGCGGGCCGCAATGAAGGTTTTCGTTGCGGCACAGTGGCGTCTTGCTGTATGCGCAACGGATGGATGGACCGCGATGCACTCGTCGGCCGCCTGCTCCTGGCGCTCCATCGTGCCCGTAGAGAAGTCAGGACGACTTGCATCGGACTGAGCAGCGGTGTCACGCGCTCGAGTGAAAGAGAGGGTGATGTCATCGACACCCTGACGAATTTCAAACTCGTCGCAATAGGGTGCGTACAGACACTCACGCAATGCAGCGCAACGCTGCACGACAGCCATCGAGTCTGAACGAGCCATGCTTTCCAGCACGCTGAAATACGCGAAGTACAGATTCGGGGCATATCTCCGGGACGGATCAAGTGCCGCGATCATGACGCGTTCTTGCGTGAACGGTTCCGGAATGACACGCGCAATTTCTTGCAACACCTTGAAAAGCGAATCCTTCAGGCGTGTCTGCAATTCCGTTCGCAGTGCTTTGCTCACTCCCGCGCGCGGAAGGGCCAGCTCTCGCCACTCGGAATGTTCGTGCAACGTTTCAGCAATGGTTTTCATAGCGATCGACAGTTCTACGACTGGAGAGGGGAGACGCGTCTATTACCTCGAAGACACGAAAAGCCATTCCGCGCCTCCCCGCTTGCCGTTACAGCAGGTACTGAACGGTCGGCACGAGATCCGCGCCGTCGACGACGATGCCATCGGGCACCTTGAAGCCTTCTTTGTGCTTGCCAATGAGGGCGTTGATGCTTTGGGTCGTGGAGGTATCCGGCTTGGTGGAAGTAGACATGATTGACTCCTGTTGCTAATAGACAGTTAGGAATTAGAAACAACGCATTCTCTTTTGGATCGAAAGCGTGCTTCTGGGATTGAGTATCCGATGCGTCTCTTAGGGGAAAATTAGGTGGTGCGTCGTCCGGCTGCATGATGGAATGCTGAACGCTTAAGTCTGGGCTAACTTTTCCCGCCTACTCTCTGTTCCGAAGCAAGCATCAGTAAATTTTCGGCCCGAAGTACGATCGATATCCGCGCCAATAGCGCGGCATCTCGATGTGCGAAAAGCCAGAGAGGAGAGAACCATGAGTGCGCTAACCGACGAACGTCTGAACACCTTGAGCGAGATTGCGACGGACTGCTTCGATGTCGATACGTTCTTTTTGAATCCCGAGATGCCTGATCTACGCGTTACGGTGCGACCGATCGATATCGCCCGCGCGCTGGAAAGCGCATACGACATGGGTCTGATTGCCGGCTATCAGCTGACACGCACCAGCCGGTCGCGGTCCTGACGAAGACGCGATTACACGCCGAGATAGTCGACTACGGTGTAAGCCTTTGACATGTCGATACTCCGTCGTGTCATTCCGCACTCGGCAGGCCGTCGGAATACATCGGAACAACCATCCGCTCCAGCATGGAATGCTGTTGTGCACCGAATACATCGCGTTCATCCAGCGACGCCGAAATGATCGGCCTTTCCACGGTGATCTTGATCGCGTTGCAGTTGTCGACGAAATACGCGCCCACCACGGAGGCCAGCTCGAACCCGAGCTCGTCGGCCACATTGCGCGCGCAGAAGAAGTTCGAGCGCAGGGCCGCTTCATACGCATCCTTCGATACGAACAGCACGTCGAATGTCAGCCGGTTGATCCCTGCGTCCTTGCTTCGGATCACGCGGGCCATGTCGCGCAGACGCTGGCTTCCAGATGGTGTGCCGTGTGGTGGCACGTCCTCGATCACGGAGAGCGTCCTGTCGTCGAGATTCTGTGCGCCGACCGGTTCACCCACGTCGAAATAGTCCGCCCGCGCGTCGCCCGCCCTGCTCCATTCGCGGCCGCTTGCATGGTAGTAATGGATCGGAAACAGCCGGTCGCGAATGACTTCCTCGTTTTGAAGAAGGTGATAAAGCGTCCATTCATAAGCATCGGCCGCATTGACATCCAGCAGCGATCCTTGGCCTACCGACGCGACGGAGGCAACACGTTCGATTTCCGCGCGATGCCGCCTCGCAAGCGCATCCGCGTCGCGGTCCACGGTGCGAAGCAATGCAACTGGACGCTCAGTATCCGCCTCGATGAACGCGTATTCGGCCTCGGAGAGTGCCTCGGGAAACTCGCGCCGCACGAGATCGACGACGCCCTGCCGGATCGACGCGTACTGTGCAAGAAACACGGGATCGCGCGTCCCGCTCGGCACGATTGCGCCGTAAGCACCATCGGCATAGCGAATACTCACCAGATTCGGCGACAGCGGATAGGCGATATTACCGGCTGTCGATTCGCGCCCCGGGTAGTCATAGTGGTTCAGGTAATGCGTCAGCAGGCTTGCGAGCTTGTCAGCCGCGGCGGCCGTGGGCGCACGCGTTCGAACAATGATCCCAAGTTCCCGTTCTGACGATACGAGGTGCCTCTCCTGCACGCCATTGCGCCCGTAGACGAGAATATCGTCGGGTATCGCGCGCAGATCCCTGGGATCCAGTTGGACCAGCGAGATCCTACGCAAACCGACGCATCGCGCGCCCTCGAGTTTGATGCTCAACGGCCACGGCCTGCCGGTGCGGTAAAAGCGACTCTTGCGAATGCCTGCGGTGCGCGTGTCGACGGCAAAGAACTCCGTTTTGGCCATCGCGAGCACGCCTTCAGGATAGAACTGCAACTGCGGATGAGCTTGCCCATAGAGCGAATGCGCGGCGATGGAATACGGCGTGCAGCGGCGGTTCTCGTCGGGTGCGATAAAAACCGCGCTGCCGTCGTCATAAATCTCCGCCACGAGACAATCAGATAGCGCCCCGGGATCGCAGGCGAGCGCGCCGCACTCGAGCACGTGTGCAACGTGATACGCAAGCCCCGGCGCGATGCCGCGTCGGATCATGTCGGCTGCGAATAGCGCCACGTCACAAGAACGGCCCGCGAAGACATACTTCGCGCCGCTATGCAGCGCAGCAAGTAGCGGATGAATGCCCATCTGGCCGACGATCGTACTTTCGCGCAGCGACACTTCATCGAGTAACGGTCCCGCGCCGAGTGGGTGCAATGCGCCGGCGCGCAGTTCGTCGATCACGATAGCCGGATCGAGTTCTGATCGGATCACGGCCACCTTCGTATCGTGCACGTCGAGTTCTTCGAATACCTCTCTCGCGACCTCGAGCATCCAGTCGAGATTGCGATCGCCGCCAGCCATCCCACAGCTACCGAGAATCACCGGCGCCTCGATACCTTCTGCCGCCTCGACCATCTTGCGAAAATCGCTCTTGACGGCATCACGCTCGAAGTGTTGGCCGCCACTGCCAAGGTAATACGGGCCCGCGCTCATCGAACCGGCATCTGAGATCACAGCGTCGATACGGCCAACCAGCGCCTTTTGCAGCGATTCCCGCGGGAATCCGTAGCCCAATGCGCCACACGTGGAGACCACGCGATAGATCAATCTCGCCATGCCAACTCTCCCGCCAGGCATCGGACGACGACATGCCGTCTTCAGGATGCCGCGGGCAAAGTCTGCACGCTTTTTCAGAATGGGAAAAATACTGTCTTGCGATGCGGGTATAAGCGGTAACTATAGCTTGCGACGGGTCATTCCTCTTCCGATGCGTCGCCAGGTATCGGGCGCTCAGACACATGCTGTTTCACAAAGCCAGCAATGAAATCGCGCACCGCCTCCCCGGCGGCAGCGAGCGGCGTCTCCGCAGACGAAACGATGCTGGCTGTCAGAAAAACTGCGGGTTCGATGGCTTGCGCACAAATAGTACCGGGCAGATCGTCCGTGCCGCCAATCGGCAGGATGGTATCCCCGACACCAGCCTGCACGGCGGCGAGCATGTCGGTACTCACGTCGGCTTCGGCAGCGACATGCGGCTCAATCCCAGCCTCTGCGAACAGTCGGTCGAGTACAAGTCGCACGATATTCGGCTGATGCGGCAGCACGAGTGGAAGGTCTGCGAGGTCCTGAAATTTGATCGATCCAGGCCTAACCGACCCGTTTGCACGCCGCAAAAGAAAGAGCCGTCGTTCGAATAGCGGCACACGGACACAACCGGCATAGGGCTCGCCTTCGAAGAGCACAGCCAGGTCGAGGGCATGTTCGCGAATGCGTCCGGCCAATTGAATGCTACCCGCGGACGAAAGCTGCAGGCGCACTTTTGGCAGCGCAGTGCGGCATGCCGCCATGATCGGCCCCGCGAGCTGCGACGCCAGGGGAAAAGCCATGCCGACGGAAACGCTACCCGCCACTTCTTCGCCTTGTCCGCGTACGACATCGGGCAAGCGTTCGACGCGCCGCAGAATCGCACTCGCCTCAACGTAAAGCCGCACGCCTGCAGCCGTGGCGTTCACGCCGCGCGCGCTCCGTTGCAGTAGCGTGACGCCGAGCTGATCTTCGAGATCGGCGATCTGCTGGCTCAACGCAGGCTGGGCCACATGGGCAACCTGTGCCGCGCGCGAGAAGCTGCCAGCGTCGACGATTGTCACGAAGTAACGCAACTGCCGGAGTTTCGTCATATAGCGGTACCTCGCAGGAGCCGGAACGACGGGCGCTCAACGAGTCTACAGCGTCGCCGGCTCAGGCACAATCCGCGCGCTATTGAAGGCCCTATCGAACGAGGAACCCATATGTCAGCGGGTCCCGCTCATCCACTAACCAGGTGGCGAAGCCGCAGACGAAAGCGTTCCCCTCGACCTCAGGGATGACAGCCTTGAAGTCACCCACGGTCGTTTCGCTCAGTACTCGTCCCTTGAACACGGTGCCGATGATGGACTCGTTGACGAGCGTCTCGTCCTTTCCCAGTTTCCCGCGCAGATACAGCTGTGCAACCCGACCACCTGTGCCTGAGCCCGTCGGGGACCGGTCGACCTCGCGGTCCGCGAAGACGCAACAGTTGGCCTGCGTGGAACCGGCGTGCCGCGGGGCGTTGGCGATGATTGTTCCGTATATGTGGTTGATTTCAGGAATCTCAGGGTGTTCAACCGGAAACGCCTTGTTGGCGGCCGCTTTCACTTCGGCACCGAAACGGATGAGCTCTTCCACCGATGCCTCACGCACTTCGAGTCCGTGCGGTTGTCCATCGGCGTAAAAATAGAACGCTCCGCCAAACGCAATGTCACCAGTCACCGGACCGAACGACGGCGTCTCGACCGTGACGTCCTCTTTCCAGATAAAGGACGGCACGTTGACGAAGCGAACATTTCCCGCATGCTCACCATCCCATTGCACAAACGCTTCAATGAACCCACACGGTGCATCAATGCCAATACGTGTTTCGGGTATCTGACGTTGCACCCAGCCCAGCTCGACCGCTGCCGTCGACAGCGCAATGACACCATGCCCGCAGTGGTCGCTGTAACCTTCGTTGTGAAGGAAGATGATGCCGAAATCAGCGTTTGGACTGACGGGTTCGGTCAGATAACCGCCGTACATGTCCGCGTGGCCGCGAGGTTCGAACATCAGGGCACGGCGAATGTCGTCGGCGTTTTCCTTCAGCCACGCCCGCCGCTTGACGATGGTATCGCCAGGAAGGCGCGGCAGACCACTGGTAACGATGCGGAATGCTTCACCACCAGTGTGAACTTCAACGGTCGAGATGGTGCGAGTGATTTTCATGTTTGCTTCATGAAGCCGGTGAGTGTTGTGTTACCGCTATTCGCCGTACGGAACCGGTAAACCATTTTTGATGATGTACACAGTTGTAGGCGCGCCCTTGAGGTCGCCATACTCGTCGAACGAGTACGTCCCGGCAACGCCCTTGTAGTTTTCCTTCGCAAGCTGAGCGGTCAGCTTAGCCTTGTCGGTCGTCGTCCCTGCCTTCACCATAGCGTCAGCGAGCAACTTCACCCCGTCGTAGTAGCTGACGGCGTAGACCTGCGTATCAATGTTATAGGCAGCCTTGTATTTCTGCAGGAACTCGCGACCTGCCGCGGTCTTCTCAAGTGCGACACCGCCTTGGGCACAGTAGACGATAGACGCGGCATCGCCCGCGACTTTGCCCATATCAGCAGAGCAAATACCATCGCCGCCGAGCAGCTTCGCACGCAGTCCACGTTGGCGCATCTGCTTTGCCATCGGGGCCCCCTGCGCTGCATAGCCACCAAAGAAAATCACGTCCGGGTTCTTGGCCTTGATGGTGGTCAAGATCCCAAGAAAGTCGGTGGCTGTCGAGTTGGTGAACTCCTGGTCAACAATCTGGATACCGTTGGCCTTCGCCGTCTTGATGAACTGTTCCGCGACGCCCTGACCGTAAGCGGTGCGGTCATCAATGACCGCTGCAGTTTTGGCCTTCAACGTCTTCGCAGCAAACTGTCCCATCGTGCCGCCGAGTTGTTCGTCGCTCGCGCCAATACGGAAAATGTTCTTGAAGCCTTGCTTCGTCAGAGCCGGGTTAGAAGCGACCGGCAACATCGGCACGCCACCGGTATTGAAGACTCGCGATGCGGGAATAGCTACGCCCGAGTTGTATGGTCCGACGACGGCGACGACGCCGCTGTCAACGAGCTTCTGTGCGACCTGCACACCAATTTTCGGGTCCGCCTGGTCGTCTTCCGAGTCCAGTTTGAAGGTGACCTTCTGTCCCGCAACTGTGACGCCGTCCTTGTTCAGTTCATCAACGGCGAGGCGCGCCCCGTTCTCGTTGTCTTTGCCATTTGGTGCCTGAGGTCCCGTGAGAGGTGCCGAATGACCGATAGTGACCACGACCTGGGCACTTGCGGACAAGGTAAAACCAGCGGCCAGCAAGGTGGCCAATATCGTTGCGAAGCGGCGCATTCCTGACTCCAGTTGGACAAAAGAGAACCCAGATTATTGGAAATCCGGGGCACACACAATCTAACACTCGGCCAAGGAACCGTAGGCGTACATCAACGTGACATCAAGCGGATAGTGCAGGGGTTTGAGCACGCGCGCGACGGCTGGATTCGGCAATTTCGTCAAACTCTCAGGCCTTCAGGTTGTCCCCAACATCATAGCCCATGCTAATTTCGCCCTCCTGCAATCAAGCCGTCGTGATATCGGTAAGCTCGCGCGATGTGCGCGTGCGTAGCCGCGGCGTCACGAAATCGAGGAAAGCACGCAACTTCAACGGCAGTGGCGCTTGTCCTTTGTGCACGAGATTGACGGGCAACGGCGCTGACTCAAAAGCGTTGAGCACGACGCAAAGTGCGTTGTCACGTATCGCGTCTGCCACCTGGTAGGACAGCACACGTGTCAGTCCGACTCCGAGAATCGCGGCTTCGATCGCTGCCTCCGCCGTATTCACGGCAAGCCGCGAATGAACGGGCACCGACAACTCTGACTTGCCGGACCCGAAAACCCAGGCGCGCATGGACGCAAGAACTTCGAAAGTAATGCACTGATGCCCGGACAGATCGTGTGGGCCGGCCGGTACGCCATGCTTTTCCAGATAGGCGGGACTGGCACATATGACCCGGCGGACCGTTCCGACTCGCGTCGCCATCAGCGAGCTATCGGGCAATTC
>FSXK01000617.1_pt1 | contig 12383 bp, 14 predicted proteins | sample 1638101 | NCBI WGS metagenome assembly FSXK01 (sample SAMEA3914788, study PRJEB12502) | metagenome | biome: forest; material: soil | place: Canada | collected 2011-07-03 | depth 0.1 m | reverse complement strand
GGCGAAGTCGATCGGTATCGCCTCGGTTGCAGCGCAATACGTGACGGGCCCGTTCACGGCCAACATCCGTTACAGCAATGCACAGTACAAGCCTGACGCTTACTCGGGCTTCGGTTCGACTGAGCGCTACAACGTTGGCGCCGCGTTCCTCGGCTATCAGGTTACGCCGGCTGCACAGCTGGGTCTGGGTTATGAATACACGCACGGCGCTGGCGACACGTCGGCAAACTACAACCAGGTCTCGTTGGGCGCGGACTACAACCTGTCCAAGCGTACGGACGTGTATCTGATGGGCGTATATCAGCACGCAAGCGGCACGCAGCGCGTCAACGCAACGACGACGCAATCGGCAGTCGCCAGCGCAGCCGACTACGGCTTCTCGTCGGACGGCAGCTCGCAGGAAATCGCTGCACTCGGTATCCGTCACAAGTTCTAATTGACTTGACGGACAGCTGAAGCAGGACGCTGTCAAAAGCCAGCCACAGGCACTAGCCGGTGGCTGGCTTTTTTATTGGTGGTGGGGATTTCTTCGGTGTTAGCGGACTTCGTGCTCGGCTCCCGTGCCTTCGTTCGCCACGCCGCCTGTAGCTCAGCCCGTCACTGCGCCACGTCGACGAATAGCAGACTCGCGTCCGCCGGGGCTCGCGCCGTCCATCAGCGTGCGCACCTCATCAATGTTCTTCTGCGCCCGTGCCGCAATCCCAGAGTTGGCGCCCGCGGCCTGCTCCAACCGTTCCCAGAACTGGATGGCATGTGTGTAATCACGCCTGTCGAGCGCTGCCGATCCAGCCAAAGCCAAGGCCTTCAGATTCGCGGGATCGAGCGCCAATGCAGCCTCGATGCTTTGCCGCGACTCGCCGTTCAGATCGCCGCCATTTGCGCTCGCCTGCGCATCCGCGTAATCCGCCAGCAATTGCGCATCTCGCGGATTCAGGCTCAACGCTCGCTGGTAAGCCATGACGGCGTCGTCCGCACGGCCCAGCGTCGCGTAGGAGCGTGCCAGCATGGTCCAGTCTTGCACGTCGCCAGGTTGCCGTTGCAGTCTGGCCGCAAGCCGCCCCACCATCATCTCGAGTGACTCCTGGATGGCAGCATGATTATCCGCGGCCACGGCGTAGCTGCCTCCTTGCACCGCGACTGCAAGGGGCTCGCCGAGCTCGATGTATAACGCCAGCGCCGCCGTCGGCAGCAGTGCCAGCAGCACGGCGGCAGTGCCCATGCGATGCGCCACGCGAGCAAATCCGGCGGCACCGTTCACAGGCCCGGCCGGCACGTCAGTGCCAGTGCCAGTGCCAATGTCATCCGCATCCTCCGCGAGGCGCCGCTCAAGCTCGCGTTGGGCTTCACTGCGGTGTTGCGCGGACAGATGTCCCGCTTTGAACTCGCGCTCGACTTCACCCAGCTCTGCGCGATAAATTGCCACCGCGAGCGCGGTGCCGTTGCGCCCGGCAGATGCGTGATCGTCGAGCGTCGTGCGACGCAGCAACGGCACGATGACGCTCGCCAGCGCCCCGATCACCATCAATGCTGCAATCAGGGACAACGTCATCATCGCCGGGGGCCCTCCTCGTGGGATGCGAGCCAGGCATCCATACGGCGCCGCTCGTCTTCGTTAAGCCCGCGCACCGGCAAACCGCGGCGGCGCAGGATCGTGCCCAGGAGAACGCCGGCGCCCGCCGCCAGTACCGCAAACGGCCCAAACCACAGCGGCCAGGTGACGGGCTTCAGCGGCGGCCGGTACAGCACGAAATCGCCGTAACGGCGCACCATGTACGCCTGCACCTGCTCATCAGTGGCCCCTTGCCGGACCTGCTCGCCGATCTTGTAGCGCAGATCGGCGGCCAATTCCGCGTTCGAATCCGCCAGGCTCTGGTTCTGGCACACGAGGCAGCGGAAACTCCCCGCGAGATGGCGCACGCGGGCTTCGTCATGGAGATCGCGGTCGGATGGCGCGGTGGCGCCTGCGCTCGCGCCCGTGCCACTCAACGCAACAAGACACAGCAGCGCCACCGTCCAGCGCACCGGCAATCTGTCTGGATGGCTAACCATTGAGTCCCTCATGCTGCAAGCGCTTGACGAGCGGCACAATCACGCCATCAAGCGAGTCGCGGGTCAGCGGCCCCGCCTGGCGGTAACGCACGATCCCCGCCCGGTCGATCACGAAGGTCTCGGGCACGCCATACACGCCATAGTCGATACCCGTCTGCCCGCTGCGATCGACAATCGAGGCCTGATACGGATTGCCCGCCATGGCGAGCCACTGCAACGCGGGCTCGCGCTCATCCTTGTAGTCCATGCCGTAAACCGGCGCGATCCCGAGCGCGGCCAGGTCGAGCAGCAGCGGGTGTTCGTCCCGGCACGACTCGCACCAGGACGCCCACACGTTCAGGATCCACACCCGGCCGCGTAGCGCTTGCGACGAAAGCCGTTCGTTCGAAGCCTGCAGGGTGGGCAAATCGAAGAACGGCGCAGGCTGGCCGATCAACACAGACGGCAGACGGCGCGGATCGTGCGTGAGACCGGCAGCTAGCACGACTACCAGCACGGCAAAGGCCATCAGCGGAAGCAGAAGGCGTTTCATCGGCCGTCCTCGCTGACAGGGTGGCGCTGCGTATCGGAGGTTTCGCTCGCGCGCAGCGTGCGCCGCGCCGGCATCAAACGGTAACGCCGGTCGCCGGCGGCGAGCAGGCCACCCATTGCCATCAACATGCACCCGCCCCAGATCCAGCGCACGAACGGCTTGATCTGGATGCGCATGCTCCAGGCGCCGGCACCGATCGGCTCGCCCATCGCCACGTATAGATCGCGCAGCACGCCGTGGTCGATCGCCGCCTCGGTCATCGGCATCTTCTGCACGAGAAAAAGGCGCTTCTCCGGATACAGCGTCGTCGTGCGCCGGCCATCCCGGCTCACCGTGACCATCGCGCGAGTGGCGCGATAGTTCGGCCCTTCCACCTCGCGCACGCCTTCAAAACGGAACTGGTAGCCGCCGACTTCCACGGTCTCGCCTGCTCGCATCGGCACATCACGCTCGACCTGGTAACCTTTGACCAGCGTTACGCCAACGATAAACACGCCGACACCCGCATGCGCGAACCACATCCCGCAGGTCGCGCGCGGCACGCGTCCGAGCCGAACCAGCAGACCATCCTGCTCGCCGCCGATCCGTTCACGCATGCTCACCGCGACGGTCGTAAAACTCCACATCGCGAGCAGCAGGCCGAGACAGACGAGCGGCCGCCAGCTACCCAGCACGAGCGGCAGCACCAGCGCCGTGACGACGCTGATCAACGCGGCCCAGCGCAGCCGCGCAGCCAGGTCCGGCAGGCGCGCCGCCTTCCAGCGCGCGAGCGGTCCAATGCCCATCAAAAAGATCGCTGGCGTCATCAGCGGCACGAACACGCTGTCGAAATAGGGAGGCCCCACCGAAAGCTTGTCGAGCCCTAGTGCGTCGAGCACCATCGGGTAGAGTGTGCCCAGCAGCACCGAGGCCGCAGCCACCATCAGCAGCACGTTATTCGACAGCAGCAAGGCCTCGCGCGACACCGGCTCGAAGGCGGCCCCGAGGCCAATCTGCGGCGCACGCCAGGCAAACAGCAGCAACGCACCACCCACCACGAGCGCGAGAAACGCGAGGATGAACACGCCGCGGGTCGGATCGGCGGCGAACGCATGGACCGAGGTCACGACGCCGGAGCGCACGAGGAATGTGCCCAGCAGACTCAACGAGAACGCACAGATTGCCAGCAAGGCAGTCCAACTGCGGAAACTGCCGCGCTTCTCGGTGACCGCGAGCGAATGGATCAGGGCAGTACCGGCAAGCCAAGGCATAAACGAGGCGTTTTCGACTGGATCCCAGAACCACCAGCCGCCCCACCCCAGTTCGTAGTACGCCCAGCCGCTGCCGAGCATGATGCCCAGCGTCAGGAAGATCCAGGCGGCAGTGGTCCACGGGCGTGACCAGCGTGCCCACGCCGTGTCGAGCCGGCCCGACAGCAACGCCGCTATCGCAAACGCAAAGGCCACGGAAAAGCCGACGTAACCCATGTACAGCATCGGCGGATGAATCACCATGCCGGGATCCTGCAACAGCGGATTGAGATCGCGGCCCTCCATCGCCTCAGGAATCAGGCGGCTAAACGGATTTGACGTGAACAGCATGAACAGCAGAAAACCACTCGAAATCCAGCTCATCACGCCCAGCACCCGGGCGACCATCGCCACCGGCAATTGACTGCTGAAACAGCTGACGGCGACCATCCACAGAGTCAGTAGCAGGACCCACAGCAGCAGCGAGCCTTCATGGCCGCCCCAGACTGCTGTGAGCCGGTAGATGGCGGGCAGCGCGGAATGCGAGTTCTCCACCACATAGACGACGGAGAAATCGTTGTTCAGGAACGACCACGCAAGGCAACTGAACGCGATCGCCACGAAGCCGCATTGCGCGCGTGCAGCAGGCCATGCAAGCCGCATCCAGCCTTCGATGCCGCGGTGCGCGCCAAGCATCGGCAGCACGCCGGTCGTGAGCGCGAGCAGCAACGCGAGAATCAGCGCGAACTGTCCGATTTCAGGGATCAAGGCGGGCTTCCTCCATCGGTTGCGCCGATGGCCGCGTGCAGTGTCGCGCGTGCCGGACGCTCGTTGTCTCGCGCATGAAGTAGCGCGTCGCCGACTTCCGGTGCCTGGTACTTCTCATCATGTTTGGCGAGCACCTGGTCGGCGTGGAACTGGCCGTCCTCGCCCAGCGTCCCTTGCGCGACGACGCCACTGCCTTCGCGGAACAGGTCCGGCAGCACGCCGCGATAGATCACCGAAATCTCCTTGGCGGTATCCGTCACCACGAAATGCACGGTCAAGCCGTCGCCATCGCGTCTCAGCGAACCACGCTCGACGAGGCCGCCCAGGCGAAAATGGCGCGTCACCGGCATCGCCTGCGCCGCGATCTGGCTCGGGCTGACGAAGAACACCACATTGGCACGGAACGCGTTCAGCACGAGTGCACAGGCCAGCGCCACGGCACCTACGCCACCGGCGACCCAGGCGAGGCGCCGGTTCCTAGCTTTCATCAGACGAGCCTGGTGTGACCTGAGACGTGGTATCCAGCGCGTCCAATACGCACCGCTCGCCAAGCGCGCCCTGCTCGCGGCGCAGCGAGCGCACCCACCGCGCTTCGAGCGCGAGCAGCATGAAGGTGCTGGCGAGCGCCGCGCTGAGATATGGGCTGTGCGCCAGCATCGCTGCCACATTCGATAGCCCGCTCATGCCACACGCTCCTCGAATCTCGCTTCCCAAGGCGCGGCACGTTCCCGCGCCCGGATAATGACTCGCACGCGCACCAACGTAATGGCGATGGCATACGCCCAGAAGCCAAACGTCATCACGACGATGCCCCACAACATCGACGCCGTCATCGCCACGCCGCTGCCAAAGCCCAGCGAAGGCCCCTGATGCAGCGTGTACCACCATTGCACGGAAAAATAGATCACCGGAATGTTGACCACGCCGATCAGGCCCAACACCGCACAGGCACGATCCGCCCGGCGCGGCTCTTCGATGGCTGCGTGCAGCGACAGAAAGCCGATGTACAGAAACAGCAGGATCAACTCGGAAGTCAGGCGGGCGTCCCAGACCCACCAGGCGCCCCATGTGGGCTTGCCCCACAAGGCGCCCGAGAGCAGCGCGATGAAGGTGAAGAGTGCGCCGGTCGGCGCAAGCGCCTGCGCCATCATCGCGGCGAGCCGCGCGTTGAGCACGAGGCCGAGGGCGCAGTAAGCGGCCATGACGAGGTAGATGAACATCGACATCCACGCGGCAGGCACATGCACGAACATGATCCGGTAGACGTCGCCCTGAAGCGAATCGATGGGTGCGACCACGAGCCCGATCGCGAGACCCGCGAGCATCAGGACCACCGACGCCACCGCGCACCCGGGCACAAGGCGCGCGGCGAGCCGGTCGAAAGTGCGGGGAGACGCGTATCGGAACCAGTTCATGCGCGGCATAGGGATTACTCCATGGCGATTCGCAACGCCGTGGCGCTGGCCCACGGACATAGCCAGGAGCCGACGCACAACGCGGCGCCAAGCAGCGAGAAGTTCGCTTCGGACCATGCAGCCGTGGCCGCGGGATCGGCGGCGCCGACGCCGAAAATCAGCACCGGCACATAGAGCGGCAGGATCAGCAGCGCGAGCATCACGCCGCCGCCGCGCACGCCGAGCGTCAGCGCCGCGCCCATCGAGCCGATCAGGCCAAGCAGAGGTGTGCCGAGCAGCAGCGAGCCCATCAACGGCAGCGTGTCGCGCCAGCCGAGGTCATACTGCAGCGCGACGAGCGGCACGAGCAGCACCAGCGCAAGGCCGCTCGTCAGCCAGTGCGCAACGATCTTGCCCAACACGATGGCGGGCAGCGGCTGCGGCGAGAGCAGCATCTGTTCGAGCGCGCCGCTCGCGAAGTCGTGACTGAACAGGCGCTCCGCCGACAGCATCGCCGCAAACAGCGCGGTGACCCAGACGACGCCGGACGCGATCGTCTGCAGCAATCTGGGATCCGGGCCGACGGCGAGCGGAAACAGGCTCGACGCCATGACGAAAAACAGCAGGCTGCCGAACGTAACCGCGCGCCTGCGCCAGGAGAGCGCCAGTTCCCGGCGGATGATCCCCCAAGTCAATCCAGCCATGCGCAGCTCCGTTCAAGGTGCAGATGCCGGGTGAGAACGGAGGGCGTGTTCAGCAGACGGTGGGTGGTCGTCACCACAATACCGCCCTCATTCATATGGATACCCAGGCATTCATCGAACCAGTCCAATGCGCCGTCATCGAGCGCGTCTGCCGGTTCATCGAGCAACCACAGCGGCTTGCGTTCGAGGATCAACCGTGTGAGCGCGACGCGCCGGCGCTGTCCTTGCGATAGAAGGCCTACGTGCGTGTGCCGTAACGGCAGCAAACCGGCACGTGCCATCACCTCCTGCTCGGGCGGACGCGTAGCCTCGCCCCCATGACCGCACACTTGTGCAGCCCGCGCGTCCGCCCCGAGCAAGCTCGCGAAACGAAGATTTTCGAGTACCGTGAGATCGTCGCTCACGCCATTGGTGTGTCCCACAAAGGCGAGATCGTGCCGAAACCTTTCCGGATGGACGCGCACATTCGCGCCGTGCCAGCAAACCTGTCCCACTGCCGGCGGCAACAAGCCGGCCAGCACGCGCAGCAAGGTGGTCTTGCCGCTGCCGTTCGCGCCGTGGATCTGCAGCGCCCAACCCGCTTCGACGCGCAAGTCGATGCCGCACACAATCATCTGGCCGCCACGCCCCAAGCCAAGCTGTTCAGCTGAAAGCATCGCTCACCGCCATGCTGGTTGCAGTATTGGACGAAACCACCCGGACTCGCGCCATGCTCATGGCTTTGCCGCCTGCTTCGCATCCGCGTCGGCCTGCGCCTGGGTCATGTTTGGCAATTGATGCGCGATCCCCTTATGGCAGTCGATACAGGTCTTCTCGCCGGTCGCGAGAAAACGTTGATGGGCCTCCTGCGCGCGCGGACTTTGCCGCGTGAAATCCATGTACTCGAACTGGTGGCAATTGCGGCACTCCAGCGAATCGTTGGCCTTGAAGCGCGCCCATTCATGCTCGGCCAGCTCGAGCCGCTTGTCCTGGAACTTCTCGCGCGTGTTGACAACCCCAAACACCTTCGCCCACACCTCCTTGGACGCCTGCATCTTGCGGGCGATCTTGTCGGTCCAGTCATGCGGCACGTGACAATCCGAGCACCTGGCGTGAAAGCCGCTGCGATTGCTGTAGTGAATCGTGGTTTTCAGTTCGGCGAAGGTGTTGTCGCGCATCTCATGACACCCTGTGCAGAACGCTTCGGTGCTAGTCATTTCCAATGCGGTATTGAACGCGCCCCAGAACACCACGCCGGCAACGAACCCGCCCAGCGTCAGGAAGCCCAGGCTGTAATAGGTACTCGGCCGGTTGATGGTCCGCCAGTAGCGCAGGATCAGGTCGCGCATATCGGGGTCCCTATTTCTTCTTCGGTTGCGGCGCGGGCGGCAAACTGACGTCCGCCAGATCGGTGAACGTGTTGCCGACCAGCGGCTTGATATCGGCCTGCGGCACGTGACATTGCGTGCAGAAATAGCGGCGTGGCGAGAGGTGGCCAAGGGTTTCGCCCGCGCGATCCGTGTAATGCGAAATCGCGATCGGCACGGCCCCGCTCTCTTCGGCGCGGCTACGCGCGTGGCACGCCAGACAGCGATTCGCATTCCTGTCGAGCTGATAGCCGTCAATCTTGTGCGGGATGGTCGGCGGCTGCTGTGCATAGGCGCGGCTGCGGATCACATCCCTGTTCTCGGTTGGCGCGATCAGCGGCGGCTTGGCCTCTTCGTAGAGCGGTGTCGGCCCGCGCAACGTATCGTGGAACGGTTCAGCCGGAATGGTCGGTTGAGCGCTCGCAGTGAGCGTCAGCATCGAAACGAAGGCGAGGACAATCCAGGCCCGCATGACAGGCTCCTATACTTTGACGATCTTGACCGCGCATTTCTTGTAGTCGGTCTGCAGCGAGATCGGGTCGGTCGCGTCGAGCGTCACCTTGTTGATCAACTGGCTCGAATCGAACCACGGCACGAAAACGAGCCCACGCGGTGGCTTGTCGCGGCCGCGCGTTTCGACCCGCGTCAGGATGTAACCGCGTCGCGACATCACCTTGACCTCGACCCCGCGTCGCAAGCCCATCGCTTTCGCGTCGTCCGGGTGCATGAAACACACCGCGTTGGGAAACGCGCGATACAGCTCGGGCACGCGCCGCGTCATCGAACCGGAGTGCCAGTGTTCGAGCACGCGGCCCGTCGCGAGCCAGAACGGATATTCCTGATCCGGCGCTTCCGCAGGCGGCTCGTAAGGCAGCGCGTAGATCACCGCGCGGCCGTCGGGATTGCCGTAGAACTGCCAGCCGCTGCCGGCTTTCACATACGGATCGGAGCCTTCCCGGTAGCGCCAGCGCGTCTCCTTGCCATTGACCACCGGCCAGCGTATGCCGCGCGCCTTGTGATAGGCGTCGAACGGCGCGAGATCATGGCCATGGCCGCGGCCGAAGCTCGCGTACTCCTCGAACAGGCCCTTCTGGATGTAGAAACCAAAGGCCTTCGCTTCGTCGTTGCGGTAGCTGGCATCGGTGTCCTTCAACGGGAATTTGTCGACCTGTCCGTTCCGGTACAGCACGTCGTAGAGTGTCTTGCCTCGGTACTCCGGCTTCTGCGCGAGCAGATCATCGGGCCACACCTCCTCGACCTTGAAGCGCTTTGAGAATTCGACCAGTTGCCAGAGGTCGGAATGCGCCTCGCCGGGCGCCACGACCAGTTGATGCCAGAACTGGGTACGCCGTTCGGCATTGCCGTAGGCACCCTCTTTCTCGACCCACATCGCCGAAGGCAGGATCAGGTCCGCAGCCACCGCAGTGACAGTGGGATACACATCGGACACCACCACGAAGGTGGCCGGATTGCGATAGCCCGGCAGCGCTTCCTGAGTGATGTTGGCGGCGGCCTGCATGTTGTTATTCACCTGCACCCAGTAGGCGTTGAGCTTGCCGTCGTGCAGCATGCGGTTCTGCAGGACTGCGTGATAACCGGGCTTGTCCGGAATCGTGCCGGCCGGCAGCTTCCAGATATGCTCGGCCTCTTCACGATGCTTCGGGTTGGTGACCACCATGTCGGCTGGCAGCCGATGCGAAAAAGTCCCCACTTCGCGCGCCGTGCCGCATGCGGACGGCTGCCCCGTCAGCGAAAACGGACTGTTGCCGGGCGTGGCGATCTTGCCGGTCAACAGGTGCAGGTTGTAGACCATGTTGTTGGCCCACGTGCCGCGCGTGTGCTGGTTAAAGCCCATGGTCCAGAACGACACCACCTTGATTTTCGGATCGGCGTAGAGCTGCGCGAGCTGATCGAGCTTGTTTTGCGGCACGCCCGAGAGCTTCGTCACATAGGCGGCGTCGTACTTCGAGACGAACTTCGCAAATTCGTCATATGTGATCGGGTGCGAGCCGTTCGGGTCCCCCGCATTTTTCGCGGCCTTCTGCAGCGGATGATCGGGCCGCAGGCCGTAGCCGATATCGGCGTTGCCTTGTTTGAAGACCGTATGCCTGTCGACGAAATCGCGGTTAACCTTGCCGTTTTTGATGATGTAGTTGGCGATGTAGTTGAGAATCGCCAGATCCGACTGCGGCGTGAAAATGATCGTCTCGTCGGCCAGATCGAAGCTGCGATGCTCGAAGGTAGACAGCGTCACCACGCGCGTCGTGGGCACGCTCAGCCGCCGGTCAGTCACCCGGGTCCAGAGGATGGGGTGCATTTCCGCCATATTCGAGCCCCATAGCACGAAGGCGTCGGTTTGTTCGATGTCGTCGTAGCAGCCCATCGGCTCGTCCATGCCGAACGTGCGCATGAATCCCGTCACGGCCGAGGCCATGCAATGGCGCGCGTTGGGGTCGAGGTTGTTGCTGCGAAAGCCCGCTTTCATCAACTTGACGGCGGCGTAGCCCTCCCATACGGTCCACTGCCCTGAGCCGAACATGCCGACGCACGTCGGCCCCTTCTCTTTGAGGACCCGCTTGAACTGCTCGGCCATCACGTCGAAAGCGCGATCCCACGACACCGGCGCGAATTCGCCGTTCTTGTCGTACTTCCCGTCTTTCATGCGCAACAGCGGCGTGGTCAGTCGATCCTGACCGTACATGATCTTCGACAGGAAATAGCCCTTGACGCAGTTCAGCCCGCGGTTGACCTCCGCCTGCGGGTCGCCCTGGGTCGCCACCACCTTGCCATCCTTCACCCCCACGCTCACGCCGCAGCCGGTGCCGCAGAACCGGCACGGCGCCTTCGACCAGGTCAGGTCGTCCGACGCGCCCAGGGCATCCATCCCCGGCAGCACGATCCCTGCAGCCGAGGCCGCCGTGGCCGCTGCGGTCTGCTTAATAAACGCGCGACGGGTCAGCTTCATTGGCGAACTCCACGGTGCACGATGCGACATCTTCGTGATGCTGATAGACGAGTGCGGCGGAATAGACACCGGGCAACGCGTGGATTGCGTTCAGATGCGCGGCCACATCGGACATCAGGCGGCCTTCGAGCGTCACCACCAGCTTTCCCTGCTCGGTTACCGCGTGGATTTCCGCGCCCGGAATCATGCCGATTGCGTCTTTAATACTTTTAAGCGACTTGTGCTGCGCGTGGACGACAATGCCGGCCACATGCAACTCACCTGATGTGAGGTTTGCAAATAACGTCGCTTCATTTATAACAGGCATAACCTGCCCTCCGGTGAATATCCGGTTTTATCGAATCACAACGAATTGCTCAAGCGCCAGGTTAATGGGGCGGACCGCCAATCAGCATCTGATAAAACCAGACGACAAACCCGTAAGCCGCTATGAATATGACCGTCAACACCGGCACCATCACCACGGTCAGAAACAGAAAACTGCGTAGCTCTTCGGACTTACGTACCGCATCGCGCCCTTCGTCGCTCATACGGGAACTCCATGATCACGCCATGGCAATCGGCAAGTGTGCGGGGAAACAGGCTTTTATTTTTGGATGATATCCGGGCTTTCGTCAAGCACGATTTAATTCATTGCCAGATACAAAACACTAAACCGGTTAATTTCAACCCAATAAATGTCGAGTCGATAATTAACCGATTGAAATTCAATTCGGGGATTGAGCAGGAAACAAAAATAAGCCCGCTCAGGCGAAAGGGGCGATCTCGTGAGGAGAGTCCTGCCAGGGCGCCGCTCGCAGCGCCGCCCCTTGTACCGCACCTAGCGCTGTGGCTTGTTCTTCTCGGCTTGCGCCAGGGTCTGGGCGGGTTTTACGGTAGCCGCTTCATCGCTCGCCACCGGCGCACGGCGCAATACCAGCGCGCGCTCGCGACGGTGCATCGGCACATTCGCCGATTCCTGCCAGTCGGGGTCTGGAATCTCGCTGAACACCTGACGCAGGCGTTCGCCCCACGTCCGGTGGATCATTTCGAAGTACGCGTTGTCATGATCGACCGAAACGAAACGCGTCACCCGCAGCGCGTCCTGTTCGTAGACCAGCAGGTCGAGCGGCAGGCCGACCGACAGATTCGAGCGCAGCGTCGAGTCCATCGAAATCAGCGCGCACTTGGCGGCTTCGTCGAGCGGGGTGGTCGGGGTCAGCACGCGGTCGATGATCGGCTTGCCGTATTTCGACTCGCCGATCTGGAAATACGGGTTCACCGCCGACGATTCGATGAAATTGCCCGCCGCGTAAATCATGAACAGATACGGCCGGCCGCCGTGCGACTTGCCGGGAACGGCGATCTGCCCGCCCAGAATGAAGCTGCAATTGAAGTCGACGCCGAATTCCTGCAG
>FSXK01001285.1_pt1 | contig 12388 bp, 13 predicted proteins | sample 1638101 | NCBI WGS metagenome assembly FSXK01 (sample SAMEA3914788, study PRJEB12502) | metagenome | biome: forest; material: soil | place: Canada | collected 2011-07-03 | depth 0.1 m | reverse complement strand
CCACCGCGCTGTCGACCTGTTTGAGCAATTGCACCAGCGCTGCCTCAGTGGACAAGGGGCCATGCGTGGTCTTTTCGTCCATCGGATCGCCAGCCTTCAATCCGGACAGCGCCGACTTGAACTTTGCGAGAAACTCGTCGGCAATCGCGTCGAGCACAATGAACCGCTTCGCCGCGCAGCAGGTTTGGCCGCCGTTATACATGCGCCCCCATACAGCCCACGGCACGGTCTTTTCGAGGTCGGCGTCGTCGAGCACGATGAAGGCATCGCTGCCGCCCAGTTCCATCGAAGTCTTCTTGAGGTTCTGCCCTGCCCGGGCGGCAATACTTCTGCCGGCGTCGACGCTGCCCGTTAACGCCACACCTTTGATACGCGGGTCGTCGATGAGGCGTTCCGACTGTTCGTGCGAGATCAACAGGTTGGTGTAGGCACCCTTAGGTGCGCCCGCATCGAGCAGCAGCTTTTCGAAGGCAATCGCGCATTGCGGGACGCAGCCAGCATGCTTGACCACCAGCACGTTGCCCGCCATCAGTTGCGGCCCCGCGACGCGCGCAAGCTGGTAGTACGGGAAATTCCACGGTTCCACACAGAAGAGCACACCGAACGGGCTGTTTTCCATGTGAGCCTCGCCGACCTTCGGATGTAGCCTGGTCGGCGCGAGGAAGGTCTTAGCATGTTCCGCATAGTAGGCGAGGATGTCGGCGCTAAACTTCACTTCGCCGCGTGCTTCGTCGATGCGTTTTCCCATTTCCAAGGTCGCCAGTTTGGCAAACTCATCGACATTCGCGCGCAGGAGGGCCGCAGCTTTCGACACGATCTCGGCACGCTGTGCGTAGCTGGTGTGCTTCCACGTCTCGAAGCACGACTCGGCGGCGGCGATCGACGTTTCTAGTTGCTCGTCGGTCAGCTTGTCGAAGCTCTTCAGGAGCTTGCCGTTGTTGGGGTTGACGCTCTGGTAAGCCATGGTATTGCTCTCTTTAAATAGGAATGCGCTTGAGTCCAAGGTGGAAATCTCAAGGGTGTTTGAACCTCTATGTCATTTTTTGTTTGTCATCCTGACGATCAATCCGCGAACGCCTTGAATTCAGGCGCCCGGATGCTTCGTCAGTGATTTATCGGGAATACCACAATGAACGCGCAATTTGGCTTCCGTAACCGCATCGGCCGGAAGGCCACGAGACCGGTACAACGTGGCGTCCTCATGCGGAGCGGTGTCAGTCCGCGTTCGTCCTGGCGGGATACTCTGATCATAGGCCTCGACTGGCCGCGAACGGTAGCCTCGGAAACTACTCAGTGCCGCTGCGTTGTACAGCCAGCAGCACCCGTTGACAGGGTTTCATTGTGTATCACGCTTGTAGCCCGCTCAGGATCGGCTGCGCTGACCGATCAGATCATCGAGCACAGGTACCGCCGCCAGCACGACCAGGATCGCTGCGAGCGGGACCGTGGCGACGAAGCCAAACTTCTTGAAGCCGAAGGCGCCAGCCAGCCCGCCGACAAAGAACATCCCGAGCAGCGACACAAGCAGCCGCAGCCGTCCGCGGTCCGCCCGGACCTTATTTTCCCAGTCTGTCACCGCTCCGAAATTCCAGTAGAACAGCTTGCCTAGCTCGATCCCGATGTCAGTAACCAGGCCCGTCACATGGGTGGTACGGATCTCCGCCTTCGAAATCTTTGTGATCATCGCATTCTGCAGACCCATCACGAAACACAGCAGACCGACGGTGGCCGGCACGAACAGCCATCGGTGCTGCTCGAGGTTCGCCCCCAGCAACCCGAAGCACAGAAGAAGCAGCGCTTCGAGCATCAGGGGCATCGCAAATTCGCTCTGAGCCTGCCGTCGCCGGCCCCAGTTGATCAGCAACGCCGAGGTTGCAGCGCCGGTCATGAACGCCAGAAGCGAACTCAGTCCAGCGACCACCAGCGTGACGTTACCGAGTGCGAGGTTGTCGGCCATCGCCGAGACGATCCCCGTCATATGCGAGGTGTATTGCCCGACCGCCAGGAAGCCACCAGCGTTGGCAGCGCCGGCAACGAAGGCAAGCGCCTGGCCAAGCCGACGATTCGCGTCGTCGGTGCGCTTGCGAGCCGTCAGGGTTCGAAGGTAGTGGAGCGGCATGGTAAGCATGAACGCACTTAACGCCGATGGAGGTCGGTACGGTGCCGTACAAGGGCGGAACCGGCACCAACGAGCGTGAAAAGAAGTCTCGATGTCCTTCGCCGCATCGAACGCGCGGCAAATCGATGTCAGCCTGACCTGACTGGATCGTCCTATTCCGAGCAGTGCGATTCTTGCGCGTATCAAGCGTGTACATTGGGGATTGCGTCACTCGCGTCACGATCTAAGTCGTACGCATCGGACCACGCTCTAGGCTACCGCGGTTGGTGAGAAGCAGGGGGATACGAGATCGGTATCGACCAGGCCCAGGCGGAATACCCTGTTGCTTGTCTTCCAGAACACCAGTTCGCGCTCAGCCGAGCTGGGAAGCACATCTTCGACGATCTGCACATGCTCTTTGATCCCGTATGGTACCGGCCCGAAGTCGGAGCCGAAGACGACTCGGTCCACGCCGCACATCTCAACCGCGGCTCGCAGTCCAATGGTGCTGAACCCCATGCAGTCGACCAGTATGTTGGTCTTGAGGTAGTCGGATGGCGGCCGCTTGTTCCTGTAAGGCTTGCCGACCGGCGGGTTGGGAATCCCGTTGTAGTTGAGGTGCCAATTGAATTCGAGGCGACCAAGGATCGACGCGAGTCCGCCACCCATGTGGACGATCAGCACCTGCAGTTTCGGGTGGCGATCGAATACGCCGGAACCGATCATCCGGGCGCCGTTCACGGTCGAGTCGAAGGGGCGGCCAACCGCCTCGTTGAGGCGGTATTGCATGAGCGCCTCGTGCCCGATCGACTGCATCGGTGGATGGATGTGCACGACGATGTCATTCGCTTCCGCAAACTCCCACAGCCATTCCGCCTTGGGGCTGTCGAGGAAGATGCGATCCGCGCCGTCGCCGTAGCTGGACGCCACTGCAATTGCCTTGGCTCCGCCCTGGCTGATCATCTCCTCAACAACGGGCCGACAGGCCTCTTCGAGTGCGTGTGCGTTGGCCGTCGGCGCGAACTCGCCGGGATAGCGATTCGTGATATCCAGGTACTCGTCGTTCAAGAACTTGAGACCCTCGACCGTGCTGACCTGGAGCAGATCCTGCGCAATCCAGGGTACCTCGCCGCCATTGGTCATGAGGCTGAGGGTGATGCCGCCCTCGCGCTGGATAGGCACGGCGTAGTCCAGATCGAAGACCTCGCGATAGGCCATCAAGTCCTCACCGTTGGTCTGCGGGAATCCTTGTTTCGGGTCGAGCAGGCCTCGCTCCACCATCTTGGCTTGCATTTTCCGTCCCCACGGGTGTCGGTGGGTATCGACGATGGGCGGGTGTTTCGTTACGTTGTCCATTGAATGCACCTTTTATTGCTTACCATTGTTCATTTAATCAAAGATGGGCAATCGGCTGTCACTGGTCCACACATGCCTGCCCCGATTGGGCGATTCGAAATTCACCGGGCAAGTGCGAAGCTTGAGGGTCTCACCGCGGAAACGGTTGGTCTGTACGGTAGCGTTCAACGCCCTCCACCCGGCGATTCAGGTTGGTATTGCCCTTTTCATTGGATGAACTATTCAAGTTGAGCCCTTACCCCACGCCGTCATCCAAAGATTGCCCGCGAACGTCTCAAATTCAGTCTGACGCCGCCTTTCGCGGGTGCGCGAGTGAACCCTATCGTGAACGGCAGCTTTGTAGAACATCGCTTGCCTCCACTCCACCCACAACTGAACTTTGACTCGCGGGAAAACAGACGTTCGCGAAATGCGCAGTTCGGCGGCCGGCGAGCACTCGGTAGAATGGCATCAGTGCCGATCAACCATGGCGCCCCTGGCCAAAACCCGAACCGGCGTAGTCCCTCATGACCTTGTTTCAAACCGTGACAGTCCTGATCGCGCTGACTGCGTTGGGCGGCTATCTGAACCATCGCCTTCTGCATCTGCCGCCCACGATAGGCCTCATGGCAATTGCGCTGGTGTCCTCTCTCGCGCTGGTCGTCGTGGGGGAGACCGGCATTGTCGAAGTCCACAAGTATGCCCGTTTCGTTCCCAGTATCGATTTCAGCGATCTGATATTTTACGGCTTTCTCGCTTTTCTGCTGTTTGCCGGGGCGCTGCACGTGGACCTGGGTGATCTGTACAAGGTTAAGTGGACCGTCACCATCCTTTCGACGCTCGGCACCGTCATTTCCACGTTTGTCATAGGCACCTTGTTCTGGTGCGCAGCTTATTTGCTGGGATATGAGCTGCGCTTCATCTTCGCCTTGCTGTTCGGCGCACTGATCTCTCCGACCGACCCCATTGCCGTGCTTGGCATCATCAAGAAAGCTGGCGCGCCGAAGGCTTTGGAAACCCGGATCACTGGCGAGAGCCTGTTCAACGACGGTGTCGGCGCTGTGATCTTTCTGACGATCCTTGGTATTGCTACCGGTCGGAGTGAGCCGAGCGTTGCGAGCGTGTCGTGGTTTTTTGTCCAGGAAACGCTTGGCGGTATCGCGCTCGGTTGGCTTCTCGGCTGGATTGTGTTTCGCCTGCTTCGCAAGATCGACGACTATCAGGTCGAGGTTCTGCTTTCCATCGCGCTATGCATGGGCTCATATGCGCTTGCCGACGCGATTCATATGTCAGGGCCGATCGCCGTGGTCGTCGCCGGGCTGTTCCTGGGCAACAACGAACGAAACCTCGCGATGTCCGAGCAGACGCAACAGTATCTGGAGACGTTCTGGCAACTGATCGACGAAATTCTGAACAGTTTGCTGTTCCTGCTGATTGGGCTGGAAATTCTCGCGATAAAGGAGACTGGAGCCTATCTCGTCCTCGGATTATTGGGCATTGCGTGCGTGTTGATCGGGCGCTGCATCAGCGTCCTGATTCCGATCAGGATCATGAATTTCGTTGTATCGTTCCCGAAGGGCACCATCACACTGCTGACTTGGGGTGGTCTGAGGGGCGCTCTTTCCATCGCGATGGCTTTCCTGCTACCTCAAGGTCATGAGCGTACGTTGATTCTCACGACCACGTATATCGTCGTGATCTTTTCGATCCTGGTTCAGGGCCTGACCTTCGGTCTGCTTCTAAGAAAAATAGTTTTCCCGGCGCAAGACGGTTGACGGTCCGAGATTGGCCGGTGTGGTATCGAAAAACGCCTTGAGAGAAACCTCGATCGTCCGCGCCGCACGCAATCGTCTGAAACAGGCCGACTTCTGACGTGCAGCGCGTATCGATGGGTGGGTTATGGAAAGTGGATTTCAGCGGCCAGCGACACGCGGTGGAGAACTGGCGGCGCCGGATGCACTGGGAACGCGCGCAGATTATTGTGATTGGAAGCACAAGCGAGCGTCGCAACTAGTGTGTTCCACGATCCCGTGACGTGCGGCTCAACTTGTCCAAGCCCATCAACATTGCTAACGAAATCTCGCCGAAAGTGAGAATTGCACCAATGTAAAGCAGGTCCATGGTGTGCCTCCGAAATTGGTCTATATCTTTCAGGATGGCTACATAATCGTAAATGGTGTATCAAAAGATCGGGGATACTTATAAAAAAAGAGCAAAATCGGATCGAGTGTTCGCCCCGACGTCGGGCTATCTCGTCGCCTGAGAGCCTGCTGTTCAGGATTCCCGTTGTCCTGGTCTCACCACCCACGATAGGTTGACGCAGGCTCGGGCTAACCGCAAACCGCCATTTACCGTACCGACTCGGGACCGCTGATAATCCCTCTTGGAAAACGGCGTTGACCGCTACCGTACAGACCTTTCCTGTCGCAGATGCGAACGTGGCGTTACGCCATGCCCGCTTCGGACATCCCGTGATCGCCGTTGTAAGCGTTGTATGCGTGGATGATTTTCAAGACGCAGCTTGGGTCGCGAGCGGTAGGTGTTTGAATTCGCAGTGACCGGAATTTTCACCTTAGCCCGCGCCATCGTTTTCAACCGCAGGGAGTAGCCGTGCCGCAAGCCGTGCGATACCAGACATTTCTGGGACATACCGTCCCAGGTGCTCACTTCCCGAGGTCATCATGCGCACCTACCATCCTGAGCAACATCCAAACAGCGACAAGAGCGAACATAACATTGACGAAGCTGTCGAGGACACCTTTCCAGCTAGTGATCCTCCTTCGATCGGCGGCGTGACGAAGATCAACCTTGAACCGGATCACCAGGAATCACGCAGGAAAATATTGCATGCGAAGCGCGGGTGACGACTCGTCTCAATGCCCGTTGCGGAAAACGGCGGTGAGAAGAAGGGGAGCCACTTCCCGAATGACAGCGTCACTACCCGCCTGGCGTGCGCGCGTCTCAACTGACTCGGCAGCGCCGGTTACTGCCACGCCGTACGCCGAGGCCGTGGTCGGCTGGCCGCTTCCCTGTTTGAACATCGGATCGTGCTACTCGTAGCCGAAGACGGCATAGACGTGAAAGCCGAAAGCCGTCAGATTGCTGCCGTGCGCTGGCCGGAATGCGTTGACCGAGTTGGCTTCAATGCGCATTGACGTCGGGTCGATAGACTGGTTGTCCAGGAGTGGGGCGATGAACTCGTGCGCGCTCGATTGACAGACGCGTAGACAGTGCGCGATTGGTTCAACCAGAAAATGCGGGCTACGCGGCGCGCTGGTTCAACCACACCCGGCCCGCTGCCGTCATGTTGATCACACCGCAAGCACGCGATTCGTATGCAAGCCCGGAACTCAATAGTTCTTCCGCTATCGAGCGCGGCATATCCGCCAGGGAATCTGGAATTCGATCGAGCGATTTGAGACTCTGGACGGCCTCGGGGGAGAGTTGGATGTACATGGCGGTCTCCTGTTGTTTTGAACATCATGTACCGAACGATTTTTTACTGTCTGTACGGTAGCGTCTGCTCAAGCCACCCTTTCCGAAATTTATACCAGCGTACGAACAGCGCGCCGCTTACAGCGCCTTCAGATCAGGCAACAGCCGATCAAATTCCCTTTTGACGACCCCATAGCACTCGCACACGCGCTTTTCGAGTCCGGGTCTATCCACCACCTCGATGTGACCATAGCTGTAGCGGATCAGTCCCGCGTCCTGCAACTTCGTCGCCGCTTCTGTGACTCCCGGCCTCCGCACGCCAAGCATGTTGGCGATCAGTTCTTGCGTCATCTTGAGTTCGTTCGATGGCAAACGGTCCATGCTGAGCAGCAGCCAGCGGCACAATTGCTGGTCGATCGAATGATGCCGGTTGCAGACAGCTGTCTGAGCCATCTGGGTGATCAATGCCTGGGTATAGCGCAGCAACAGTCGCTGTACGGGGCCGCCGCGACGAAACTCCTCTTTCAGGATGCGAGCATCCAGTCGATACGCCTGGCCTGCGCTTTGCACGACTGCCCGGTTTGGCGTCGTTTCACCACCCATGAAGAGCGCAATACCGATGATCCCTTCGTTGCCCACTATCGCAATCTCGGCGGACGCGCCGTCCTCCATCACATAGAGCAGCGATACGATCGACGTTGTCGGAAAATAAACGTGGTCGAGGCGATCACCTGACTCGTACACGACCCGCCCCAGGGGCATTTCGACCGCCACGAGATGCGGAGCCACACGCGCCCGCTCTGCTTCAGGCAGAACCGAAAGCAGGTGATTTTCTCCGGGATGAAGCTCGATTTCCATGTTGGCTCCCCGACATGCCGTCCAGAAACTGCACTGTTTTAGCAGAATTGTTCTTAGCAATATCAGGAATAAATGGCAGTCAAATGAATGCACCAAACCAGCGGGCGAGAATGTCTGAACTCGACTAAGCCCCGTCTACATTATAGTTCGCACGCGCGGTGGCACGTCGCGATGCGCTGCAACATCCACCAACCATGACCTGGCAGCCACGTCCTGACGAGCCTGTCAACCACAAGGAATGCGTCGTCGGACGGCTGTCAGGCCCAGCGGGGGACTGAGGTGTATGACCGTATTTCAGCCGTCCCGCCGGCTCAGCAGCCATCCACCGTTCCAGCACGATGGGTAACCGTGGAGTGAGTCAATCACCGCTACTAGGGACGGAATCGCATTGACGTCAAAGGGATCTTGCTCACTCAGGAGAAGGTAATTTAAAAACCGGACGGGGGTTTGTACGCTGTCGTACCACATCTGCATACGATACGGCGTAACGTCAGAAGCATTGACGGATATCCAGGAGTGGATCGCGCCCAGTCGACCATTCATACGGAGTACATCAGAGGCGATATCTGCACTCACGTTCGCAATCGTCTCGGAGCTACCACCATGAGCTACAGGAGCATCGTCGTCCATCTCGACACCGGTGAACGCGCGCACCCGCGACTCGAACTCGCCCTGCGGATGGCAAAGCAGTTCGGCGCGCATCTCACCGGTATGTTCTCCGTCTTCGTGCCCGACCGGCGGTCGTTCTATGTGATGGCAGGTTCTGCAGAGTATTACAGCTCCCAGGAGAAGCTGCGCACCGAGCGACGTGCGGCGATCGAGCGCCTCTTCCACGCCGAGCTAGGCCGCGCGAAGGTGTCGGGCGAATGGGTCGTAACCGACGAATGCGCGAATCTCGCCGTCCCGCGTCGTGGCCGCACCGCAGACCTGATCATTGCAAGTCAGGACGATCCGGAAGACCCCGAAGCTTATGTCGGCGATAACTTCCCGGAAAATCTCCTCATGTCTACTGGCCGCCCGGTGCTGATGGTCCCTCACGTCGGTACCTTTCCGTTGCTTGGTAGCAACGTGATGGTCGCGTGGGACGGCAGTCGCGAAGCCACCCGTGCCGTTCACGACGCACTGCCGTTCATGCAGCACGCGAAGAAGACGACGGTGGTCACAGTGAACGGTACGAAAGACCAACCGGCCGACCGCCGCGCTCCCGGAGCCGACATCGCCGCCGTGATTGCGCGGCACGGGGTTAAGGTCGAAGTGATCAATATCGACGCGTCGACGGGTGTGTCAACCGGCGATGCGCTCCGGAACCACGCTTCCGAGCTCGGCGCTGACTTGATCGTGATGGGCGCTTACGGGCATGCGCGCTGGCAGGAACTAGTGATGGGTGGCGCGACCCGGGACACTCTGAAATCGATGACGGTGCCGGTACTGATGTCGCATTAGCGAACGAGTCAAAGGAATGTCTGGTAAGAACCCTGGCGCAATGCCGGGAACAGACGCGACCGCAAGTTCGCCTCAAATGAACGGCACAGGCCCATGCTCAGTGGAGCAGACGCCCGACCCATTGCTAGAGTTCCGCCGTGGCGGAAATGACTCTGGCACGCCAGGTGGGACGGCGTTAGACCCAATGCCCGCAACACCCATCTGAGTAGTTTCCGAGTCTACCGCGCCAGCTTGCCGCCACTTATCATTACAGGCATAAGCGGGGCGCGCCGCGTCCTCGTGGATGGACAGCGCGGGAGACCGCATCTTCACTTTCCCGGGCGATTTGGCTACAACCACCGTCTGGTCAGTTCCTGGCGGGACTGCAGCGTACGACCGGAGGATTCCATGCGTCTTACCATCCATCTCGACACGTTCGACGCGATCAATCCGATGGCCTTTGCCATTCTGTGGCTCGACAAAGACACGCGCAAATGGTCGCTTGAGGGCCATACGGGCCTCCACCTGCCGAAATCGGGCGATCTACACGTGGACTGCGGTAATACGCTCATCTGTGGGCCGCACGACACGAGTGCGCGATGCGTCCTCGAAGGGTTCGATCTCAATGGACCTGGCGGACCGTTCGAGGGCGAGACGGGCCGTGCGCAATGGTGCGGCGACGCAGGTCGAGCGTCGGTTACGGGGCTCTGGCATGTGCAGTGTATTGATCAGGAAACGACGTTACCGGAACATGGCGTGTTTGCCGCCGATGAGAACGCTTAGCCGTCGTCGAAGCTAAAACCAGCGCGAGGTGTGTGATGGAAGCGACTGCAAATCTTAGCGGCGTGCACTCTATACACGGACTATGTTTCGTGCGCGCGCCGTGGGCGTATTTCACGCGCTTGCCGCTGGCTCAGCAATGGGGCGATCGCTGGGAAATCGCACCATGCAAAGGTCCCGCCGGCGCCCCCTATTCCGATAGCCCGGATCAGATCCTGACAGTCGCCTTCGATGGCCCGCTGCTCACGCCTGACAAGGCCTATGACGGGCGCCTTCGAAGCGTAATGGAAATCAACTGCGGAAAGGTTCCGTGGCTGCGCACGCACGGTTTCGGCGATGTTGCACCGATCCAAATAATGGCCGGTGCAACGCTGGAGTCATTCGTGAAATCGGTTGAACTGGCCGGTGGTCATGTGTTCGCACCGTTCGCTTGGGGCGCTTTGCGGCTCGAGCCAAGCACCCCCCAGGTCAGCGCCTGAGCTGGATGCTCGCGCAGGCCGATGAAAAGCACGCGCCCTCACCCGCCTAAGCAGGCGGCTAGAGCTTCAGCGTGCGCAAGCGCAGGGCGTTCGCAATCACCGATGCCGAACTGAGCGACATTGCAAACGCGCTGACAATCGGACTGAGAAGAAGACCGAGGGCGGGATACAGGACGCCTGCGGCAATCGGTATGCCAATTGCATTGTAGGCAAATGCGAATATCAGATTTTCACGTATGTTGCGCATCGTTGCCCGGCTCAAAACGACGGCCCGCGCGATGCCGGCAAGATCACCTTTCACCAAAGTTATTCCTGCACTCTGGATTGCGACTTCGGTTCCCGTGCCCATCGCGATTCCGACTGCGGCTTCGGCCAAAGCCGGGGCATCGTTCACGCCATCGCCTGCCATCGCGACAATGCGCCCCTCGGCCGTAAGCTTTTTGACAATACGGTACTTGTCCTGGGGAAGAACGTCCGCTTCGACTTCCTTGATGCCGAGCTTACGCGCGACCGTTTCTGCGGTCGTTCTATTGTCGCCGGTCAGCATCACAATCCGTATGCCGTAGCTCCGAAGGGTATCGAGAGCCGCCTGCGTCGTCGTCTTGATCGGGTCGGCAATCGCGATGACGGCACCCGGATTGCGGTCGATCGCGAGAAACAAGGCCGTCGCCCCGCCGCTGCGAAGCTCGTCGGCCTTGTGCTCAAGTTCCCCGAGCGATATGCCGAGATCGGCCATCAATTTTGCATTGCCCAACGCGACTAACCTGTCGCCGACTTTTCCGGCCACACCCTTGCCAGTAACAGACGCGAAGTCCGTCGCTTCTTCGATCGAAACACGGCGATCCCGTGCGGCACTGACAATAGCCGCAGCGAGAGGATGCTCGCTCGCCCGCTCAAGACTGGCAGCCCATAGCAGAATCTCCGACTCTGACAATCCTGCCATCGGAACGATGGCAGTCACCTTGGGTTTTCCTTCCGTAAGCGTGCCCGTTTTGTCCACGACGAGGGTGTCTACCTTCTCCATGCGCTCAAGGGCCTCGGCAGACTTGATCAGGACGCCGGCACCAGCGCCTTTGCCGACGCCTACCCCAATCGACATCGGGGTTGCCAAACCGAGCGCGCAGGGGCAAGCAATGATGAGAACGGAGACCCCCGCAATCAGCGCGTAAGGGAGCGCGGGATACGGACCCCACATAGCCCACGCCCCAAACGTGATGAAAGCAGTTCCGAGTACAGCTGGGACGAAATAGCCCGACACAGTGTCCACCATCCGCTGAATGGGTGCCCTGCTCCGCTGCGCTTCGGAAACCAGGGTCACGATACGCGCGAGCATGGTGTCCGCGCCCACCTGGTCGGCACGCATCACCAAAGAACCGGTCCCATTCACCGTTCCGCCGATGAGCTTATCGCCGGGTCGTTTGGCGACTGGCATCGACTCGCCAGTAACCATCGCCTCATCCACCGCGCCACTGCCCTCAAGCACCTCACCATCCACGGGCACGCCGTCGCCAGGTTTTACGCGGAGAAAATCACCAACACAAATGAGCTCAAGCCCGACGTCCTCGTCCTCCCCCCCGCCCTCAAACGACGCGCCGTTTTGGGCGCCAATTTGAGTAAAGCGCGGATCGCGCCGCCCGTCTGCTCGCGGGCGCGCAGTTCGAGCATCTGGCCTAAAAGTACCAGAACGGTGATCACTGAAGCGGCTTCGAAGTAAACCGCGACCGTGCCGTCCATCCCGTGAAATGCAGCGGGGAACAATCCCGGTGCAAATGTCGCGAAAAGGCTGTAGAGATAGGCGGCGTTCATTCCAAGGGCGATCAGGCTAAACATGTTCAGGCTGCGATGCACGACTGACGCCCACGCGCGTTCGAAGAAGGGCCATCCCGCCCACAGGACAACCGGCGTGGACAGGGCGAATTGAATCCAGACGGAGATGCGCGGCGGGACAAGATGATGCAGGCCAAGTATGGGAATATGCCCT
>FSXK01001539.1_pt1 | contig 12574 bp, 8 predicted proteins | sample 1638101 | NCBI WGS metagenome assembly FSXK01 (sample SAMEA3914788, study PRJEB12502) | metagenome | biome: forest; material: soil | place: Canada | collected 2011-07-03 | depth 0.1 m | reverse complement strand
GTCAACGCGAGCGTCCCGGCCGGGGCCCACGCCACCGTGGTGCGATTTCAGGCGGACCCGGCATGCCGCCCGTCGTCGGCGGTGTCGGCGTTGCGGCTGGCGGTCGAATCGTATGTCGGGATCGACGCGGCGCTGCCCGTGAACATCGTCACGAAGTCGGTCGGGTGGCAGGCGATCGACTACGAAGTGTCGTTCTTTGTCGCGAGCGACCGCAGTACCGACGACACACTCAACGTGTTTTTCGACGCCGCGCATCGGCACCTCGAAGCGCTGTCGCTGTTCAATGAAGCGGCCCCCTCCGAGCAGCGCTCGATGGGACGCCGTCTGATCGACAGCATCAGCATATTCGGCCTCTTGTCGCGTGAAGAAAAGGAACAGCTCGCGAGCGCGCTACGGGTTCGTGAGGTGGCGCCAGGCGAGATGCTGTTGCGAGCCGGTGAGGTGCCGGCCGCTATCACCCTCGTCGGCTACGGCGTGATCAACGCGGCGACCCTCCGTGACGGCGTGGCCGTCGACGTCATGCGCTTCTCGCCCTGCGAATACTTCGGCGAAAGCGGGCCGATTGCGGGTGTGGCGACCTCGGCAGAGATCTCGGCGAAGACCTATGCGATTGTCTATGATCTGCCCGGCGCCGCGATTGCCACGTTGCTTAAGCAGCATCCCGAACTGACTCATGTACTCGCCGCCAAACTCGCCGAGCGCGAACAGTGCGGACAGGCGCTGATGGAGCCTGCCAACGACATGCCGGCGACCACGCACGGCCTCGCTGCATGGATTACGCGCGGTATGCAGGCGCTCCATGGGCTGCATTTCTAAGCTGGCGCGCAGATGCGCCCCCGATCGGGGGATTGACCCGCGCACTGCGAGCCACTACTTTTGCCAGGTATCGCCTAAGAGAGAGGCAAGGTCATGGTGTCGCGAATCCGCTCGCTGCTTTCGACCATTACATCCAATAACGCCGGGACTTTGAGCTCGCGAGGCCGCCCGTGACCGAGCGCTCGCAACTCATCGAGCTAACCGCCGAAATCGTGGCGAGCTTCGTCTCGTGCAACCCGCTGCCGGCAGCGGATCTGCCCGCATTCATTTCCAGTACCTATGCGGCTCTCGCCGCACTGCGCGAACCGTGCGAGCAGGAGAGATCGCATGCCGGGGCAGCGGTCCCCATCGACGAATCGATTCATGACGATTACCTGGTCTGCCTGGAGGACGGCCGGAAACTGAAGTCGCTCAAGCGCCATCTCCAGCACCGTTACGGGATGACCCCGGACCAATACCGGTCGAAATGGGGGCTGCCCGCCGACTATCCGATGGTCGCACCGGCCTACTCGGCGCTGCGCTCAACCATCGCGAAGAATCATCCTGCAGGTGCCATCAAACCGCGTCGTTCTCCCAAGTCCTGACGGAACGTGTTCGGGTTCGCGCGTGGACGTTTCACCCATTGGAGGGATACCGGCGCAGTGGCAGTGTCGCGCATGATGCTCACCAGTGAAAGCGGCCAGCGGGGAGGGCGCCTCCAACCGGTTTGGGCCGCGAGCGTGAGGCATCCGGCCGGCTCGGCCGCGCCGCGCACTGACAGGGAGTGACACCATGTCCAAGGAGACAGCGAGCGTTCGCCGGGCGGCCTGTGCGGAAGCCGGAAGCGGCTCGGGCGCACGCTTGTGTGCGAGCGACAGTGCGATCGTGCGGGCTGAGGAGCGTTGGCGCTGTGCGCCGTTTTCCCTGGTCGATACGGCCGCTGCGGACCGCATTCTCGCCGGCAGCTGGGGCGAGGGTGTGGCGGAGCCGCACGAAGTGTCGAGCACGGGCGACGAGCGCTTCTATACGGTTGGCATCAGCCTGAGCGCAACCACGCTGAAGTTTCAGCACAACGGCAAGATCATCTGCGATGGCCCGGTGATGCCCGGTTCGATCCAGATCACCGCGCCTCGTGACAGCGTCAAGGCTTTTTATGCCTCGCCGTGCCACGTGATGCACCTGTTTATCGCGCCGGCTCTGTTGTCGCGGCGCTATGACGAAGCCGAGGGACAACTCGTGCGGCCCGATCTCTCGGGCCAGAGTCCGCGCATCTTTCGTGACATCGCGGTCGAACGGCTGGCGCTCGCGCTCCAGGACGCGAATTCGCTCGCCGATAGCTTCGGCCGCATGTATGCGGATAGCGTCTGCGATGCGATCGTTGCCAGGTTGCTGGCCCGGCACACGGACGGCGCGTCGGGGCGGGCGGTGTCGAAGGCCGCGTCTCTGCCGAGGTGGCGCCTGCGCCGGGCGATCGATTTCATCGAGGCCAATCTCGCGAACCCGATCGGACTTGCCGACGTGGCGGCCAGCACTGGGCTCACGCGGATGCATTTCGCGGCTCAATTTCGCTCGACGACCGGTTATTCCCCGCACGCTTACCTGTTACGGCGACGGCTTGAACATGCGCAGATGCTGTTGCGCTCCTCGGAGTTCACCGTGCTCAACGTCGCGCTCAGTTGCGGCTTCAGCTCGCATGCACATTTCACTGCGGTCTTCAAGCGCATGATCGGTGAGCCGCCCAACGCCTGGCGCATGCGGATGCGAGGCGGCATGGCGCTCGAGCCGGCCGGCCTCGCTCCCGGATGAGGCGCTTCATGATGGCGGCGTTCCCGCATACGAATAGCGCCGTCTGGCGTTCCTTTTCGGTCGGCTACTCCGTCGAAGTCCCGTAAACGCGCCGTAAAGGTCGCGCAAAATTCCCGTAAAAGCCCTGCGACGACCGGGGCATTACCGAAAAATAACCGAATCATCACGCTTCGTGGCGAAGCCAGGGTTAGTCTGGGCAGAACTTCCCTCGTTGAGCAATTGCGACGATCTGGTGTCCCGACGGAGCCTGGCATGAACGATGTCGTTGCACCCGAAAACTTGTCGAAATGTGATCGAACGTCACGCAGCGTGGCGATTCCGAGCCTTTCGACCGAGACGGGTGCTCTGCGTACCATCTCTCCTTCACCTCTCCCGGTGGGCGGCCCCGCCGCGGAGGCTCTGCAGCTTGCAAGAACCGGCGGTGCCCGGCCTGGCGTCGGCTTTGCGAGACTCAGGCTCGAGATCGAACGGGCGTGGCAGACGGTCATGCACCTCGATTGCCGCGAGGCGCTCGTCATCGCGGACCTCATCGAACATCGCGCAAACGCGTTGTCCGCCGTGGTGCCGAAAACGCTCCACTGCGAAATCGCGGCGCTGCGGGCAGTGGCATTCGTGTTGCAGGACGATGAGGCGGCAGCCTTGCCGGCCGCGTGGTCCGCGCGCGGTCCTGACGCAAGTGCGCGGACTGCGCACGTCGCGTCAACGGTATGCCGCAGCGTGTATTGGCGGCTCGGCGACCTGGAGCGCTTCTACGCGGTGGAGCGCGTCAAGCTGGATAAGCGGCCATGCCGGATGCAGGCCGTGTCCGCGCAGTTCGATCTGGCATTGGACGCTGCCGTCGCTCTCGATCAGATGCGCTTCAGTGCGGCGCGCTTGCTGGCCGGACATGCGCTCGAGATCGGGCGTCGCCTGCTCGGCACGCACGTTCTCACCGATGCGCTGCCAGCGTGCATCATTGCGCAAGTGCTCTACGAGCAGGGCCACGCGGACGAAGCGGAGGCGCTGCTCGTCGCACGGATGCCCAATATCCGCGAATGCTGTGCGGTCGAAAGCGCGCTGCGTGCGCATAGACTGCTGGCGCGCATCGCCGCTAGCCGTGGGCAACATGGCAGGGCGCTGGTGATTCTGAGCGAGGCCGAGGCGCTCGGCGAGCGGCGCGGTTGGCCGCGATTGCGGGCTGCGAGCCTCGCGCACCAGGTTGAGATCGAGGCAGGCAACGGACGCATCGAGCAGGCCGAGGCTTGTCTGCAGCGCCTCGCCGAACTCGCGGGTGAATCGCGAGCCGCGAGCAGCAACGTCCGATTCGAGATCACGCGTCTTCACACGATCGCACAGGCACGCATCGCGCTGGCCCGCTCGCCTTCTGCCGTCGATCTTGCTTCCTTGCGCCAGGTTCATCGCGACACGGTATGGCGCGGCCGTCTCTATGCGGCGGTGCCCGTTGCCCTCTTGCTCGTCGAAGCTTTGCTCGTCATGGGGGAACGCAGCGAGGCGATCGGAGTGCTCGTCGGCCTGCTCAGGGTCGCGCCATCAGTCGGTCTGTATCAAACCCTTGTCGATTGCAGTGCGCCCGTCGCTGAGCTCATTGAAGACATCGTGCAACAGCGCATCGTTCCGGTCAGCGACACGCGCGAACTGCTGCCGTATGCGAGCATGCTGCTCACGCGCCGGCAGCGCGACGCCGGCGAAGCCAATGAGCCTTTCGCGGCACGACGCCCGAACGTGGGCGCGGGACTCAGCGAGCGCGAGCGCCTGATCGTCGCGCTGATGGGGCGAGGGCTGTCCAACAAGCAGATCGCGGTCGAGCTTGGCATCGCACCCGAAACAGTCAAGTCGCACGCGAAGCATCTTTACACCAAGCTGTCGGTCAAGAACCGGACCGAGGCGGTCACGCTCGCGAGCCGCCTCGGTCTGCTCCAGATACCACGGAGTCTTTCGGTTTGAATCCCGACTTTCGCGGCCACGCCTCGCTCCAGTTTTCCGGCTTTCGGCTCGACCTGTCCAATCAATGCGTTTGGCGCCTGGCCCCGGACCGATCTGCTACCCGCATCGACCTGCCGCCTAAAACATTCGCTGTGCTGCGCTATCTTGTCGAACACCCGCAGCGGCTGGTGTCGTCCGAAGCGCTGCTCGAAGCGGTATGGCCGGACGTGCATGTGCAGCCCGAGGTGTTGAAGGGACACGTCGCGGCGATCCGCCGTGCCTTGGGCGATAGCGCTGAGCAGCCGCGCTACGTCGAAACTCAACGTGGGCGCGGTTATCGTTTCATTGCGCCCGTCGATGCCTTTGCAGCGGGCGACCAGTCCGGTTTCTTCGCGCGCCGGGCGGAACGTTTCGTGGGCCGCGCGTCCGAGCTCCATGCATTGCTGGCGGCATATCAGCGGGCGCAGGCCGGCATGCGGCGGATTGTGTTCATCGCAGGCGAGGCGGGGATCGGCAAGACGGCGCTCGTTGACGAGTTTCTGGCCGAAGCACCCCATGGCGAGGCGCGGGTATTGGGCGGTGGGTGTGTGGAGGGCTACGGCGGTACCGAACCGTACTATCCGGTGCTCGAAGCGCTAGGCCGTCTGTGCCGCGGCGCAGGCGGAAGCGAGGTGAGGGAAGCGCTCGTCTCGATCGCGCCCACCTGGGCCGTCCTGATGCCGGCTTACGTGCCGGCGGACATCCGCGAATCGTTGCACGCGCAGACGATTGGCGCCGGGCGGCAGCGCATGATGCGCGAAATCTGCGATCTGCTGCAGGCGCTGGCACGAGAACGCCCGCTACTGGTCGTGCTGGACGACCTGCAGTGGGCGGATTTTTCGACCATCGACATGCTGTCCGCGCTCGCGCGACTCGATGGATCCCTGCGGCTCATGTTGGTGGCCATTTACCGCAACGACGATGCCGCATCCACCCAGCATCCGGTGATAAAGCTCAGTCACGCGCTCTCGCTTCGCGGAGCGTGTGAGGTCATTGAACTGGGGCCGCTCAAGCCGGACGCAATCGGCGCATGGCTCACACACGGTGCCAGCCTGAACCCGCTTGACGAGGAACTGGCGCATCTGGTCGCCGAACGTTCTGGCGGCAATCCGCTGTTCATGCAGGCCATTCTCGAGCATCTGCGCGAACAGGCATTGGTGGACCTAACGCCGGACGGCTGGCATCAGCGCGCCACGGCCGCGCAGCTACGCAGCGCGTTACCGCGCACGGTTGCGCAGGTCATCGAGATGCGTATCCAGCGCCTGGCCCCCGACGCTCAACGCGCGCTCGAAGCCGCGAGCGTGGCGGGGTTGACGTTCGCCTCGGCGACGACGGCCGAAGCGGCCAGGATGACAACCGAGGCGTTCGAAGATCTGTGCAACGGCTTGGCCCGGCTCAGTCAGTTTATACGCCGCACGGGCGTCTGGAGCTTGCCCGACGGTTCCGACACGCAGTTGTTCAGGTTCACACATACGCTGGTTCGCAGTGTCTTCTATGACCGCCAGGGACTGACGCGGCGCTCCGCGTCGCACCGGCTGATCGGCGAGCGTCTGGAGAGGCTGTTTATGGCGGGGCATCGCGGCAGTATCGCCACGGAGCTTTGCTGGCATTTCGCGGACGCGCAGCAATGGGACAAGGCGCTCGACTACGTGCGAATTGCCTTGCAGACCGCGAAGGTTCGCTTTGCCTATCGCGAAGCCTTAGCCGCGCTCGATCAGGCCGATACGCTGCTTGCGCGGCTACCGGCGGATTTGCGCTCGCTTAGGCGCATTGAGTTTGTCGAAGCGCGCGCGGCGCTGCTTGCAGCCGCTCATGATCCGCAGGCGGTCAACGCGTATCGGGCGTTGCACGAGCAGGCCACGCAGCTCGGCAAGATCGAAGTGCAACTGCGTGCGTTGCTGGGACTCTCGTACGTTTTAAGCTGGAGCGATCAGGGTCGCTCGGTGGCATGTCTCGACGATGCACTCAGGCTCAGTACGTCCTGGCCGGACCGGCGTGTCAGTGCGTCGACCCAGATCGCATGCCATGCGCGACGTATCTGGACGCAAGGCTGGAACGCAGCCGATGCGCAGCAATGCATGGATGCGCTCGCTACGATCCGTGAGGTGGGCGATCCGGTGTCGATGGCGAAAGCGCAACTGGAACACTGCATGCTGATGATGGTTTCGACGCAGTACCGTGCGGCGCTGAACACCGCGCAAGCGAGCTATCAGGTGCTGTACGACCATGCAGTGAGCCATCCGGGCTTCGATATCGCGCGAGGCACGTGGATGCGGCGGCTGGGCGTCGCGTGGGCGCATATGTCGCTAGGCGATCTGGGCCGCTCGCTCGACGAGTTCGACCGCGGTATCCGGGTCTTTCACGACAACGGCAATTACTTTGCGGCGCGCACATTGCAGGTCTATCGCGGCTGGCTGCTGGTCCATACGATGGACTTCGAGACCGTGCTCGAACTCGACCGGCAATTCAGCGAGGCGGTGGACCGTTCTGGGTCTGACGTCGAAGTGCGTGAGCGTGCTGCATTTCTGCCGCCGCAGCAGCGTGTCTGGACCATTCTCGCCGGGCTTGCTCATGCAGGACTGGGCGAAAGCACAGCCGCCGCAGCGCGTTTCGCCGAAGCCGAACGTCAGATGGATCACGAGCCGATCATGTTCGACTGGTACTGGCGTCTGGCGCTCGAATGGGGCTGGGCCGACCTCGCGATTGCAAGCGGTGATCGCGATGCCGCACAGTGGCGCGCCCGCCGCTTCCTCGAACGCGCCCTCGCTACGGAAGAGCGGACCTGGCAGGCGCTTGCGTGGGATACGATGGCCAGAGCCTCGCTGAACGAGGGCGATCTGGAGAACGCCAGGGTTCATCTGGAGGCCGCGTTTTCGGTGACCGAAGACTTCGAGACGCCGCTCGCGAACTGGCGTCTGCAGCGCACCGCGGCGTCGCTGCACGAGGCACGCGGCGACACGCAGCGCATGGCAGCCGCACGAGAGAGATGCGTCGAAGCACGCCTCCGTCTTGCCGGATCGATCTCGCAGGACGACGCTGATATGGGCATCGGCCGACGCCTCGCGGAGCCGGTTGCGGAGTTTGCAGGCTAGCTGCCTGCCTCCAGCGTGTCGCGCAGACGATGCCCGGCGGGTAAGCTTCCCGCCAGCGCCGCTTTTTTGGCAGCCGCGAGTTCAGCGTGACGAGCGGCCGTTGCCGCGTCGTCGATCAGGCTGTACGCCTCGCTCGCCGTGTGATGGATGCGCCAGTCCGCGAGCGGCGTCTGGAAGTGCTGTGTGGCCGCGATGGCCTTGTCTATGCAACGCACGGCGTCCGCCGCTGCGCCAAGCTGCAGCGCCACGCGCGCCTGAACCTCCCACGACAAACCGTGCCAGGTGCGCTCTTCCGTGCTCGTTGCAAGCGTGACCAGACGCGTGGCATGCGTCATCGCTTCCTCGAGTTTGCCCTCGATGAGCGCAAGGTTCGCGAGTCCCCATTCGAGCGATAGCCGCCAGTACCAGTCGAAAATCACCGGTTCATCATCCATGCGCTGCATGACGTCGAGCAAATGAACGCGCGCGATACGAGTGTCGCCGAGGCCAAGATGCGCCAGTCCCTTCAGGAGAATGGCGAGCCGCTGCTCCGCAGGGAGGGTCGAGCGACGCACGGCGGTCCCGGCCAGTGTTTCCGTGAGAACCTGCGTGCAGGACTCGAGCATGGCGTCAAAGTCCAGCGCGTGGAATTGCACCCAGCATCGGTACAGCGTCAGCGTATCGGCGCCGTACTGATTGCCGTTGGCGCCATACATCGCAATCGCCCGGTCGAACTCGTGCTGGGCGCGCCCCAAATCGCCCAGATACAGCAGCGTCCAGGGCACGCCGAGATTGACCATCCAGGTGGCACGCGCCATGTTGAACTCGGGGCGGTTCTCGTCATTGTCGACGAGGAACTGGTAGCTCGCGAGAATGGTGTCCTGGGCCAGCTGATAGCGCGCGGAGACCATCAGCACCATGGCGTATTCGCACTGCGACCAGGCGGTCGTGAACGGATCGGCGCCGTTGCGCAAGGCCTCAAGCGCAACTTCGCATTGACGGATATCGTCGGCGTACCAGCCGCGTACCCACATTTTCCAGACATAGCAACTGATGCGGGTGCGGGCCTGTTGCTGCGGATCGGTCTGCTGTTCGCTGAGCGCCAGCGCTTCGTCGATGATCGCGTTGCAGCGAATCTGATCGCGCCAGCTATAGGCGTAAGCGAGGCTCAGCAACGCGCGGCTCTGGATGTCGATCAGACCGAGTTGAGCGGCACGCTTTGCCAGTTGCTCGCAAGTCTCGCGCGCACGCCGGTCATGCGACGCGGTAAAGATTGACGCGCGCCCCTCGAGGAATTCAGCTTCCGCCGCCGCCCGTGCATCCTCCGGCAGATTGGCGGCCAGCATCATGGCGCGATCGAGAACGGCGAGCGCGTCGTTGTACGCGAGGCGCTTTTTCGCCGTCTGGATGGCGATGCGCAGATAGCCCAGCGCGCGCGACCATTGTCTCGCGGCCGCGAAATGCTGGGCCAGTTCGGCCGCGATGCTGCCACGCGCTTGCGGAGCGCAGCGTGCTTCGAGCTCCTCAGCAATCCGCAGGTGGGAATGCGCGGTCCGCAGCGCGCCCTGACGCTCATAGAAAGTCTGCCGGTACATCGTATGGCGGAATGCGAACGTGCGTGCCGCGACCATATAGTCGAACGGCGCAGGTGCCTCTCGGCGGATAAAGCTTTCCTGCCGGCACAGCGCCTCGCACGCCTCCTCGAAACATTCCTGGCTCAACTGGGCCGCTGGAGCCACGACGGTCGCGTCGAAGCTGAGCCCCGCCACACTCGCGGCCTCCAGGACGCGCTGTTGATCGCCCGTCAGCCGTTGAATGCGATGCTCGATCACCTGGCTCAGCGTCAGCGGCACTTCGAGCCGCACTTCCGACGGCGACACATGCAACTTCCAGCCCTCCGGCGTAGACTGCGCGATTCCTTGCGCGACCAGATGATCGAGCGTCGCCACCATGAAGAGAGGATTGCCGCCGGAGCGCTCGCACACGAGTTGCGCGAGGTCGTTCTCATGCGTTTGCTGCGCTTTACCCTGAAGGTATTCGGCGATCGCACCTTTGGTCAGCGGTCCGAGCACGATGTCATGGCAGAGCTTCTGCAGGCCGAGGTCGCGGTTCAAGCGGCCCAGAGGGTGATGAGCGACTTCCACATCCTCGGGACGATAGGTGGCGACCACCATCAAGCGTGCATGGGTGCGATGACGGGCGATAGCGGAGAGCATGTCGACCGTCGAATAGTCCGACCAATGAAGATCTTCGAAGACGAGCGCGAGCGGCCTTTGCACCGACAGCGCGGCCAGAAACTCGCAGATTTCGCGCAACATGCGGCCGCTGAGGGCGCCCACCAACTGGCGTTGCAGAGCAGCATGATGCCGCTCCGGCACCGCACCGGGAAGCTGCGCGGCCCAGGTAGGGGCGATCGAGATCAGACTGCGCGTGATGGCCGCGCCGCCTTCGCCGCGGGCCAGTTGGGCGAGCGCTTCGAGGACGGGGTAATACGGCTCGGTACCGCCGTAACCCTCCACGCAGCGCCCTAGCGAAGTCAGTACATCGCCACGGCCGTCGAGCGATTCGAGGAACTGGTTGACGAGCGTCGTCTTGCCGATGCCCGGCTCGCCAGCCACAAACACGACGCGGGATTCGCCTGCGCAGGCCTCGTCGAATAGCGTTTTGAGCCTGTTTAACTGCGACGTGCGTCCGACGAATGTGCCGTGAGCCGGTCTGTCTGCATCAATCGCAGTGGCAGGGACATTGGCGGGCGCCCTTGCTCGCACGGGCGCGATGAAACGATAGCCGCGGCCACGAAGCGTTTCGACAAATCTGGGGTTGGCTGGATCGTCACCGAGCGCGGCGCGTATCGACAGCATGTGTCCCTTCAGCACCTCCGGTTGCACGAAAACCCTTTGCCACAACGCGTCGAGAAACTCATCGTGCGTCACCAGGCGACCGGCGTTGTCGACCAGGTACTGAAGCATGTCGTAGGCGCGCGGCCTGAGGTTGAGCCGGCGTTCGCCCCCGTCTGGTGTCGATTCCCAGACGCATTGATTGGCTCGATCAAGCCGAAAAGGCGGAAAATCGCTCACGTTTGTCTCCGACCACACGACTCGTCCACTCCTCGAATCCAGTTTTAAGCGTCTAGCCGATTCTATACCGGCAATATGACCGCGAAAACCTTGAATGTACCGGCATAGACAAGCCGATCCGCGAGGTATTCCAGCGGTGACTTCGACCCCCGATCGGGGGATTGGACTCAGCCACACCCTCGACAATAATGGTTAATGGCGCTGGACTGAAGGGCAGGGCATCCCGCCAACATGTGCCTTCTAACGATCCACGTCAGGTGATGCCCGGCGGTTCCCAATCACGCCCGCACCCCATGAACGGCGACCTCCGGCCGCCCCAATCGAGGACGAAACGAAATGCCTAAAGCGTTTTCAGTTCCTATTACTCCGCAAGGGAAGTCCGCACTGGCGACGCTGCCGCCGTGGCACTACTCGAGCGACTGTCTCGCCATCGAATACTGGACCGACCCGAAAGCGATCGCGGCGCTCCTTCCGCCCGGCGTCACGGTAGACGAGAAATCCGGTGGGCGTGCCTTCTTCTGGTTTCTGGACTGGCAGTTCACCGGCTCCAATGACGAATTGACAGATCCCGCCCGGTATCAATACCGCGAGGCGTTCGTTTTGGTCGAAGCCGTTTTCGACGGTGTGCCGGTCAATTACTGACCGTACATCTACGTTGACAACGATGCCGCGATCGCCCGTGGATGGGCGCAGGGGTTTCCAAAGAAACTCGCCAGCGTCTATCAGACTCGCAGTTTCTCCGCACCCAGTCTGGCCGCTGCGCCACTTGCCAAAGGAAGCCGCTTCGGCGCCAGTGTGTCGGCGCACGGGGAAAGGCTGGCAACCGCTCGTATCCAGCTCGAGGAACCTGTCGCCGACCCGACGACCGTTTTCAATCGGCCTACCACGATGCGCCGTTACTTTCCTCAACTCGCAGCGGGCCTGCAAGAGAAGCCGCCGGTCGACGAACTCACCATGTCACTCACGGACAATCTCGCGATCGTGGATGTCTGGGCCGGATCGGCGGAACTGAAGATTCCCGAGGTCGCCGGCGAGGACATGAACCTGATTGCGCCAGTACGGGTCGGCCGCGGTTATCGGCTGGGTATGGCGTACTCAGTGACGGATCTGCGCATTCTGAAGAACTACGCGGCGTGATGATTGCGATGGGTTGCGATGGCCTCCTGAGTTCGCAGGGGGCCTGGTTATCCGCGACGTCAACTTGAATGCTCGCAAAACGCCGTATAGGAGTCGCTCCCATGCCGCTCTACACCTTGATCACGCAGGACGGGGTACTCAGCAATGAGGCCAAGTCCAGGCTCGCGGTCGAACTGACTGACCTGCATTCTGAATATTCCGGTGTCCCAAAGAATTGGGTGCATGTGGTTTTTCAGGAATACCCCCCCGGCAATGGCTTCACCGCCGGAGAAGCGGCGGCCACTGCCGCGCTCACGCTGCTGATTCGAACCGGCCGTACGCCTGAATATAAGCGGGGCTTGCTACAGCGTCTTTGGACATTGTTCCAGGGCGCGACGGGCGCACCCGATGATCAGATCGTCATCGGTATTCAGGAGGTGCCGCCCAGTCAGGCTATGGAGATGGGGCAGATCATGCCGGAGGTCGCGAACGAGTAGAGGAGGGCGGCATCAGCCGCCCCAACCAACTCTCTGATATTGTCTCGAACTGCGCCAATTTCGACTTGGCGAGCGACGACCTGCTGCAGTGCAGTGCCTGGACGCCGAGCTGACAAGAAGAGAGACCTGGATGAAACTCCTTGCATTGACGTACGGCACCGAAGGCGACACGAGACCCCTTGCCGTGCTGTGCCGCGCCTTGATGGATGCGGGACACGAAGTCACGTTGCTGGCCGATGGAACAACACTG
>FSXK01000689.1_pt1 | contig 12584 bp, 10 predicted proteins | sample 1638101 | NCBI WGS metagenome assembly FSXK01 (sample SAMEA3914788, study PRJEB12502) | metagenome | biome: forest; material: soil | place: Canada | collected 2011-07-03 | depth 0.1 m | reverse complement strand
GGTATGTCGTTCGCGGGCAGATGCACCGTCACGACGTCGCTGACCACATCGCCAGCCTCACGACCTAGGTAGTTGTAGTCGTGGCGTACATCCAGCACCGCCTGCACCACGTAGTCGCCAGCAGGCAGTTTCGACCACGCGTCCGGAAAAGCAATTTGGTCGGCATCGATATCGATCATCTGCCCCGGCACCAGTCGGTCGACGTTTTCCGCCGCGATGGACGTCTGCGTGGCGAAGAACGGATTGGCATCGACCTCAGTTACGTTGCCATCTTTGGACTGCGCCTTGGCTCTGGCGGCGTCCATGGCGAACAACAGCAGCCTCCCTGAGAGGGGCTGCGTTTCGCCTGCGCCGAGCTGCACGTGAAAAAAGCGATGTGTCGGGATGCTCTGCACATCCTGTCGCGCCCACGCATAAACACCTGCAAGCAGGCCGACGCCAAGTAACGCAGCCGGGATCAATCGACGATGACGCATGGTTCTCTCCTTGCAGGTTTCAGGGGCAACGCCATCAATGCGCGGGTTTACTCAGCCTTCGCGGCCGCCTCGACATCCTTCAAAGGCACCAACCGCAAATCCTGGAAGTCGAAACTGAAATCCGTTAACGGCGATACCGGTTGCATGCGCAATTCGCGCACATGGCCATCCACATCCAGTGCAAAGTTCACAAAGGCATCGGCGTTCAAGGCGCGATCGTCCCAATGCACAATGAAGGTGTCGTGCTGCCAGGGCTCCATCGTGCCGATCAATTGTTTGGTCTTGCTGAAGCGCAACCGCAGCTTGCCGTTTTCGTTACTGATCACGACATCGCCGTACCACGGATCACGATACGTTCCGGCGTAATGAGCCAGCGGCAAGGAGGGCTTGCTGTTGGCATCGCGTGCAGCTTCATGTTGCTTCCAGCTTTCGTCCGCATCGCCATGTGCGTGCTTGACCGCCTTATCGTAGACAGCCACCCAATCCGTCTTCTCGCCAGGGTTGAGGTAAGCATCGAGCGCGCGATAGGTAACCGCGTTGAAAGCCGCGCCGGATTCTTGGTTAGTAAGCACGACCACGCCAAGCTTCAAGCCAGGCACCAACGTCACGCGCGACACCATGCCGGGCCAGCCGCCGGTGTGCCATACCAGCTTCTGCCCGTGATAGTCGCTGAGGAACCATCCTTCGCCATACCCGGAAAAATTCGGCATCAACGGCTGCAACTCCGGAATCGGCGGCTTACTCACCGGGATCGGCGTAAGCATCGTCCACATCTGATTCTGACTGTCTTGCGAGAACAAACGAAGCGGTTTGCCGTCGCCGCCCGTCGTCGTCAACTCACCACCGGCCAGCTGCACATTCATCCACTTGGCCAGATCGTGCACGCTGGCATAGATGCCGCCCGCACCCGGATCGTTGAGCCACGCCATCGGCGGCACCGGTTTCAGATCCTTGAAGTCGGACAAGGCATGGCCTGTTGCGTAATCCATGCTCGGTTTCAGATAAGTCATGTCGATCAGCGATTCGTCCATGCCGACCGGCTTGAATATGTGATCGCGAATGTAGTCGGCGTAAGTCTGGCCGGAGGCTTTCTCGATGATCAGCGTGGCCACGGCGAACAGGATGTTGTCGTAGGCGTAGTGACTACGGAAGCCATTGGTGAGCGGCACGTTGCCTAGACGCTCGACGACTTCCTTGGTGGAGTAACTGGTCGGCGGCCAATACAAAAGATCGCCAGCACCCAAACTCAGGCCGCTGCGATGCGCGAGCAGATCGCGCACGCGCATCTCATGCGTCACGTAAGGATCGGACATGCGAAACCACGGCAGGTAATCGATCACCCGTGCGTCCATATCCACCTTGCCTTGCTCGGCCAGCATCTGCAGCGCGGCGGCGGTGAACGCCTTGGTGTTGGATGCGATCGCAAACAAAGTGTGCGCATCGACCTTTTCCGGTTTGCCGCTCTCGCGCAGGCCGTAACCCTGCTCGAACACCACCTTGCCGTCCTTGACGATCGCCACGGCAATGCCTGGCACGTTGAAGGTATTGCGGGTGCTGTCCACGTAGGTACCGAAGTCTTGCAGCATCGGCGGCAAACCGGCTTGCGCGCTTGCTCCCGTAGTCACCCTTGCCGCTTCAGGACCCTCCGATGTCGGGGACGCCGACACGGCCGAGGCAAATACCAACAGGGCGCAACACCCGGTCAAGCGCAAAGACAAAGGTGACAAGGGCATAGCCGCTCCGCATGTGGCAAAGCCGCAGTCTAGCTTGCTTGACCTACCCGGTTTACAGCCCGGAAGTCACGCTGTCCTACCTTGACCCGCCTCGAACTGTTCCCGCCGAAGTGGCCCGATGCGCGTCCAGCCAAGGCGCCAGCGAGACCGACCAGATGTTGTCGTTACCGTTATCCCAACTCTCCATCCGGGCAAGCTGCGCCTTGGCCTGCTCGATGGTACGTGGATAGGTCACTTCCGTCGTGCGGTCGCTGGTGTAGTAGAGCGTGCGGCGATCGGGACTGATATGCGCACCCCACTGGCTCCACTTGCCGGGCTTGCCGTTGATCGTCTCGCCCAGATCGATCGGCTTTCCCCAATGATCGCCCTCACGGAATGCAATGTAGAAATCGCCCATGCCGCTGTCTTTCGCATCGGTCGAGTTGAACACCATAAAGGACTGGTCTGGCGCGATGGCCGGATCGTGCGTCGAGGCAGCAAGATCCCCAACCGCAACTTGCGCGGCAGGCTGGTATGCGCCTTGCACGAACGCAGAACTGTAAATGTGGAATACGCCACCAGTGTCCGGACGAATGAAATACAGACTGCCGTCTGCAGCGATGCTCGGGGCGTAGGTGCGATCGCTGGCGTTGACGGCATCCGGCAAATGCACGGGCTGTCCCCACCCATCGCCTTTGCGATCGACTCGCCACAAATGACCGCCGCGGGCTGGATAGAACTTGCCGTGCACCGTGACACCCAATGCTTCGCCACCCGCCTTGACGGGTCGATTGGAAACGAAGACGAGATAGGAGCCATCGGGCGACATCGTCGGATCGTGATCCAGCCATTGTCCCGAGAACGGTGCGATCTCCGGCTTGGACCACGTGCCATGCGTGCGACGCGATACGAGGATCATCGAGCCCACATCGAAGTACACCGCGTTGCCGTCTGGCGTAAACGCGGGACAAGCCTCTCCGGCTGCGCCGGAAATCACTCCAGGCGCGAAGACTTCAGGTGTATCCATCGCCGCATCAGCGGCCCATAGCGAGCCGGCTGCGGCGTACAGGCCGGCCACAACCACTAACCAAAAAGGCTTGCGGATCATGTCACTCTTCCTGCAGGGATGCGGAGGCTGTTGTATATCGGGCGTCGTCACGTGCCGCATGTCCTTAAAGTCACCGTGCATGCCAACGCCGGCCATGGAACGCATTACACTGAACCGTATCGCCCAAAAGGAACCTGCGGTGTCCGTATCACGCCTAACGTCCGTGTTGTTATTGGTGCTGTTGGTTGGCGCCCTGCTCTTCTGGAACCGCCACGCGGCGCCACCGCCCAGCATGGTTTCGCAAGGCAACGTCACGTTGCCGGCGGCAGTCAACTGCCCCGCCGCCAAGACCAATCTGCCAACCTTCATGCCGCCGGAAGCCTGCGTTACGCTGGCTCTGATCGTGCAAGGCGGCCCGTTCCCGTACAGCCAGGACGGCGTCGTGTTCGGCAATTACGAAGGTCTGCTGCCGCAGCAACCGCGCGGCTATTATCACGAGTACACCGTGGAAACTCCCGGCGCACGCAATCGCGCTACTCGGCGCATCATCACGGGCGGCACACCGCCGCAGGTTTTCTATTACACCGGCGATCACTACCGTAGCTTCCAGCCTTTCCAGGTGAACCGATGAGCGCAGAAGGCGCCCTCGATCTAACCCAGGCCAACGACGGCGGCGTCTATTTTGTCGACGCGGCCGATTTCGACGCACTCGTCGCAGCGGCGGTGCAAGGCAATCTGTACGTGTGCCGCGCCGACTTGGCCGGGTGCCACGACAAAGGCGAGCTGCTGCGACGCCTCGCCGCCGCACTCAAGCTGCCAGCCGGTTTCGGCCAAAACTGGGATGCATTGGTCGACAGTCTGCGCGATCTTGGCTGGCTGCACGGCGTGGGACATGCCCTGCTGCTCGATCACGCCAATGATCTGCGCCAGGCCGCCACCAAGGATTTCGATACCCTGCTTGGCATCCTGCATGAGGCCGCCAGCTTCGCCATCGGTCAGGATCGCCCGTTCTTCGCGTTTCTGAGCCTCCCCGAACATCCCATCGCATTGCCATCACATCGCTGACCATGGAACACATTGATTTCGAACTCGACGGCGAATACGTCGAACTCAACCAGCTGCTGAAGCTGGTTGGCTTATGCGACAGCGGCGGCGCCGGAAAAATGATCGTCGCCAGCGGTGCGGTCTATGTGGATGGACAGCAAGAGCTGCGCAAGACCTGCAAGATTCATGCGGGGCAAGTCGTGCAGCTGGAAGATGTGGAAATTCAGGTCGTCCTCGGTGGTTAGTCGGCCTGTTTTTCTGACGTAACCGCCGCAACGCCACCAGCGAATACGAGATATCCGGATTCCTGTGGAGGCCTCCCATGCAAACCCGTCGTTTTGTCATGCTATTCGCGTTAGCCGGCTTAACTGCCTGCTCGGCCATGGCCAGCCCCGCCAACCTGCCCGACCCCGCCTACGACGCCCCCAAGTCGGCCACCCACAGCACCGAAACCGCCGTGCTGGCAGGCGGCTGCTTCTGGGGTATGCAGGCAGTCTTCGAACATGTCCGTGGCGTAACAGGTGTATGGACGGGCTACAGCGGCGGCCATGCCCAGAACGCTCACTATGAGGACGTCAGCGTAGGTAATACGGGCCACGCCGAGTCGATCAAGCTGCAGTTCGACCCAGCGGTGATCAGTTACGGGCAATTGCTGAAGGTGTATTTCGCCGTCGCCCATGATCCTACCGAAATCGATCGGCAAGGCCCCGATAGGGGAACGCAGTATCGCTCGGAGATCTTCTACACCAGTCCGCAGCAACAGCAGATCGCCACCTCGTACATTGCCCAGCTCGACGCGGCAAAAGTGTACGACTCGCGGATCGCGACGATGGTGCAACCCTTGAAGGCGTTCTACCTCGCCGAGCCCTATCATCAGAATTACGCACGCGCCCATCCGCATGCTGCGTACATCGTGATTAACGACGCGCCGAAAGTGGCGAATCTCAAGCAGCTGTTTCCGGATCTCTATCAGCCGGAACAGGACTTTGTCGAAGTAAAGCTGTAAAGCCGGCTATTTCGGCGGCACCAGGCGCAACCGAGACGTTTCGTGCCGGGGATTGGGCGAAAGCATCCGCTCGATCTCCGGCGCCGGCAATCCGCGCGAGTAGTAATACCCTTGGCCCTCGACGCACCCGGCGCGCAGCAAGAAATCATGCTGCGCCGCCGTTTCAATGCCTTCGGCAATGGTGCACATTCCCAGGCTCTTGGCGATCGCCAGCATGGCCTCGACAATCGCCACGTCGTTGGTGCTGTCGGGAAGATCCTTGACGAAAGAGCGATCGATTTTCAGGAAATCGATGCCCGACAGTTTCAGGTACGCCAGCGACGAGTAACCCGTTCCGAAATCATCGATGGCAATGCCGATGCCCAGCGCGTGCAGCGCATGCATGGTTTGCTCGGTCGCCTCGCCCAGACGCAGGATCGCGCTTTCGGTGATTTCGAACAGAAGGCGTTTTGGTGAAATCTGGCTAACCTGCAGAGCCTGCTTCACGCTCTCGATAAAGCCCGGATGGCCAAATGTCGCGGCCGAGGCATTCAGTGCTACACGTATCTGCGGCAGTTTGGCCTGATCCCATTGCCGTATCTGTGCGCAGACTGCACGCATGGTCCATGCGTCGATGCGTCGGATCAAACCAAGGCTTTCAGCTAGCGGGATGAATTCATCCGGCATCAGCTCACCGCGCTCGGGATGTCGCCAGCGCAGCAATGCTTCCACCGCCACAATGCGCCCGCTGCGCAGCTCGACGCTGGGCTGAAATACCAGATGGAACTCGTCGCGCATCAGCGCCTGCCGCAGGTCCGCGCCAAGCATCAGGCGCATGCGTGCGTCGGCGTGCATCAGCGGCGTGTAGAAACGGTAGGTGTTGCGCTCTTGCGTCTTGGCCGCATACATCGCCGCATCGGCATTGGCGATCAGGATCACCGGATCGTTGCCATCCAGCGGATAACCGGCGATACCGATGCTCGCACTCATCACAATTTCGTAGTCGCCGATCAACATCGGTTCGGACAGGCTAAGCAGCAGGCGACTGGCGAATTGCGCCGCCTGCTCACGCGTACGCAGACCACCCAGCAGTACGGTGAACTCGTCACCGCCGATACGACTTGCCACGTCGTTCTCACCCAGTTCGCGGCGAATGCGCTGCGCCACCTTCACCAACAAACGATCGCCAATAGCGTGGCTATAGCTGTCGTTCACAGCTTTGAATGCGTCGAGATCCACGAACAGCACCGCCGCCGCACCATTCATACGCCCGGCGGCTTCGATGGCATGCGAGCAATGACGCTGGAATTCGCTGCGGTTAGCAAGGCCCGTGAGCGGATCGTGCGCCACCATGTATTCCAGGCGCTGGCGATCGGCCTTGCTGCGGGTGATATCGGTAATGACTGCCACGTAATGTTGCACGCGACCATCGCTGTTGCGGATCGCGCTGATGCTTAGCAGCTCCGGATAGGACGACCCATCCGAACGCCAGCTCTGCACTTCCCCGACCCAGTTGCCACCGTCGGCCACCATGCTCCAGATCGATGAAGGCAACGGTGAACCATCGGGCAGCCGGCGCAACTCATCGAAACGATGATGCTGCAGGTATTGCAAGGTATAACCAGTGATGCGCGTGTGTGCGGCATTGACCGTGGTAACGCGACGTTCCGCGTCGGCAATGATCAAACCTTCGGCCACGCTAGCCATGGCTTCCGATGCGATGCGGCGCTCCTGCTCCATCGCCACGCGGTCGGAGACATCGCGCATGATCGCCTGACGTACCGGCTGGGTACCCCAGGTCGTGAGGCTGCTGTGGGTCTCTACCGTGCGAGCCAGACCATTCACTGCGCGAAGCAGGCCAATGGTCGAAGCGCCCGCTGCGCGGGTACTGCCTTCTACAAAGAGATCATGGAAATTCTTGCCGACCAGCTCAAGTGGATCCTGTCCTGTCCACACGCTGGCCGTGCGATTGACGCCAAGTATCCGGCCCCGCGACTCATCCACCATCACGATCGCATCGGCAGCGCTGTCGAACAGCAATTGGAAGCGCTCTTCAGTCCCGCGGATTCGGGCCAGGATGCGTCGGGCAAGGCTCAACCAGAACACGGATGCCAGACACGCGGCACCCAACACGCCAATGAACAGCATCTCGCCCATCCACGACGCACCGTGGGCGATCTGCAGGGAGAAATCGTTACTGCGCGGCTCGATGAAACTGTTCAATGCCCGGATGCGAACCCGCTGCCGTTCGATTTCCTGTGTACTGGGAGTGCCGGCGGCGTAAGAGCGCTGTAGTTCGTCGGAAATGCTGTTCAATTCCGCGATGGCGCTATCGGTAGAGCGCCAGGCCCGCAGCGCCTGCTTCATGTAAGGCGCATTCGGAAAATGCGCGAACATGAAAACCACTCCCGGCACTGCCTCGGGAATCGCATTGCCGTGGCTGAGCGCCACTTTTACTTCGCTGTAATCGTAATGGCCCGAGGCCGTGACATCGCGGACCCAGCGGTCATAGCCGAGCAAGGCATAGTTACGCTTGAAACTATCTAGATTCTCCGGCGAACCACTTGCGGCATACGCTTGCAGATCGATCACTGCCTGCTTCTGGGCCTTGGACCAGACGCTCTCGCCGTTGAGAAAACCGGCGAGAGCAACCTGGATCTTCATGGCGCCCCAGGTAAGACCAAGGATCAACGCCACCATGGCCACCAGCGCATAGGCCAGTGGCATGAGGCGTCGCGATAGCGGCTTCTGCAACACGGTACGAGCGATACGCATCGGATCCTTACCTAGTTAACCGATACATCCCTACGGCTGTAGCGCATGGCACGAAGAAATACGCTTTCAGGCAGCCGCCTCACTCACTACCACCGACTCAGTCCGCGCATCTACACAACGATCCGCGAGTAGACGCATGCAAATGTAACTGCGTTTCACGCATTCCGTAATATGCGCCACATCATGCGGCATTGGCGAATTGCCTAACAGGGTACAGACGATTTCCAGCGCTTCCCACGGATGTGTATCGTCATAAGCCGCATGTAACTGTAGCCAGCGCAGGCTGCCGACGCGGATATTCTGGGGGAAGCTCTCCCGATAGGCGATGCTGTCATACAACAACTGTGACCATTCTCCCGTTGCCCCTTCCACGGCGTAGTTCGTGGCGGCCACGCCAGCGGCCAGCGAACCGGACTTGCTGATCTCTTCACACCAATTGGCCAGGGCTTCCGTGCCACCGGGGGCAATTCCGTGAAGAACCTCTTCACGTTTGATGTTGGCGCCTTCGGCCCACGTAAGCCAGTATTCGGCGTGATTTTGCTCGACCCGGATATTTCGCACCAGCCAGCGACGGGCGAGATTATCGCCTTCACTGCGGCCAAAACGGGTTTTGAGCAGATTCATCGCCATATAGCCCGGGAAACGTTCGATCACCGGCCAGATTCCTACCATGAAATGGCGCGTGGCAATGTGATTGAGCTTTGCCTCGCGCATGATCGGCCAAAGATCGTGACGGATAACGCTCTGCTTGGTGTCTTCGCAGGCCATCACCATGTCTTGTGCCCAGGTCGGGTAGCTGGACAGTTCAGTCAGGGGGCCGGTGCGTTCGAAATGTGCGTGCATGTGTGAGTCTCCACTTAGTGTTGAATACAGGGTCGTCTCGGCCTCAATGTCGGCCGATACCAGGGCCCTCTGGGCGGTCCCGGCCCCCCAATAGTGGTCGCCAAACCGGGCCGTTGCGACCCCTTATCGGTTTATCTGCGTGGGTTTTCGCACTCGTTCCGGCCCCCGGCCGGGCGCCTGATTGAGACCGGTATGCCGGGCCACCGGGGCATCGGCCAGGCCACGCGCCGGGGAGAATTTCTATTGCCGTACCGGTGGAAAAGCTGCGGCCGGACCGGCGCATGACGCGCAAGTGCGGAAAAATATGCACGGAACACGGTGCACTGGCTTACACCGAATGCTTGGCCGATGACGTGAAGCCCGGCAAGCTCACCTCGTTTCCGCAAAGCCTGAAACTCAACCCAGGTGAAACGGTCGTGTTCGCGTGGATCGTTTATGTGTCACGCGCACATCGCGATCGCGTCAGCAAGATGCTGTTGAAAGCCAATCATCTGCCATGGCAAGCCAACAAGGTATGCCGACAGCTTGCGCGTATCGGCATACCTGTCTTTAGCTAATCAATGCCAGCTGCGTTCGCGCACATCTGTACCCGGCGCAAACGATACGCCGCGCAACACCTCGCCAAACTTCGCGGAACGCAAGGTCACGAACTGCTCACGTGCAGCACCGGCAATGGTGGTGTTCGACAGCTCATCGCGAACCGCGACCAACCGGTTCGGATCGGCACCGACATCGCCGCCACCGCTGATGGTCGACGTAATCGCCCAGATGGTCGCCTTGCCATCCGCATCAACGCGGCCGGTGATCTGACGCAAGCCATCGGTGGCCGGCGACCACGGCAAGTTGGTAGCGACATTGGTGCCAGTCGGATAGTCGCGCACTGTGTAAGCCTGACCGAGATCCAGACCGGCCTGGATCGTATAAGCAAGCGTCCACGATTTCGTCGTGGTGTTGAACACCCACTTCTGCAAACCCGCCGTGGTTTGCGCGGCAGCATGCGTATAGAGATCGGTTCCACCCGTGTAGCCGTCACCCTCGTCCGCCACATACAGCGTATTCGCATCGGCAAACCACAGTGCAAACGGATAGGACACCGTCGTCGCCGTTTTGACCGGTGTAGACGGGAACCCGGCGAGGATGCACATATTGGTAGGCAGGCCGCTAGTCGTCAGCGTCGACGCATTGAAGGAAAGCGGTGCGGTCGGCAGCGAAGCGCCTGCGACCGGCACACCCACGCCCTTCAGACATGCGGTACCGGTGGTGTCTACGAAATAGACCGTGTTTACGCCGTTGCTGCCACTGCCCTTCGTGTAATACAGCACGTTGTTGAACACCGCGATGCCGCGGAAATTATCATCCTTGCCGATCTTGTCGGCTTTCTGTCCTAACGCTGTAACGGAGAAGCTCGCAAGCGGCGTTGTGGTGCCTGGATCCTGCAACGCCTCGGGCAATGATGAAGGCACCAGCAGCTGCGCACCGGTGCCTTGAACGACATCCGCCGGCTGCGGATTGCTGCCATTACCTGCATTGCCAGCCGTATAAAGGACATCGGCACCATCGATGTTATTCAAAATGGCGGCACGACCGTTGTCGCCGCTATACGCATTGGTTTCGGTGAACTGGAATTGCCCATCGCGATCCACGACGGCGACACCACGATAAAAACTCTGGCCGTCTGGATTGGTCGGATCGACCACCAACGGCGCATTCGCATTCGACACATCGATCGCATTCACCGACGCCACATAACCGACGAAGCTGAGATACCGACCATCCAGCGACAAGTGCAAACCAAGTTCCGATTTAGAACTGAAACTGGTAACGAGTTGCCCTTCGCGTGCAGCAGGCAGTTGGCTATTGGGAACTTCCAGCGAATCGATCAGCCAACCATTCGGCGTGAGTTGGTCAAGATAGATGCGCGACGTAATGCCGAAATTGGCGTCGTAAAGCACGTTGTTCCACACATACGGATACGTGCCGTCGTAAGTTGCACCGGAACTGGCGCCGCATGCACCGCTTGCGCTTGGACAGTTGGGCGGAAGAACCTGGCCTACCTGCACATTGCTTGCTTTGTTGTCGTACACACTGCGGCTTACTACCAGATTGCCTGGCCAGAAATGGAAATCGCGGTTATACGAAAAATCGTTGGCGTAAGCGGCGACGCCAGCAGCAAGCGACGTCAGTGCGAGGGCAGCGGCAAGATGCCGGCGCCGAAAACCCGAAAGCAAAGTCATGGTCATCGTGATCTCCGGTTGGGTGGACGAGCGGAGCAACAGGTGGGCCTAACCCGTCCACGGTAATCACGAGAAATGAAGGATTTTTGACAGTCCGGCGGGAGACGTGTTCGCGTGACGAACGCGTGATGATGATCACCCCCACATCGCAGAGACTTGCGGCGCGATGCCCGCACAAGCAGACATCACGCCACCACTCCAACGCGTTTTAGCGCAAGCGCGTAAACCCATCCGCGCTCCAGTCTTCGCTACCGACACCGTGATGTACGAAAAACAACCCATCCGGATCGTATTTCCGCTTCACCGCTGCAAGTTTCGGGTAATTCGTGCCCCAGAACGCCATTTGCCAGTCACGCTGGAAATAATCGCTTTCCGACACGTAAGCACCGGCATTAGGCGCAACGTTCAGCAGTTCGCTCATTGCACTGTCGATGTTCGCGGCATCGCTTCGCGCCTCGGTCAGATCCGCTCCCGCGCCTGGCATGCCTTGATACGCAGGCCCTTCCCCGCCGGCGATGATCGCCAGCGCAAACGCGTCCAGCACTTGGGGATTGGTGGCGGTATCGCGCGCAGCGGCGATCGCTTCGGCTGGCGCACCGGCCAACCCTTTATTGAAATGCAGTTCGACATCCGTGTGACGCGAGGATGCATACAACGCATCGACCAACGACGCCTGACGCCCTTTTTGCAGCAGCGCGGCAGGCAGCCACGCCGATTTAAAGCCATGGATGAACCACCCTACCTGACCGTGATCGCCGGACCAAAGAATGTGGTCGCGAGGCGCGCCCTCACGATCGTCATCGACGATGGCATCCGGTGCGTACTGACGGAAAAACGCCGCGTCCCAGCCATGTTGCGCAGGCACCGCGAGAATCTGCACAGGTTTCGCGATCGAATATTCCTTGCGCGCACGCACCCAATCGAGAAACGGCGCCCACACTGCTTGAGCTTGTTGTTGGGTGAGTCCCTGAAACACCATCGCAAGACGCAGCACGTTGTCGGACCGAAAAACCAGCTGCTCGCCCCAGTGTGGATTGAAGAGATCGCTTTGGTAGAAGTCGATCGCCCGGGCAATCAGCGCACGATATGCCTCATCCGACGATGCCTTGATCGCACCGAACGCGCCGCCGAAGAATTGTGGCAATTCGCGTGTACTCAGGGTCAATCGCGTGACCACGCCCAGGCTGCCGCCACCACCGCCTTTGATGCCCCAGAAAAGATCGGGGTTGGTGCACGCATTGGCAATGCGCACCACGCCATCGGCGGTCACGATTTCCGCTTCAAGCAAACCGGACGACGCCGTGCCGTAGTTTTTAGAGTGACTACCGAAGCCGCCACTCTGGATCAGCCCAGCCACGCCCACCGTGGTGCAGCCGCCGCCTTGCACATAACGGCCGCCGTGCGTTGTGACGGCGTCATAGGCATCAATCCACATCGCGCCGGATTGCACCGTCACTGCTGGCTGCG
>FSXK01001990.1_pt1 | contig 12712 bp, 9 predicted proteins | sample 1638101 | NCBI WGS metagenome assembly FSXK01 (sample SAMEA3914788, study PRJEB12502) | metagenome | biome: forest; material: soil | place: Canada | collected 2011-07-03 | depth 0.1 m | reverse complement strand
GGCGCAGGCACGGCCAATCTCACGCTGGGTGACCGCGCCACGATCGCCAATATGGCGCCTGAATTCGGTGCGACGGCCGCGATGTTCTACATCGACGAGCAGACCATCAAGTACCTGAAGCTGACCGGCCGTGACGATGAACTCGTCAAGCTGGTGGAGACGTACGCGAAGGAGACCGGTCTTTGGGCCGACAGCCTGAAGAACGCGGAGTACGAGCGCGTGCTGAAGTTCGACCTGTCGACGGTGGTTCGCACGCTGGCAGGCCCGTCGAACCCGCACCGCCGTTTGCCGGTGTCCGAACTGGCCGCGCGTGGTATCAGCGGCAAAGTCGAGAACGAGCCGGGGCTGATGCCGGATGGCGCCGTGATCATCGCCGCGATCACGAGCTGCACCAACACCAACAACCCGCGCAACATGATTGCCGCGGGGCTCTTGGCACGCAACGCAAACCAGCGCGGCCTGACCCGCAAGCCGTGGGTGAAGAGCTCGCTCGCGCCGGGATCGAAAGCCGTGACCCTGTATCTGGAAGAAGCGAAGCTGCTGCCGGAACTGGAGCAGCTCGGCTTTGGGGTCGTCGCGTATGCCTGCACGTCGTGCAACGGTATGTCGGGCGCGCTCGATCCGGTGATCCAGAAGGAAGTCGTCGAGCGCGATCTGTACGCCACCGCCGTGCTGTCCGGCAACCGCAACTTCGACGGCCGGATCCACCCATATGCCAAGCAGGCCTTCCTCGCTTCGCCGCCGCTGGTGGTGGCGTATGCGATTGCCGGCACGATCCGCTTCGACATCGAAAAGGACGTGCTGGGTATCGACGCCGCAGGCAATCCCGTGAAGCTCAAGGACATCTGGCCGTCCGATGAAGAGATCGACACGATCTTCGCCGCGAGCGTCAAGCCCGAGCAATTCCGCAAGGTGTACGAACCGATGTTCGCGGTGACCGCCGACACCGGCGAGCGTGCCAACCCGCTGTACGACTGGCGCCCAATGAGCACGTACATCCGCCGCCCGCCCTACTGGGAAGGCGCACTGGCCGGCGAGCGCACGCTCTCAGGCATGCGCCCGCTAGCCGTGCTGGGTGACAACATCACCACGGACCACCTGTCGCCGTCCAACGCGATCCTGCTGGATAGCGCGTCAGGCGAGTATCTGGCGAAAATGGGCTTGCCAGAGGAAGACTTCAACTCGTACGCCACTCACCGCGGCGATCACCTGACCGCGCAACGCGCCACTTTCGCCAATCCCACCTTGAAGAACGAGATGGTGCTGGAAGACGGCAAGGTAAAGGCCGGTTCTTTGGCTCGGATCGAACCCGAAGGCAAGGTCACGCGCATGTGGGAAGCCATCGAAACCTACATGGAACGCAAGCAGCCGCTGATCGTGATCGCCGGGGCCGACTATGGTCAAGGCTCGTCGCGCGACTGGGCGGCCAAAGGTGTGCGTCTGGCCGGCGCGGAGGCGATTGTTGCGGAAGGATTCGAGCGTATTCACCGGACCAATCTGGTCGGCATGGGCGTGCTGCCGCTCGAGTTCAAGCCGGGCGTGAACCGCCTGACGCTCGGCATCGACGGTACCGAGACTTTCGATGTGATCGGCGAGCGCAAGCCGCGCGCGGACCTCACGCTGGTGATCCATCGCAAGCACGGCGAACGCGTCGAAGTGCCGGTGACCTGCCGTCTCGACACGGCCGAAGAAGTATCGATCTACGAAGCCGGTGGCGTGCTGCAGCGCTTTGCGCAGGACTTCCTCGAATCGTCGAAGGCAGCGGCTTAACAGGACAACTACGCAATGGCCCACGTACCCCAGATCAAGATTCCCGCCACCTACATGCGTGGCGGCACCAGCAAAGGCGTGTTCTTCCGGCTGCAGGATTTGCCCGAAGCTGCCCAGGTACCAGGTGCAGCGCGCGATGCGCTGCTGCTCCGCGTGATTGGCAGTCCGGACCCTTACGGCAAACAGATCGACGGCATGGGTGGCGCCACGTCGAGCACCAGCAAGACCGTGATCATCGCGAAGAGCAGCAAGCCGGATCACGACGTCGACTATCTGTTCGGCCAGGTGTCCATCGACAAGGCGTTTGTCGACTGGAGCGGCAACTGCGGCAATCTCTCGGCCGCCGTCGGCCCGTTTGCCATCAGCGCCGGCCTGGTCGACGCGAGCCGCATTCCGCACAACGGCGTCGCCACCGTGCGCATCTGGCAAGCGAATATCGGCAAGACGATCATCGGCCACGTGCCGATCACCAATGGTGCCGTGCAGGAGACCGGCGACTTCGAGCTTGACGGTGTGACCTTCCCTGCCGCCGAGGTGCAACTCGAGTTCATGGACCCGGCCGCCGAAGAAGACGGCGCGGGCGGCGCGATGTTCCCCACCGGCAACCTCGTGGACGACCTCGAGGTGCCAGGTGTCGGCGTGCTGAAGGCCACCATGATCAACGCGGGCATTCCGACGATCTTCGTCGACGCCGAGGCAATTGGTTATAAAGGCACCGAACTGCAGGACGCGATCAACGGCGACGAGAAAGCGTTGGCGAAGTTCGAGACCATTCGCGCCCATGGCGCCCTGCGCATGGGCCTGATCAAGCACCTCGACGAGGTCGCGACGCGGCAGCACACGCCGAAGGTCGCGTTTGTCGCCAGGCCCACTGGGTATGTCGCCTCTAGCGGCAAACAGGTTGCCGCAAGCGATGTCGATCTACTGGTGCGTGCGATGTCCATGGGCAAGCTGCACCACGCCATGATGGGCACGGCTGCGGTGGCCATCGGCACGGCGGCCGCGATTCCCGGCACGCTGGTGAATCTCGCCGCAGGCGGTGGCGAGCGCCATGCCGTGCGCTTCGGACATCCGTCCGGCACGCTGCGGGTGGGCGCCGAGGCGAATCAGGTCGAAGGCGAATGGGTCGTGAAGAAGGCCATCATGAGCCGCAGCGCCCGCGTGCTGATGGAAGGCTGGGTTCGCGTCCCCGGCGATACGTTCTGATAGGTTTTGATACCCAGGCATGTGACGAAGCACTAGCCCCGGCGGCCCAAACGCCGGGGCTAGTGCTTTATGCGAACCTGAAGTCGAGCGAAAGCGCCGGCCGTCCGTGAGGACGCCGGCTCGGCCTCACCCTTCACGCAGCCTCAACCTTGCTTGCCGGGCAGATAAGGCATCGGATCGACCGGCTTGCCGTCGCGGCGTACCTCGAACAGCACCGAGACGCGCGAATTGTTTTCGTCGCCCATCTCCGCGATTTCCTGCCCCTGCCGCACGATGTCGCCGGTCTTCACCAGCAGCTTGCGGTTGTGCGAGTACGCGGTCAGAAAGTCCTTGTTGTGCTGGACGATGATCAGGCTGCCGTATTCGTTGAGCCCCGTCCCTGCGTACATGACTTTGCCATCCGCGGCGGCCCGCACCGGATCGCCCGGCTTGCCGCCGATCTCGATACCGCGCGTCTGGCCCGACTGGAATCCTTGGACCACCGAGCCCTGGGCCGGCCACGCCAAGGTCACGCTTTTGGCGTGACGCGACATCTCGGCGTCCACCTGACGCGTCTCTGTTGCACTGGGTGCGGGGGACGCGGTAGAGGGAGTCGACGCAGAGGGGGTAGCCGTCGTGGCCGAGGCACCTGCTGCAGCATTTGCTGCTGCGGAGGTCGCCGCGCTTACCGCCGCAGCGTTCGACGCCGGCACCGCCGCGGCAGCCGTCTTCGCCGCAGCCGCAGCTTGTGCCGCCGCAGCTTGTGCCGCCGCAGCTTGTGCCGCCGCAGCCTGCGCAGCGGCCGCTGCTGCTGCCGCCGCATTCGCTTCCTTCACCGTCTCCGGTGAAGCCACATGCAGAACCTGTCCGCGCTTGAGGTGTGTGGACGGCTTGAGCTGGTTCCAGGCCAGCAGATCCTTGACGCTGCAGTGATGGTGCTGCGCGATATGGCTTAGCGTGTCGCCGCGCCTCACGCGATACACGAGCGGTGGGCTCTTCTTCGCCTTGGCCACAGCAGCCGCCGCCGAGGCCTGCAGCGACACCGCAGACGCCGCCGCATCGGATGCTGCACCCGCCGTAGCAGCGGAGGATGCCGCCGAAATCCCGGAGGCGGCCACGCCGGCCTGCGTCCCCTGCTGCGCCACATTCACACAGCCACTCATTGCCACTGCGACCCAGACGCCTGCGACGCTGGCCATCATGGTTTTGTCGAAACGACTTCTCAACAAATTCGACTCCTGCCTGGTTCTTAGGCAGGCCCGAGCTTTTCCGCGTCGCGTGCGATGCGCGCATTCATCCGAAGCGCTGCGACCTCACGACGCCGAGAACCGCCTCCTGCGGCCATCGCTCGTGCCCCGCCATACCACCTGGCACTTGTGCGCCAAACGTCTCAAAAATAAGGCGTTCTTCCGCAAACGAGGCCAGGTAGACGATTAAAATTCAAGCGGAATTGTAAAATGCCTCAGACAAAAAACGAGCCGTCTGAAGATACTGATACAAATCCTTACGAACGGTATCGCGGAATCGTAGAAATGCAGAATCGCGCCCACGATAACGTTTGCATTAACGGCAGACGCCGCAAAAACTTGAATTGTGTCGGCAGTGTGAAGTAACAGGTTGTCGGTTGCTCCGCGCCCGGCGGCGAAGCCTTCCGCAGCCGCGCGCGGTCAATCGGACGTTTGCCGACGCGCGCTCCCCAGATACGCTTCCAGGCGAGCAACGCGTCGACAGACGCGGCGGTCCCGAGCGGATTCCCCTCGTCTCGCCTAGCGCAATGCCTTCACGGCGTCAGCCGTCACGTCCGCCGGCTGGCCGCCCCAGGTGGCCCGCAGATAGCTCGCCAGTTGCGCGAGTTCCGCATCGCTGAGTTGGCCGGCAAAACCCGGCATCTCCTGCATGCGTTCAAGGCCCGGGAAATCCTGTGCGTCGATGCCGTCGAGGATCCCCACGATCAGGTTATGCGGATCGTGTTGCCGTACGCTGGAATTGCCGTGCATCGGCACGGCCACGTGCGGTTTGCCCTCACCGTCGCGGCCATGACAGCCCGCACACACCGCGAGATAGACGTTGCGGCCGGCAGCCAGTTGGGCTGCATCGGCCGAGCCCGACCGCAGCGGCTGCGGAGCCGGCGCCTGATCGCCGAGCAGATAGGTGGACATCGCACGCAGGTCGTCGTGACTCAGATACTGGCTGCTCAGATGCACGACCGGATACATCTCGCTGAAGGCCGAGCCTTGGCGGGCGATCCCGGTTGCGAAGAAGGTCTGCAGATCGGTCGCGGTCCAGCCGCGTGCAGCCAATCCGTGCGGCGTGATGTCCGGCGCCACGACGCGCCCGAGCGCCCCACCGGCGAGCGGCAGCGCCTGATCGAACTGGCCGAACTTGCCGCGCGGCGTGTGGCATTCGGCACAGTGGCCGAGCGCGCTGGCCAGGTAGCGGCCGCGGGTCCAGGCGGCTGTCCGGCCTTTCGATGCATCGGGCAACGTGTCCTTGAGGAACAGCATGTCCCAGAACCGCACGGCAAAGCGGAGGTTGAACGGGAACGACAGTTCAGGCGCGTGGTTCGCAACGGCCGCCGGTTTCTGCGCCATCAGCCACGCGTACATGGCGTCGCTGTCGGCGCGCGAGAGCTGGCGGTATGACGTATAAGGCATCGCGGGGTACAACTGCCCGTCCGGCGATACACCGTCGTGCAATGCCTTGTAGAAATCGCCCGCGCTCCATTTGCCGATGCCGTGGTCTTTGTCAGGCGTGATATTTGTGCCGTAAAACGTGCCGAACGGCGACGCGAGCTTCACGCCGCCGGCGAACGGCGCGCCGTCCGCGGCGGTGTGGCAGGCTGCGCAGTCGGCGGCCTTCACCAGATAACGGCCGCGCACCAGTTGATCCGCAGCGGCGCTTTGTCCGTCAGCTGATGCGCTTGACGGCGCAGCGGTCGGCGCCGCCGCGGTCGTCGCGGTCGTAGTACCGTCATGCTGGTCGCCACACGCTGCCAGCAGCGCCGCGCTCAACACCAGCACGATACGGCGCAGGGTCAGGAAAGGAGTGGTCATGCGGCGTCCTTTACGAGTCCCGGCATCGTCATGACAACGTCCTTCACCGCCTCGTAGTACCGCACATATCCCGTACAGCGGCAGATGTGATCGTTCAGCGCTTCGGTGATGGTTTCCTCCACCTTGTCTTTGGCCACTGGCTGACGTTTGAGACGCTCGATCAGCACCGTCGCTGCATTGACGAAGCCGGGCGTACAGTAGCCGCACTGGAAACTGAAGTGCTCGAGAAACTTCTGCTGGATCGGCGACAACGCCACCACCTCACCCTGCTCATTACGCTGGGCGTGGGCTTCGATCGTGCGAAGCGACTTGCCATCGAAGAAATTCGCGCCCGTGATACAGGTGCGCACTTCCTCGCTCGTACCATCCGGCTTGTCGAGTATCACCACGCAAGCGTGACAGACGCCCTGCCCGCAACCCAGTCGTGAACCGGTCAGGTCGAGGTATTCGTGCAGCAGGTCGATCATCATCAGACCGGCCGGCGCCTGCACCGTCACGTCGCGTCCGTTCACCTTAAGCGACAGCAGTTGCGCACGGAATTGCGTCAGCGGCCGTTCCACGAGTGGCGCGCTCGCCGTCTTCAGATCTGCACCAGAGGCCGGCACTGCGTCAGCAGCGAGGCTAGAAGTTTGATTAGGGGCCGTCATGCGAGCACCTCCTGAATTTTTTGCGGGGTGACCGGCAGGTCAGTAAAACGATGTCCAATGGCATGCGCGATGCCGTTCACGAGCGCGCCGACTACGGGGATCATCACCACTTCAGCGATGCCCTTGGGCGGATCGGTTTCCGTCAGTGGAGGCAGCACTTCGCCGGTCTGCGTCCAGACGGCGACGTCCGTCGCGCGCGGCAATTGATAGCGGTTGAAGTTCCACGTGCCGTTGCCGGGACCGTCTTCGTACAGCGGCAAATATTCATGCAGGGCATGGCCGATACCCATAGCCAGACCGCCCTGCAATTGACCCGACACGAGTTGCGGCGCGATCTGGTTGCCGCACTCCATGATCGAGTGATGGGTGAGCAGTTCGACCTTGCCGGTCGCTTCATGCACCGCCAGTTCGACCAGCGTGCCGACCGCGCTGTAATACGTGACCGCCGCGTTGTTACGCTGCACTGGCGGAATGAAGACACGCTGGCGATCGAGCACGCGGTATTGACTCGAGGTGGTCTGCAGCTTTTTCTTGTCGGTGCTGGCCTTGTCGCCATAGCGCAGCGAGAGACCATCGACCGGCAAACGCTCGATGCTGCCATCGATTGCGAAGTCCGCTTCGGTCCACTGCCAACGATTGAACACGTGCACCGCCGCGCCCGTCACGAGTCCTAGTTCGTGGGCTTTTTTCGCGAGTTGCTCGAACGGCAGCGCTTCGAGTCCGGCCGCCGACAGCTTCCCGTCGACCCAGCGGGCGTCCTCGATGCGCACCATCAGCGGCGCGGCCTGGCCGCCGCCGATGCCTTGACTCCAGATCGCCATGGCGGCAGGCCACAGGCCGTGCGTAAAGACGACGCGAGCGGCCTCGCGGGTGCTGTGCGTGAAATAGAACGCGGAGTTGGTCGCGCTCGCCGGCGACGCATAATTCGGCGACCAGCGCGGATTGGCCGACAGCTTGTCCTGCTCGGCCTGCGACATCATGTACGGATCGCCGCTCGTGATAACCGGCAGATCGGACCAGTCGGTGACGGCCACCCGCACCTCAGTGGCCGGCTTGCCAAGCCATTTCACCACCGCAATCGCCTGCGACGTGGACATGCCTGTGCCGATTTCGGCGGCGCTGTGATGCAGGCTGATCTTGCCGTCGGCGCTGAATTCGACCTTCGCGAGCGATGCTTCGGCACCGGTACCGAAGTCCTTTTGCACGCATGCAAAGCCCACGCCATAGCGCTTGCCCGGATTGAGCAGTTCGAACTCGAGCTTCTTCTTCGCACGATTCACCCACAGCGGATGAACCTGCGCTTTCTGCAAGACTTCGTCGACACGGATCGCGCCTGCGGGCACCGCACCCTGGGTGTTTTTCATGCCCGAGCGCAACGCGTTCTTCAGCCGGAATTCGATCGGATCGAGGCCGATTTGCGCGGCAATCTCGTCGACCATCATCTCCGTGGCGGCCATGCTCTGCAACGTGCCGTAGCCGCGCGCGGAACCGGCGTCGATCGCACGCGAAGCGATCGCGACGGCCGCCAGGTCGTTCTTCGGAAAGTAATAAATCGACTGTGCCGCGGTCGCGCCGACCATCGCCACCGACGGCGAGAAATTGCAGCGCCCGCCGCCATTCGCTTCCATCTCGGCCTTGAACGATTGCAGCAGACCGGTCTTTCTGTCGACGGCGATCCGATAGTTCATCCTGAACGCGTGGCGTTTGAGCGAAGTCTGGAACTGCTCGTAGCGGTCATTGGCAAGACGCACCGGGCGGCCGTCCGCGTACATGGCGGTGACGAGACCGTAGAGCGGCACGTTGAAGTGGTCCTTTGAACCGTAGCCGACCGTGTAGCACGGATGCACGAACAGGTTCTTCACCGGGAACGCGCACTTCGCCACCATGCCGGCCGCGCTGTCCGCGACTTCCTGCGGCGCCTGGGTCGGCACGACCATATGAAGTGACTGCGTCGCAGCGTCGTACCAGCAATTCGCGTTGTCGGGTTCGAGCGCGGCTGTGTCGATGGATTGCGTGTTGTATTCGCGCTCCATCACGAGCCAGTCGGCCGACGGATGATCGAGTTCCTGCTGGATCTGTCCGGCGTAGAACATGCCCTGCTCGTCGAGCTTGCCGTGCTCCTTGCCGTCCGGCCAGACCGGCTGGTGCTTGCGCATCATGCTCGGAAACACCGGCGCGTCCTTCAGGCTCGAGAAGGTGTCGTCGTCATACGGTGTCTTGCCGCCCACGCGCACGAAGCGGAACGTGCCCCACGGATCGCGCTCGAGCGGGCCGGTCTGCGCGCCGTAACGGATGATCTCGTCGTGGAACTTGAGTTTGTCTTTGGCGAAGCGAAACCGCGCGAAGTCGTGATAGATCAGAATCGCCACCGCCTGGCCGAGATACGCAGGCGTCTTGCCCGGCGGCAACAACATGTCGTCGCCGTAGAACGCGGGGAAAATCAGGCGGTCGCGTGTCAGATCTTCAGCGGTGACAATGCGGTCCGGCTGCAGTTCGTCGCCAAGCAGCGTCAGGTCGAAGCCTTCGTAGAGGCGGTCGGCCTGGGTCGTGCGCAGAATGAAGGCATGCGCCTGCTGCTTGGGCCAATGCGGCATGTCAGCGGCACGGACGTCGCGCGCGAACACTTTCGCTCCCGTCACCTTGGCGATACCGTCGATGCGGAATTTGGCCTGCCCGTTGGCCGCGTCCCATTGAACCGGCGTGAGAATTTTTTCTTCGAACAACGCAGCGAATGCACGGCTGCCGATCGGCGCGATATACACCGATACACCCGCAAGCACGCTGGCCTTCAGAAAACTGCGACGCGAAAGGTCGAGTTTCCCCATGGACTTCTCCTTTAGTGAACAACGGAGGCAACGCCAACGGGCAGAACAACGCGCGCGTGAACGGCACAGGCTGCTCAAGCCCGTGACGACACACCGCATTGGAGAATCAAGCGAATCCCGGACGCATGCGTCCGGGCCTACCGGCGACGTGTGGCGGCCAAAACATCGGCGCCGCCACAGTCGATCTGATTAACCTTGAACTGCTCTTGAACGTGCTGGTGTTGCCAGATTCTCTGCCCTATAACGCGGCAAAGCGCGGGATTATCGCGCTGTTGGACAGAGAATGAGTAACATTTTGTCCACTATCTCTCAAATAACGGATTTGATATAAATGTCTTTATTTTGTAATCCTTATTTTTATACCGATAATGGATGCACGAGCGTTTGTAACGCCTCTAACGATGCATCGCGGGTGAGCTCGTTGACTCGCCAGAGAGGACCGCGAGCACCACTGTCATCGCCATCGTCAAGACTCAGGCCCGCACGATTGCAATACCCAATGCCTCGAACGGCGCTGTGAGCGCCGCTGACGTTTCCTTCTCGACCACAATGGCGTTGGCCGCGGTCGCTTCCGCGATCATGAATGCCGACGCCGTGTTGAGCTTCTCCGCGGAAGCCAGCACCACGGTTTCAGCCGCACGAGCCGCCAGCGACCGCTTGATGTAAGCCTCTTCGAGATCGCCCGTGCTCAGGCCGGCCTCGGGGTGCACACCCGTAACTCCCATGAAATAGAGGTCCGCTCGAATATGGCTCAGTGCTTCGATAGCGGCTGCGCCGACGTTGACCATCGAATGCCGATACAGGCGGCCGCCGATCATGATGACCTCCACGCCCACGTGATCGGCAAGTTCGACGGCCACGTTCGGGCTATGCGTGACGATCGTCGCGCGTAGATCCAGCGATAAATGGCGTACCAACTGCACCGCGGTCGTGCCGCCGTCGACGATCACAATCTGGCCGGGCGCGATCATCTGCGCCGCAGCCTTGCCGATGGCCGCCTTCGACTTCGACTCGATGCCTTGCCGGCCAGCCAGATCCACGGCAGCCGGCGACGCCGGCAGTGCGCCGCCATGGACGCGCTGCAGATAGCCGTCAGCGGCGAGTTCGCGCAGATCGCGACGAATCGTGTCTTCCGAAACGGCAAATTCACTGCTGAGGTTCTTGGCGACCACCTGGCCGTCACGTTTGAGCGCGTCGAGAATCAACTGCTTTCTTTGCGAAGTGAGCATGGGGCGAAGTAGAGTCAAAAGCCACGGGCGCGGTACCGCCGGGTGTCGGTCCTCGTCGTCTGGCGAGGTTGCACGAAATATCTTGTTTTTGCACGAGATTGCACGATAACATGAAATCTCATCGCTGAAACCGCCCTTTCAGGAACATGCAATGAACGAAACTGCCGACCGGGTACGGATTGTCGACGTCAAGGTACTGTCCGATGACTGGTACGTACTGAAGAAAGTCACTTTCGACTACCAGCGCGCCGATGGCAGTTGGCAGCGCCTGAGCCGCGAGGCCTACGACCGTGGCAACGGCGCGACGCTGCTGCTCTACGAGCCGGTGCGCCGCACGGTGGTGCTCACGCGCCAGTTCCGGCTGCCCGCGTTCGTCAACGGCCACGACGGGATGCTGATCGAGGTCCCCGGCGGTTTGCTGGAGGCCGCGTCGCCGGAGGAGCGCATCCGCGCCGAGGTCGAGGAGGAAACCGGGTACCGCGTGCATGCGGTGCGCAAGGTGTTCGAGGCGTTCATGAGCCCGGGGTCGGTCACGGAGAAGCTGTTTTTCTTTGTAGCCGAATACGATGCTGCCGCGAAGGTGGGTGACGGCGGAGGTATCGCCAGCGAAGGTGAGGATATCGAAGTGCTGGAGCTACCGATCGAGGAAGCGCTGGCGATGGTCAAGCGCGGCGAGATCATGGATGGGAAGACGATTATGTTGTTGCAGTATGCGGCGCTGAATTTGGTGGGGTGAGTTGTGGCGGGGGACTCCCCCCGCCCGTTCAAAACTTATGCCGGATCGCCGCCCTCACCGCAAACTGATTCGAATTCGACGACACGCCCGCTGAGCCGGGGATATAGGCGTCGTCCAGCACGGTATCGGTCTTGTCGCCGGCGACTTTCTGATAGGCTGCCTGGAAATAAAAGTCCGTGCGCTTCGACAGGTTGTAATCGGCCATCAATCCGAACGTGTGATATTTCGGATTCTCGTTGCCCGAGGTCGCATCCATCGTCGCCGCGGTATAGACATACTGCACGCCGACAAAGAAGGCCGGCGTGAACTGGTACTTGCCGTTGATTTCGAAGTTCTGGAACTTGAGCGCGGTCATCGTGCCGCCGTTGGGCGGCGTGATGGTCCCTACATAGACCGAAGTGTCCGTCGCGGACGGCTCGCCGACGTTCGTGTTCGTATAGGCAAAGCCCAGCGTCGCGGCGCCGAACGTGTAGTTGATGCCGCCGCCGAAAATACGCAACCGCTCCGAGATGAAATTCGCGTCGTCGGTCGCGATGGCTCCGTTCGCGGTCAAACCAGGCCCATTCGCCTGGAGGTAGGCCCCGGTCACCAGAAGGCCGCCGTTCGTGTACTGGCCACCCAGACTGTACTGACGGTTGTTGGCGAAGTTGGTGTCGTTGCTGAAACTATAAGTGCCGCCGAACTGCAGACCCGAAAAATCCGGACTCGTGTACTTGACCGTGTTGTTTACGCGAAACGAGTTGTCGGTATTGTCATTGTCGTACGGGTGCGAAAGCAGATAACCGCCCCAACTGCCGTTTGCCGTGGACTGCGCGAGATAGTCGACCACCGAGTCGTACTGCCGGCCCAGCGTGACCGTGCCGTAATTGGCCGCCGTCAGCCCGACGAACGCCTGGCGGCCGAACATGCGGCCACCTTGGCCCAGCGCACCGCTGTTCACGTCAAAACCGTTTTCGAGGTCGAAGATCGCCTTCAGGCCGCTGCCCAGATCTTCAGATCCCTTGAGGCCCCAGCGGCTGCCTTGCGCGTAGCCGCTCTCCAACTGATAGGCCGACTTGTCACCCGCGTTGTTCGTGTAGTTGATGCCCTCGTCGAGTACCCCGTACAGCGTAATGCTGCTCTGTGCGTGCACAGGCAAGGCGACGGCTGCGGTCACCGTCAGTGCAATCATTTTCTTTTTCATGAAGATCTCCCGAATCTCTAATCATCAGCCAACCGCTAGCCAACTTTGAGAAAGCTCTTCTTATTTTTCAGCAGCAACTACATT
>FSXK01001919.1_pt1 | contig 12791 bp, 16 predicted proteins | sample 1638101 | NCBI WGS metagenome assembly FSXK01 (sample SAMEA3914788, study PRJEB12502) | metagenome | biome: forest; material: soil | place: Canada | collected 2011-07-03 | depth 0.1 m | reverse complement strand
GGCATGGCGGCATAAACAGGCGCAGCCAGCACGCATGCGGCCAGCATCAGTGACGATAGCAACAACTTCATGATTCGGATTCCTGGATCTGGGGTACGGGGGTGGGGTTTATAGGATAAACCTTGTCCAGCCGGGTACCCAATGTTGCGTCGAGCGAACTGGCCAGTTTTGTCAGCAGCGAAAGCAGTTCCGGAGGCAGTTCGATACCGGCCGCGGCGACTTGTTCGGCCGGATTCAATGGCAACCGATAGCCGCTGTGACGGTAGACGCGCAACAGATCAGTGCTATCCAGGCTGCGCGTCATCACCCAACCACCCGTCTCGCTGCGATGAATTAGATCGGCACGCTGCAAGTCATCGAAATAAGCAACAATCGACACGCTACGCAGGTACGGCTCTGCAGTTCGAATATCTGCAGATTCAACGGTGCGTCCCGCACGTTGCGCCTCGATAAAATGGCGCAGCACGACCAGCAGCCCGAGAAACTCCGAACCCTCCGGCATGGCATCGCTCGGCGCTTGATATTCGAACGCGGATACTGCGGCCGCCACCGATGCGCAAAGAATCACGATCACCCACGACAGATAGATCCACAACAGCAAGAGCGGAATGATCGCCAATGCGCCGTAGATCTGCTGATAGTTCTGCGCATTCCGCACGTAGTGGGTAAAGATCCACCGCGCCACTTCAAACAGCAACGCACCCAGCAATGCACCGATGGCCGTATGTTTTTTATTGACCCGGCGATTGGGAATGGTGGTGTACATCAGCCATAGCGTGAAGAACGTCACCACGAACGGCAGGGCCCTCAGTAACTCCTGGACGATGCCCAACTGCTCACTGGCATCGCGGAACATCGGCACCGCAGCCACATACGAGGTAACGGCGATCCCGCCGACCACCAATATCGGCCCCAAGGTCAACGCAGCCCAATAGAGCAACAGACGGGGCCCCCACGGCCGATGATGGCGCACTTGCCAGATGCGGTTGAGGCGATCCTCGATGCTATTCATCATCGACACGGCACTGAACAGCATCACCAGGATGCTTATGCCGGTGAGCTTGCGTGCATTGGAAGCGAAGTCGAGCAACGCCTTTTGCACCGTCTCGCCCGCTGCGGGCACGAAATTGCTGAAGACGAAATTGATCAGCGTATCGCGCGCGTCCTCGAACATCGGGAAGGCCGCGAACATGGCCAGCACGGCTACCGTCAGCGGCACCAACGAGACCAGCGTGGTGTAGGAAAGCGCACCGGCAGTCTCGAAACATTTGTCGTCGAGAAAGCGCTGCCAGAGAAAATGGCCAAAAGTCAGCGTGCGGTCGCGGTTTAAACGCAAATTCATAGACCTGGTCAATATCCCTGGGGTCACCCGTACACTACCCCATCCGATAGGAACGACCAAAGCGCATGAATGACATCCTGGTTCTCTACTACAGCCGCAGCGGCCACACGGCCCAAATGGCCCGTCTGATCGCCCGCGGCGTCGAGGAGATTCAAGGCATGCGCGCACGGTTGCGCCAAGTACCCCCGGTGGCACCCGTGACCGAAGTGGCCCAGCCGCCGGAGCCGGAGGAAGGTGCCCCTTACGTCACGCGGCAGGATTTGCATGAGTGCTGCGGACTGGCGCTGGGCAGCCCGACGCGCTTCGGCAACATGGCCGCACCGCTGAAGTATTTCCTCGATAGCACCGGCGCCGAGTGGGCCAGCGGTGCGCTGGTCGGCAAACCCGCCGCCGTTTTCACGGCCACCAGCACGATGCACGGCGGCCAGGAGTCGACGCTGCTGAGCATGGCGTTACCACTTCTGCATCACGGCATGCTGCTGCTGGGCCTTCCGTACACGGAACCGGCACTAAGCAGCACGCAAAGTGGCGGCACGCCGTATGGCGCCAGCCATGTCTCCGGCACCAAAGGCGATAACGGCATCAGCGAACACGAACGCGAACTCGCCCGTGCGCTCGGCAAGCGACTGGCCGATACCGCTCGCAAGTTGGCGGCCAATCCATGAGTGCGCCACTTACCGTCACCGACCGCATCGGCGTTTTCGCATGGATCGCGCTGATCGCCTTGCAGCTCGCTTGGTATGCATGGCTGTTTCCGCCGCAGCAGTTGCCGGTATGGTTTGCGTTGGCCGTTACCGTGATTCCGCTACTGCTTCCCGCGATGGCCCTACGCTCGGTGCGGCGCGCGCTGTTGTGGGTGGGCATCCTCAGCTTGTTCTATTTCTGCCACGGCATCGCGGAAAGCTGGAGCTCGGCGCAGGAGCGCTGGCTGGCATTGCTTGAGGTGCTGCTTACCCTACTGCTGATCGGCACACTCGGCGCCGGCGTGAAGCGTAAGCCAGCGGCAAGCGTGCGTTAACCGAACACCACCATGCTTTGGCGGCTCAACGCGACGGGTTCGCCGCCCGGTCCCCACAGCATTACCTGCTGGCTGGTGTAGCCGTCCTCGGCAGCTTGAAGTTGCGCATCGATGCGCCAGCCGTTCAACGGCAAGCCTCGGCTATCGGCGAACAATTCCAGCATCCAGGTCAACGAACTGCCCGGTGCAGGTTGCGCCAGCATCGATAGTGCGACCGGTGGAATGAAATCGGCGAAGGCAATGACGTGGGTTTCGTCGGCCACGCCATCATCCTTGAGCGAAACTTCCACAACCTGCTCGGTTTTCGTGCTGCCCGAAAAAGGAATGTCGCCTTGCAGCCATCGAGCTTCAAAGTGCTGCGTGAATTGCGGCAAGAGCCCCGGCACATAGCGAAGCACACGAGGCGTGGCCATCGCTTGGACGGCCGGTTGTGACGGCAACACACGCAGCACCGAAGCGCGCGCGGCACCGAATACGCCAATGATCAGACAAATCGTCGCATCGCCGTCGATGAGACGCGCTTCTACTTGGGTGACGCTCTTGCCCTGACGCAACACTTTCGCGTCGATGCGCACAGGACCAGCGGGAACTGGCGCAATAAAAGTGACCTGCAGACCGCGCAACGGCACTTCCGCGGAAACCAGCGCGCGCATCGCTCGCAACGCCAGCGCCGCTTGCATGCCGCCGAAAGCGCTACGCCCCTGCAGCCAGTCCTCGCCGATCGTGGCAACCCATGAATCGCCGTCGCGGCGCACGCTTTCCATCGCTTCCGAAAATCGCATGTTCTTGCCTCCAACCTCTATCCGCACATGCTAACGGATGCTCCCGACAGGGCACAGCAAGGGGCGGCTTTGCCTATACTCGTACCCAAGCTTCAAGCGAGGTGGCTCTTATGGGATTCCTGCAAGACGCTCCGCAACTGGCTCACCCACACCGCAACGACCGGTTGCTGATCGCATTGCTCGATCGCGCGTTTCCATCCAAACGCCGCAAAGCGCTGGATGCCGATCTCGACGCGCTGGGCGATTACGCGCAAATGGCCTGGGAGCGCAGCGCCCGCACCACTCGCCGCAAACCGATTCTGGCGCAATGGGATGCGTGGGGTCGCCGCGTAGATCGCATCGAACTGACGACGGCGTGGACGGAAGGCCCGCAGCTCACCACGCGCCACGCCGTTCTTGCCGCCGGGCACGAGAACCACGAGTACGCGCGTCTAGAAGAATTCGCACGCGTCTACGTCTATCACCTGGCCAGCGAGTTCTACACCTGTCCCTTGGCGATGACCGATGGCGCAGCCACGGCGCTGAAAGCCTCCGGCAACAAGTCGCTGATCGACCGCGCACTTCCCCATTTTCTCAGTCGCGACGCGCACAACTTCTGGTTGTCGGGCCAGTGGATGACCGAGAACGCGGGCGGTTCGGACGTCGGCAACACCGAGACCATGGCGAAGCAGGATGCCGACGGCCAATGGCGTCTCTACGGCCGCAAATGGTTCAGCTCCGCCGTCGTCGGCGAAGCGGCGTTGGCTTTGGCTCGTCCGGAAGGTTCGGCGGCCGGTCCCGCCGCTCTCGCGCTGTTCTACGTGGAAACGATGGACGGCGCCGATCGCAAACCGCAGCTCATCATCGATCGATTGAAGGACAAGCTCGGCACGCACGAGCTGCCCACTGCGGAGATCCATCTCGACGGCCTTCCCGCATGGCCCGTGGGCGAACTTGCGCACGGCGTGCGACAGGTTGCACCGATGCTCAACGTCACGCGCACATGGAACGCCATCTGCGCCGTCGCCAGCATGGCGCGCGCGATCAGCTTGGCACGCGATTACGCAACGCGACGGCAGGTTTTTGGCCGCAGCTTGCGCGAACAACCGCTGCACGCGCAGACGCTGGCCGATATGCAAGCCGAATTCGAAGGTGCATTCGCCCTCGCCTTCGAAGTGGCCTACCTGTTCGGTCGCGTCGAACAGAACGCCGCAACCTTGCAGGAAACCGCGTCGCTGCGTTTGCTGACGCCGCTGGCAAAACTATGGACGGGCAAGATGGCGGTAAGCCTCTGCTCCGAGGCATTGGAATGCTTTGGCGGCGCCGGTTACATCGAAGACACCGGCTTGCCGCAACTGCTGCGCGACGCGCAGGTGTATGCGATCTGGGAGGGCACCACCAACGTGCTTTCGCTCGACAGCTTGCGCGCCTTGGCCGGCAACAATAGCTTCGCCGCCCTGCGCAAGGTGATCGCCGGCTGGCTCGGCGATGCCCACAATGCCCAGGCTTCGTTCGCGGTGCATGCCGCCCTGGACGCCGCTGCTACACACATGGACGCGCAAAAAGTGGAGCGGAACGTGCTGGAAGCCGGTGCGCGCGGCATTGCGATTACGTTGGCGCGCTGCTCTGCGGCCGCCTTGTTGGCCCGGCAGGCCGCATGGTCATCGTCGCGTGGCGACGAGCGCCCTGCCGCCGCGCTGCGCCGCTTCCTTGGCCACGGCTTGCTGCGCCTATCCGACATCAATAGCGAAGACACCCGCCTGCTGCTGGAATAACGATCAACGCTGAGGCTGCCATCCGGTTAAAATGTCGGCTTACCCCTACGGCGTCCTGACCATGCAGCATCTGACCATCGTCACTACCGGCGGCACCATCGACAAGATCTATTTCGACGACAAGTCGGACTACAAGATCGGTGCGCCGCAGATCGGCGAGATCCTCGGCCAGCTCGGCGTGGCGTTCCAGTTCGACGTGATTCCGATCCTGCGCAAGGACAGCTTGCACATCAATGCGGAAGATCGCGCATTAATCCGCTCCACCATCGATGCGCAGCCGCACCGCCATGTGCTGGTGACGCATGGCACCGACACCATGGTGGAAACAGCCCAGGAGTTGGCCTCGCTCAAGGGCAAGGTGATCGTGCTGACCGGCGCGCTCAATCCAGCGCGCTTCCAGGGTTCAGACGCGGTATTCAACATCGGCTGCGCCGTGGCTGCCGTGCAGACGCTGCCCGATGGCGTCTATATCGCAATGAATGGCCGCGTTTGGGATCCGGCCAAAGTGCGCAAGAATCGCGACGCGAATCGCTTCGAGGAAGTGAAAGGCAATTAAAACTTCGATCCTCTTCCCGAACGGAAGAGGAAGACGCGCTTAGAGCATGCCGGTTTCGAGCTTCGCCGCATCCGACATCATCGAATGGTTCCACGGCGGGTCGAACACCAGATCCACATCCGCTTCGGCCACCGTGGGAATCAGCTCCAGCTTGGTGCGTGCATCGTCGATAAGCACGTCGCCCATGCCGCATCCTGGTGCGGTGAGCGTCATTTTCACGTAGACCTTGCGCTGGTCGGGGGCGCTCGATTCCAACGACACGTCGTAGACCAACCCCAGCTCGACCACGTTGATCGGGATCTCGGGATCGAACACGGTGCGCAGTTGCTGCCACACCAGTTTCTCGACATCGGCGTCACTCGCATCATCGGCGAGTTCCAGCGGCGGCGGTGGCTCTTTGCCCAAGGCGTCGGCATCGTTGCCGGCGATGCGGAACAGGTTGCCTTCCACGTACACGGTAAAACTGCCGCCAAGCGCCTGCGTGATGTAGCCCACCTGACCGGCAGGCAGGGTCACGCTCTCTCCCTGCGGCACCATGACTGCACCGCAGTCACGCGCCAGGGTGAAGGGTTCGCTGCTAAGACTGAAACCGCTCATGCCATCTCGTCGATCGTTATGGAAAGCCAGCCTGCGGCTCGCCCGGCCTTCTATTATGCCGGCCGCTTCTGGGCCCTGTCTCATAAATCAGGTTGAAATCGCCGAATCTCAAGGGATGCAGGGGCAGAGAAATGGGCCTCATCACGCTAAGATGCCCGCTTTGCCTAGCAGGAAGCGGTGTGACTGTGTCCCGATCCAACGGCTGTTGCCAACCATGATGCTGCGCCGCTTGTTTGGCGAATGTTTCGCATTCTTCTGCGCGATCATGCTGGGGTTGGCGGCCGGTGCGGTCTGGCTGGTGCCCACCGTACTGCTACGACGCCCCCTGCCGGAGCTCGCGCTGCCCGTGGGGTGGCTGCTCGCCATAGCGATCCGGCAATGGGTGCATGCCGGCAAATGGAACGCCGTGGTGCTGGCCGGAATGGCCACGATCGTGGCTTGTGCCTATATCCGCGTGCTGACTGTGGCGACCGACATCTCGGCGATGATGGGCTACGGCTTGGTCGAAGTGATGCGTACCGCCGGTTCGTCGATGCTATTCGCACTCGCTCGCCTCAGCCTAACGACAGGCGAGCTCGTATGGGACATCGTCGGCGTTCTGGTTGCTGCAGCCATCAGCCTGCGCAACGCGCCGCGCCGCGCACAATCCAATATCGATTAACCGTCCAGCGACTTCAGCTCGGAAACCAGCGCCCCCGCCGCCGCCTGACCATCGCCGTATAGCATGCGTGCGTTGTCGGCGTAGAACAGCGCATTCTCGATGCCCGCAAAACCGGTGCCCTTGCCGCGCTTGACCACGATTACCTGCCTCGCGTCGGCGACATCCAGAATCGGCATGCCGTAGATCGGCGACGAGGGATCGGTCTTGGCCAGCGGGTTGACCACGTCGTTGGCGCCGATCACTAGCGCCACGTCGGTAGCCGGGAATTCGGGATTGATGTCTTCCATGTCCACGATCAGGTCGTACGGCACACCCGCTTCGGCCAGCAGCACATTCATGTGACCGGGCATACGACCGGCAACGGGATGGATGGCGAACTTCACTTTGACGCCGCGCTTGAGCAACAACTGCGCAAACTCCCACACTTTGTGCTGCGCCTGCGCAACCGCCATGCCGTAGCCGGGCACAATCACCACGCGCTCGGCATAGGCCATCATCACCGCCGCATCCGCCGCCTCGATCGGCTTCTGGCTACCGCCGATCTCCTGGGCCGTAGCCCCGGCCGCGGCACCGAAACTGCCGAACAACACATTGCCGAGCGAGCGATTCATCGCCTTCGCCATCAGCTGAGTCAGCAACGTACCTGCAGCGCCCACCACCATGCCGGCGATGATCATCGCTTCGTTGTGCAGCACGTAGCCTTCAAAGGCCACGGCCAGACCGGTGAACGCGTTATAGAGCGAAATCACCACCGGCATGTCGGCGCCACCGATAGGCAGCGTCATCAGCAAGCCGAACAACAGCGCGAGCACGAAGAACGCGCCGATCAATGCAAAAGTCACGTGCCCCGTGGCCAGCATCACGCCGATCACGACGGCCGCCGCGAGCACCAGTAAATTCACTACGCGCTGACCGGGAAACACAAAACGTCGGTCCAGCCATCCTTGCAGCTTGGCAAAGGCAATCAGCGAACCGGAAAAACTCACCGAGCCGATCAGCGCGCCCAACACACCCAGGGCCAGCGCTACCGGCGATAGCGGAGCGACAACGACGGCCGCATGCAGCGCCGACCAGCTTTCCGGCATCAGCGGATACGTATTGGGCGCGGCGACTCCGTTTAGCACGGCAAAATCGCCCGCATGACCGATCAGCTCGCTCGCACCAATGGCCGCGGCAGCACCGCCGCCCATGCCGTTGTACAACGCCACCATCTGCGGCATGGCCGTCATCGCAACCCGGCGACCGGACCACCACGCCGCCGCCACGCCGATCAGCACCGCAGCGACGATCAGCCCTCGATTGGCGATATCGGGCAGCAGCAAGGTCGCCGCTACCGCCAGCAACATGCCAAACCCCGCCCAGACGATGCCACCACGGGCCGTGCGCGGCGAGCTCATGCGCTTCAGGCCAAGGATGAACAGCAGGGCGGCGAGGAAATAGCAGGAGTCGATCAGGGTCTGCGTCCAGGCCATCACTTGGCCTCCCCGCTGCCCTTTCCGGGCTTGCTGGACTTGAACATCTCCAGCATCCGTTCGGTGACCACGTAGCCTCCGGCCGCATTGCCGGCACCCAGCAAAACGCCGACGAAACCGATTGCCATCTCGAACGGGGTTCGAGCGTGGCCTAGCGCAATCATGGCTCCAACCAGCACAATGCCGTGTATGAAGTTGGACCCCGACATCAGCGGCGTGTGCAAGATGACTGGCACCCGGGCGATGATCTCGTAACCCGTAAATGCGGCCAGCATAAAGACGTAAAGCGCCAGGAACCCGTCGAGCATGTGTTTCCCCCGCCAATCAGTCGGATACGCCGCATCATACGGGGCTGGGTCAACGTGTGCGAGCCTGGCGCGTTGATCACGAGAGTCGAACAGATGGAGCCCCGGGATGCTCGCCCTGACGATTCGGAAAACGACGCCGTGAACAGTGTCTCGGCGGTGTTTGAGTCGGAAATTTTGGTCCAGGATGGTCGGGTCGCACCCGCCTCGCTGGATGCTTTCCTAGCGAGCATGGAGCGCCGGGCCTTCCGTATGGCCGAGTTGCACCTCGGCAATCGGGAAGACGCCCTGGACGCCGTACAGGACGCGATGCTCCGTCTGGTCAAGCATTACCGCGATAAACCCGCGGAGGAATGGACGCCGTTGTTCTGGGGCATCCTGCGCCGCCGCATCGTGGATCTGCAGCGCCGTCGCAAGGTGCGCTCCATCGTGGTCGGCTGGCTCGGTGGCGGCCACGATGACGACGGCGATGAATTGCCCGTCTGGGAACCGGCCGATACCGGCCCGGACCCGCTCGAAAAATTGCACGGCGAACAGTCTTACGCGGATATGGCCGCAGCCGTGAAGCAGCTTCCGCGACGTCAGCGCGAAGCCTTCATGCTGCGTGTATTGGAAGGCCTGGATGTGGCGGAAACCGCCCAGGCGATGGGCTGCTCGGAAGGCAGCGTGAAAACACACCTCTCGCGAGCCATGCAACACCTGCGAGAAGAATTGGAGGAGTGGCGATGAACTCGTCCGACAAGCAATTCGAAAAGCGCGCTCGCGCGCTGTACCAAGAAGCGACCCAGAGCGTCGATCCGGTCACTGCCGGACGCCTGCGCGCCGCCCGTCGCACTGCGTTGCAGGCAGCTACCGCGCCTACAACCTCGCATCATCGTGCACGAGTGCTTTTGCCTGTTGGTGCGCTGGCCGCCATGGCCCTGGCTGCGCTGATGATCTGGCAACCGACGCCGCAGCCACATGCCGATGGCAATCAACAGGGTGCCATAGCCGGCATCTCCGAGCAGGACAACGAGCTGCCGCCAGGCGCTGACAGTGCCGACCCCGGCCTCTACCAGAATCTCGACTTCTACGGCTGGCTGGCCGCCAGTAACAACGACAGCCAAACCAAACACTGATCCATGCTGCTACGACCACTTCGCCTGCCCTCACTGTTCGCCCTTCTCTTCGGCCTGATGGTCGCAGTGCCGTCGTATGCGCAGAACGGTCCCTCGCTACATCCGTGGAATACGCTTAGCCCCGCTCAGCAAAACATGCTCGGGCCGCTGCAATCGCAATGGGATTCCTTCCCGCCGCAGCGGCAGGAGCACATGCTTGAGCGCGCCAAAGACTGGCTGAAGCTGCCGCCGGACCAGCAAGAACAAATTCGCGACCGCATCGCGCGCTGGCAACAGATGACGCCAGAACAACGCCAGCAAGCACGCGAGAACCAGCATCTGTACGACAACCTGCCCCCGGCGAAACAGCAGCAGTTGCACGACGCATTCCAGCGCTTTCAGCAACTCCCGCCTGCACAGCGCGACGCGTTGCGTCGTCAATGGCAACAGCAGACACCGGAGCAGAAGCAACGCTGGCTGCAGCATTTGGGGCCGAATTCCACGCTGCCCGGCAAGCACGCCTTCGGCATGCCCGGCCGCTAACGGCTTTTACGTATTGCCACGCCGATGGCAAAACCCTTCATGCCGCACACAAGAAAGGCGCCCCACCCTCACCGCGCATATCGCAGTGACTTGAAGCCAATCGCTACGCCTTGAACAACGTCTCGCCGTTACGAGTCAGGCAACTCTTCGCCACCAACTCGTCGTTGAAATCCGGCTGCAGCGTGCCGTCGCGAATCAGCAGCTCGGCAAAGTTGTAGATATTGCGCGCGTACATTTCCGAAGCATGCAGCGGTGCGCCAGCGGCCAGATTCAACGGCCCAAGAATGGTGACGCCGCCGTGCTGCACGCTTTCTCCCGGCCGAGTCAGTTCGCAATTGCCGCCGCTATCTGCGGCGAGATCGACAATCAACGCACCCTGTTTCATTCCCTCCACCATCGCAACGGTGAGGATTTTCGGAGCTGCCCGCCCCGGCACCGCCGCCGTACTCACCACCACGTCGAACACCTTCAGATGTTCGGCCAGCGCCTGCTGCTGGGCTGCACGTTCTTCGGCGGTGAGTTCGCGCGCATAACCGCCGCTACCGGCGGCCGTGACACCGAGATCGAGGAACTTCGCGCCTAGCGATTCGATCTGTTCGCGCGTTTCCGGACGCACGTCGTAGCCTTCGATCTGCGCACCAAGGCGACGCGCTGTCGCAATGGCCTGCAAGCCCGCTACGCCAGCACCGATCACCAACACGCGCGATGGCCGGATCGTGCCTGCCGCCGTGGTCAACATGGGGAAAAACTTTGGCGCGTTCTCGGCTGCAATCAACATGGCCCGATAACCCGCCACGGCCGCCTGCGAGCTGAGCACGTCCATCGCTTGCGCACGCGTCGTTCGCGGCAGCAGCTCCAGCGAGAACGCCGTCAGCTTCCGCTGGGCCAGCGCGGCGATGCGTTCGGGCGCGCCATGCGGCCGCAGTTGGCCCACAACGACACTGCCTTCGCGCAGGCTGCCGAGTGCGGCATCAGCTGGCGGCGATACACAGGCCAGCAAATCGGCTTGGGCCAGTACCTGCGTGGCATCGGCAAACTCGACATCGGCGTAGCTCGCATCCGGAAAACCGGCCGTAGTGCCGGCATCGTGTTCGAGCAGTACGCGCAAACCCTTGCCGCGCAATTTCTTTGCCACTTCGGGCGTGATCGCTACGCGCCGCTCGCCAGCGGCGGTTTCACGCAAAGCGGATACGGTGATCGACATCGGCCATCCCCTCCGGAAGTGTCCTGGCATCCTAGCCGATGCATACGCTTGGGCGAACCCCGCCGGGTTAGACTGCCCAGCCCGCTGCCAGCCGGCAGACGTGGACAGCAACGGAGATCCCGATGTCCGAGCAACCCGTCAGCACCGCCTTATTGGATCTTGCCCGGGCGGCGCGTGAGTTGGCCTACGCACCCTATTCGCATTTTCACGTCGGTGCCGCGCTGCAGACCCGCGACAGCCGCCCCTTCCCAGGCTGCAATGTAGAGAACGCCGCTTACGGTTTGTGCAACTGCGCCGAGCGCACAGCCTTGTTCAGCGCCATCGCCGCTGGATACAAACCCGGCGATTTCAGCGCCATGGCGGTCGTGGCCGACACACCCGAACCGGTCACGCCTTGTGGCGCATGCCGCCAGGTATTGGCCGAACTTTGCGGACCGTCGATGCCCGTCCTGCTCGCCAACATGGCTGGCGCCACACGGCTGACCACGGTCGAGGCGTTGCTACCCGATGGCTTCCGCCTGACGCATTCGAGCTGAGCACGCCTTTGCGCGCCCTGCATGAAAGGCTTGCAGACCGTAGATCGACACTCGCAGTTGTAGGATAGGCGTCTCCCCCGACACGACCTCCCCATGCCCGACGCGCTCTCGCTGCTTCAACAACGCCATTCCGCGCCCTCGCGCCAGCTTGGCGAACCTGCGCCGGATGCGGCCACCTTACGCAAGCTGTTGGAAGCCGCGATTCGCGTACCCGACCACGGCAAGCTGGTTCCTTTCCGGCTGATCGAATTGCGAGGTAACGACAAGCTGGCATTCGGCGCAAAACTGACTGAGCGCGCCATCCGCCGCAATCCGGAATTGCCCGAATCCAAGCGGGAAAAGGAGCGATTTCGCTACACCTTCGCCCCCTTGGTGATGGTGGTGGTTGCCCGCTTGGATGCCGATAGCGGCATACCCGACATCGAACAAAAACTTTGCGCAGGCAACGTGGCCTACAACATCCTGCTTGGCGCGTACGCGCTCGGCTTCGGCGCGCAGTGGCTCACCGGCTGGGCGGCTTATGACGCGGAAGTTGCAGCGCTGCTGAATCTCGCTGACAACGAATGCGTGATTGGTTTCGTGCACATCGGCACGCCGCAAACCGAGATCCCCGATCGCGAACGCCCTGCTCTGGATGATTTGTTGAGCGAGTGGAAGGCCTGATCACGTGACGGCATCCAGTCGCCCGACCGCACACCTGATCGATGGCAGCCTGTACGTATTCCGTGCCTGGCACTCGATGCCGGACGAGTTCCACGATGTGGATGGCCATCCGGTCAACGCGGTGCACGGCTACACACGTTTCCTGTGCGAGCTGCTGGAACGCGAGCGCCCCTCGCATCTCGCAGTGGCGTTCGACGCATCGCTCACCACCTCGTTCCGCAATGCGATCTATCCGGCTTACAAGGCCAATCGCGAGTTGCC
>FSXK01000771.1_pt1 | contig 12818 bp, 14 predicted proteins | sample 1638101 | NCBI WGS metagenome assembly FSXK01 (sample SAMEA3914788, study PRJEB12502) | metagenome | biome: forest; material: soil | place: Canada | collected 2011-07-03 | depth 0.1 m | reverse complement strand
ATCATCAGCAACATGCGAAAACCTGCCGAAACAGTTTGGTAGGGGGTGGGGAGGTCATTATTGCACCGACCTGCCCCGTCGGTTGGCTCGTCAGAGCCCCTTGGCTGCCTGTGCCACCGCGCGGAACAGGGCGCGGCCCTTGTTCATCGTCTCCTCCCACTCGGAAGCCGGGTCGGAGTCGTAGACGATGCCCGCGCCGGCCTGCACATGCAGCCGGCCGCCCTGGATCACGGCAGTGCGGATGGCGATGGCCGTGTCCGCATCGCCCCACCAGCCGATCCAGCCGATCGCGCCGGCGTAGATGTTGCGCTTGTAAGGCTCCAGCTCCTGGATGATCTCGATTGCGCGGATCTTCGGCGCGCCGCTGAGCGTGCCGGCGGGAAAGGTCGCCTTGAGCACATCCATGTAGGTGAGATCCGCCTTCGCCGTGCCCTGCACCTGCGACACGATGTGCATCACATGCGAGTAGCGCTCGACCGCGAAGGATTCGCTGACTTCCACCGTGCCGGTTTCGCTGATGCGACCGATGTCGTTGCGGCCCAGGTCGATCAGCATCACGTGCTCGGCGCGCTCCTTGGGATCGGCCAGCAGTTCCGCTTCGAGCGCGCGATCTTCTTCATCCGTCGCACCACGCTTGCGCGTGCCGGCGAGCGGGCGCACCACGACCTTGCCGTCCTTGAGGCGCGCAAGAATTTCCGGTGAGGAGCCGACGATCTGCGTATCGCCAAGATCGACGAAATACATGTACGGCGACGGGTTCATTGCACGCAAGGCGCGATAGACGTCCACCGGTCGCGCGTTGAAACCTACGCTCAAACGCTGCGAAGGCACTACCTGGAAAATATCGCCCGCGCGGATGTATTCCTTCGCGCGCTCGACCATCGCTTCGAATTCCTCGCGCGTGAACGACGACTTGAAGTCACTTTCATTCAGCGCGGTGGATTGAGTGAGCTGCGGATACGCCGCACCACTTTGTCGCAGGCGATAGGTGAGTGCATCCAGTCGGCGCTGCGCTTGCGCGTAGGCCTGCGGTTGCGCGGGATCCGCATGCACGATCAGGTAGAGGCGGCCTTTCAAGTTGTCGAAGACGGCAACTTCTTCGGCCAGCATCAGCAATACATCCGGCGTGCCGAGCTCGTCGGCACGATCCCACTGCGCCAGACGCGGCTCGATATAACCGATGGTCTCGAAACCGAAGTAACCGACCAAGCCGCCACTGAAGGCCGGCAATTGCGGCAAGCGCGGCACGTCGTACTGCGTGCGCAATTTCTCGATCTCCGCGAGCGGATCGTCCAGATGACGACGCTCGACGACTTCGCCGGCTTCTTCCACTTCCAGCTCGTGGCCACGCAGGCGATAAACGCGTTTCGCCGGCAAGCCGATGATCGAATAGCGACCCCACGTCGCGCCGCCCTCGACGGATTCGAACAAAAACGTATACGGCCCATCGGCCAGTTTCAGATACACCGACAGGGGCGTGTCCAAGTCGGAGAACACTTCACGCACCAGCGGGATGCGGGTGTGTCCTTGCGCGGCTAGCGCCTCGAATTCGTCGCGGGAAATCACGTAGGGTTCCGGATGGCCGAACGGGGGAACGGCCATTGTAGGGGATCAACCTACTCAACCGGCTAGACGTTGCCGAGGCATTCCGTGCAAACGGAGGGTAAAAGCCACGCCACTGCCGTCCTCAAGGTTGCGAGCCGATGCGACGCCGCCATGGCGTTCGGCAACCAAACGCACGACATAGAGGCCAAGGCCGAGGTGCGGGGCATCTCCCGGCGTAGCCTTGTCGCGCAGACTGACAAGTGAGTCGAACAAACGACCCTGCATCGCCGCCGGCAAGGCTGGCCCCTGGTTCGCCAGCTCGATTTCGGCGCCACCGTCGACGGAGCGCAGGCTGAGCCGCAGCCAGCCATCGGCTGGCGTGAACGACAAGGCGTTGTCGAACAGCTTGTCCAGCGCCTGCGCGATGAGTTCGGGTGCGCCGTGCAGGTGCACGGGCTGATCGGGCAACACGCATTCCAGTGGACGCGCTCCGGCCAGCGGACGATAGGCATCGGCGCAGCCGCGCACCACATCGACCAGATCGACATCCTCCGGCTCGGCGGCGGCGATGGCGCGCTCCATCCGGCTCGCCTCGCTCATCGCGCGGACCAGCGTGCCTAATCGCGCCACGCCATCGCGTGCGCGCGCCAGGTATGGCTGTGCTTCGTCCGACAACTCGGCGTGCTCCAGGTTGTCGAGCGACGATTTGACGATAGCTAGCGGCGTATTGAGTTCGTGCGACAGCTTGGAGGCTAGCGTGCGCAGGTAATCGGTGTAGCCGCCGACAGCTTCGAACAAGCGCTGGAAGCTGCGTGCCAAGTCGCCGATTTCGTCGTCCGATTGCGCCATCGGGAAATGGCTCTGAATCAATTGGCCGTCCAGACGTCCATCGTTAAGCTGCGCGCGCTCCACCGCATCGCGCAGTCGGCCCAGGCGCAGACTGAGGCGTGTGGCAAACAGCAGCAGGATCGTGCCGGCGACCAGCATCACACCGAAGCTGGTAAGCAGGAGGCTCAGGAATGCGCGATTGGCCAGCAACGGCACCGCGCGACTGGCCTGCTCCAACAGAAGCACGCCCACCACCGCATGATCGCGTTCGATCGGAACGGCCGTCGCCAGTACCACGCTGTCACGCTCTTCGCCCTGGCGCCACACGGCGGTGGGTTGCCCGGCACGCGCGCCCTGAACTTCCGGCAGATCCAGGCGCGGTACGTCGGCGGTCCAGGTCTCCGCGTCCTCCAGCGGATTAGCCAACAGCGAGCGATAGACGAACGAAGACAACCAGCCCGGCTGCGGCCCCGTCGTCGTCAGCTTTCCCGTCTGCGCCAACAACCAACCGGCCGGTGCCAGCAGGCGTGCGCGCGTATCGTCCGGCGCCAGGCGGCCGAGTTCCAGCGAGAGATCGGGCGAGTAACGCCAGAGCGGGCGCACTTCAGTGGCCAGCGGATCGCCGCCTTCGACTGCCGAATACACGCCCACGCCCAGCGCATCCAGTCCGAGGCTGGGCGGCAAACGCAGTTCGGCGCGATAGCCGCTGCCGTCTTCCTGCCACTGACCGGTGATCAGATCGGGCAAATTTCCCGCTGGCGGATCGACCGGCTGCGCCGAAAAGGCGCCTGGCGCCGCGCTTGCCAAGAGATAGCGTCGATGTTGGTTGCCCTGGAGGAGATCCAGTATCAGGTGATCGGATGAAAGCGCATTGGCGTCGCCGGCATCGGCGCGCGTGCGATGACTCGTGCGCACATCGACGTAGAGATAGAAACCGTTGTCATCCTCGGCCAGCAGCAACTTGGCGTTCTTGCCTAGCGGCTGGCTCCACGGCGTCATCGGCGCCCAATCGTCGCCGTAACCGTCGATGGTGATGGGGCTCATGGCCTGCTGCACGTACCAACCAGTACCCGGCTGCGGCAGTGGTGCATCGGTCACGGCGAGGCTGCGCGCGACGGCCGTGGCCGTGGCCGTCAGCGCCTGCTCCTGCCCCTGACGCAGCAGCGTTTCCATCTGCCGCACATACAACCATCCCGCCACGGGCAGCGCGAGCGTGCATAGCGCAACGAGCAGCAGTTTTTGGCGCAGGCTCATGCTTTAAGGGTTTCCGCCAGACATACAAAGCAGCAGCCTAATGCGCTACTGCTTTGCCCGTCGAGCCGGGGCCCGCGACATATTTCATGTAACTGGAATGCTCGACCACTTGCTTGAACGCATCCAGCATCGCTTGCCGTTGCGGATCCGTCGCACCGATCGTCATCGACCAGCTGTAACGGATGCCGCTGGCTTTGCCGGGGCTGCAGAACACGACGGCATCGTCGACATGATCCGTTCCCTGGTAAAGCACACCTTGGCATTCGATGGCCTTCGGTTCTACCACGGGAAAAGCAGTCACCTTGCCGGTCGCGTCGGTTTGCAAGTAATGCTTGCGATCGTCCTGCAGCTCGGCATCAAGAGTGGGCAGTTTGGCCGGCCATACATTGAGCACGATGACGCGGTCGGGCTTGCCGGTCCAATCGCCCTGGTAAAGCACGAGGTTCACGCCGATGGCGGCGGCGTACTTGCAGCAGTCTTGCGTCCAGCCGGGCAGCAAATCCGTCGAAATCGCCCAGCCTGGTGCGTTGCCATCGGCTTTTCCGTACACCAAGACGCCCTTGGCGTCGTCCGCGCGCGCAAATGGGATGATCATCAACAGGCACAACAACACCGCCAAACGACGCATCACGGACGCCACCGGTAACCCACGCCATGCACTGTTTCGATCGCATCGAACTCAGGCGCGACGGCGATGAACTTCTTGCGGATGCGCTTGATGTGCGAGGTGATCGTGGCATCGTCCACCACCAGTTCGGCTTCGCGCATCAGTTGATCGCGATTCTTCACGTGGCCCGGGAAACGCACCAGCGTGTGCACCATCCAGAATTCGGTAACGGTGAGCGGCACTTCCAGATTGTTCCAGGTGATGCGCATGCGCTCGGATTCGAGCTTGAGCGGACCATGGCCGATCACCGTTTCACTGGAGGCAGGCGCCTTCAACGATTCGATACGGCGGAACAACGCGGCGATGCGCGCGGCAAGCTGATGCAGGCTTGTGTCCTTGCTGAGGTAGTCGTCCGCGCCCAGGCGCAGGCCGGAAATCACGTCGAAATCCGAATCGCGCGCGGTGAGGAAGATGATCGGCAGCGTGGCCGATTTCGCGCGCAGCTCACGGCACAAATCGAAACCGCCCTCCGGCTCGTCGCCCAGGCCGATGTCGATGATGACCAATTCCGGCAGCCGCACGGCAAACGCGCTGGATGCCTCCTGGCGCGAGCCGTAGCCGCGCGTGTCATAGCCGAAGCGGTTCAGAGCTTCGACGTAGTTGGCGCGGATCAACGGTTCGTCTTCGACAATCGCGATGTTGCGACCCATGGGCAATTCCTCGTGATGATGCCGCGCAGGTTCCTATGCGGTTCGTACTTGCGCAAGCCGTGCGCTGTCTTTGCCCGCGTTCTGTCAGATTCCATCGGCCGATCGCCCTGCGTGCGCCGGCTGCGAGGCCGTGGCGAGGTGTGTGATAGCGCCAAGCCAGCAACGAGAAAACGATCCATGCGCGCCGATCCCTCCATCGACCCCAATGCCGAACTAAGCACTTTCGAGCCACTGCGCGTGGTGCTGGCGCTCGGCTCGCTCTTGCTGGCAGTGATCCTCAGCCTGCAGTGATGCCATCGAGTCAGGTTTCTGAAGCTGCCGTGGAAAGCATGGGTGCGGTCGGTGAACACGGATGCTTGCCGGCCGCACCACCCGCCGGGACGGACCCCGCCAGATAACCCTCCAAACCGCGCCCCCAAGCCATTTTCAGCCGTTCCCTGTCCGGCGTTCCTTCTCCCCTCCCCATCCGGAGGGGATTTTTTTGGGGCAGGCGAAAATATTTGCACTTGGCCGGGAACCAATCCGGGAAGACCCGGTCCGATTAATCGACAGGCGTGTAGTCCATATGCCGTGGAACTCGCCAAAGGACTGATACGACGGCCGAGCCTCCCGTCCTTCAGCCCCAAGCAGGACACTCCTGTCGATGGTGTCTCCTCTAGCGTCTTTCCGACGCCCCTCCAGCCCGGCACAGATTTCCCCCTGTGCCGGGTTTTTCTTTTTGCGGAACCGCGTTCAGCCGATGGCAGCGCGCATCTTGTCGATCACCGACCGATAGTCGGCGGCGCCAAAGATGGCCGAGCCAGCGACGAAGGTGTCGGCGCCGGCCGCCGCGATCTCGCCGATATTGTCGGCCGTAACGCCACCATCCACTTCAAGCCGGATCGCGCGGCCGCTTTCGTCGATGCGACGACGCACCTGGCGCAGCTTCTCCAGTGCTTCGGGAATGAATTTCTGGCCGCCGAAGCCCGGGTTCACCGACATGATCAGCACGTGATCGAGCTTGTCGAGCACGAAATCGAGCCAATTGAGCGGCGTGGCCGGATTGAATACCAGGCCCGCCTGACAGCCGGAATCCTTGATCAGGCCGATGGTGCGATCGACGTGCTCGGTGGCTTCCGGATGGAAGCTGATGCAGTTGGCGCCCGCCTTGGCGAAATCCGGCACGATGCGATCCACCGGCTTCACCATCAGATGCACGTCGATCGGTGCGGTGATGCCGTAATCGCGCAGCGCCTTCAGTACCATCGGCCCCATGGTGAGATTAGGCACGTAGTGGTTGTCCATCACGTCGTAATGCACCCAGTCGCCGCCGGCAGCCAACACCTTGGCGGTGTCTTCGCCCAACCGCGCGAAATCGGCGGAGAGGATCGACGGGGCGATGATCGGAGACTGCTTGCTCATGGGGAAGCCTTGATAGCTGGCGTAACGTAAAAGGGCGCGTGCGCAGGCCGGATCGCTACAGTGCGCGTAAGCGGCCTCGAGAAGGCTGCAATTTTGCCACGACGCAGCGCGCCGCGTCGGCACACCGCACTATTTGAACCCGCGCTCGGCCTTGATCCGTTCGTACGCGGCATTGATCTCGCTGGCGCGAGCCTCGGCGCGCTTGCGCATGTCTTCGGGCAAATCGCCCAGGCGATCGGGGTGATGCTCGGAAATCAGCTTGCGGTAGGCGCGCTTGATGGCGCGGTCGTCGGCGTCGCGCGCGATACCGAGCACGGCGTACGGATCGGGCCCCTGGGTATTGCGCTGTGGCGGCACATAACCACCGCCCTGTCCCGGACCTCGATTGTAGGAACCGCCAGCGCCGTGCCAGACGTAGCCCTTCATTGCCATCAGGGCCATCAGCTCCATGTCGCTGACGCGCAGGGCAAAGGCCAGCTGGCGCAGGATCGACATTTTCTCCGGCGGCGGATTGCCTTCAGCCAGCACCGTCTCGATCACCACATCGAGCAAAGGGAAAGCGTGATCGCGACGCAGCCCCGCCCATTGGCGCAGCGCATTGATCGGACCGGTGACATCGAACTCGGGCTGCTTGCCGGCGTTGAAGCTGCTGATCGCCTGCTGGCGCATGGTCGCGTCCAGACCCATGCGCGCCATCATGCGTTCGACGGTGGCGATTTCCGCCTCGGACACGCGGCCATCGGATTTGGCAATCGCACCGAGCAGCGCAAACAGCGGCCCCACGTAACCGCCCGATTCGGGCGTGGCGCTACGGCGCTGGCTGAAGCGCAGGTTGTCGAGCACGAAGCCGATGATGGCGCCCACGCCCGCACCGACGATACCGTGACCAAGCAGAAGGCCCGCCGCAGCGAACCAGAACGTATAGGTGTAGCTCATGGTTGCGCGGAGGTCTGTAGTGGCGGTGTCTGCGCGCTGTACCAGCGCGCCAGTTGATCCAGATCCGTGTCGCTGACCGGACCGATGGCCGCACGCATCAGCGGTACATCGCGGCTGCCGTCGCGGTAATCCTTGAGTGCCTTGCGCAGATAATCCAGCCGCTGACCCGCCAGATTCGGCGCGCCCGGCAACTGCGCCATGCCGGTTTCGCCGTGGCATGCCGCGCACAAGCCCAGCCGCATCGGCTTGGGTGGCATATCGGCAGCAAGCGCTGGCAGGGCACAGGTTAGACCGAGTGCCGCGATCAATACGGTTCGCATTGGCAACACATGGGGGATAAAGCGGGCGATTCTAGCAGCGTCCTGGCCCTTGGCCGTTACAATAGCCCGCTTGATTGGATCCTCGGAGCGCCCCGTGCCTACCACCCTGCTGCAATCGAACCTGCCCGGCCTCGAGCTGATCCACCGCGGCAAGGTGCGCGATGTCTACGCCCTGTCCGGCAATCGCCTGCTGATCGTCGCCACCGATCGCCTCTCGGCTTTCGACGTCGTGCTGCCCGATCCGATTCCGGGTAAAGGCGAGATGCTTACCCAGATTTCCAATTTCTGGTTCGGCAAGACGGCGCATATCGTTCCCAATCACTTGCTGCACACGCCATTGAGCGACGTGCTGCCGGAAGGCACCGACCTTGCGCTGTACAACAAACGCGCCGTTGTCACCAAGCGCTTGAAGCCCGTGCCGGTGGAAGCCATCGCGCGTGGCTATCTGATCGGTTCGGGCTGGAAGGATTACCAGGCTACCGGTTCGCTGTGCGGCATCAAGCTTCCCACTGGACTGCACCAGGCAGAGCAGTTGCCGGAGCCGATCTTCACACCATCCACCAAGGCGGCGGTGGGCGATCACGACGAGAACGTGAGTTTCGATGCCGTCATTGCGGCTGTCGGCAAGGATCTGGCCGAACAAGTGCGCGACGCGACGCTGGCAATCTACAAGTGGGCCGCTGCGTATGCCGCCGAGCGCGGCATCATCATTGCCGATACCAAGTTCGAATTCGGTACTGATGAAGATGGCAAGCTCTTTGTGATGGACGAAATGCTGACGCCGGATTCCTCGCGCTTCTGGCCCGCCGACCAGTACAAAGTCGGCATCAGCCCGCCCAGCTACGACAAGCAATTCGTGCGCGACTATCTGGAAACATTGGACTGGAACAAGAAAGCGCCGGGCCCGAACGTTCCCGCCGAAGTGATCGCCGGTACCGCCGCAAAATATGCCGAAGCATTGCAGCGCCTCGCCAACATCACGTTGACCTGATGCGATGAACGCATGGCTTAGCTTGGGCCTGGCGATCGTTGCCGAGGTGATCGCCACCAGTGCGCTGAAAGCCTCCGACGGCTTCAGCCATCTGTGGCCAAGTGTTGTCGTCATCGCCGGTTATGGCATTGCGTTCTTCTGCCTCAGTTTGACCTTGCGACAGATGCCGCTGGGCATCGCCTATGCGGTGTGGTCGGGCGCAGGCACCGCGTTGATCGCGACGATTGGCGTGGTGGTTTATCGCCAGAAACTCGACCTGCCTGCGATTCTTGGCATTAGCCTGATCGTCGCAGGTGTGCTGGTGCTCAATCTTTTCTCGAAGAGCAGTGCGCACTGATGTCATCCGACACGTCCGGTATACGCAGCATGCGCGATTGGCTGGATAGCTATAGCCAGGATCACCAACATCCGACGAATCGACTACTGCATTGGATCTGCGTACCGCTGATCGCGTGGAGCGTGATCGCATTGCTGTGGACGATCCCGGCACCGGAAGCGTTCCTGCGTCCCGGCGCGTGGGCGGTCTTCGCGATCGTGCTGGCGTTCACCTGGTACTGGAAGCATTCGCATCGTTTGGGCGGCGCACTGTTGGTTGCACTGGCTGTGCTTGCCTTGATCAGCTACTTCGCGTTCCAGCAGCTGGGCGCCAGCCAACTGCGCTGGCTTGCACTCGGTGTTTTCGTCGTCGCGTGGATCGGCCAATTTATCGGCCATGTGCTTGAAGGGCGCCGACCGAGCTTTTTCACCGATCTCGCCTATCTGCTGATCGGCCCCGCGTGGCTGATGGATAAACTGCTACACCGAATGGGCTTTAAGGAAACCACATGACAGGTTTGCTCACGCTGCTCAGCAGCATCATCTGGTGGGTGCTGTATAGCAGTGTTGGCGCAATCCTTCCGGCGCTGATCGTGTGGATCGTGCTGCGCTGGAGCGAGCGCGCTCCGGTGGTGTTCAATCGCGCTTATCTCGCGTGCCTGGTTTGGTGCTTGCTCACGCTGCTGATAACGGCCGGTGCTGCCGCGCATGTCGGCGTGATGCATCCGCCGTTCGGCCCGTTGATTGCCAGCGGTACATTTCGAGCGTCGCTCGTGGTGTCGATGCTGATTGGAGTGATCGCGTTGTGGCGATTGATTCCGCGCGTGGATGCGCGTCGCATTCGAATTGGCAGCGCCTGCATTGCGGTGGCTGCCGTCATGGCGATTAGCTTCGGCGTCCTCACGACGCTGGTCAGCTTGTGATCCGCTGGCGTCACCCGGAATACCGAGTGACGCCACACGGCAATATTACTTAGCCGATTACTTTCTTCACGGTGTCGACCACATGGGTGACCGTGAAGCCAAACTGGTCGAACAGCTTCGGCGCAGGCGCGGACGCACCGAACGTGGTCATGCCGACCACCGCGCCATCCAGGCCCACGTACTTGCCCCAGAAATCGACGCTGGCCGCTTCCACCGCCACGCGCGCACGGCACCAGCCCGGCAGCACGCCCTCGCGGTATTCCTGCGGCTGTGCGTCGAACAGTTCGGTACATGGCATCGACACTACGCGCACCGGCACATTCTGCTGCGCCAACGTGCGTGCCGCTTCCATCGCCAACTCCACTTCCGAACCGGTGGCGATCAGGATCGCCTTGAACTTGGTGTCCGCCGGATCGGAAAGCACATAAGCACCGCGCTTGATGTCTGCGAGCTGCTGCGGCGTGCGCTGCTGATGCTTGAGTGTTTGCCGCGAGAAAATCAGGCACGACGGTGCGCCCTTGCGTTCGATCGCCTCTTTCCATGCAGCCGCCGATTCCGTCGCATCGCAGGGACGCCAGACGCGGTTGTTCGGAATCAGACGCAGCGCGGCGAGATGCTCGACAGGCTGATGCGTCGGGCCGTCTTCACCCAGCCCGATGGAGTCGTGCGTGTAGACGTGGATGACATGCGCGGGAATTAGGCAGCTCATGCGCACTGCGTTGCGCGCATAGTCGGAGAACACCAGGAAGGTGCCGTCATACGGAAGGAAGCCGCCATGCAGTGCGAGACCGTTGGCGATTGCGCTCATGCCGAATTCGCGCACGCCGTAATGCACGTAGTTGCCATCGGGGCCGGTGATGTTCTTGCTGCCCTTCCACATGGTGAGGTTGGAACCGGCAAGATCGGCCGAACCGCCGACCAATTCCGGCAGCAGCGGACCGAACGCATCGAGCGTCATCTGCGAAGCTTTGCGCGAGGCGACATCCGGGCCATCGGCCTGCAATTTTTCGACGTATGCCTGCGACTTGCTCGCCCAATCTTTCGGCAACTCGCCGGCGATGCGGCGGCGGAACTCGGCAGCAAGTTCTGGATAGGCCGCTTCGTATTTGGCGAAGGTTTCGTTCCACTTCTGCTCGCGCGCCGCACCCGCCTTCTTAGCATCCCAACCGGCGTAAATCTCGGCGGGAATTTCGAATGGGGGATGACGCCAGTCGAGCACGTCGCGCGCTGCGGCGACTTCATCTTTGCCTAGTGCGGCGCCGTGCGACTCTTCCTTGCCCTGTTTGTGCGGAGCGCCGAAGCCGATGATAGTTTTGCAAATCACCAGCGTGGGCTTTTCGCTCTGCGACGTGGCTTGGGCCAATGCCTTCTTCACCGCTTCGGCATCGTGACCGTCGACCACGCCGATCACGTTCCAGCCATAGGCTTCGAAACGCTTAGTCGTATCGTCGGTGAACCAACCTTCCACTTCACCATCGATGGAGATGTTGTTGTCGTCGTAGATCGCAACCAGTTTGCCCAGCTTCCAGGTACCTGCGAGCGACGCCACTTCGTGAGAGATGCCTTCCATCAGGCAACCGTCGCCGACGAACACGTAGGTGTGATGGTCGACGATGGTGTGATCGGGGCGATTGAAGTGCGCGGCCAGCACCTTCTCCGCCAGCGCGAAGCCGACCGAGTTGGCCAGCCCCTGGCCCAGCGGACCGGTGGTGGTTTCCACGCCTGCCGTGTCGGCGGCTTCCGGATGACCCGGCGTCTTGGAATGCAACTGACGGAAACGCTTGAGCTCGGCCATCGGCAGATCAAAGCCGGTGAGGTGCAGCAGCGCGTACTGCAGCATCGAGCCGTGGCCGTTAGAGAGCACGAAACGATCGCGATTAGGCCACTTGGGGTTGCTTGGGTTGAACTGAAGGAAGTCGTTCCACAGCACCTCGGCGATATCGGCCATGCCCATGGGCATGCCCGGATGGCCCGAATTAGCTGCCTCCACGGCATCCATGGCTAGGGCGCGGACGGCGTTGGCGAGTTCGCGGCGCGTGGTCATCAGGCAGTTCTCCAGGGCAGGCGGCTAGGTAAAGGCGTCATTGTCGCCGATCAACATCGAACTGTCGCCACGTCAGGGCCATCCGCAAAACATTCGCACACTAATCAAAGGGTTGACATTAACAGGCGCTTAATACTGTACCGCCTGGTATTGAAACCCTTCAGGGCCCTCCCCATCTAATCGGCAGGCACCGACAACGAGCGGATGCCCGGCCGCGGCTTTATCTCTCCCCAAGGCGCCGCGACCCGGATACAGACAAGAATTAAGGAATCCCCCATGAAAAAGACGTTGCTTGCTATTGCCCTCGCTACTGCTGGTTTCGCCATCGCTGCTCCCACCGCCTTCGCCCAGACCGCCCCCACCCAGACGGCCCAACAAGGCTGGTATGTCGGTGCAGAAGCCGGCTACGGCCAGGTGAACAAGGGCCCGTATGACAACCAGGGCAATTACATCGGTGGCATCAAGGGCGGTTACCGCTTCGCCATCAACCCGGAAGCCTCGGTTGGTGTGGAAGCTGGCTACCAGTATCTGGGCCTGATCGACGCCAAGGGCGCCAATAACGTGTCTTCGGATCGCGGCCGACTGCATGGTCCGACCCTGGGCGCGAACCTGCGTTGGAACTTCAACCCCGAGTGGTACGCCGAAGTTCGTGCCGGCGCTTTCTATGCGCAGGGCCAGGGCCTGACCGGCGCTTTTGACGCTTCCAACCAGCGCTTCGAGCGCGTTCGCCCCTACGCGGGTGTGGGTTTGGGTTACAACATCAACCAGAACTGGAGCGTTGGTGTGAACTACAACTACTACGACGCTACCAGCCGCGGTGGTGACAATGGTGTGCGTTTGGACACCAACGCCGTCACGGTCGCTGCGGAATATCGCTTCTGATCGCAGTTGCGTCGTCGCATCGACGACGTTGTATGGTCGATGTCGAAACAGAAAGGGCGCCT
>FSXK01000246.1_pt1 | contig 12934 bp, 10 predicted proteins | sample 1638101 | NCBI WGS metagenome assembly FSXK01 (sample SAMEA3914788, study PRJEB12502) | metagenome | biome: forest; material: soil | place: Canada | collected 2011-07-03 | depth 0.1 m | reverse complement strand
TGCGCAGTTCACCGATGAGAACCTTCTTGCTCTCGTGCTTTGCCGGATAGTCAACCTCAGTCTTGAGCATGGCCACAGCGATGCAGCGTGCTTCGCGTTCGTCTCGCTGGGTATGGTCGTTGGACCGCATTTCGGGAACTATGAGGCTGGATTCCAGTTTGGCAAGCTAGGCTACGATGTCGTGGAGAAGTACGGATTGCAGCGCTATCAAGCTCGCGTCTACATGCGCTTCGGCAACTGTGTCATGCCATGGAGGCAACACGTCAAGACAGGACGGGAACTCGTGCGGCGCGCCTTCGACGCCGCGAACAGGACCGGCGACCTCAGTTTTGCAGCATTTAGCTGCCACCATTTGAATACCAATCTTCTTGCGGCGGGAGATCCTCTGGCTGAGGTGCAGCGTGAAGCTGAGACAGGCCTCGCATTCACAGAAAAAGTGCGGTTCGGCCGCCTCATTGACCAGATCGCAACGCAGCTCGCGTTTATCCGGACACTTCGTGGCCTGACAACGACGTTCGGTTCGCTCAATGACGGTCACTTTGACGAGCTTCAGTTCGAGGGTAGTTTTTCAGGGAACGCGATTCTGGCGACGCGCGAATGTTTCTATTGGGTCCGCAAGTTACAGGCGCGTTTCTTGGCGGGTGACTACGCTTGCGCGATCGAGGCGTCGGTCAATGCCAAACGCCTGCTCTGGTCTACGCACTCCTACTTTGAAGTGGCGGAGCATTGCTTTTACAGCGCGCTCGCCCGGGCCGGGGCTTTTGATTCGGAAACCGTAGGCGCGCGAGAGGAGCACCTGGAGGCGCTGGCCGATCTCCACAGGCAGCTTGCAATATGGGCGGAGAATTGCCCGGAGAATTTCGAAAACCGCGCTGCACTGGTGGGCGCGGAAATCGCGCGGATCGAAGGGCGCTTCCTTGACGCCGAGCAATCGTATGAAATGGCCATCCGCTCAGCGCGTGCTAACGGCTTTGTGCACAATGAAGCGGTAGCGAATGAAGTCGCGGCGCGTTTCTACGCGGCACGGGGATTCGACAAGGCTGCCCGTACGTACCTGCGCGATGCCCGCTACTGTTACCTCAACTGGGGAGCGGACGGCAAGGTAAGGCAGCTTGACCAGCACTATCCGCACCTTATCGACGAACAGGCAGCAGCGGGCTTGACGAGAACGATTGAGGCGCCGGCCGAACTTCTGGATCTGGCCACGGTTATCAAGGTATCCCAGGCACTTTCCAGCGAGATCGTTCTTCCCAGACTGATCGAGAAACTGCTACGAATCGCAGTAGAGAATGCAGGGGCCGGGCGGGGTCTGCTCATCCTCCTTCGCGGTGGCGCTCAGGGCGGCGAGCCGCGGATCGAAGCGGAGGCGACCAGTGGACCGGGCGGTATCGAGGTGGCGGTTCGGCAAGCCGCCATCACGCCGGCTGACCTCCCGCAATCCGCGCTGCATTATGTGATCCGGACGCAGGAGCGCGTACTCCTCGATGACGCTTCGGCCGATAGCGTGTATTCAAAAGACGAATATGTGCGGAAGAAGCACTCACGGTCCGTCCTGTGCCTGCCAATCGTCAAGCAGGCGAAGCTGGTCGGCGCACTTTATCTGGAGAACGAACTGGCGCCGTTCGTCTTCACGTCGGACCGGGTTGCGGTACTGCAGTTACTGGCTTCACAAGCCGCTATTTCACTGGAGAATGCCACCCTCTTTACCGACCTGCAGCGCAGCGAAGCATTCCTCGCTCAAGGACAAAGGATCAGCCACACCGGCACCTTCGGCTGGAGTGTTGCAAGCGGAGAGCATTACTGGTCGGAGGAAGGCTACAACATCATTGAATATGATCAGGGTGTGCGACCCTCCGTGGACCTCGTATTGCAACGAATCCATCCCGACGACCGGGATGCTGTCCGGCGGGCTCTTGACGCGGCGGTCAAGGAGAAGAAGGATTTCGACAGTGAGCATCGTTTCATCATGCCGGACGGGAGAGTCAAGCACGTCCACGCCACGGGCCGGGCGGTGAACATCGGCAACCTTGAATTTGTTGGAGCCGTTCGTGACATCACTGAACGCACGCGGGCGGAAGAGGCTTTGCGCCTGGCACTGACCGATCTCGCGCGCATCAACCGGGTGACAACCATGGGAGAGCTCGCGGCTTCTCTCGCTCATGAAATCAATCAACCGATTACGGGCGCTATCGCCTACGCAAACGCCTGCCTGCGATGGCTTGATCGCGACAAGCCGGATCTTGATGAAGCGCGCGCGGCGGTCACCCATATTGTGAAAGACGGTCAACGCGCTGCGCAGATTATCGGAAAGATCCGCGCGCAGTTCGAGAAAGGGGCCCTGAATCGGGAGGTCTTCGGTGTAAGCGAAATTATTCGCGAAACCGTTGGCCTCCTGCGCGGCGAGGCAGTGCGATACAACATATCGGTCCGCACGGAACTGGCAGCCGATCTTCCTCAGATCGTCGGCGATCGCGTGCAATTGCAGCAGGTCGCGATGAATCTGATCGTCAACAGCATCGAAGCGATGAAGGACGTTGATGGAACACGGGAGATGGTCATCAGGTCGCAGCGGGCTGAAAACGAGCAGATTCTGGTTTCAGTCAGAGATACCGGCATAGGGGTTCCGCCGCAGTTCGCGGAACAGATTTTCGATCCGTTCTTTACAACCAAACCCCACGGCACCGGCATGGGGCTTCGCATCAGCCGTTCAATCGTTGAGTCGCATGGCGGGTGCTTGTGGGTCGCCGGCGTCGCTGGGCGCGGCGCAACTTTTCAGTTCACGCTGCCCACTACGGTTTCGGATCGTAGTTAATAATCTAACTGTCGGACTGCGGCGAGTCGGCCTGGTGAATTCATGCCGCGTCGCCATCTGTTACGCTAGCTCGCAGATCAACGACATGATGTGACCATGGCTCACACCTCTTCTCGCCGGCCAGCAGGCGTGCCGATGCGCGGGAACTCAAATGCCCGGGCATTGTCCGGTTCCGCGTCATCGCCGGCCTCGTCGCCTACGCCAGGCGCGCGGCCACCGCTTGCCAGCCTCGAAACAGTTTGCACTGTCGCGCGTCAGGGCTCGTTTCTGGCGGCCGCCGGGGTGGCCGGCCTCACGCATGGCGCGATTAGCCGGCGGGTTGCTGCTGTGGAGAACTGGCTCGGCACGACATTGTTCGAACGCCATGCGCGAGGCGTGCGGCTGACACCGGACGGGCAACGCTTCGTCGGCCGGATCGAGCAGGCGTTCGGCATCATCGACAGTGCGGCGAATCAGTGGCGCTCGCCGCGCAGCCTCCGATTGGTCAAACTCAGTGTGGTGCCCGGGTTCGCCAAGCTGTGGTTCTTCGAACGCCAGGCTGCTTTGGAGAGCGAAGCACCGGCGCTGCGCATCGAACTCGATATCGATCATCGCAACGCGGATATCGCAAGCGAGCAGGCAGATCTGGCGATCCGCTATGGGCGAGGCAACTGGCGTCAACTCGAGGTCAAACCGTTCCTGCCGGAGACGCTGTATCCGGTCGCGCATCCCGCGCTCGCCGCACAGTTGGCGAAACAGATCCGTCGGCATGGCGACGCCGCGCTGCTCGACATACCGCTGCTGCACGACTCCGACGTGACGGGCTGGCGCGCGTGGTTCGGTGCGCTGGACATCCCGCTCAAACCGCGCACCCAGGATCGCCGTTTCGAGGACTACACCCTCGTGCTAGCCGCCGCCGAAGCCGGACTGGGCGTGGCGCTGGCGCGCACGCCGCTCGCCGACGCGTACCTCCGGCGCAGCGAGCTCGTACGTGTGAGCCGCCACGAGGTCGCTTCGCCGCTCAGGTATTACTTCGTCCATGCGAAGGGAGAGAGCCGGCCCGAAGTGCTGGCGCTGATTGAGCGGATGCAGAGGGCGTCAGCGGAAGTGTCGTCGCGATAAGTAGCGGGTAAGGCGCCCCTGCTAAACTCGGCCCGATTCGCGACCTCAGTGTGTTTGAGTAAACCAACTATGAAAAGTAGCGCAAAAGGCGGCCTTGTCTATTCCACCGATGGCGGACGGATGTGTCCCGAATGCCGGAAGGTGCTCGCGGAATGCGTCTGCAAGACGCTTACCAAAACACTACCGGCAGGTGATGGCGTGGTGCGGGTAAGTCGCGAAACCAAGGGCCGGGGAGGGAAAAGCGTGACGATCGTCAAAGGACTGCCGCTCGATCCTCTCGCTTTGGGCTTGCTAGGCAAGCAGTTGCGCACGGCCTGCAGTTCTGGTGGAACGGTCAAGGATGGCAAGATTGAGGTGCAGGGCGACCATTGCGAACAGGTCATCGAAGCGCTCAAAAAGTACGGCTACAGCCCGAAGCGGGCCGGGGGCTAGCCGCTTCAATGAGCGGCCAGGCCCGGCGGCTCAATGATGGCGGTACAGCGAAGACGTGGCCGAAAGCGAGGCATTGGTGCCCGATTGCGTCGTTTGTTCGTTCACGCCGCCGTATGCACTGTTGGACCCGGCATGGCTGGCTTCTTCGGCCGCAATGGTTTGTACGCTCTGGCCTCGTTGCGAGGCAGGTGCGCCGACGTTCGGATTATAAAACGGTGCCGGGCCGTAGCCGCTCGCGAAAGCGGGGGCAGCGATGGTGGCAGAGGCGGCAATCAGCACAGCGGCAATGATCTTGCTCTTCATGATGTAACTCCAGTGACGTTTCGATTTCAGTTGAGGATCGCGTCGCTAGAGTGGCCGTCAGGGTGTGTCTGCAACGTCGATGAAATCAGTGTATACCCTTACTATTAATCTGATATATCGATAGGATTAACTTTCTGTTAATCGCGCGAGGTGTGAGAGACGGTCGAAAATAGGGCACGGAGGCACGTCGATCCTGCGACGCGTCGAACGTCGTAGTGCTGAAACACAACCGCTCAAGAGCCTCGGGTTCGCCGTTCCACCCGAGTTCTATCCGCCATCGCAATCCGATTCAGGAGCAACACCGTGGGAAAACTCGACAAGCCGATCCTGCAGCTCCTGGATGACTACAAAGCTGCGGTCTTTGCCAAAGACCTCGATTCGTTCATCGCGCTGTACGACGAGGACGTGCGGGTCTTCGACATGTGGGGCGCATGGTCGTACAACGGTATCGAGTCCTGGCGGCAAATGGCGGCCCGCTGGTTCGGCTCGCTGGGTACCGAGCGCGTTGTGGTGGATTTCAGCGATCCACAGGGGATCGTCGCGGAGGATCTCCCCGTTGTTCACACCTTCGTGACTTACAAAGCGGTGACAGCGGACGGCGTGGATGTGCGCTCGCTGGATAATCGCCTGACTGCGATACTCAGGCCGCACGGTGACGGGTGGAAGATCGTCCACGAGCACACCTCGTCTCCGCTCGACGTCGAGACAGCGAAGGTCATGTTCAATCGCTGATAGTGGCTGGGGGAAGGGCAACGGCGGGCTTTGATCCGGGCGCGGCAGGCAGCGCGACCGCATAATAGACATTCCCTGAGGGCGTATCGGGCAGGCTTCTTCAGGGGCGTATCGTCCGGCAAAGCAGGTTTTGTGGTGCGTGTTTGACAGGGCAACGCAGGCCGACCTACATTCGTTCCAGGAGGGACGACCTTGGACCGATTGACAGCGATGGAAACGTTTGTGTGCGTGGTGGAATCCGGTTCTTTCTCGGCGGCAGCGCGGCTGCTGAACGTCGGGCAGCCGGCCGTTTCCAAGTCCATCGCGCAACTCGAAGAGCGGCTCGCGGTTCGACTGCTGCTTCGCTCGACGCGCGGGCTGACGCCAACTGAGGCTGGCCACGCGTTTTACGAGCGCGCCAAGCGGGCCATCGAAGAGGCCGACGAAGCCGAGTTTGCGGCGAGAGGATCGGCTGGCGCACTATCGGGGCGTCTCAGGATTTCATCGGCGGTGACCTTTGCGCGGATTCACATCGTTCCGCGGCTACCGGCATTCCTTGAGCGGCACCCCGAGCTCAACGTCGACATCGTGCTCGACGACGAGAACATCGACCTGCTGGAAAACGGCATCGATGTCGGACTCAGGATGGGGGTCCTCGGCGATTCGAGCATGACTGCGCGCAAGGTCGGTCACACGCCACGCTACGTCGTCGGTACTCCAGCCTGGTTCGCGAAAGCCGGCGAACCGCACGTGCCTGCCGATCTGCTATCGCATCAGGCGATTGTGTATGAGCAGGGCGGCGGTGGACGCGTGTGGTCGTTCAAGCAGGGCAATTCGGAGACGGCGATTGTCGTCAACGGCCGCGTCCGCGTGAATGCCGCAGAAGCCGTGCGCGCGGCCGTGCTCGCCGACATGGGTGTGGCGATCGCTTCGGAATGGATGTTCTCGCCGGAACTCGCGAGTGGCGCGGTAAAACGCGTGCTGGCCGATTGGGAATTGCCCGGCATCGACCTGTGGGCCGTGTTTCCGAGCGGCCGCATGGTCAGTGCGAAAGCACGCGCCTTCGTCGCCTGGGTGGAGGAGATATTCGGTCCTCAGATTGAAGCCTTCCCGATCGACGCACCCCCATCGACAAACAACGTTTGACCTGTGATGAAAGCCGCGTCGTCGGACAGCAGGAATGTGATGGCTGCCGCGATCTCGGCCGGCTTGCCGAAGCGTTTCATGGGCACGGCAGCGAGATAGCGCTGCTCGCCTTCGCTTCCTGGCGCGTTGTTGGCTCTGAAGAGTTCGGTTTCCGTGGGGCCGGGCGCCACGGAATTGACGGTGATGCCGGTGGTCGCCAGTTCAAGCGCCCAGGAACGTGAAAAGCTTACCAAAGCGGACTTGGCGGCAGCGTAAGCCGTACGTTCCACGATGCCAAGGACCGTGAGGCTCGTGATGTTGACGATTCGCCCCCAACCTTGGGTGCGCATATTGGGCAGGAGTGCTTGCGCCGCCTGTACCGCGGGATGCAGATTGAGCGACATCACGGAGTCAAGTGCGTCCAGATCGATAGCGCCCAGCTTCTGTGGTTTAACCAGACCGACGTTGTTGACCAGACCGTCGAACTGGTATTGCGCTACCAGCTTGTCGAGCGCGGCCTGCGTTTTCACGCGGTCGGCCAGGTCGACGGACACGAGCGTTCCTGGAAAGTCGGGGTCGTCCGCCTGACGTGCTAACCCCACAACCTTGTGCCCGTCTGCGTTCAGCCGCTGTGCGACGGCGCGGCCGATGCCTTTGCTGGCGCCGGTGATTAGAAAAGTTCGTGAATTCATCTTGCCTGCCTCGATGTTTGTGTGCCGGTTTGCCGGTTTGCCCGCCCAGTCGTTCCCGACGCGCTAGCGCCAGGAACGATGCGGGGTTTGATCAGGAAGCCGAAGCAACCTTCTTGCGCAGAACCGGCAGCATGTCGTGCGGCTCAGGACGGTGCGTATAGTCAGGGTTGACTTCCGAGTACAGAATCGTTCCATCTTGCCCAATCACGTAGCGTGCGGGCATCGGCAGTGTCCAGCTATCGTCACCGTTGAACGCCGGCAGGTCGTTCTTGAGCTTCTTGTACAGATCGACGAGATAGTCGGGCAAAGCAAAGCGAATGCCGAATGCGGCGGCCACATCGTTGTGCGTGTCGCTGAGGATCGGGAAACCCAGCTTGTTGGTGCGGACCGATTTACGGCTATTCACGGCATTCTGCGGCGAGATGGCGACCAGATTGGCACCTTCGGCCTTGAACGATGGCAGCGCTTCTTCAAGCGCCAGCAGTTCCAGATTGCAATACGGGCACCACACGCCACGATAGAAGCTGATCACGAGCGGCCCCTCTTTCAGCAGGTCGACAGACGACACCGGATTGCCATCCGGGTCGTTGAGGGTAAATTCCGGCGCGACGTCGCCCGCTTTGAGCGCGCGTGCGGCCTGACCGGATGCGATGAGTTCGGCCGTCGCGCGTTCCATGATCGGATGGATTTCCGGCGGTGCGAAGTAGGGGGCCTTTCCGCCTTTGAAATCGGCTTTGAATGCATCGAGTCTGGCTTGAAGTGACATGACAATCTCCTTCCTGAAGAGGTTTAACGCACACTGCGTAGGAGGGATAGTCGGCCATTGCAAGCCCGCGAAGAAGGCAGCATGCGTGCATAACTGTCATTCCGGCCGGGCATGGGAGTGTGAAGCGGGGTAAAGCAGGAGGGGAATGCGGGTGGTTCGACCGGATGAAGATTCTCCTTCATCCGGTCGCGAGGTACTGCGGCTTGCTTACTTGCTATCGTCCTTCAGCTGCGGCAGCGCCAGCGCTTCGCCCGGCGCCAGCAATCCCACTTCCGAATAGATCAGAAGCTTGGCGCGCGTGTCGGTGATGTCCAGATTACGCATCGTCAACTGGCCGATCCGGTCGCGCGGCGAGAAGGTCGACTCGACCTTTTCCATCGACAGCCGTTCCGGCTGGTACGTCAGGTTCGGCGACTTCGTGCTCAGGATCGAGTAGTCGTTGCCGCGGCGCAGTTCGATCGTGACTTCGCCCGTAATCGCGCGTGCCACCCAGCGCTGTGCAGTTTCGCGCAGCATGATGGCCTGCGGGTCGAACCAGCGGCCCTGATACAGCAGGCGGCCCAGGCGCTTGCCGTTTTCGCGGTACTGTTCGATGGTGTCTTCGTTGTGGATACCCGTGACGAGACGCTCGTAGGCGATGTACAGCAACGCGAGGCCCGGCGCTTCATAGATACCGCGGCTCTTCGCCTCGATAATCCGGTTCTCGATCTGGTCGCTCATGCCAAGGCCATGGCGGCCGCCAATGCGGTTCGCTTCCAGCAGCAGCTCGACGGCGTCCGTGAACTGCACGCCGTTAAGCGCGACAGGCTGGCCTTCTTCGAAGCGGATCGTGACTTCTTCCTTCGCGATCTGCACGTCGTCACGCCAGAACGCGACGCCCATGATGGGATTCACGATCTTGATGCCGCTCTCGAGGCTCTCGAGATCCTTCGCTTCGTGCGTTGCACCGAGCAGGTTCGAGTCGGTGGAATAGGCCTTTTCTGCCGACATCTTGTATTCGAAGCCCGACTGGCGCATGAATTCGGACATTTCCGCGCGGCCGCCCAGCTCGTCGATGAACGCCTGGTCGAGCCACGGCTTGTAGATCTTCAGATCCGGATTCACGAGCAGGCCGTAGCGGTAGAAGCGCTCGATGTCATTGCCCTTGTACGTGCTGCCGTCGCCCCAGATGTTGACGCCGTCTTCCTTCATCGCGGCGACCAGCATCGTGCCGGTCACAGCGCGTCCGATCGGCGTCGTATTGAAGTAGGTCGCGCCGGCGGTCGAGATGTGGAACGCGCCCGATTGCAGGGCGGCGATGCCCTCGGCGACCAGCTGAGCCCGGCAATCTATGAGTCGCGCGCCTTCTGCACCGTACTGGATCGCACGACGCGGAATCGAATCGTAGTCGTCTTCGTCGGGCTGGCCGAGGTTAGCCGTGTACGCGTATGGGACGGCGCCTTTGATCCGCATCCAGTGCAGAGCGGCACTCGTGTCGAGTCCGCCGGAGAAGGCGATACCGACTTTCTGGCCGGACGGAAGACTTTCAAGGATTGTGCTCATGAGAAAAGCCGTTAAATCGAGGGGTGAAGGGATTTCGCGCAACTGACAAGTATCGGCTGTGCCTGCCGACAAGGCAAGTCTGGCGCGCAGTCCGGGCGGCCGTGCGGGCCGGTTGGGGCCTAAAACAGCATGCTTTGGGGCGTCTTGGGCGTGGTTTGTAATATACATGAAAGTTTTCGACGGTCCCGAGCGGGAGGATCTGCCCCTACGTCCGGTCCAGCGTCGGGTTTATCACTGCAGCGGATAAGCGTATGGAATTTGCTTCGTTGCTCTCGCGCATGCGGACCGGTAGATTGGCTCTATCGCGCCACTATCGGCGTTTCCGCTCCGACTGAACGAAGAGTTTCGTGTGACGATTGCTTCCGACTCCGCTGTTCCCGCTCAAGCCGCTCAAGCCTTCCATTCCGGCCCGGCTGCCCCGCACCGCATCGAAATCCGTGCCTTCGACGGCCCCGTGGGCGCGGAAGTCCTGGGCCTCGATCTGAATCAGCCGCTTGTTGACGAGGATTTCGCGCGCATTCATCGCGCGCACCTCGATCACCACGTATTGGTGTTTCGCGACCAACGCATCACGCCTGACCAGCAGATCGCCTTTAGCCGCCGCTTTGGCCCGCTGCAGATCCATGTGCTGCACCAGTTCCAACTGCCGGGATATCCGGAGGTACTGGTCGTGTCGAATATCGTCGAGAACGGCAAGCCGATTGGTCTCGGCGACGCGGGCCATTTCTGGCACTCGGACCTCTCGTACAAGGAAAAACCGAGCCTCGGCTCGCTGCTGCATGCACAGGAGTTGCCGGCCGAAGGCGGCGACACGCTGTTTGCCAACATGCATCTCGCCTGGGACACGCTGCCGGCGCATCTGCGCGAATCGGTGGAAGGGCGCTTCGCGGAGCATACCTACCTGGCGAAGTACGCGGAGCTGCAAAAGCGCAGCCCGTGGCGGCCGAATCTGTCCGCCGAGCAGATTGCCGAGGTGAAGCCGGTCGTGCAGCCGATGGTGCGCACGCATCCTGAAACCGGGCGCAAGGCGCTCTTCGTCAGCGAACATTTCACCACCCGCGTAATCGGGCTACCCGAAGACGAGAGCAAGCAATTGCTCGAAGAAATTTTCGCGCACAGCGTGCGGCCTGAGCATCTGTACCGTCACGTGTGGGCCGAGCACGACATGGTGTTCTGGGACAACCGCTCGCTGATGCACCTCGCGGCCGGCACGCCGGATCATCTGCGCCGCAAGATGTATCGCACAACTATAGAAGGCGACGTGCCGGTCTGACGGCAAACTCGCCCGCCTGCATTTGTCCACGCGCTGACCGGAGTACCGATGTTCGCGGCAGCGTGTCCATGCCCGGAAAGCCCGCGTAAGGCTTCCGGGCATTGTTGCAAATTCCCCACGTAGTTTTCGACGCAATGCGGTCATAAATACTATTTATCCTAACGATCGTGGCGTGATTACCCAATGTTTCGTGCTTTTTGCGCCGTTTTCGTGCTTTCGAGCCCTAATTTGGTGCGAATGGGCGGCAGCGCTTTGCATATGCGAATGGGTGATTTAGAAAAATATCCGCGGGTCGATACACTGTGACCCGTCGATTGAGCAGGCGAATAGTGGTGCGGGGAATCTGGTCATTTCATCTGCCACAGCGCCTGCTGTCTCAACCGATGTCGCGCCACTGAAGGTTTGGGGTATGTGATTTTAAGGCTTGGGTTTATCTGTCCATCAATGAATGGATAAATAACAGGCCTGATGTCTCATATATATTAAGCAGTATTAAATAAAATATTCGAGTAGATCAAGATGAAAATTCAAAAGACTACGGCGGCCATCCTGGTGCTGGGCGCCTTTGCGGGCGCCGCTCACGCTCAAAGCGTCACCCTGTACGGCATTGCAGACGGCGGTCTCCTGTTCAACAACAACGTGAAGGGCGGCCAGATGTATGCGCTGTCGAGCGCCACCTCGTCGCGTTGGGGTTTGCTCGGCAGTGAAGATCTGGGCGGTGGCCTGAAAGCGACTTTCGACCTCGAAAATGGTTATACGCTTGGCACGGGTGGCTTGAGCCAGGGCGGCCTGGAGTTCGGTCGTAAAGCATACGTGGGCCTGCAAAGCAACACCTGGGGTACGGTGACGCTCGGCCGTCAATATTCGGCCAGCAACGATGCGACGTCCAATTTCGCATCCGGCGCAGACTGGGCGGCTTCCGGCCTTGGCTACGGTACGCGTGCCGGCGACGTCGATAACGTCGACACGTCGAATCGCGTGCAGAACTCGATCAAGTACACGAGCCCGAACTACCGCGGTCTGACGATCGGCGTTCTGTACAGCCTGGGCGGTCAGGCTGGCGACTTCTCGCGCAACGAAGTCACGGACGCAGCGGTGTCGTACTCGAACGGCGCGGTCAAGCTCGGCGCGAGCTACATGTTCACCAAGGACCCGTACTACGCAACGTTCGGCGACCAGGGCAATTCGTCGTCGCCGTCCTCCGCCGCGGGTGGCACCAACAACATGCCAAGCCGCATTTACGGCGGCTACGCGTCCGCTGGTTCGCAGCAGATCATCACGGCCGGCGGTTCGTACCAGCTGGGCGCCGCGACACTCGCCGTACTGTACTCGAACACGCAGTTCCAGAGCCTTGGCGCGGTCACCGCGGTGGGCAGTTATGGCACGAAGTACAACGGCGGCACGGCCACCTTCAATTCGGGCGAACTGAACGTGAAGTACGCGCTGACCCCGGGGTTGACGCTGGCAGGTGCTTACATCTACACGCATAACAGCGGCGCGGATAACGTTGGCAGCGCGAACTACAACCAGATCAACCTTGGCGCGATCTATCAGCTGTCCAAGCGTACGTCGCTCTACGCAATCGGCTTCTATGAGACCGCCTCGGGTATCGATTCGACGGGCAAAAAGGCAGTGGCTGACTTCAGTGGCGCGTCCTACTCGTCGACCAACCACCAGGTCGCGGCCATCGTGGGCATAACCCACCGGTTCTAAGCGCGTCTGACGCCCCGGCCATGTCGGGGCGTAGCGTTTGCTCTGAACGCGAGGCTCGAGCCAAGCCGACAGCGCTATACTCGTCCGCGGGACTGCCCTGGTGCCACGGCAGAATTGCATATCGCCAACATGCTTTGATCCGGCCATGTTGTGCGCTGCGTCATACTTCACCGCCTTATTGAAACTCTCTCTTGCAACGTCCAGCAAGAGTGTGGACGCTATAATCGAGCCAGATTGGTGCGGGCACACGCCAACACCAAAGACTATGCGACGGCGCTTCAGGTGATGCTTCGCACACGCCTGAAAACAGCCGGCGCTTGAGCAGTATCCCTTCAGGCAGGTGGCGTTGAACAGCGTGTTCCAGACGCCACAGGAGCACCAGGCATGAGCAACGAAAATCCTCCGCACGTTCTCGTGGTGGATGACGACCCCGCAATCAGGACGCTGATCGCGGAGTATCTTCG
>FSXK01001834.1_pt1 | contig 12955 bp, 9 predicted proteins | sample 1638101 | NCBI WGS metagenome assembly FSXK01 (sample SAMEA3914788, study PRJEB12502) | metagenome | biome: forest; material: soil | place: Canada | collected 2011-07-03 | depth 0.1 m | reverse complement strand
CGCTGCGTTCCAGTATCACAACGTCCATCTGCTTCTGCTCTCGGGCATCGGCAAGCCGTACGACCCGATCTCGGGCGACGGGGTGGTGGGCCGCAACTTCGCGTACCAGAACCTGTCGACCATCACCGCGTTCTTCGACAAGGATACCTTCACGAATCCGTTCATCGGTGCGGGCGGCAACGGCGTGGCCGTGGACGACTTCAACGCCGACAATTTTGATCACGGCCCCCTCGGCTTCGTCGGTGGTTCGCCGCTGTGGGTCAACCAGGCGGGCACCAAGCCGATCAGCGGCATCGCCACGCCGGACGGCACACCGAACTGGGGCGCAGCCTGGAAGAAGGCGGCGAAGGACCACTACGCGCACACCATTTCGATGGACGCGCACGGCACCAATATGTCGTATCGCGACGTGTTCCTCGACCTCGATCCGACCTACCGCGATTCGTACGGCCAACCGCTGTTGCGCATGACCTTCGACTGGAAGGACAACGACATCAAGATGGCGCGTTACGTCACCGCTCAGATGCACAAGATTGCGCAGCAGATGGGGCCAAAGGCGATCAACGTCTACACGCGCGAATTCGGCGCGCACTTCGACTCGCGCCGTTATCAAACCACTCACCTCGTGGGCGGCGCGGTAATGGGCAACGATCCGAAGACCAGCGTCCTGAACCGCTATCTGCAAAGCTGGGACGTCCACAACGTGTTTGTGATGGGTGCCTCGGCTTTCCCGCAAGGCACCGGCTACAACCCGACTGGCCTCGTCGCCGCACTCGCGTACTGGTCGGCGCGCGCAATTCGCAGCCAATATCTGACGAACCCGGCGCCGCTAGTGAGCGTATGAGCAAGCAAATCGGTCTTCCACGCCTCGTGCGCACGTTCAAGCTTCGCGCGTGCGCAGCGTCGTGCGGCGCCGCCGCCACGGTGTCGCTCACCGTCGCCGCACATGCATCGACGCCGCAAGACGACGCGGCGCTGATCGCGCACGGCGAGTATCTCGCGCGAGCCGGCGATTGCATCGCCTGTCACACGACACCCTCGGGCAGGCCGTTCGCGGGCGGCCTGAAGTTCGACACGCCGATCGGCGCGATCTACTCGACCAACATCACGCCGGAGCGCGACACCGGGATCGGCGCGTGGAGCTTCGAACAGTTCGACCGCGCGCTGCGCTCAGGCATCAAGCCGAATGGCGACACGCTGTATCCGGCTATGCCCTACCCGTCGTACGCACGCCTGAACGACGACGACATGCACGCGCTGTATGCATACTTCACGAAGGGTGTCGCGCCGGCGAACCAGGCGAACAAACCGGTCGACATCGTCTGGCCACTGTCGATGCGCTGGCCGCTCGGCATCTGGCGTCATCTGTTCGCACCGCAGCCCGCCGCGTTCGACGCCAAACGCTATGCCGATCCGGTGGTTGCGCGCGGCGCGTATCTCGCGCAGGGGCTCGGCCACTGCGGCGCCTGTCACACACCGCGCGCGGCAACCATGGAGGAACGCGCGCTGAGCGACGCCGATGGTCCCGCGTTCCTTGCCGGCGGCGCGACGGTCGATGGCTGGATTCCAACTAGCCTGCGCGGCAATCCGCGAACCGGCCTCGGGACATGGAGCGAAGCCGACATCGTGCAGTTCCTGAAAAGCGGCCGCACGCAGCATAGCGCAGCTTTCGGCGGCATGACTGACGTCGTGCGACACAGCACGGAGCATATGGACGACGCAGACTTGAGCGCGATCGCGCGCTACCTGAAGACGTTGCCGTCCAACGATGTGCAGGAAACGAAATACGTGTACGACGATACCGCCGCCCGCGCGTTTCGCACGGGCGACGCCACTGCGTCGGGCGCGGCGGCATACCGCGACAACTGCATGGCCTGCCACCGTAGCGACGGGCGCGGCTACAGCCGTGTGTTTCCAGCGCTCGCCGGCAATCCGATCGTGCAGAGCACGGACGCCACGTCCCTGATTCACGTGCTGCTCGCGGGCAGTACGCTTGCAGGCACGAAAACCGCGCCGTCCTCTTTCACGATGCCGGCTTTCGGCTGGCGCCTGTCTGATCAGGAGGTCGCCGACGTGTCCAGCTTCGTCCGCAATAGCTGGGGCAACACCGGTTCGACAGTCAGTGCATCGGATGTTGGGAGGGTCCGCAAGACCGTCGCGGTGCGCGCGCCGGAGATGCCACCTGGTGCTTTGCTAGACCGCTGAGAACGCTCCGCCCGCTCTCGTTGCGAAGCGGACGGAGCGCGTGAAAAAACAGAGATCGCCATCCAGCCGGTCCGATATAGGCGTCCCATACGAACTGCGACTACGATGAAAAAACAATGGATCACCGCCCCCGTGCTATTGTCATTCGCCGGCATCGCCGCAGCGCAGAGCTCAGTCGAACTGTATGGAATCGTCGACGCCGGCATTGCGTACCGCAGCAACGAGCGCACCGTTTCGCCGGGTGCCTATACAGGACACTCGAACGTCGCCGTGGCAAGTGGCAACCTGTCCGGCAGCCGCTGGGGCATCAAGGGGCAGGAACAACTTGGCGCAGACTGGTTCGCGCTGTTCCTACTCGAAGACGGGTTCGACGTGGCGACCGGCAAGATCCAGCAGAACGGCGGGCTGTTCGGGCGCCAAGCGTTCTTCGGCATCGGCAGCACACGGACCGGCACAGTCACGCTCGGCCGCCAGTACACGTCGTTGAACGACTTTGTGGCGACGGTCTCGCCAGTGAACTATATCGGCGGCTTCGGCGCGCATCCTGGCGACATCGACGACCTGGATCAGACCGCCCGCGTGAACAACTCGATCAAGTACACAAGCGCGAGCTACGCGGACTTTACATTCGGCGCGTTGTACGGGTTCGGCGGCCAGCCCGGCAGCCTGAAGCAGCAGAACACCTGGAGCATCGGTGCGGGATACGGCAAAGGTCCGCTGCATGTCGGCGCGGGCTATGAGCGCTCGGACAACAGCAAGAGCGGCGCGAACGATCCGACGCTCGGCAAATGGAGCGGTTCAGACGACGGCCTGTTCAATTCGTCGGTCAACGAGGGCTACGCGAGCGCGCAATCGCAGCAGATCATTGCCGCAGGCGCGACGTACGACTTCGACCCGGTGGTGGTCGGCGTGAACTACGGCAACGTGCAATACCGCTCGGGTACCGATTCGCTGTTCACTGGCCACGCAACCTTCAACATTGTGGGTGTGTTCACGCAATGGACCGTGCGGCAAGCCCTGCAACTATTCGCGGGCTACAGCTACACGCGCGGCAGCGAAGTGGACGGTGTAGATGAGCGCGCCCAATATCACAATGCAACGCTCGGCGTGCAGTATGCGCTGTCCAAACGTTCGGCTGTGTATCTGATCGGCGGCTATCAGCACGCGTCGGGCGGCACGCTGGACGCGCTCGGCAATCCGGTGCTGGCCACCGCGTCGGTCAGCGACAAGGGTAACGGCCACTCGTCGAACACCCAGTCTCAAGTGATTTTAAGCATCGGCATGCGACACCGATTCTGATGGATTTTGTCCAACCGCTTCGATACCCGATGAAGACAACCATGTCGCTGCACCATCGCCATTGATCCCCGGGCGCCGTCATCAGTTGCGCCGTTCGCTGGTATTGCCGGTTTCAATTGAACCTGCACGACATTGAAGAGTTGCTGTTCGAGCACCAACTCAACTCACATGGCGCTACGTTTCCTTGAATTTCATTTGCGCATGACTGCCGTCGCAAAAGGGCTTATTGCCGGACCGTCCGCAGCGGCACAGCGTTACCCGGTTGCGGACCTCATATTCAAAGCCATCCGCCGAGGCCACGTGAATTCCGCCGCGCAACCAGATCGGCCCGCTGCAGTCTTGCGCCGGGTCTTCGATAAGGCCGATAGAAATCGGCAGCTCGGGATCGATGGCCTCTTTCGTCTCCTTGTCCCAGGCAACGAGGCGCCCGGCTGGACAATTTCCCACCTGTCGAATGAACATTTCGCGTATGGCGGGATCATCGGAGCGCTCGACCTGATTCCAGACCTGTCCGGCGGGGTCGCAGAAGCGACCGAAAGCGCAGAGCATTTCTGAGTCGGTGAGGACCATCGTTGGACCCTCGAAAACGCGCGCCTCGCTGAGATACGGCTCTCGACTTGCCGTTTCAGTCCCATCAAATTCGACTTTGGCGTGAGTACCGTCACAGAACGGTTTTGACTTCGAGTGGCCGTATCTGCAAAGCGCATAAGTCTCCTGCGGCTTGAAAGGTGCGCTCTCTTCCCAACCCTCCGAGCCACCCTCTTCATCCGTCACAATGGTGTGTTTCGAGAGCGGCACATCTCCCGAAACGAGGTACGGTCCGTCCTTCGAAACAACGACACCTGCCCGGGGCTTGCTCATACAATTCTCTATTAATCGAACGAATGTTGCAGACCGGCGAGCCTCGAGGGCCTCCGCGCAAGTGTATGCGTAAAGGCACATGATGAATAGGTCGATCTGGTAACTAACTTTTGAAAAGAGCAATATTGCGTCTGTGCATGTCAGTAGCCTGTGGCGCCGCTCTTGATAGACTGTAGGTGTACTGATTCATGGCAATAACGCCAAACGAAGCAATTCGCATCACATGAATATGTGGCGTCACCCGAAAAAACAACTGGCGTGCCAGGCTGTGTCACGAAGGATGGTTGTTGGTCGAGTGGTCCGAGGGTAAGCCCGAATCGGTCAAATACTGGCTGTCCACGCTAGCCGCAAGCGCGACGCTGGAGCAACTAAATTCACTTCCGGTTTTGGATAGCCAACTCTCGAAGCAATTGCGTGAACGCGCGCATCCCTGCTGTCATATGTCGATGGCGAGGATAGAACAGGCACAAGCCCGGATAAGGCGGTGTCCAATCGCCTAACACCTGGATCAGACGCTTTCCTGCAAGTGCTTCACGGGCATTCCATTCATTTACATAGGCAAGACCTGCGCCCTCAATCGCCGCGCGAAGGATTAGACGGCCGCTATCCAATACCAGCGAACCTGGGACATCTACACGGAGTTCTTCCCCATGCTTCTCAAATTCCCAACGATAAAGGGATCCGCTAGGCAGCCGGAAACGGATACAAGCATGATCCTTTAGATCCGCAGGCGACTGCGGTGGACGTCTGTTGGAAAAATATGTCGGCGAGCCAACGACAATATGCCGCTGCGAAGGACCACAAACGGCTATTGCGATCATGTCGCGAGGCACTCGCTCAGCTAGGCGTACACCAGCATCGAATCCTTCGGCCGAGATATCTACGAGCCGCTGTTCCGTCACCACCTCGACCTGCATAGAGGGGTAGCGCCGCAAGAACTCCAGGATGGTCGGGGCAAGTAGCTGTTCGCCTGCCACATCCGAAGTGTTAATGCGAAGCAGGCCGGAGGGAGTTTCACCTTGATCTCTCACTGCAGCCATCGCATCCGCAATTTCGCGCATTGCGGGCTCGATTCGGGCAAGGAAGCCCTCGCCAGCAGGTGTAAGTGAGACGCTACGAGTAGTTCGATTGAATAGACGAACACCTACCCGCTCTTCTAACGACGCTACCGCATGACTCAACGCCGAAGCGGACACGCCCAGATCTTTCGCTGCGGCACGAAAGCTCTTGCGGGCCGCGACGGCCGCCATAGCGTTCAACTCGGAAAACCCAGGCGTTTCCATTGTTCGATACTGCTCAGCAGTTCGTACTTAATAATGAGGATTGTCAATATTATTGTAGCTGACTAATCTCCTTAGCAAGGTGACAACCATGTAAGGAGCACATCTTGACCCGCTTTACAACGCCCTTTGGATTCCATTCGACCGCCAGCGAAGTCGTTGCTGGGGTAGACCTGACCGGAAAGACCGCTATTATCACTGGCGGCGCGGCGGGGGTAGGTCTGGAGACCTCGCGGGCCCTAGCAGCAGCAGGTGCAGCCGTCACGCTTGCCGTGCGCCGACCTGATGCGGCCGAATCAGTCGCCGCCAATCTTCGTACATCGACTGGCAACCAGTCCATCAACGTTAGGCATCTTGATCTGTCCGACCTTCGTTCAGTTAAGACCTTTACTGATGAATGGGATGGCCCGCTTCACATTCTGGTCAACAATGCGGGCATCATGGCTGTGCCCCAGCTCGAAGAGACTTCTCAAGGGTTTGAGCTTCAGTTCGGAACCAACTTTCTCGGTCACTTTGCGCTTGCTATTGGGCTGCATCGAGCATTGGCTTCAGCGAACGGGGCGCGTGTGGTGTCGGTGAGTTCCTCGGGCCACTTACACTCCCCAGTTATTTTCGACGACCTGCATTTCGACTTCATCCCCTACACACCGTTTGGCGCATACGGGCAGTCCAAGTCAGCTAACACACTGCTGGCCGTTGGTATCACAAGCCATTGGGCCAACGAGGGCATTGTCTCCAATGCGCTTAATCCTGGAGCGATTGCTACGGGCCTTCAGAAATACACCGGCGGGCTCAAGACGCCCCCTGATCGTCGTAAGAACCCGGAACAAGGCGCATCCACATCGGTCCTTCTGGCCGCTTCTCCGCTATTGGCTGGCGTCGGTGGGCTCTATTTCGAAGACTGCAATCAGGCGCAACTGGTGACCAGACGGCCCATCGACTTTACTGGCGGATATGCGGCCTATGCAGTGGATCCGGCAAACGCCGAACGCCTCTGGTCGGTCGCCCTCGAGTTGATCGGAGAACGGTCGTGAGCTGGGACGTGAACTTGGAAAGAGGTTCAGCCTCGGAAAGCTTCTACTGTCCGGCTTGACTCCATTTTCACTTGCCGCAGTAATTTTGTTGATACATGTTCCGCGACCACGTCGTCATACACTCGACCCGGCTCGCGACCTGGTTCGCACCCGATGGAGAATCGGTCGCGTACCTCTGCCTGAACACAACGGTGATGTCAGGGACGGTAGGTAGCCAGACGACGGAGGCAGTCCGATGGAATCCGCAAGCGAACTGGTTTACGTGGTCGACGACGACAGACGCGTGCGAGAAGCACTCGCTGCGCTGCTGCGAGCAAACGGAAGGAACGTTCAGGCATTCAACTCTGGCGAAGAGTTTCTGGACGCCGCTCGTCGAAATATCGTTGCATGTGTGATTCTGGATTTGAGAATGCCAGGCATGAGTGGCCTGGAAGTCCAGAAGCTTGTCAGCCGGGACTCACAGATTCCAATCATTTTCATAACCGGAAGGGGCGATGTGCCGTCCTCGGTCCTAGCCATGAAGGGCGGAGCTTTGACTTCCTCATAAAGCCTCTCGATGAAGAAGCGTTGATGCATGCGGTTGATGCTACACTCGCCCGAGCGCACGTTCTTCTCGAGAAGGCGGAAGCTGCAGCAATGCTCCATGATCTCTTTCTATCGTTGACGCCTCGCGAGCAGGAGCTTTTGCCATTACTCGCAGGCGGCCTACTCAATAAGCAGGCGGCGGCGGTCCTTGGTATCACCGAATACACCGTGCAGGTACATCGCGGTCATATAATGAGAAAAATGCGAGCGGATTCATTTGCCACTCTGGTCAGGCAGGCAAGCAACCTGCAGCTCGAAACATCGTCGACGACCACGTTTGATGCCTTTCGCAAATGCCCATTCCTTGTTGGACTCGATGATCCGGAGAAAAAGTGCCCACGCCTCCGGTTCGAACCGTTGCCGTGATTGACGATGACCAACGCATATGACGTCGTGATTACCGTTGCCACGTGCGAAGCAACGAACACCCGAATGCTCCGCGGACGCAAGATATAACGTTGTACCTGACTTCGATACTGCATGTTTACTTAGTCCCGAGGCTCGTCTATCTGCTTGGCCTCGTTCTACAGGCGTCAGATGTCAACAGCCTACCTGGGTTGATTCCAGATTCATGTAATGGCCACCCGTCACCCCCGTCCAATATCATCAAGAACGTGGAACAACGAAACGTTTAATTCGGTCGCTGTGACTCGGTGACTGCACTGCTTATCTCGAAGTGAATGCCGGGAGGGATGAACATCCTTCCCGGGACCTCACGGCAATCGATCCAGCAGTTCGTCCTGGAGAGAAGGTCTGGTCTCAAAAGCGCCAATGCCTGTAGTGAAGCTGAAGGTCATCGCTGCGCGATGCGCGCGCGTGGCGTCGTGTAGGTTATTCGCAGCTGCCCGCGACATGGACGACGACGATTCCCAACACGTGAATGCTCCATGAACGCATCGATCATCTCCGCGCTAGCTGCGCTTGTCGGCGCTGCGATAGGCGGTCTGACTTCAGTTCTTGCCACATGGCTGACACAACGCACCCAGGTTCGCGCGGAGTGGCGAGCCCACGACCGGATCCGGCGACAGGAGCTGTACCGGGATTTCATCGAGGAAGCGACGAAGTGCTATGTCGACGCTCTGCAACACACCGATCCCGATCTCGCCTCGCTTGGCAACCTCTACGCGAAGATCAGCCGCATGCGCGTCCAGTCGTCGCGCGAAGTCGCGGACGAAGCCGACGTGGTCGGACGCAAGATCGTGGACACCTACCTAGCCCCAGACAAGACCTTCATCGAGATTCGCGAGATGCTCGCGGATGGCTCGATCGACATTCTCGGCAAGTTCGGCGACGTGTGCCGAGCGGAATTCGAATCATTGCGCGCACAGCAGTTCTGAACACCATCGGCAAGCCGTTCAACGCGACTTCAGTTCGACGGGCCTGTCGGCGCGATAGCCGCCGCCGAGCGCCTTTGTCAATGCAATTTCCTGCCTGAGCATCTGACCGTCGAGCGTGAGCATCGCAACCTGTTCGACGATTACCGGCTGACGCGCTTCGAGCGCAGTCAGCTGACTCGTCAGGCCTCGCTGATAGTGGGCCTCGGCGCTGTCCCTCGCAAAAGCAACCGATTTGATCCGTTGCTTTTGCAACTCGGTCTCCTCATCGAGGGCCTGAAGACGGCCGCCAGCCTGCGCGACATCGCGTACCGCGTTGAGGACGGCCTGGTTGTACTGTTCGATCAACAGGTTACTTCCCTCGCGTACACCGCCCAGGTTCGCATTGAGCCTGCCGCCATCGAAGATCGGCAGATACAGGCCCGGAATCAGGTTGATCTGCTGGCTTGCGTGCGAGAATAGGTCCGTGAGGTGCAATGCGTTGACGCCGAAAAACGCCTTGATATCGAAGCTTGGGTAAAACGCCGCCTTCGCCGCGTCGATCCGGTCGAACGATGCTTCTACATACCATCGCATCGCCTGCAGATCGGGACGACGGGCAAGCAACTCGTATGAAAGCGTCGCCGGCAGGGCCGCCCGCGAACGCGGCAGCGCAACAGCCTCGATACCGGGCAGGCCGTCGGGGCCCGCGCCGACCAACGCCCGCAACGATTCGCGAAACTGTCGGATCTGCTCTTGCGCCGATACGATCTGCCGCTCGACTTCCAGTTGCTGCGCGCGGGCTTCTTCAAGCTGGGTCCGTGCCTCGAGACCGCGCGCCGCACGCCCTTCGTGTGCTTGTACCGTGAACGCCGCGATCTCGTGCGATTCGTTCAGCAGATCGATTAGCTGATAAGTCGTTTGAATGCTGTAGTAAAGCTGCGCGACATCGGTCGAGATTTCAAGCTCGACCGCAGACGTCTCCGCCAGCCGCGCATTACTTACTCCGACCGACGCGGCGATCTGCGCCCGCTGTTTACCCCAGATGTCGATATTTAGGCCTGCGCCAAGCCCGACGACGCCTTCGGTGTACCAGGGCCCCGTCAATCCCAAAGCCGGTTCGTTCGCTCCAAATGGGCCGAGAAAGCCGTTCGACGAGACGTGCTCGCGATCAAGCAGCGCTAGCGCGGTCACCTGAAGGCCCGATCCCGCTGTGACAAGCTCGACGTCAGATCTGGCCTGCGCGACGCGGGTCCGCGCAATCACCATCGTCGGCGCATTGCTCAGCGCCTGATCGATGAGCGCATCGAGTTGTGCATCGTGATAACGTGTCCACCAGCGGGCTGCGGGCCAGCCATCGCGCGCGAGGTGGATGTCGTTCGCGAGGTTGATCTGGTCGGGCACGATCTCGGCACGCGGCGTGCCATTGTGGTGGATCAGCGCACAGCCCGGCAGACAAACGCACATCAACCACGTGACCCAGTGGGCGCGGCATCGCCACAATGATCCGCCAGAACTGGACCGCACATTCATATTCGTACGGCCTGTGAAGCGGCCACCGTGGCGTGTGCCTCGACCCGCCAGTCCGGCAGCCCCGCTGCCTGTCGCGACAAATCTTGCGCAGCGGCGATGAGCGGACGATCGGTCGGTGGGACAGGTTTGACAGCTTGCACAGCGATTTCAATGCGCTGCGGCGCGTGCGCGTCGGGTGGGTTGGCCGCAAGTTCATCCGCGTACCGGTTTAGTTCGGCGCTGGCCTGTTCCTGGATCGCGCGCACCGCGTCGATAGTAAGCGGGTTTGACGATCCCGTATGCGCCGCCAGCGTGTTGCGCAACGCATCGCCGGCGAGCATGATCTCGCGCCCCTGTGCGAGGACGGTTTGCGCGCGCAGTGTGAGTTGCGCCTGATCCACTTCCTGCCAGTTGGGCTCGAGTGCGACGCGCGTCAGCGTCGCCTCGCACTCGGCCAGCACGGCCCACGCCTGCAATTGCCGCTGAGCATAGGGCACTTCATCCCCTTGGTCGATGCCCGCCTGCGGGGCACGCAACTGTGCGGCAATGGCGCGCAGCATCGTGGCGAGTTTCTGCCGTAGCACGTCGCCCTCGCCTTCGCGCCAGAACGACATCTGCACGAGGGTCGCCACACCGATGCCTAGCAGAATGCCGACCATCCGGTCGCGGATTTCAGTCAGATTGGTGCTTGGGCCGAACTGGTTGAGCAATGCGAGCGAGAAGGTGAACATCACCTGCAGGCCGGCATAGCCGATCCGCTCCGAACCCGCCGATATCCACGCCCCCAACGCAACGACAGGCAGTGCCATCAGCAGCAAACCGACAATGTCGTCGAGATGTGGAACGATGAATACGATCATGAACAGTGCCAGCGCGCTGCCGACGGCCGCACCGGTCAGCCGCAACAACGCACGCTGCGTCGACGCGCCGAGGCTCGGCAGCGCGACGATCAGACAGGTCAGCATGATCGTGTGGACGCCCTGCCAGTTGACGGCGTTGTAGAACACGTAGCAGATCAGAACGGCAAGCAGCGTCTTGAGCGAAAAGCGCACGTACGCAGGATTGGTCCATGCATCCGGCGCGACCATCGGCTCGCTCGCAGGCGGCTTGCCGGGTTCGGTACTGCTTGCGACACGATCAGCGTAGGCGTGCAGTGCGCGCTGCACTTCGGCGGCCGCAGGCACCGTATCAGCCACGGCGCGGTCTTCGGCCATCGCGATACCGACGTAGCGATATGGCTCATCTGACATCACTGCTTCGTTGAGCGCGCGGCAGTTTACGCGCAACTCGCGTAACGCCGCCAGTTGCTCTGCTGTCGGTCCCGGCCAGGCAGACGGCAATTCGTACGCAGCGCCATAAAGGCGTGACACCGTGGCGATACACGCCAGTTGCAACGCCTGATGCTCCCGATAGCGGGCGTCGCGCATCGTGGTGAATCGCAGAAGCTTCTGCAGCGAGAGCGCGCCTTGCTGGACGGCCTCCAGCGTGATCGGCGCGGCGTTCGTCGAGTCATCGATCAGTCGCGTCAGGCGCGTTTCCAGCACCGCAAGTTGCCGATGGATTTCCGCCTTGAGTTGCAATTGCGGTTCGGCAGGCAGCAGCAATGTGTTAATCACGAGCGACAGTGCGATCGGATAGTTGACGGCGACCCACACCCACAATACTGCGCGAACCAGGAGATCGGCCTGATCGGTCAGGTCCACGAAGCTCTGCACGTAGATGATGACGATGGCCACGCAGAAGAACACGACGCCGATCTTGAGCACCCGCATGAGGTACGCGCTGCCAAAGAACATCAGACTCGCGACGATGATGCGCAGCAATGGATAGTCGAATGTAAATTTCAGCAGCAAGATCGACAGACCGATTGCAAGTGTCGACCCGACGATGAACAGTGCGCCGACTAGCCGCGTGAGCACTACGTTCGACTGCGTGACATAAAACACCACTAGCAGCGACAGCGCGAGCTCCGGCACTTCGAGTGCCATCGACACGACGATCACGATGGCACTCGTCAAGATGCAACGCGACATCACGTTGAGGCGCCCTGGAAATGGCGCAAGCTCGCGCCTCAGGAAATTGCCGGCATCGCGCAGCGTGACGGGCAGGTAGTCGGCGGCAGACATTCGTATTCCTCAATGGCCTTTGCCGGTGTTGTCGAGCCCGGGGTGCAGTACGGCCACCGCCGATGTACCAACGCGAAACAGCTCGGGATTAGGATTGTCGACTCGAATCTTCACCGGGAAGCGCTGCGACACGTGTACCCAGTTAAGCGTGCGCGGAATGTACGGCAGACCGCCTGGTAGTGCCAGGCCGGCTTCATCGGGCGCGACGCCATAGCTGATCGAATCGACGGCGCCCTGGAAACGCTGGCCCGTATCGCTCATCAGATAGACCGTGGCGGGGGTGCCCGTACGGACGCCCTTGAGTTCCGTCTCGCGAAAGTTCGCGACCACATACCAGTGACGTGTGTCGATCAACGTGAAAACGGGTTTGAGCGCGGACGCGAACTGCCCCGTCGATGTCTTCAGCGATACGATGCGTCCGTCAAACGGTGCGCGCACGGTTGTATATTCGAGGTTCAGTTCGGCAATCGAGATCTCCGCCATGACGACTGCACGTTGCGCGACTAGCGCGTCGACGCCGCTCACGGCCGCTTGCGCCTGCTGCGCCTGCAATTGTGCAGCGCTGAGTTCGGCTTGCGTCGCGCGTTGCGCGGTACGCGCACGATCGACTTCGTCGACCGCCACATAGCCGTGTGAAAGCAAGGGTTCCATGCGGGTTAGCGTATCGGACGCCTGACTGGCGGCCGCGCGCGCGCGCTCGACCGCGGCCCGCACCGACTGCGCGTTGTACTGCTGCGCGT
>FSXK01000710.1_pt1 | contig 12992 bp, 15 predicted proteins | sample 1638101 | NCBI WGS metagenome assembly FSXK01 (sample SAMEA3914788, study PRJEB12502) | metagenome | biome: forest; material: soil | place: Canada | collected 2011-07-03 | depth 0.1 m | reverse complement strand
TCGAGCTGCATGGTGATGAGCGTCAGAAGAGTTGATCATTCAGTCCGGCCAGATTAGCCCATTTCACCACGCTGCGGAACGGGCGACCGTGGACGTCAATTGATTCGATCATCGCACGCTGTCCGCTGGCTTCAGCGGCCACGCGCACGGTGCGGTCGCGATACCGCATCAGCGCACCGATCGGTGGACAGACGGCCTGCTTTCTTTTGCGGGCGGTCGCGGTCATGCGCCTATCCCGGTTTCTTTGGCGATGCCGCCTTGCGGGCCGCGCGCGCCGGCTTGCCGGCGGATACCTTGACCAGAGCACCCTTGCGACCTGCGGTGCGCGGGGCAACCGCCCCCGTCATCTGCTGCCGCAGTAACCCGAGCTCACGCGCGTAGCCAGCGCTTGCGTCGCGCACGGCGACGAGGCTGCCCTCGAGGACCCCAGCCTGGTGTCGCGCGTCGGCGAGCTGCGCCTGCAGTGCCTGCAGCTCGCTGCGGTGACGCGCCTCGCCCTGCTCCGTGCGGCGCGTCATGGTGTCGAGTTCCTTCTGGAGTCGCGCGCTGGCGACCCGCTCGCGCTCGATCTCCAGCAGCGCCCGCTTTTCGGCCGCCCGCAAACGCTCTTCCGCCAGTGCGGCGCTGGCCCGCAGCTTCCCGAGCTCGTCCGAGAAATCCGCCCGCGCCTGCGCGAGTGACCGGTCGCGCGCGGCATTTTCGTCCTGCAGCCGGGCGATCTCCGCTTCGAGCGCGCGACGCGTGGCCTCGCCAGCGGCCTGCCCCTGCTCGAGTTCCTGGATCCGGACCTGGGCGGCCAGCAGCGCGCCGGTGCGTTGCTCGAGTGCGGTTTCGGTCCGGCCCAGTTCGCCCTGCATCGACGTGACCGTGTTCTGCGCGGCGACCCGCTCCGCTTCGACCTCGGCCCGTAGCGTGTCGAGTGCCCCCTGTGCCGACGCGGTCGACCGCGTCCACAGTGTGGCAACCAGATCGCCGGCGGCCGCCTGCAGATCGGCCGGCAGGTCCGGGTGTTCGATCCGCACCCGGCTCTTTTCGCGCAGCTCGGTCCAGAATTCCCCCAGCACCGCAGTCGGCGTACTCATGCTGCCTCGCTTCACGAGCTGATAAAGACGGTTCGCGGTCGGCGTGAGGCCGAAGCGAAAGAACAGCAGCGTGCAGACTTCGCGGTACAGCTCACGGGTCTTCGGGAATTCCGTCTTCAGGCGGTCGATTTCGGCGGCGAGGCGCGCTTCGTCAGGCAGAACGTCGGACATGGGAGCGGTTTAGATGAAATCCGTTAAATAATATAACGTAAACCGATGCATATCCAATATTGTTGAAAATATTGGAGAAACATCCCTCCCCCGTTAAGCCTCACCTTTCCCATGCCCGAATCGACCGCCCTGACCTCCGGTATCGTGCCCGCGCCGCTCGACGCGCTGGCGATTCCTGCCACGCTGGACGGGCGCGACGGCGCAAACCGGGCCACCGGCCGTCACGCGCAGATCGCGGCGACCGACGACCTCGACGCACTCCGAGGCGTGGCTCGCGCGCTTCACCGGTACGAAAACCACCTTCGAGAACTACCGCAAGGAAGCCGAAGGGTTGCTGGTCGGTCGTAGAGCTGGGCGAACCACTCTCCTCGCTCACCCACGAGGACCTGCTGGTCTACCAGCACTTCCTCGCCGATCCCCAGCCGCTGTCGCTATGGGTCGCGGGCGGCGGGCGGAAACATCCACGAACCGAGGCCCGCTGGCGCCCGTTCCATGGTCCACTGTCCACCGCCAGCCGATGGTGATCCTGAACGTGATGTTTGCGTGGCTGGTCCAAACCGGCTAACCATTTCCAAGAGCAGGCTTCGATTCAGGAACGAACAGGTCTCAGCTATCGTTCCTAGGTATTACCTGGCTTTCACTGCCGCGAGATAGACCGAAGGTTGCCGACACGAAAAGCCACGTGGAAATTGATCGTGTGGAAGCGGGGATTAGGTGCAGGGTAAAGATGCGTAACGGCGGGATTCGGCCGCGGGGATCGCACAGTATTGTCAATCCGCTTGCCAGACAGCCCTGTAAACGACTACGTGTCCGGACCGGCGCCCCAAAATGGTCGTGTGCGCACCTGCCTGCATGAGTTGCACTGCATGGCGCGGTACACTGATTTTGCGCCGATACTCGCCTGATCCATATTGATCACCGAAACTCGGCATGCCGCTTTCCGCGAAAGGCCTTGCCCCCTTCGGCGGCGTCAGGCGTGCCTTTACACACGGACGCCGCAAATTCATGCGCAAGCTCAGCCTGCCCCGATTCGACCATGCGCAAAAGCCGCTTGCGAACGGAAAGAGATGCACTGGACCGACGTTGAAGCCGAGCGCAAATTTCGGCTACACAGTCGTCAAGCTGCTCTTTCGACAGTGCCTTGTTGATAATCCCCCATTCAACGGCCCGGGCAGCTGTAATCGGCTCGCGAGCCAGTACAAGCTCTCGCGACCGGCTGGCGCCGACCAAGTCGGAGAGTCGTTGGCATCCCATCCAGCCTGGAATCGCACCTACGGACGCTTCTGGAAATCCGAACATCGCGCCTGTGAACCCGTATCTGAAGTCGCAAGAGAGCGCGAGTTCCAATCCACCAACAAGCGCACTGCCGGAAAGCACCGAGATAGTCGGGACATCGAGCTCTGCGATACGCCGAAAGATACGATTCCCGGCCCCGATGAAACGGCTACCCATTTCCTCCGGGTCGACATCCCCCCATTCGCCGATATCGGCACCGCTGCAGAAGAAGCGCGGACTGGCGGAACGAAACACCACCACACGCACGTCTCTCGCGTTCTCGATCCGGGCAAGAGCTGGATCGACATCAGCAAGCATGGCCATCGTCAAGGCGTTGTGTCGTGCCACGCGGTCGAGCGTGATCGTCGCGACGCGCCCGTCAATATGGAAGAGGAATGTCGGAACCGGACATGAGAATGAGCTTCCGCGAATGAACGATGTGAGGCCGCCTGGCAGACCGCACTGGCCGCGCAGAAGCCGAGCCTCGGTCTTATTCACCCTCCTCATGCGGCAGGCCGAGCTTTGCGTAGTCGTGACCAAGCAACGCACACAATGCCTCGACGATCAATTCGTGATCCTCGCGCTGCGGTAAGCCGGACACCGTGATCGAGCCAATTACGCCGGCGCCCTGCACGGTCAGAGGAAAACCACCGCCATGGGTGGCGTAGTCAGCGTTCGACAAACCATATTTGTCAGCAAGCGTCGAAGCAGATTCCGCTAGACGTAAACCGACCGCGTATGAGCTGCAGCGGAACTGCCCGACGGTGTTACTTTTGCGCCGCACCCAGTCCGCATTGTCAGGAGTCGCACCAGCGAGAGCGCAGTAGAAAATCGAATGGCCGAAAGTACGCACGTCGATCGCAATCGCCATCCTTCGAGCCTTCGCAAGCTCGTGCAGATGCGTTCCAATCTGCCAGCCAAAATCGGCGTCAAAGCGCGGTGCCACGAGCAAGTGCTCTTGTTGCGCGATCTGCTGAAGGTCTCTGGTGATGTCCATATGCACGTGAGCGGAACGAGTCCGCCCTTAAGTGGAGAGTTAATGAAATCGTAGCCGCGAGCCAGATGGCGATTAGCCGACAAGCGGAACGAACTTGAGGATGTGCTCAGCCACGCAAACCAGCTCGCCCACCTGATTGACCACTTCCAGCTTCGACACGGTACGCCGCTTCGCCAGGTCGACTGTCTGAACACGATACGTATAGGTCAGAGTGTCGCCAATCAGCGCAGCCCTGAGAAAGCGAACCCGGTCATATCCGAGCGAGACGGGTGTCTCCCCTGAGTCGCGCAGTCCTGATAACCGCTCAACCACCTCGGTCGAACAATGCGACATCCATGCAACGAGCAACGCACCATGCGCAATACGCGTTTTGTAAGGCGATCTGGACATGATCTCCATGCTCATATGTGCCGGAGAAAAGTCACCGCTTATTCGCGCAAAGTCATCGATAGCGTCAACCGTAACCTCCTTCGTCAAAACGACTTTGTCACCCACTTCCAGATAGAAAAGACTGCCTAAGGCATCGCTCCAAAGGAGATCTGCAGTGAAATCGAGCGGCGAACTCTGGCTTGAGAAACCCGAGGACTTGCCGGTTCAGGTAGCTGGGACCAAGTATGAAGAGCGAGAGCAGAAACCTGTTCTATTCGGATTGCGGTGCCCAGAGAGGGGGCCCACCAGCATCTTCATACCCAAGTGGACCGCTTCGGCTCACCAGTTCGAGGAACTGCCCCCAAGGGGTGCGTAGATACACCCACGTAAGACCTTTCATCGGTCCAGACTCGACGTAGCTTGGCCCCTCCAGCACGTCCACGCCCATCTCTCTCAAGTTTTCGGCTGCGGCGACAGCGTCATCGACCTGGAAGGCAAGATGAAAACCACCCACTTCGCTGTTGCGCTTGAGCGCGGATTGCTGCGTCTCGCCTGAGTACTCGAATAGCTCGAGATTTGCGCCGTTGCCACAGCGAAGCACCTTGATGTTTTCGATGCGGCAATGCTCCGGCACGCCCAGGCGCCGCACCATGTACGCGTTATCCGCGACGACGGGCCCTGTTTCGAGAGCAGTGACCGCACCGAGAGCCTTCTCAAAGAAACGCACTGCTTCGTCTAGGTCCGGGACCGTGAAGCCGACGTGCTCCATGCCGTAGAGTTTCATCATGTATTTCCGTGTGCCGGTGCAATTGCGAAGATCGGTTCATTCACTCCACCTGCAGAACGCATCGTGAAGCCGGTATGGGTTAATACGCCGGCTTGATCGAGTCCACGTTCGCCTTCGTCACGCGCACCGTTGGCAAGACGATTTTGGGCTGTACCTTTTCGCCTTTCAGGATCTTGAGCGCAACGGTCATGCCCTCCGTGCCGGCCGGCGGATACAGCCATGTCGCCGCTTCGTCGCCCGCACGGATTGCATCGAACTCCTCCTTCTGACCGTCGAGCCCCGTGACTTGGATCTCCTTGGACCGTCCGCTTTCCTTGATGGCCTGGATTGCGCCCAGCGCCATCTCCCCGTTCGCGGCAAACACCATGTCAAGCGAGCCCGGGGGGTGCGCCTGAAGGATGTTTTCCATGACCGCATACGCTTTGGGCCTGCGGTAATCGCCCGGCTGCGACGCAACAACCTTGATGTCCGGATATTTCTTGATGACGGACAAAAAGCCGCCGACCCGATTCAGCGATGTCTCGTCGCCGGGAATGCCTTCGATAACCACGACATTGCCCTTGGGCTTGCCGTACTTCTGAGTCAGGCTGTCGACAAAAAATTGCCCCGCATCGGCACCTAGCCCGCGGTTATCCCCGGAGACCATCGTAACCGCCCCCGCATTTTCGATTGGCTTGCCAACGAACATGTACGGGATGCCCCGCTCTTTCAGACTCTGCAATTCCTGACGCAGGCCCTCTGCTTTGCCCGCCTGAACCATTAACAACTTGATGCCCTTCGACTGCATATCCTCGATGCCGGCAATCTGTGTCGCGACATTTCCCTGTCCGTCAGTGGCAAGGAGCCTGATGCCAGCAGCGTCGCACCCTGTCTGGATTTGCTTGCGCTGAGTCGCGAGCCACGGATGGTCCAAGCTTTCCTGCGAGAGTCCGATTGTTTCAGACGCGGCCCGCGCCGCGCTCATGGCACCGAACAACAATGCCGTCGCGGTCAAGGTCAATGCGATTTTTGCGTGTTTCATTTCGTCTCCTTTGTGTCGGGTGACCTATCGGCCCCTGGAACGACTAAGCTGAGCGTGAATCAGGACTGCTATCACGATGATGGCCCCCTTCACGATCAGTTGTGTATAAGCGGGAATGTTAAGAAGGTTGAGCAGATTGTTGAGCACGCCGATCAGCAGCACGCCGATAATGGTCCCGCCAATACCGCCGGCGCCGCCGGCAAGACTCGTTCCGCCCACAACGACAGCCGCGATTGCGTCGAGTTCGAGGCCCTTGCCGAGATTCGCCTCCCCGATGTTCAATTGCGCCGCCATAACGATGCCGCCGAGTCCGGCAAAAAACCCGGATAGGCAGTACGCGATCACGCGAACCCGATCAACCGCAACGCCCGAGAGCCGGGCTGCTTCGATGTTGCCTCCGACTGCGTAGATATGGCGCCCGTAGCGCGTCTTCTTCAGAATCACCGTCGAGGCCAGCGCCATCAGCATGAACAGAATGGCCTGCACCGGAACACCGCCAAATCGACCGCGGCCGATCCATCCAAGTGAAACAGGCACTCCGATCACTGGTTGGCCATCCGAATAGGCGAGGCCGACACCGACGAGCGCCGTCATCATTCCGAGGGTGACAATAAACGGCTGGATGCGTCCTTTCGTGGTAATGAAGCCGTTCACCCAGCCGCAAGCCAGCGCCACAACAATGCCGCCAGCAAGCGATGCCGCAGGTCCATAAGGTTTAAGGCCTGCAACAGCGAGTGTCGTCAACGCCAAGATCGACCCGACTGAGAGGTCGATACCGGCGGTTAAAATAACGAACGTCATACCCAGCGCAGTCAGCCCCACCACTGACACCTGTCGCACTACGTTGAGTAGATTGTCGGGTGTCAGAAAAAACGGTGACGCCAACGATGCCGTTATGCACAGCAATAGAAATATCCCCAAAATGCCGTAGCGCTGAACAAGCTCGAGGCGCCTATAAGCTTTGTGCGAGAACCGCTCGCTGGAATTGACATTCGATAGTGATTCAGCAGTGGCCATGATTACCTCGCGATCATTTGCAGGACAGATTCTTCGGTCTCGCCGAGCGCCACGGCTTCACCCGTGACCACGCCGTCGCGCACGCCGACAATGCGGTCGGCCATGCCGATCAGTTCCGGCAATTCCGAAGAGATTAGGAGTACCGCTTTCCCTGAGCGCGCAATTTCATCGATGAGCCTGTAGAACTCAGTCTTGGCACCCACGTCGACACCGCGTGTCGGTTCGTCCAGAATCAGAAGCGAAAAGGAATGCGCCATCCATTTTCCGAAGACAACTTTTTGCTGGTTGCCACCGGAAAGCGTCATGACCGGCACTTCCAGGCTTGAGGCCGATACAGCCAGCTGCTTGCACACTTTTGCAACCCGCTTTTGCTCTTTACGGCGTTCGACAAAACCGAACCGGCAAATGCTGCGCAACGTGGGCAAAATGGCGTTCTCGCGAATGCTCAGGCCCAGCACGAGTCCTTGCGACTTACGATCCTCCGGAACAAGCGCGACACCTGCCGCGATCGCCTGCGACGGAGATGCCGGCCGATGGCTTTGGCCGCGCAGCGAAATGCGGCCGCCCGTGACGTTTTCAAGGCCAAAAATGGCTCTTGCCACCTCCGTCCTGCCCGCGCCGACGAGCCCGGCGAGGCCCACCACCTCACCCGCGCGAACGTGAAAGCTGACATCCCGTACGCGTTGCTCCAGACGCAAACCCTCGACCTCAAGCACGATTTCACCGGTCGCTGCCGGCCGCTTTTCGGGAAAGCGCGTATCGAGCTCACGACCCACCATAAGCTGGATCAGCGCATGCCGGCTGAGCTCGGGGACCGGTCGCGTGCATACCGAGCGCCCATCTTTCATCACCGTGCAGGTATCGCATAGATCGAAGATTTCATCCATCCGATGCGAGACATAGATGATCGTCACACCCTCGCTGGAGAGCTTTCTGACCACGTTATAAAGCAACGTCATTTCGTGGTCGGATAGCGTTGCCGATGGTTCGTCCATGATCAGCACGCGCGCGGATACGGCTAGCGACTTTGCAATTTCCACGAGTTGCTGTTCGGCGACAGATAGAGAACCGACACGTCGGCGGACATCGATTGGCGCGCCGATGCGCTCCAGTAGAGCCTGCGCTTCTTTACGCATGGACTTACTCTCAAGCAGTCCGTTTTCAATGCGCTCGCGCCCGAGGAAGATGTTTTCGGCGACGTTCAATCCGGGGATCAGGTTAAACTCCTGGTAGATCGTCGACACGCCGGCAGCCGCGGCCTCGCTGGGCGAACCCGGCGCATAAGGTTGTCCGTCTAGCAGCAATTCACCTTCATCCGGTGCGACCGCGCCGCTCAGGATCTTGATGAGCGTCGACTTCCCTGCGCCGTTCTCACCGACTAACGCATGGACCGCCCCTTTGCTGCACGCGAAGGCAATCTGATCAAGGGCGCGCACACCGGGGTAAGCCTTACTGATTCCTCTTACTTCAAGTGCATTCATAGCGCACCTCTTGAGTTTGCGACGCGAGAAGATCGATCGCTCAGGCAACCTGCAACTGAATCTTCAACACACTCTTGTCTTCCGCGAGACGCGCGAATGCGTGTTCAACGTCGTCGAGTCGATAGATCGTAGTCAGAAACGGAGCTACGTCGACGCGCTTGTAGCCGAGCAGAGTTGCGGCTTCGTGCATGTCGTCGCCCATTCCCGCGACGCTTGCCTGTACGCCTTGTTCACGCAGAACGAAATCAAGCGCCGAAATGCGGAATGTGTGGCCCGGCTTGGCGAGGCCGAATGCGATCAAACGGCCGCCCGGGCGGATCAACGCCAACGCCCGTTCATAAAGCTCAGTTGAACCGACACTCTCGATCGCGATGTCGACACCGCGGCCATCGGTTGCAGCCCGCACAGTAGCTTCCAACTGCGCCGCGTCAGTTACGACGAAGTCCGCGCCGAGTTCTTTCGCGAGTTGCGCGCGCTGCTCGTTCGGCTCGGCCACGATGATCGGTGCTGTGCCCGAACGCAGCGCCAGTTGCAAGTGCATCTGACCGATTGGACCTGCACCGATTACCAGTACGCTCTCGCCGAGCCGCAGATGACTCTTGCGAAACGCGCGCACGATGCATGAGAGCGGTTCGACCATCGCGCCCTCTTCAACCGGCATCGCACCCGGCAACGGAACGACGGCATAGGCCGGCACCCGGACGTACTCGGCCATGCCGCCGTTCACGTGAATGCCAAGTTGAACCATTTGCACACAATTGAGAATTTCATTTTTGCGGCAGTAAAAGCAACTGCGGCACCCAAGATTGATATCGGCGGTCACCGGCTGACCGAGGCGCAGCCCTTTCACTTCTGAACCCATCTCGGCAATCGTCCCGGAAAATTCATGCCCCGGAATCAATGGCAACCGATCAGCTGAATAGTTGCCGTGATAGATGTGCAGGTCGGTGCCGCAGATACCGCATCGCTCTACCTTGATCAACACGTCTGACGCACCGCATTCAGGAACCGGCACGTCTCGCAATTCGAACTGCGTCGGTGCGACGAGTACTGCTGCTTTCATGACTTTCTCTCTGACGATAAACGCGAGGACGACATGGCGAACCGTGACAGTGATGCTCACAGGCGAGTGGCGAGCCGGGATGTCTGTTACTGCCCGGCAGCGGTCTGGAGTCAGGTCCTATTGAGGCGTTGGCGCGTCCTGCCGAATCAACTCGCGGCGCTTCAGTTCGGTCCAGAATGCCGGCGGAATGTCAGCCCTGAAGGTCTGCAGATTGTCTTCGAGTTGCGCAACCGTACGCACGCCGGGGATATTGGTCGGAATCGCGGGATGGCCGAGAACAAACTGCAGCGCCGCCGCCTTGAGCGGCACCGAGTACTCCCGACATACCTGCTCGATCTTGCGCACGCGCTCAAGAATGCGCTCCGTCGCCGGCGCATAGTTGTATTTCGCACCCGGCACCGCACCCGTCGCGAGAATGCCGCTGTTGTAGCCGCCACCGAGAATCACCGACACCTGGTTCTTTTCGCACAACGGCAGAAAGCCATCCAGCGCGTCCTGTTCGAGCAAGGTATAGCGACCCGCCAGCAGTAGGCAATCGAAATCCTGCCGCCGAATCGCCTCGTGTGCGACCTGCCACTCGTTGACACCGAGACCCACCGCCTTCACGACGCCCTCATCACGGAGTTTTAGCAGCGCTTTCGACGCACCGGCCATCGCTGCTTCGAACATCTCGGGTTGACGCTTCCCGTGGGTAAAGACGTCGATGTCGTGAATCAGCGCGATATCGATGTGTTCCAGCGCCAGACGCTGCAGACTGTCTTCGATCGACCGCATCGTGCCGTCATAGCTGTAGTCGAAGACGGGGGCGAACGGCAGCCCATCGACCCACGGCTCAAAGTTAATCTCGGCGCGTTTGCGCGGCTTCAGCAGGCGCCCCACTTTCGTGGACAGCGCATACTGGTCGCGCGGATACCAACGCAGCCCCTGCCCGCAGCGCGCCTCGCTCAAGCCGTGCCCGTACATGGGCGCGGTGTCGAAGTAGCGCACGCCCGCGTCCCACGCTGCCTTGATCAGGGCTGCCGAATCCTCTTCACTGATCGGCTTGAAGATGTTTCCGATCGGCGCAGCGCCGAAACCCATCACCGTTGTCTCGAGCCCTGAACGGGGCCATTTGCGCTTTGCTACCGGATCCATCTTTGTCTCCTGTGTCGACCGAAGTTAAGCAGTTCAGTGCTTAGTTGGGTCCGCTGCAGCGTGGTCGCTGCCACGAGTTGAGTTGTTTATCCAGCTTGGTCTTCAGTAACTCACCGGATGGTTACTTAATGATCATATTAAGCTGAGCAAAGGTATCCTTCAAGGGGGTTTTCCCTGGATTTGGGAGGCTTTCGGCGAGACGCTCGGGTGCCCAACTGTGGAGCGACTGCCGCCTGCGTCAAGGGGGTATAAGCCGCAGAAAAGCAGCCATCGTTTCCACCGAACTTTCAAGTAGATGACGGCCCAGATGCGTAGTCAGACCGCGCGCCTCAGCGTCTTCCAGCAAGCGCGTTTGCGCCGGTTTCATGATGAGATCCGCGACCACCGCATCCGGACGTGCGCCAGCAAGGTCAATCGGAAGTGGATCGCCAGCTCGCATCCCGCATGGCGTCGCATTGACGATAAGGTCGTGCGTAGCACGCGCGGACGGGGTGCTTCGACGGACAAGCGTCGGACCGCCACGGAACCGCAATCCGTCTTCCAGTCGTTGCAGCGATTGCGCATTGCTGTCGAACAGGTCAAGTGATGCAACCCCTGCATCAACCAGCGCATGTGCGACGCCCGCGCCTGCGCCGCCTGTCCCCACAAGCAGCACGGACTTGTTGCGCACCGTATGCTTGCGGGCGTGAAGACCCTGCACGAAGCCTACTCCGTCGAACATTGCGCCGGTCCACGTGCCGTCCGCTTCCCGGCGCAGACAGTTCACACCACGAGTCTGCCGGGCCGCGTCCGACAAGTCGGCGGCATAAGCGGCAGCAGCAATCTTGTGCGGCACCGTGACGACCACACCCGCGAGGTTGACGATACCGCGCAAGCCGTCGAGGACCGCGCCGAGTTTCGCTGCTGGTACCTGTAGCGGAATCAGCACCGCATTCACGGCATAACGCTCGAACAGCGCGTTAAACAGTTCGGGGGACTTCGCCTGCGCAATGGGATCGCCCAGAATTGCGACGATCTTTGTTTCTCCGTCGATCTGTATCAGGATCAGTCTCCATGTTGCAGGGTGATGCGTTCGATCAAACGTTGCACGCGCAATGCGTCTTCGCCAACGATGGAAGGTGCGCGATCCTCGCGGACAGCAGCGCAAAAATCCTTGATCAACTCGCGATGCGCGGTGTGAGGAAAGTCCATCGGTTTCGCACCGAACCCCGATGTAGACGGGTCGTGGAATTCGTCGGTGCTGCCATCCTGGAAGACCGCGCGCAAAGAGCCGCCTTCGAGTGTGGCCGTCCCCGTTTTCCCGACCACTTCGATGCGCTCTGGAAAGCCGGGAAACGCGGCGGTGGTGGCAAGCACGTAACCCGCCGCGCCGCTTTCAAATCCAAGCGTGGCGCTTGCGAAGTCCTCCGCTTCCATTGAATGCAATAGAGTCGTCGTAGTTGCTCCCGAGACGGAAGACACGTCGCCAGCCAGCCACATGAGCAGGTCGAGTGAGTGGATTGCCTGAGTCATTAATACGCCGCCGCCATCGCGTGCATAGGTGCCCCGGCCCGGTTCGTCGTAATAAGACTGCGGCCGCCACCATCGTAGATCGAGTCCCGCATACGCGAGCGGTCCGAGTGCGCCGCCCTGCACCAAGGCGGCAAGCCGCTGCACCGCCGGTCGAAAACGGTTTTGAAACACGACGCCGAGTCGCACCCCGGCGTCGCGGCACGCTTGCACCAGATGTTCCGCACGTTGCGTTGAGATGTCGAGCGGCTTTTCCAGCAGCACGTGTTTGCGCGCAGCCGCGGCCTGCAGGACGAGATGAAGGTGCGTGTGAGGCGGTGTCAACATCAGAATGGCGTCAACGCAGGGATCCTTAAGCACTGCGTCGTACGATTCGCCAATCGGAAAACCGTACTGGCGCGCGAACTGTTCGAGCCGATCGCTCGAACGGCCCAGCACGCCGACCACTTCGACTTCGCCTCGCAGATCGTTGAGTGCGAGCGCGTGAGGTGTCGCGGCAAGCCCCACGCCAACGATTGCAATCCGGGTTTTGCGCATTGCAGGCTCCGCCATGAGACCGCGCTAAACCGACGCGGTCAGTTCAGGCACGATGTCGAACAGGTCGCCCACCAGACCGTAATCGGCGACGCTGAAAATCGGCGCTTCCGGGTCCTTGTTGATCGCCACAATGACCTTCGAGTCCTTCATCCCGGCCAGATGCTGGATCGCACCCGAGATGCCCACGGCCACGTACAGTTGCGGCGCGACGATCTTGCCCGTCTGGCCGACCTGATAGTCGTTCGGCACGAAACCCGCGTCCACTGCCGCGCGCGATGCGCCCAGTGCTGCGCCCAGCTTGTCCGCCAGCGGCTCGAGCACCTTGGTGTAATTCTCGCCGCTGCCCACGCCGCGACCACCGGAGACGATGATCGACGCCGAGGTCAGTTCCGGACGGTCGAGCTTCGTGACTTCACGGCTCGCGAACTGCGACAGACCGCTGTCCGCTGCCGCTTCGATCTTCTCGACCGTTGCGCTGCCGCCTTCTGCTGCCACCGGGTCGAAACCGGTCGAACGCACCGTGATGACCTTGATCGGATCGCTCGATTG
>FSXK01001244.1_pt1 | contig 12993 bp, 15 predicted proteins | sample 1638101 | NCBI WGS metagenome assembly FSXK01 (sample SAMEA3914788, study PRJEB12502) | metagenome | biome: forest; material: soil | place: Canada | collected 2011-07-03 | depth 0.1 m | reverse complement strand
GACGAGGTCGATCTTGTTGATCAGTACGATGTCGGCCTGCGCGAGTTGCTCCGCCGCCTCGCGGCTGTCTGCGAGGCGCGCCTGCAGATGCACGGCATCCGCCACGCAGATTACACTGTCGAGCCGCGTGCGCTGCCGGATCTCATCATCGATAAAGAAGGTTTGCACCACCGGCGCAGGGTCCGCCAGACCGGAAGTTTCAATCAGGATCCCGTCGAAGCCACCCTTGCGCTTCACCAGGGCCGCCACTACGCGAATCAGATCGCCGCGCACCTTGCAGCAGACACAGCCGTTGTTCAATTCGATGACCTCGTCTTCCGCGCCGACGACAAGGCCACCGTCAATGCCGATCGCGCCGAATTCGTTGACGATCACCGCATAGCGCTGGCCGTGTTGCTCGCGCAGAATACGATTGAGCAGCGTGGTTTTGCCAGCGCCGAGAAAGCCGGTGAGCACCGTAACCGGGATCCGATTCATTGCCAGCCCCCATGCGTGTCAGACGACGCTCGCCTGTCCAATTGGGCCAGCTCATTCGCCAGCCGCTCCCGCTCGGATTCGATCGCGCGCAACGCGCTTTCGGCCTCGCCGAAGCGCTCGCGCAATTGCGCTATATGCGCCGTTCCTTCCGGCGAGACACCGTCGCACTCCTCGCAAGCCAGTGCGCACGCCAGTTCGATCTCCGCGCCCGCGCGTCTGCTTTCGCCGCGCAAGTGGTGGGAATTAACTTCGGTCAGTGCAATAACCAGACGCATATGCTCGAAAAGCGAGGCTGCGTCACGCTCCCCAGTCACGGCGATCTCCACGTTAAGGTTCGCCCGTCGAGGCGTCTACGGAATCAACACCGCCCGGCCTTTGACCTTGCCGTGGTGCAGATCCTTGAGCGCCTGGTTCGCCTCGCTCAGACGGTATTCCCGCGTTGACAGATGGACGAGGCCACGGTCGGCGAGCGCCATCAGTTCGACGAGTTCGGGATAGGTGCCGACCAGGTTGCCGACGATGGTCTTCTCGCTGGTGATCATGTCGATGGTCGGCAACTCGATCTTTCCGCCATAGCCAACGATGTAGTAGAAGCCCGCGTTGCGCGTCATGGCGAGGCCCTTTGCGATTGCATCGCCTTCGCCGACAAAATCGATTACCGCTTCGGCGCCGTTGCCGCCCGTCAGTTCGAGTACGCGCTCGACTTCATGACCGTCGCCCTTGACCGTGTGATGCGCGCCGCATTCCTTTGCAAGCTGCAGCGCAACATCGGAGCGGTCGACTACGACGATTTCAGCCGCACAAAGCGCGTTTAGTACCTGAATGCCGATGTGCCCCAGCCCGCCGGCGCCGATCACGACCGCAAATTGACCGGGCAGCAAATGGCGCGACGCTTTTTTTGCAGCGCGGTATGCGGTCAAGCCGGCGTCGGTATACGGCGCGACGTCCTTCGGCGCGAGCGACTTCGGCAACTGGATCAGCGAGCGTTCGCCCGTCAGCAGATATTGCGCGTAGCCGCCGTTGGCATTGATGCCGGGAAACCGGCTGTCCGCCGCGTGCATATCGTCGCCACGCCGGCAGGCGAGACAATGGCCGCTCGTCACGAGTGGATGGCAGATGACCGCGTCGCCCACCTTGACACTCTCCACACCGCGGCCCACCTCTTCGACCCAGCCGGCGTTTTCATGGCCCATGATGTAGGGCAACGTGACATCGACCTTGCTGCGCCAGATGCCTTCCACGACGTGCAGATCGGTGCGGCACACACCGGCGCCGCCAATCCGGACAATGACATCAGTGGGACGCTCGATCTTCGGATCGTCGACATCTTCGTAGCGCACGAATTCTTCGCGAGTCAATGACTCGTCGTACTGATGCAGCACGGCAGCTTTCACTTTTTGTCTCCTCCGTTTCTGTATGGCCGGCAGATGCACGAACCGTAAGAGCGGCGCTTTTGCGCGGGGCCAATACAGACTAGGCAATGTCCATGCCAAAGGAGAAGAAAGTAATCACGCTACCCTAAGAAGGTTCGTGAGCATGGAGACGCGGCGTTATCCGCAGCGGACAAATGGCTCGCGTGCTGGAGTACTGTCGCAAAATCGGACGCTTAGTGTGGGTGAGGATCGGCGGCCTGTCCGAAAATGGGACGCATTAGGCGTGAAGGATTGCTGATGCCGAGCTGTTGATACGAAGACCAGGCGCGCGAATTGCCTTGAGATGCGAGCGTTGCGCCATCCTCGTTAATCGGCGCACGGAGCGTGAGCCGACCAAGCAAGGTCACCCACGTCGATCCGGCGGATTCAGCCGCCTGAAGTTCAGGCGTACCGGACCGTACGTGGGGAAAGAGAACGTGATGGATTAGTGTGCGATGGGTTGGGTTACGTCGGTGCCGAACCAATGCATCGAGATTTTCTTCATCGTGCCGTCCTGCGTCAACGACGTGAGCGCATCATTGATCGCCTTCTCGAACTTGGGATTGCCCTTGCGGAATGGAATGCCCATTTCCTGGTCGGCTCCCTTGAGCACTTCACCCGGGCGAAGTGGCAGCTGCGACGTCTTGATGACGTATGGCAGCATCAATCGATCATCGATCGTCGCGTCGATGCGGCGGTCCGCCAGATCGCGGAGCTTTTCGGGTGCGCCGGGGTAAGTTTGCACGTTAATGCCCGGTACAGCGCGAGCCATCTGGTCATAGTTCGTGCCAAGCGTCACCCCCAGCTTCTTTTCCCCCTTGAACTCCTCAAGTGACTTGATGTCCCGCTTGTCGTCGGCCCGCTGAATTAGCTGCGCTGCGGAAAACGTGTACGGCTGGCTGAAATCCAGGGCCTCCTTACGTTGCGGCGTGATGGTAACCTGGTTCACGATGACGTCGAATTTCCCGGCTTGCAAGCCTGCGATGATACCGCTCCACTCGGTTGGAATGAATTGCGGCTTGACGCCAAGCCTGGCTGCGACAGCCTTTGCAACGTCCACGTCGAAGCCTTCGAGCTCGCCCGCGCTGTTGCGGGAATCGAACGGAGGATACGTGCCTTCGAGCCCGATCTTAAGCACCCCGGCCTGCTTTACAGAGTCGAGCAAATCTTCCGCATGGGCAGCAACTGCGGTAAACCCCAGAACGGATACGGCTACTACACTCGAAAACAGCAACTTCGAGAACTTCATAACATGCCTCCTGTTTATTGAATTATGGGACTGCACAACGACTTTAACATCTCGTCCGGGTTGCGGCGATTCGTGAGGTCGGACAGGTTCGCCATGGCGCTCTTGCAATGGACCCGCATCCTGCGCTGTCTGCGGGCGCGCAGTAAGCAAATGGCGATCCCGGGCGCGATATCAGTCAGGAAAATCCGCGCCGAGTGTCGTCGCCTCCCAGTTATTCAAATCGTTCTGAAGCCTGCCCAGCTTCGTTCGGACTGCTTCCAGCCCGGGTTTGCCCAATACGAGATTCGACGGCGGCACCTCTGCTTCGACGGCGGCGATGATCGCCTGTGCGGCGCGTGCCGGATCTCCGGGTTGCCGCCCGCTATCCGCCGCCACCTGCGCGCGGCGCTTGCCAGCGATGGATGCGTAGGCGTCGATCGACCGGCGCGTCTGCTTGAGTGATCGACCCGCCCAGTCCGTCCGGAACGGCCCTGGTTCGACCGTTGTCACCTTGATGCCCAACTCGGCAGTCTCACGCGCGAGTGCTTCTCCAAGACCCTCTAGCGCGAACTTGGTTGCGGCGTAATAACCGCTGCCCGGATTACCCACCAAGCCCCCAACGGAGGTGATATTGACGATATGCCCCGCTCGCTGCTCGCGCATCAAAGGCAACACGGCTTTGATCGTGCTGACCGCGCCATAGAAATTGACCTCGAACATGGCGCGTACTTCGTCATCTTCACCTTCTTCAATAGCCGACAGATAACCGTACCCTGCATTGTTGACCAGCACGTCGATGCGGCCAAACGCAGCCTTCGCCTGCGCTACGGCTGCGACCACGGCCTCGGGCGAGGTCACATCAAGTTTGAGTGACAGTGCGTGTTCGGGGTGCGCGCTCGCCAGGTCGGCGACAGCACCAGGATCGCGCGCAGTGACGACAGCACGCCAGCCACGCGCGAGTACAGCCTGTGCAATTTCCCGACCGAACCCGGTCGAACAGCCAGTAATGAACCAGACGGGAGAAACGGAAGAGTCGATCGGCATGGTAGTCCTCGGTGAGGGCTGACTCGATGGGCCACACCGCGAATCGGGGCGCGTATCGGTCAGCGGAGAATGAGCTTGGAGAATATCGCAACACTGGAAAGTTGGTGGGGCCGGCGCAAAGTTTCTCGTGATGCCGGTTCAAGCTAGTTTTGAATAGATTCGCGTGTTTCGCAAACTACCGTCCGGAGCGCGCCGTTCCTGCCGTAACACGCCTTCCAGTTCCATCCCAATGCGTTCGCACAGTCGAATGCTCCTTGTGTTCGAATCGTCGCAGATCGCCTCGACCCGCTTCGCGCCGAAATTGGAAAAAGCATAGTTGATCAAGGCAACGGCGGCTTCACTGAACAACCCCCGCCCCACAAGCGACGACCTTCCCCAAAAACCGAGTTCAAAAACTGGAACAGCCCATCTCGGCCGGTGCAGGCCGCCGCAGCCCACAACGGTGCGCGACGTCTTATCGATGAATAGAAACGGAAAGTCCTTTCCTGCTTGAAAATTTGCGGACCCCGCGAGGCAAAACGACTCGGACGTATCGATTGATGGTGTTTCGAGCGCCCATGGCATGGACGCCGGGAACCGCCTCAGTTCCGCCAATGCGTCGACGGTCGCCTCGAATAGCTCTGCACCGTCACCAGACCGAGGGCATCTGATGATCAGGCGGTCCGTTTCAAACGAGGTAGGTAAATTTGGAAAGGTCAATATCGTGGAGGACGTCGACAGGATACGGATGCCCTGAATTGTCGGCGATTCAGCCAGCCTTGTCGACCGGGCGCTTGTGGCCGGGCAGTCTCGTTCCTCGTGCGATCGTCGTATGACTACCCCGACGAGACATTCAACAATCCCGGTCGCGGTCATTCATGCGCTGGCTAGTTGCCGACCGGATTTCGCGGAATGGGACTCAAGCCGAGTCGCCACTCGATGTGCGCAACCAGCAATCGCGCGATACCGAAAAGGTGCGGGTAGCGTCAGATGAGTCGGAGTCACTGTTTAATGTTTTACCTGCATCGATTGGGAGCAACCCGAGCTTGAGCAGTGTCTTGATGCTACGTTGATTCCAAACTGCAGCGCCTGCCCAGACCTCCTGAACCGCCATGACGGTGAAAGCATATCGGACAGTAGCCGCGGCCGTTTCCACGGCCAAGCCTCCGCCCCAATACGAAGGATGCAACCAGAACGCCAGATTCCAGCTTGCCGATTGATCTCTTTGAACGAGCGATACTTGGCCAATGCAACGCTCGCCTGTCCGAAGGTCAATCGAAAACACGCAAGCTCTCCCGTCTAACGACATCGCGAGGATCGAATCCAACCAGGACTTCAGCTTGCCTTGCCGTTGCAAATTGGCCAGTGGGAGTTCGGGAGGGAACTCGGGCGCTCCGATCCCCGCAACCAGTGGGTCGTAATCGTGAGGTGTAGCAGGTCTGAGCAAACAGCGGTCGGTTGCAACAACGAGGGTTGTGTTTTCCATTTTCTTCTTAGGTCTAGTCCGCTTGCGAAAGTTGGAATACGTTCCCTTCTGGATCCTCCCCGTCACACATTATTTGGGCAAAGCCGTCATAGCGCTTCAGATCACACATCGGCACCCCAGCGCTTACAAGTTTCTCGCGCAACGCCGGCAATCCCGATTGCACCGAGAAAACAATCTTGGAATTTGAAGTATTGGCTTCTGGTAGTCGGTCCCGGTAGGGTTCGCCGACACGGTGCAGCGCAATCTCGATCTCACCCGCCTTTAGCACCACCCATTCACCTTCAATCTCTTCCGTAACGGCAAGGTCAAAGTGCGTCTGATAAAACGACTTTAGCAGTGCAACATCGCGGACATACAGTATCAACCTCGTCATTGAGACGGACATTGGATTCTCCGAATGTGTTTTACGACCGGCGTGAGGCAACCGAAACCATTGCTATGTAGTGTCGATTGTTAACGATCCAGGCATCGATGTCGACTGACCACCTATACTGGGTGACCTCTGTCGGTGCCGATCCTAATGACGGCGCACGGCTTTCCTAAACGATGACCGTAGCTCGGGGCCACCGTTCCAGATATCGTTTCTGCTCAACCCGACTTCGTCGACCCTGAACGGCCCTTCGTGCAGCCAGAAAGCAGCCGTTGATTTACTGGTCGGGCGCGGCGACGAGCTCCAAGAGCCGGCGCTACTCTGGCGAAAACGAAAACGACTGAGGACGGACTCAAGCACCATACTGGCGGTTTCTGAGTACTTTGAGAAGCGCAAACGCGCCGTAAATCGCGGGGGCCATACACAACCCCGCCAGGCTCAAGGTGAGCCACTCCAGAGAACTATCTGTCGCAAGGTCCAGCACGGAACGTTGCGGCTCGAGGGGGTCGTAGTAGACGGATACGGTACTTCCCACTGGCCGCGTGTATTCATCACCTTCCGCTTGCGATCCGGATCCGAACATATGAACGAAATAAGCATTGCTCAGAGCAGTGCTTTTTGCCTCGTATTTTCGCCCATTTACTGAATACGAGTAGGTCCAACCGGTCTCCCAATTAATGTGGCGCCCCATAGCCTCGTGAACATATGCAGCTTCTATGGTCCCGTCAGTAGATGCCCAATTTTTCTCGACGTTTTGCCAGTGCCAGCCGTCAAATACTCCGTACCCCAGCCACACGCCACCTGCCGCTATGAGAAGAGTTTGCAGAAAAGCTCCCTTGATTCCCGGCCGAGCCGTCACTCTCCGCTCACTAGTCTGTGAGTTATTCACTGGCAATTCCTTTGTCCGGGTTCGGTTTTGCAGGGCGGGGCATGATCAAGGGACAGCACTGGATTGTCACCGATTTTGTGCCGGTCGTCGAATGTCCCGGAGTAGCCAAACAGCGTCTCATGCGACTGGCATAACGCGCCCCACAACGGCCTTTAAGCTTTTCAGGAAGCGGGCATTCATAACGCAAAATCGATTTTTTGAAAAGGTAAGATAACGCGCATCTCGGTAGGTACCCGCACGCGACCGAGACCGAGGTTCTTATACCGGGTTACGCCGAAGCATTGACACTAGATGTGTACAACACCAAGTTTAGGGAGCGCGAATAGGATGATCGAAACGAACCGAACCGCCAGTTGCGCTTGTGGCCGACTCACAGCCACGACGTCGGCTGCCCCGGTTGGCGTCTCCGTTTGCCACTGCCTGGATTGCCAACGCAGAACCGGTAGCGTGTTCGCTGCACAGGCACGATTTCCCGCAGGGACGGTGACCATTTCCGGTCCCTCAAACACATTCGTTCGGGTTGGTGACGGCGGAAGCAAGAGCACGTTCAATTTCTGCCCCACATGCGGTGCCACGGTGTACTACACCAATGAGGAACGTGAAGACAGCATCATCATCACCGTCGGCGCATTCGCAGACCCGACATTTCCCGCACCGAACTTCTCCGTGTATGAAGAACGCATGCACTCCTGGGTTGAAATGCCCCCGGGTATCGAGCACATGGATTAGCCAGCGACAGCAGTCCTCTTAGCGACCCGAGTGGCATTGTCGACGATTTGGATGCTCGCATCGACCATCTCTTGTTGGCCGATCTCTGCCTGACCGCCACCAGCGCTACCCGGCCCTGAAGAGCCACTCAACTTTCCTCCAGGCGGGCGTTGGCGGTCACGGTGCAATGCACGATTGCCCGATTAACCAGCTTAGAATCGAATTTCTCATTTCGCACGAGTACCCGATGCTCACAGCGCTCCCACTTATCAGCGAATCTGCTAGCGACTGCGCAAATGTCTTGCGCGTCTTTATTGAAGCACCTTCGTACACGGAACTCGTTGAAGGCCGTTCGCCCTCCACAGAAGATGTCACCGATTTCTTCTTCGGCAAGCCAGCGGGCACGGATGCAGCACAAAAATCAGTCTTCGGATTCTTTGCCGGACGGGACATGATCGGCTGCGCAGACGTGATTCGTTCGTATCCAACTGACGACTGCATATGGATTGGCCTGATGCTCCTCACCGAAGCGGATCAGGGTCGAGGTTTTGGAAAGGCCGCTTTAAAGCTGTTGATTGAGATGGCGGGCGACTGGGGCTATCGCGCTGCGCAACTTGCAGTCGTTTCAACCAATCCTCGCGCATACGCGTTCTGGCAGCGTGAGGGCTTTGAGGAGATTCGACGCGCGAGCAGTCCGCGATTTACCGGGGACCTCATCGTCATGCAACGTCCAATCGGATAGCGAGCTCGATCGGCTTAAAATGGTCGGCCAACGACTGCCGCTGCTGACTTCGTCGGCGTCGGCGAAAGATGTTGACGCAGCGACGAATCTCGACTTCTGCCGTCGCATGGGTCAGTCGCGCCTGTGGAATCCACGGCTAGGGTGACGGTATCCGAGCCTGCTCATCTCTACCTCATTTTTCTCCAGCATGATGCGGTCAACGCGATGCGCAGCCATTCGGTTGGCTACGCCCCGCAAATATTCCCGCTCAAGTCTTAGGAGACGCAATGAACGCGACCACTTTGAATGCCCCTTCCTCCCGACGATACGGGTTATTTGTCTGCGTGATGGCCGCGCTGGCCGGACTGCTGTTTGGTCTGGACATCGGCGTAATCTCAGGCGCGCTACCCTTTATCGCCAAGGAGTACGCGCTTAGCGACACGCTTCAGGAATGGATTGTCAGCTCGATGATGGTCGGCGCCGCATTCGGCGCCGTGGGGGCTGGTTGGTTGTCGTGGCGGATGGGTCGTCGCTATTCACTGGGGCTAGCTGCCGTCATGTTTGTCGCGGGCTCCGTCTGGTCCGCGCTCGCCGGGAGCCCAGAGAGCCTCATCGGCGCGCGACTGCTCCTCGGTCTCGCGGTGGGTGTAGCGTCATTTACGGCGCCGCTCTATCTTTCGGAAATTGCGCCGAGGCAGGTACGTGGTGCAATGATCTCCGCCTATCAGCTTATGATCACCGTAGGTATCCTGGGCGCTTTTCTTTCCAATATTGGGCTGAGTTACATCGGTAGCTGGCGTTGGATGCTCGGGGTGATTGCGATCCCCGCCGTACTGTTCCTGCTTGGCGTGCTGGCACTGCCGGACAGCCCGCGCTGGCTGTTGCAGCGAAAAGGCGAGAAAGAGGCGCGGACCGTATTGACGCGCCTGCTCGGGTCCGCAGAAGAAGTCGACGTCGAGGTTCGCGAAATCAACGCGCAGCTTGCGCAACCGGCTCAGGGCTGGAAGCTGTTTCGCACCAGCACGAACTTTCGTCGCTCGATCGTGCTTGGCGCGACTCTCCAGATTTTGCAGCAGCTCACGGGCATTAATGTCGTGATGTACTACGCGCCTCGCATCTTTGGCCTGGCTGGTTTTGCAACGCACGAACAGCAGCTCTGGTGCACGGTAATCGTGGGTCTCGTCAATGTCCTCGCAACCTTCGGGGCCATTGCATTGGTGGACCGCTGGGGCCGTAAGCCCATTCTGTATGTGGGCTGCGCCACGATGGCCATGGGGATGGGAACGCTTGGCTGGTTGCTGCATGCCGGCATTGCAGGAGGCGCTTCGCAGGTGCTTGCGGTTTCCATGCTTCTCGTTTTCATTGCAGGTTTCGCGATGTCTGCCGGGCCGCTTGTGTGGATCCTCTGTTCGGAGATCCAGCCGATGCAAGGCCGTGACTTTGGGATCGCGATATCGACTTTCGTCAACTGGGCTGCAAATATGATCGTGGCCGCGACGTTCCTCAGCCTCCTTTCCAGCATCGGTGAGTCCCACACTTTCATTCTTTACGCATTGCTGAATATCATATTTGCCTGTGTCGTTTACCTCTTCGTACCCGAGACTCGCGGAGTCTCGCTGGAGCACATCGAGCGAAACCTGATGGCAGGTCAGCGGCTGCGGGAACTGGGCGCAAAAGTCTAGAGTGCCTCATTTTCCGCTCATTTTCGACCTATACGATTCAATCCATCGACGAGCCCCGCTGCTTCCACCAGCGACACACAGCGTGAAGCCAACGCCCCGGAGCCCGTCGATGCTGCCGCGACGACGCCCTCGCCGATCCGCGGAAAACCACACTCGAGATACCGGAGAACATCATGTTTGCGTACATTCTTGAAAAACTGGGCCAGTGGCTTGATCGCTCTGAACAGCGCCGTCGGGAAGACTATCTTGCCGGATCTTCAGATCTGGGCGAGATTGAACGCCGCATGCGCCGGTTGGAAAACAACGGATATCCCTTGTAAACGAAGAAGATCGACAACGTGGTGGATGACCCGCTCTCATTCCATCCGCGTTCCCGCGGCGCAGCGTTGTCACCATTCGGCACGCGTCGCTCAATCACTGCCAGGCAAAGCATCCGCTAATTTCATGGAGATTCACATGAGCTACATCTTCGCACTGCTTCACCAACTGGCACCTGACTTTGACGAGCCAAATCTGCCTCTCGACAGCGACTATTCGTATGAAGCCCGGATACGTGAGGACCGGCGTCTTCGCAAATTCGGAGCGAACATCGTCTGGTTCCGTGGCTGAGTGCGTTTCATACCTGCCTGGTTTTGCTGAGACCCGACGTGGCAAGTCCAATGACCTCGGCCTCATAGGAGCCGGGGTCAAACATGTCGGTCGCGTCAAGGTATGGCATGCGAGCAATTGTCCTATTTCACACATTACCTGTCCAAAAGCCTGTGACCGGACTCGCAAGAATGCTTGACCATAGCGTCTTTTCTTCACGAGGACAGGGTCATGCAAACGAGAGGTCTGCTCCCATTATCCGTCGCGCTGTTGATGTTCCCGCAAATGGCCCAAACGCTATTCAGTCCAGCGCTGGCCGATTTCGCACGGGCGTTTTCGGTTCCTCCAGAAGCGGCCAGCCAGGCTTTGACGGTGTACTTCGTGGCCTTCGCTTTCGGCGTATTCGTTTGGGGACGCGCGTGCGACCGTATTGGCCGAAAGCCAGCAATTTTGTGCGGATTATCCATCTACACAGCGGCCTGTTGCGCCGCTTTCGCCGTCACTACGTTCGATGGATTACTGATCTCCCAGGCCATTGCTGCCTTCGGCGCGGCCGTCGGCTCGGTTGTTACGCAGACAGTGCTCCGCGACCGGTATGCCGGAGCTGAACTGGTCAGGATTTTTTCGATGGTTGGCATGGTCCTCGCCGCCAGCCCGGCCATCGGGCTGTTCGCGGGCGCGGCGCTGGTAGAGACCTTCGGCTACAAAGGCGTGGTGACCGCTTTATTCATCATGTCCTCTGTGCTGTTTGTCTGGACCGTGGCCGCGCTGCCCGAAACGCGCCCATCGCATCGGATGGCTGAGCCGCTTTCAGCTACGTTGAAGCTCATGCTTCGCGATTCGCTCATCTGGCGTTCCGCCCTGCTGGTCGCTGTATTCAATGTCGCGCTTTACAGCTATTACGATCTCGGCCCCTTCGTCTTCCAACGACTCCATCTTGGTGCTGATGTGTACGGATACAGCGGAGCATTATTGGCGCTAGGATCATCGCTTGGTGCGTGGTTCAATCGACGGCGGCTCAAGGCTGGCAGTAAAGGCGAAAACATGCTCCGGATGGCGAGCGTATTGATGCTGGGAAGCGCGCTGGGCGTGGCTTCTCTGCAGAACAGCGCGTGGTTCCTCGTACCCATGTTGCTGGTTGTGGTCGCGTTTGGTCTGGCGATTCCCAATGTGCTCGGTCACGCGCTTGTCGCTTACCAGGACAAGTTGGGCACCGCTGGCGCGTTGTTCGGATTGATGTACTACCTGATGATCGGTGCCGGGATGTTGGTGACCGCGTGGGCTCAAGCGCTTGGCGGAACGTTGATTGTGTGTGGCGTCGTTGCGACGGCCTTATGCCTGATTCGATTTGCTTCGGGGCGTGAGCAACGCCAGCACGATGCACGTGGCGTGGTGTAATCGTTTCGTTCGTTATACAAACCGTTTAACGCTTCTATTCGCAGCGTATTTTCACATCCGGCGGTGGTTTCCGCGCAATCAACCCTCAATGATGGCTGACACGCGCGCCGGCAAAACGAGCGACGCGATCAGGCCGCTTTGACCGTCGCGCCGATTCTCCAGCGAAACCGAACCACCGTGTTTGGCGACCACTGACTTTACGATTGACAAACCCAGCCCACTGCCTTCGACCGTTTCGGAATTCAACCGGAAGAAGCGGTCGAACACGCGGCCGAGCGCCTCCTCCGGAATGCCCGGTCCCGTGTCGGTCACACGTACGATTGCGCCCGCTGCATCCTCGAATACATCGATATCCACACAACCGTCGGCGGGCGTGTATCGCAGCGCGTTCTCAACCAGATTGCGCACCGCCATGCGCAGCTCTCCTGTGTTCGCATTCACGTGCGCGGCTTCGAAACGCTTGACGCCCAGATCGATCGAGCGCGCGTCGGCAACCGGCAGCAGATCGGCAACGAGCGTCTGAACCATCTCGCGTACGTCGACCGCATCGACGGCCGCACCGGGAACATGCTGCACATCGGCGCGCGCGAGTTCGAGAAGCTGCCGGATCATCGTCGCCGTGCGGACGATCGCCTCGCGCAGTTCGCGTAACCGCTCGTCGCGCGCAGTCGCATCGGGCGCATTTTGCAGGTTGTCGATACGCAGCTGCAAAGCGGCGATCGGCGTGCGCAGTTCGTGCGCCGCATCGGCAATGAAGCGCTTTTCTCCGTCGATGCCGATCTGCAAGCGCGTAATCATCCGGTTGATCGAATCGGCGAACGGCCTCACCTCTTCGGGCGCGTGCGATATGTCGAGCGGCGTCAGGCGGCTAATGCCGACCGCTTCCGCATCCGCACTCGCGCGTTCCAGCGAAGCGAATGCGGCATTGACGACCAGCGGGATCGCGATCCATACGAGCAGTATCAGGAAAAACGTCGGCACCAGACTTTCGAGCGCTGCGCGCCCTGCGGT
>FSXK01001248.1_pt1 | contig 13032 bp, 11 predicted proteins | sample 1638101 | NCBI WGS metagenome assembly FSXK01 (sample SAMEA3914788, study PRJEB12502) | metagenome | biome: forest; material: soil | place: Canada | collected 2011-07-03 | depth 0.1 m | reverse complement strand
TCACGACATCCTCATCGATCATCCGCCAGTCGCGCATCGGCCTGATGCGCGTGCCTATCTTCGGCCGCACATCGAGCATATCGCGCGCGAGCAGCATCGACAGCGCTTCGCGCATCACCGTTCGACTGACGTCGAAATCCTTGGACAGCACATCCTGCGGTGGCAGCACAGCGCCATATTTTTCTTCGACGATGCCCGTGACGAGCCCGTCCATGACCTTGCTGACCAACGAACGATCCTTGTTTCCCTGTTCCATGACACTCTCCCCGAAGCGGGTGATCCCCCCCGCGTAGCCTGTTAGTCAAGCGGCCCTCGTGTGTCGTTTTGTGTTGTTTTTTGTTGTATTAATCGATACGTTGCTAGCTTCAACCCAGATGCGCCAGTTGGGAAACGTCCTGACAGGGTTATCCCTCTGAAGAATTGTTTCGTTCATGTAACGCGCGGCCCGGTCACGAGCCGCAAGCTTGCGCCATAAGCATGCGTGAGCCTCGCAAATTGCATCGTGCGACGACACACGTACTCGAGTTGATTGGACGATCGGCCACCCGTCGTGATCACGACGATACCGCTAGCAGAGAGGCCGGGCACGTGCTGTACGCGCTCGTGGAAGTTCGACGGGGCGGCTGGGTCCTGAGCCGCCCCCTGAGTTCGTCTCATTGGCCGGAAGCGTCCTTAGACTCATTGCCCGTAGCGGTAACACGGCCGTATCGATCATCGAAGCGCACGATGTCGTCCTCGCCGAGGTAGCCACCCGATTGCACCTCGATGAGTTCAAGCGGCGTCTTACCGGGATTCTCGAGCCGGTGCGTCACACCGAGAGGAATGTAGGTCGACTGGTTTTCGGACAGTAAGAACACTTCATCGCCACGTGTGACGCGCGCTGTGCCGCGCACAACCACCCAGTGTTCGGCGCGATGGTGATGCATCTGCAGCGACAGACGGCCCCCCGGTTTCACGACGATGCGTTTGACCTGGAAGCGCTCGCCATGATCAAGCGAGTCGTAGAAGCCCCAGGGCCGCTGCACCTTGCGGTGCTCCTGTGCTTCCGCCCCGTGCTCGGCCTTGAGCCTGCCGACTATGGCCTTCACATCCTGCACCCGGTCTTTCGCCGCAACGAGCACCGCATCGGCCGTTTCGACAATCACCACACCCGTCAGGCCGACACACGCCACGAGGCGCCCTTCCGAATGGACAAAGCTGTCCGACGCGCCTTCGAACAGCACACGTCCTCGTGCGACGTTGCCATCGGCGTTCTTCTCCGAGACCTGCCACACCGCATCCCATGCCCCCACGTCGGACCAGCCCGCGACGAGCGGCACGACGACACCCGTGAGGCGGGCATCCGAGCCAATGCGTTCCATTACTGCGTAGTCGATCGAGTCGGACGGACAAGCGGCAAACGCGGCACGATCCAGATGGACGGTACCATCAGCGTCCAGCCGTGCTTTCTTAAATGCGTTCTCGCATGCGGTGGCAATCTCCGGGTGGCAATGTGCAATCGCCGCCTGCCAAACCGATGCGCGCACGACGAAAATGCCACTGTTCCACCAGTATTCGCCTGAGACGACGTAGTGCTCGGCCAGTTCCTGATCCGGCTTTTCGACGAAGCGATCGATAGAACGCGCACCGTTCGCTCCGAGCGCCGCGCCGGTGCGGATATAACCGTAACCAGTTTCGGCACGTTCGGGCGGGACGCCGAGCGTGACAATCGCGCCGTGCGCCGCATGAATTGCGGCCTCCCCCAGTGCTGCGGCAAAGGCGGCGTGATCGACGATCAAATGATCGGCGGGCATGACAATCAGCACCGGGTCGACCCCTTGTGCGGTGCCCGTCTGTGCCGCCAGTGCGGCCAGTGCGGCCACAGTCAGCGCCGGGGCCGTGTTGCGCGGCACCGGCTCGAGCATCATTCGAGTAGTCGTGGCGCTTCGTTCGAGGCAGTCCAATGTCAGCAGCCGCAGATCCTCGCAGCACACGACAAGCGGTTCTGCCTTTGTCACCGCAAGCGCTGGCGATGTGCCTGGCACGAAGGCGCTATCGATCCGCCGCAACGTCCCTTCGAGCAGTGACTTATCGTCGATCAGACCAATCAGCTGTTTCGGACAATGCTCACGCGAAAGTGGCCAGAGCCGCGTGCCGGAACCGCCCGCGAGGATCACGGGCTGCACGGTCACTTCCAAGGCCGCCGCCGTTGCATGCGCAGCCATTTCATTTGCGTGCGTCTCATAGCCTTCGACCGCACACGGCTCGGCGATTCGATTCATCTTGCCCCCTGTTGTCACGTTAGCGACGCCCCGACACACTGCGGCCAGAAGCGAGGCTAACGTTAAGCTCATTTAACCAAACGTGATCGTGCTTATCTGTACGACGTCGCACACATTACAAGGCAGCAAGCCGCACCGCCGACCACGACACCGGATACATCGCGTGCGTCACAACAGCTCGTACGTGTTCACGAAGGCGAGACCGGCGCGTTCGCGGCGAAAACCGCCAAAGCGCGGAACGCCGACGCGCGAATTCCACGTCAAACCGATAAACGGAATGCCATATTCGAGAAACGGTCCTTCCGTCTGACGGAAACCAAACTGCGCGTAGAAGCCACGCAGCTCGACCGGCGCCGTCGCCCGTACGCGACGCCCTGGCCAGCGCTCCGCAATCGCCTGCAGCACGCGTTCTATCAACAGCTCCGCTGTGCCATCGCCACGCCGCGCAGGGCTCGTTAGCACCCTGTCAATCAACACGTCCGGATCTTCCGCATCGCCCGGCTGGATACGCGCGTAAGCGATCACCGGCATCGGGCGCTGCATGTCTTCGACCGCAAAGACATGCAGCGCGGTCTCGTCGTGTCCATCTGCGTCGAGATATACGTGCGACTGTTCGACCACGAACACCGCACTGCGTGCACGCAGGATCAAATACATCTCCCGCGCAGTGAGCTGTTCGAACTCCAGAGTTTTCCAATTCATCACGGCTCTCTCCTGCGGTTCACATTCAAGACATGCGTATCAGTACTACGACACGTTACGTCTCCAAACCGCGTATTACCGTGCGGAATCACACCGTCCTGTCGCGACGTAATTCGCCAAACGCGATCGACCGTCCTCGATGCGGTCGAATCTACTGATCGTATGAAGACAGAGGCGTGCCTAATACCGTGTTTTACCCATCGTCGTTGGAACGCAGGACATCGCGCCGATGGACCTTACCAAAGACGATACATATTCGGAACGTGAAGATGATGGGTGTTCGCGCAATGCAAACACGTCAGGTTTCTTCGTGGGTCACCCGCCAACACGAACGCCAACGCGTTACAACGCAGACAGCGTCTCGCGGATGTCGCGCTTTCCCTTGTGGGTCGAGCCCCGGCGCTCGCAGTCTCATCGTGCCAACGAGCCGAGGCGCGGATTCACATGGGCAATCCGATGACCACTTCTGAATCACTGCGGTCGATCTGCCCCCTTCCTTCTAAACGCCAGCCCAGCAAGTGTTTCGGGCGTGCACAGGTAGATCAGCGATATCCCGCCCCGCAGCGTCAAGTCAATCAAATCATAGGCTTACATCAGAAAAAAAATTTGGACCACGTGCGTACTACGCGGATCCCGATGTACAGATTTGAAACAAAAACCCTCGTTTTGCAGCGCATCGAGCCAACGTATCTTCACTGAGCCGCATCAGTGTTCGCTTGAGCGCGTCTGGCACATTTGTCGCTTAACTGGCAGTGCAGCGAAACGACCGCGAACTATCAAAAGCCTGCGGCCAGCGAGGTCATACGAAGCAGCAACTGCTCAGCAATAGCTGCGACAAGATATGCAGTGACCCAATCTAAAACAGAAGGTCGCGTCACGCGACCTCTACGAGGACCAATCATGTTGACCATTCAATCAGATTTGCACGGAAATCATTTGCTGGGCGCTCTGCCCTCGCATGAATGGCAGGCTCTGGCTCCCCACCTCGAACTCGTTCATCTGCGCAACGAACAATTACTGTGCGACTCGGGGCAGCGCATCCACCACGTCTACTTTCCAACTTCCGCGATCATCTCCATGCTCTCGACGATGGAAGACGGCAGTTCGGTCGAGATCGCTGCAATCGGGCGCGAGGGCATGACGGGAGTGCCGATCCTGACCGGCGGTGAAACGATGCCCAATCGCGTACAGGTACAAAGCGCGGGTTTCGCGTACCGGATGAGCGCGCAGCAACTGAAACAGCAACTCGTGCGCTCCGACTTACTGCGTCGCCTGATGCTCCTTTACATGCACGCACTGCTCACCCAGGTCGCGCAGACCGCCGCGTGTAACCGGCACCACGCCCTCAGCAAGCAATTGTGCCGCTGGCTGCTCATCGCAGTCGACCGCGTCGCGTCCGACGAACTGACTGTTACGCAGCAATTGATCGCCGACATGCTTGGTGTACGCCGCGAGGGCATTACCGAAGCGGCGGGCAAACTGCATAGCGAAGGCCTGATTCATCATAGTCGCGGCCACATCAAGGTGCTCGACCGCAAGGGTCTCGAAGCGCGCGCTTGCGAGTGCTACGGCCTCGTCAAACGTGAGTTCGATCGGCTTCTGCCACTTTTTCTGCAGTCCGAAACGGTAGATTAAGAAGATCGAAAACGCGGAATAGACAACATGTTCAGAAATACTGCGCGTTGCATAGATGCAATATGCGTGATCGCGGGCGCACTGATCGCTCATGAGATTCGTTTCTCGGCGCCCTTCGAGCTTGGGGGCACCGAGCGAATCCTTATCGCCTTCAATTGCGTGCTTATGCTGCTGCTCTTTCCCGCATTTGGCGTGTATGACACCTGGCGCGGCAAGTCGCTGCCGATGATGCTTGCACGGGTCGCGACAGCATGGATCGTCGTCGCGGCAACCGGGCCCGTGCTGGTCTTCACCCTGCACAGGATGGATGCGGTATCGCGGTTATGGTTCGGCTATTCGACGCTGATCTCCGGGATGTTAATCGTCACATCCAAGCTCGCCATACATCTGCTTGTGCGTACGGCACGGCGACGCGGCCTGAATCACAAGACCGTCGCGATCGTCGGTGCGCCTGGCTTCTCGCGCACACTCCTCGCCCATATGGAACACGCATCGCACGCGGGCTACAAACCAGTTTGCGTATTCGACACCACGGCTGAAACAACCAGCCCGTTCAGCCCGCGGCTGGGCTCTCTACCGGTGCTAACCGATATCGACACGTTCGCCGCCAAGGTTCGAACTGAGCACATCAACGAAGTATGGCTTGCGTTGTCACTGTCGGAAGAACACACGATTTATCAATTCACACGCGCCTTCCGGCACGACTTCGTTAACCTACGCCTCATCCCCGATGTACGCAGCCTCGCGCTATTCAATAGTTCATTTACCGACGTGCTCGGCCTGCCGACGCTCAATCTGACAGCAACGCCGACCTCTCCGTTACAAATGTGGCCGAAGCTGATCTTCGACCGGCTGTTCGCAATGACCGCACTCACACTGCTCGCGCCGCTGTTCGCCGTGCTCGGCATCGCAATCAAGCTGACTTCGCCGGGACCGGTATTTTTCACGCAGGAACGCAAGGGTATCGACGGCCGCACGTTCCGTATCTACAAGTTTCGCTCGATGAAACTGCATTGCGAAGCAGCCGGACACCTGACACAGGCGAAGCGCGGAGATTCACGCGTGACGAAACTGGGCGCGTTCATGCGCCGCACGAGCCTCGACGAACTGCCACAGTTCTTCAACGTGCTTCTCGGACACATGTCAGTCGTGGGGCCTCGCCCGCACGCGCTCGAGCACGACGACTTCTACAAGGACCTCGTGTACGGCTATATGTATCGATATCGGATCAAGCCGGGGATCACAGGCTGGGCGCAAGTGAATGGTTATCGCGGCGCCACCACGAAAGTCGAGAAGATGGAAGCGCGCGTGAAATTCGACCTCTTCTATATTCATAACTGGTCGTTCTGGTTCGACATCAGAATCGTGTTCATCACGATCTTCAAGGGCATTCTCGGGCCCAACGCATATTGATTGAAATCGGGAGTCGATCGTGCAAGCGTCGTCTGCACCGATTGCACAACCACTTCTCAAATTCGAGAACTTCCTCTAAAAGCCTTTAGTGGACCGGACCCTCAATATCCGCTAATACAGCGAACTTCCAACTCACGACGTCGGATGTATCGTTTCGCGCTGCCCTCTTTAGTAAACGTAAACCGCCGGTTGTCCAAGCCAGGTGGGCGCGTGCCAGAAAATTCCATCTGGTTTGCCGGCGTGCGCGCCGGTCTTCGGTTGCCGCTCGAGCACGCAAAAAAGAACTCACGAGGGACGCTGCTGCAACAGACTGTTGCTTCCAGTAGGGTTAATCCGCGACCCCAAAGCCGGTAGAGTTCCCCCCGCGTCAGGCACAGGGCTCTCTGTTGCGCGTGACGCTGGCTCGCAAGAGCAAGCGTAAGGACCAGGAGCATAGGGTTTTTACGCGATCTTCATATAGTATTTCTTTTTGTGTGCTATAGTTCTTACCTTGAATTACGTTGCACTCCGTTGACAGAGGCGGGCTTAGCCTGCGGGCAGTGGTTGTTTAGCTGAACCTGTCGCCTATCGGATGCGCAAGTGGACCCAGTTGCTGAATCAAGGCGTCACGGAATATTCCGGCGGCGTCTTGGGGACATGCCGTGATCGCGAGAACACTCTGAATAGTCAGTGATTCCTCGCGCATGCGTATCGGACCATATCTCAGCACGCTACTTGGATGTTGACGCACGCCTCTGGCGGTGCAACGTGTTCAGTGCGGTTGCCTCAACTGGCGTATCTGCCAGCTTTTCAGGTGTGACAAAGCGTCGTGTCTCCTTAAGAAATTCGGGGGCAGGGATCAATTCGTCCATTTGATTCGTGGTTTTCGCTAAGCCAAGTCTGTTCCGGTTACTCGCGATCCGCAAAATTTTTCTAGCGTACTTGTCGTGGCGACGCCTGCTTACAAACAGTAAGCACTACTACATATTGGTGCGTCGCTGTGCCTCAATCACCTTCATCTAGCTGGAGCTAAGTTTTGAAAATTCGACTTACGGCGTTCACAATGCTGCTTGTATCAGCAAGCGTTATCCTGACTGCATGCGGCGGCGGATCGTCATCGAACCCGGCGGACGCTGTCGCGGACCGTCAACATCCTGGCCACGGGCAACAACCGACAGGTCCGTCATCCTCCGGTTCGTCGAGCGGTTCATCGTCGAGCGGTTCAGCGTCGAGCGGCTCGTCGCCCTCTACACCAACGACCTCTACCGTCCCGTTCTACGGTGTCAATGGGCACTACACGCAAGGGGGCATCTACTCGACGAACATCGCGCAACAGGTTGCCGACATGAAGGCAATGGGCGTCCAGTCGATCCGTCAGGACTGCTACAGCACCTCCGACACGGCGAAAATGGCCAGTCTGGTGAGCTCGTTCGCGCCGATCAAAATCCAGCCGATTTTCAACGTCTATCCGGCTGCAAATGCCACTGAGACCTCGGCGTACAACCAGTTTTACGCTTACGGCCAGACGGTGGCCGGACAGCTCGCCGGCAAGGTTGCCGTCATCGAGTTGATGAACGAACCGGAGAACCAGTTCTTCAACAGCCCACCGAGCGGCAATGGTCAGTCTGTCACCAACTGGTCGGCGTCCAATGCCCAGTGGCCCGCGTTCCGCGGCGCAGTGCGTGGTTTCTATGCAGGGTTCCGTTCTGTAGATACGACCAAGCAAACCCTCATCGCTAGCCCAAGTGTCGGTTGGCTGCACTACGGATTGCTCGAAGGCCTGTGGACAGGCGAAGCGCCGAATGGTTCGACTGGGAATGCTACGGCGACGTGGGATATCACGAACTATCACTGGTACTACGACATGGGCGACATCGAGAACGCAGGGGGCGTAAATACCCTTTCGGTCCTCCAGTCCACGTTCAAGCTTCCGATCCTGCTGAGCGAAGTCGGCGTGCAAACCAGTGTTTCGGGTTCGGTATACGACTCATACGTTTCCTCGGCCCTCGCCGAATTCGCTAGCAGCGCCAAGACCTACAACGTCGTCGGCATTGACTGGTACGAGCTTTACAACTTCGACAACAACGGTGGCTTCTACATGGGCCTGTATAACTCGCCTGGCGTAGTCAACGCCGGCCGCGAGGCTGCGATGGCTACCGCCATTGCATCGAATCCTTCGCCATGACAGCCCAGTTTCAGGGAATCATGAATCTTCCCTGATGGCACTGGCGTAGGAAATGCGGGTGCGAGATAGTAATGGCAGTCATAGCTATCTCGCATCTCGCGGCATGAACCGTTGCACGACGAAGCCCGTTTCGACGGGCTTTCGTCAGTGGTGCGCGGGGCATGTGCAACATGCGTGGCCTTCGTTTTGCGACTGGTCGTCCCCATTAAGCTGCATGCCGTCGCGAATGCCATGCACGACACGCATGCGTGTCTGGATTGCTACAGCAGCTCGTAGGTATTCACCAGGGCGAGACCGGTGCGTTCGTGCCGCACACTCTCCCGAGGACGCCTCGTCACAACGATGAAGGCTGTACCATGATCCAGAAATGGTCCCTCGGATTTGCGGAAGCCAAACCGCTCATAGAAGGCTCGCAAGCCAACGGGTGCTGTCACGCGAACGGCGCATGCCGGCCAGCGCTCAGCAATAGCCTGCAGAACACGTTCCATTAACATCTCTGCGGTGCCATCGCCGCGCCGCTCGGGGCTCGTCAGCACGCGGTCGATCAGTACCTCCGGATCTTCCGAGTCGCCCAATTGGATGCGCGCGTACGCCATGACCGGCATTGGTAGCGACATGTCCTCAACAGCGAAGACATGTAGCGCGGTTTCGTCATGACCGTCTGCGTCGAGATAGACACACGAGCGCTCGACCACAAACACCGCGCTCCGCGCACGCAGGATCAGATAAATTTCCCGAGCGCTCATTTGCTCGAATCCCAGCGCTTTCCAGTTCGTCACTTCGCCCCCTACGGTTTACATTTCGACTTCGATTTCTGTATACAGGGCAAGATTAAATGCTCAGGCATGCCGCTTCAGTTCGGCATCGCACCTAGTGCACCGCACAACACCCGGTTGGAAGTGACCCGACGCGAAAGCCTGGCGCGCCGTTCGTCCCAACGCCTTGACTACGTTCGCGTCTGCAACGCCCTGACGCTTTCCGAATCGCTTTCCGAATCGTCCTCCTGTTCGACCTTGGAAGTGGACGTCCCATGGTTCAAAAGATCGCTCAACAGCCAACGCTCTACATCGGTCATACAGACCTGCCGGGATTGACGCGCAAACAGCGCATGATCGAGCTTGGGCAAAATCGAGATGCGGATGGACGGATAACGGCGCAACGCTGAAAAATCCGCCCCGAACCGCGCTTTCGCCTCAGCGAGCCCGATATCAAACTCGCTATAAACCATTCGCACATGTGCGTGTTTCATGCGAAGCTCGCGCAACAGCATACGCAGCTCGCTGTCCGCAAAAGCCATGCCAGTCAATTGTTCAGCATACCGAATTGCGTTGAGCCAGGTATGACGAGCCAGCCGCCGAGAGAGCCTTTTGGCGATGTACAGAGGATAAGCTTGCCGGCGAAAAACCTTCAGCCACTTCTGGGCGCTGAGCAGCGAGCGTCGATATTCTTTCCAGAGTCCCAAATCCGGCGTTACATGTCCGTGGGATGTGGGATACACGATGAATCTGGGCAGATTGACAGCGTAAGCGCCAACGACCGCAGGATGACTCGCACTGATACGCAGTGAAACATAGGCCCCGCTGCATACGCCGAGCGCGGCGACACGTTGGTGCCCCTGCGATGCAAGCCAGTCAGCCCCTGCTTCCCCGTCGTTGCACGCCTGCTTCGAATACATCGTTTCCTCAGTGATAACATCGGCCGGCGTCATCGCATCGCCTAGCCCTCCCAGATCCATCCGCAGTGACGCGATGCCAAGCACCGCGAGCCTTCGTGCGAGCAGAACGGAGAAGCGTCCGTCGCCGATATGATGACCACCTCCCGTATTGAGGATCAACACCGCCGGTGCGCCTCGAAGCGGTTGGTCGGGATCGCAATAGACGCCGAAATACCGCTCAAACACAACCGCGCGCTCGGTAGCCTGCGAGCGAGGCAGATGCAATGTGACATCACGCCCCCGGCGCTTCATCGGATCGGAAAACTTGCCTGGCAAAGCGGCGCTGTCCTGGAGCCATTCCGCCACGCGAGCGAACGCATCTGTCGGAATGCAACTCATGTGCGGCTCATTCACAAAGCGATCGAATTCGTCGAACTGCCCCTTAATGACGGACACGCCGTGTGAAGCGTAGAGTTCCGCAAGCGCGCCTGAGCGGGTGCGATCGCTGGAATCGAGCAAAAGTACGCGTCGCGCGGGTGAAAGGTTGTCGCTCCGCAGATCAACAGCGTCCAACTGTGCGAGGTCGTCCCCATGCAGCCCAAAGCCGTACACTTCCAGACACGATTCGGTGTCGCTGACTGACTCCGAATGCATGCCCAACAGCGTGCCACACCATTTCCGCCGGCAGGCACGCAACTCTCGCAGGTAACTCCGACCGGTAATTACAGGCGCAAGCAACACAAGACCGTCAATATTGCCAATGCGCGCAGCAGCAAGCGCCGCAAGCGTGGCTCCAAGACGCAATCCGACTAGCGAAACCTGCTCGACCCCCGTGTATTCGCGCAGCCACTCAACGCCCGCAGCAATACTTCCGAGCCACGCATCGAATCTCTTCGGATCTTCCTCCAGACCCGCCGAATCGCCGGTGCCGGGATAATCAAAACGCAGTGTCGGCATTCCGGCAGCTGCGACGCTTTCCGCCAGCTTGCGCCAGCCGCGGTGCGTACAGTAGGCGTCGTATCCGAACGGATTGCATAGGACAACACCGTGGCGGCCCCGCGCCTCATGCAGCCATCCGAAACATTCGTTGAAAACAACCGGTTCCATAAAATCTCCCCTTCACTCTCAACGCGTTTCGCGGTTGACGCGGTGCGATATCGCCCTGCGAGATTCGCCCGCACCGCCCTTTTGTGAGGAAACACGGTTAGTGTCGACCTACTCTAACTAGCCCGGCAATGCCGCATCTGTGCGAACGCATACATAGTGCCTCCCGCAGTACTCTATTGGCGAGAAATACTTCATGCATGCATCGTCGTCCGAGGCTCCTGTCCACTCCGGATGGCCAGCATTGTCGGGAAAAAGAAAGACGAGCGACGAAGTGCATTTTTAAATGCTTCCCATGAAATTTCCCGTTGCACAGCGCGACCAGCATCTACGTGCGGACGACCTCCTTGAACGCATATCACTTCCGCGGCGTGAGTGTGCTACGTCACACAGAACAGACGCGTTTTATCGCGCAAGCTCATACGCGATGTCGTCGGTAAACCGAAGGGGGTGATTATGCAACTGAGATATCGAACGCAAAGTGTCTGATTTCCTGCGAGCCGCAAGTAATCATGCATTTACGCCATCGAGATTATTAAAGGAGCTGGAGATGAATGTAGTGACCGAGAGTGCGAATCTCGAGCCGACCGCGAACGTCATGGGCGTCGAGCACGCGAGCGCGAATGACTCCGCGAACGTCCAGACATTTTTAGAGCAGCTGTTTGAGCAGGGTTTGCTGATTCCGAGCGACGTCGACGGTTTATATGGACGCGGTGCGAAATTCGAACGGCTGGTGGATGCCATCAGCGATTTGATAGGTGCATGGGGCATCGAGCACGGTGCAGAAGTGATGCGCTTTCCGCCTGCGATGAGCCGCACGTTGCTTGAACAGAGCGGCTACCTGCAAAATTTCCCGCAGCTCGCGGGTACGGTCTTCAGCTTTTGCGGCGAAGACATCGACCACCGCCGTCTGCTCAAATGTCTCGACAATGGCACGGACTGGACGGAGGATCAGAAACCTACGCGGATCATGATGACGCCGGTTGCGTGCTATCCGGTTTACTCCGTGATGGCCAAGCGCGGAAAAGTACCGGAACGCGGGTACCTGATCGATATCTTCTCGTACGTGTTCCGACAGGAGCCATCAATCCAGCCCGAGCGGATGCAGCTCTTCAGACAGCGCGAGTTCGTGAGGATGGGTACCCCGGAGCAGGCTCAGGCATTTCGCGAAGAGTGGATCCTGCATGCGCGATGGATGTTCGAGGCGTTGCAGTTACCGATGACAATCGCACTCGCAAACGATCCGTTTTTCGGTCGAGGGGGAACCATCGCGGCCGACAGCCAGCGTGCGCTTCAATTGAAATTCGAGGCCCTGGTGTCCGTAATTAATCCCGATAGACCGACCGCGTGCGGCAGCTTCAACTATCACGTGGACAAGTTCGGCAAGATATGGACCATCCGAACAGAATCCGGTGACGTTGCCCATACGGCGTGCTGCGGGTTCGGACTCGAACGCATTGCTCTGTCGCTCTTCAAGCATCACGGATTCGACATCGATGCGTGGCCAACGGAAGTGCGTACGACGCTATGGCCATAAACGTTCTCCGATAACAACGAGCGGCCCATAATGAAACCGGTGCCAGCCCATCCAGATCATATGCGTGCAGGGTGAATCGCGTGAGTGATTCACCCGTGGGGCTCCCGCCCCTGTTCCTTTCACGTGACGCGTCTGTCCGGCTACCGTATACACTACCCCTTACCTTCCCTTGCGTGCGAAAGAGAACGGACAAGACGTCCCAGAATCCGATTCAATATCTGCAACTGCAGCCCTCTTTCTCGCCTGCATGGCGGCACAGGAGTATGCCAACCTCAACTAGCCGGCTTCTTCATAGTTAAGCACCAGAGGACCCTAAACCGTGAAATTCATCTTGCGCCGCATTCTGTCCGAATCCGCATGCCTCGATGTCCCGATTGATCAGTTGTCCGACAGCGACGATCTATACGCCGCCGGTCTACAGTCCCTCACGACTTTACGTCTGATGATCGCCATTGAAGACGAGTTTGGTATTCAAATTCCTGATCAAAAACTGACGCGACACCTCTTCTCCTCAATCGACTCGCTCGCTGAGGCGGTCGGTGAAGCGCTATAAAGGCCTGAG
>FSXK01000351.1_pt1 | contig 13035 bp, 11 predicted proteins | sample 1638101 | NCBI WGS metagenome assembly FSXK01 (sample SAMEA3914788, study PRJEB12502) | metagenome | biome: forest; material: soil | place: Canada | collected 2011-07-03 | depth 0.1 m | reverse complement strand
ATTTTGCTGGTGCTACATGGCGGCCCTGCATCGCCGAGCATGCCGGCGGATTACGTGTACCAATCGCCGTGGGAGGACTATTTCACCGTCGTGCAGTGGGATCAGCGCGGTTCCGGCAAAACCTACAACGCCAACACCGAAGCGCAGATGGCGCCGGGGATGACCATCGAAGGCATGACGGACGATGCTGCAAAAGTGGCGCAGTACCTGCGTGAGCATTACGGCAAACAGAAGATATTCCTGCTCGGGCATTCGTGGGGTACGGTGTTGGGTGCGCGTCTTGCGCAACAACATCCCGACTGGTTCTACGTGTATATCGGCGTGGGCCAAGTGGTGAACGTGCGCCGCAACGAGGAAGTCGGCTACAACTTTGCGTTGCGTAGTGCCAAGGCCAGCGGAAATGCTCAGGCCATTCGTGAGCTACTGGCCATCGCGCCCTATCCGGGGACCTCGGCACTGACCCTGCAGCGCCTCGGCGTACGCAGCAAGTGGGAGATGTATTACGGTGGATTGACCTATGGTCGCCAGAACTACGATTTCGTTTCAGATGCCGAACAGCTCTCGCCCGACTACAGCGAAAAGGATCTCGATGCGATCGGTAAGGGCAGCGCGTTCAGCATCGGTCACCTGATGCAGCCCCTGCTGTCGGTCGACTTCGACAACACCACTCATTTTGATTGCCCGGTGATTCTGTTTGTCGGCGCTCACGACGAGACCACGTCGCACGAACTGGCCGAGCAATGGTTCGATAAGCTTCAGGCGCCCTCGAAACATCTGGTGAGCTTCGCGGACTCTGCACATATGGTCATGGATGAACAGCCCGGTCGATTCCTGATGCACCTGGTCAGGGATGCCTTGCCGCTGGCGCAAAAGGCAGGAGACATCGCTCCGGCCGAGGTCGAGCGTGACCGATGACCCCTGCAAGCGCTGTATGTTCGCCGGGGCCGGGAGCGCCTCGGCGCCCATAGCGCGGCTCGTGTGATCAATTTTCATATACGTGGGGCGGTCATCATGGCAACCTTTTGGGCTGGAGCGGCATCCATGCCTGCATGTGTAGAAAACGAATGCGCACCGTACTGATCATTGACGACAACCCGGCCGTGGGCGAGGCGCTGTCGCTGCTGCTTTCGCTGCACGACATCCGGCCACTGGTCGCGCTGACGCCCGAGGACGGCCTTGAAATGCTGGAGCGCGAGTCGGTAGACGTCGTGATCCAAGACATGAATTTCACGGCCGACACCACCTCCGGCGAAGAGGGTGTGGACCTGTTCCGGGCCATCCGGCAGCGCCATGCCGACTTGCCGCTGATCCTGCTCACGGCCTGGACGCACCTGGAAACGGCGGTGGAGCTGGTGAAGGCAGGGGCGGCCGATTACCTGGCCAAGCCGTGGGATGACGCCAAGCTGCTGGCTACGGTCGAGAACCTGCTGGAATTGTCCGAGTCCACTCGCGAAGTGAACCGGACGCGCCAGGAGCGCCGCAAGCGCCGCGACGCGCTGCAGCGCAAATACGACCTGGATGGGCTGATCTTCGCCTCCGAGGCCATGGCGCGTACGCTGGATCTGGCTTGCCAGGTGGCCCGTTCGGATGTTCCGGTGCTGATCACCGGGCCGAATGGTGCGGGCAAGGAGCGCATTGCGGTGATCGTGCATGCCAATTCGGCCGTACGCACGGGGCCGTTCATCGCGGTCAACTGCGGCGCGTTGCCGGGCGAGCTGATCGAGGCCGAACTGTTTGGCGCCGAGGCGGGTGCCTATACCGGTGCCAACAAGGCGCGCGAAGGGCGTTTCGAGCTGGCCGATGGCGGCACGCTGTTCCTGGACGAGATCGGCAACCTGCCGCTGCCCGGCCAGATGAAGCTGTTGCGCGTGCTGGAAACCGGCCAGTTCGAACGGCTGGGCTCAGGCCGCACGCGCAAGGTAAAAGTGCGCGTATTGAGCGCGACCAATGCCGATCTCAAAGCGATGATCCGCGCCGGCACGTTCCGCGAGGACCTGTATTACCGCCTCAACGTGATCGACGTGAATCTGCCGCCGTTATCCGAGCGCATCGACGACATCCTGCCGCTGGCCGAACACTTTCTGGCTGGCCGCGCCCAACTCAACGATGCGGCACGCGAGGCCCTGCTGACGTACCCATGGCCGGGCAACGTGCGCGAGTTGAAGAACGCGATCGAGCGTGCCTCGCTGCTTGCCGGCGCAGGTCCGATCACGCCCGAACAGCTCAACCTGCCGCAGCATGCGGGGGGAGCGGCGGTGGTGCGAAACCTCGACGAACCCAGCCGCGAGGTGGTGGAGTCGGCCTTGCACAAGGCCGAAGGGGTGGTGAGCCGTGCCGCGCAATCGTTGGGCTTGTCGCGCCAGGCGCTGTATCGGCGCATGGAACGCTACGGTCTGATCTCCCAGGCATAACGGTTTCACGGTGCCAACCTATGTCCCACCCCTGCGACCGGGGTGGGGCGCGGGAGAGATAATCTTCCGGCAGTGGTGCACAGAAGTTGCGACGTGTAGAACACCCACATTCCCTGGGAGATCACTCATGCGTCACCGCATACACCTGAGCAGGGCCGGACGATGCGGTTAAGGTCGCTGGAAGGGCGCCTGACTATTTTGCTTGCTTTGGCCGCGCTGATGGGCGCGCTGGTTTATGTCGGCGTTACTGAATGGCCACTGCCGCAATTCATCGCTTGGTTCGACGATGCCTTTAAACAAAGCGTCAAGCGGCCTGACCGCAGCGAGGCGATCGTCATTTGCGTGGTCGTGCTGCTGCCATTGTCGTGGTGGCTCGGGCATCTGGTTATGGATCCGGTCAAGCGGCTGCTGCGTGCGCTTGAAGGTGCAGTCGCCAGCTATCGCGATGGGGACTTCAGCATTTCGATCGCGATCAATCGTCGCGACGAGCTGGGCGATCTCATCCGCGTACACAACGAACTGGGTCAGACGCTGCGCGAACAACGCCAGAATCTGGCGCAACGCGAATTATTGTTGGATACCGTAGTTCAGAACACGCCCGTGGCACTCGTGCTCACTGATGCCGTCGGACGCGTGGCATACGCCAACATCGCAGCTAGGCATTTATTCAATGAAGGGCGCAGCCTCAATGGGCTGCATTTCGCGACCTTGATCGAAGATGCGCCCGAAGCGCTGCGCAAGGCCACCGAAGGTACGGAGGACGCGCTCTTCAGTGTGGAAATGGATGGCAGCGAGGAAACCTTCCATCTCTCGCAACGTGCTTTCCGCCTGCAAGGCCGACCGCATCGTTTGCAACTGTTCCGACGCATGACGCGCGAACTGTCGCGACAGGAAGTGGCGGCATGGAAACGCGTGATTCGCGTGGTCAGTCACGAATTGAACAATTCGCTGGCACCCATTTCGTCGCTGTCGCATTCCGGCGCTGAACTGGCGCGGCGCGGCGATGTGCAGCGCTTGCCCGGCGTGTTCGCCACCATCGGTGAACGTGCGCGTCATCTGCATGGCTTCATCGACGGCTATGCGCGTTTCGCCAAGTTGCCAGCGCCGCGCCTAGTGACGGTGGAATGGAAACCCTTTCTGGATGCGCTCGCCTTGCATTGCCGATTCCAGTTGCAAGGCAGCGTACCGACGCAGCCGGGCTTGTTCGATACGGTGCAGATCGAACAGGTGCTGATCAATCTGGTCAAGAACGCGCACGAATCGGGTAGCGCACCCGAAGGCGTCACCTTGGCGTTGTCCATGGTCGGGCATGAGTTGCGCATTGAAGTGGGAGACCGCGGCCCGGGCATGAGCGAGGCCGTACTGGCGCAAGCGCTGCTGCCGTTCTACTCCACCAAACGTTCCGGCACCGGTTTGGGCTTGGCACTCGCACGCGAAATCAGTGAGGCGCACGGCGGCCGCATTGCACTGGCCAATCGCGAGGACGGTGGTTTGCGGGTCACCCTAGTCTTGCCTCAGGTCGCGGCGACCAGCTGACCGCGTCACGAGCGCGACTCTTCAGCTGCCCTATACTCGGACGGTCAAAAGGGAGGGGTTGCCATGGGAAGTGTCGTTGCACTGATCATTATCGTGCTTGTGTTCGTCGTGCTGGCCAAGCTGGTGCGTGTCGTGCCGCAGGGTTACGAATGGACGGTTGAACGTTTCGGCAAATACATCTGTACGCTATCGCCCGGGCTGCACTTTCTTATTCCCATCATGTACGGCATCGGCCGCAAGATGAACATGATGGAGCAGGTACTGGACGTGCCGAGCCAAGATGTAATCACCAAGGACAACGCCGTCGTGCGCGTCGATGGCGTGGTGTTTTATCAGGTGCTGGACGCAGCCAAGGCCGCGTATGAAGTGGCGAATCTGCAACAGGCTGCGCTTGCTTTGGTCATGACCAACATCCGTACCGTGCTCGGTTCGATGGATCTGGATGAATCGTTGAGCCAGCGCGATGCAATCAACGCGAAGTTGTTGAAGGTGGTCGACGAAGCCACACATCCGTGGGGCGTAAAGGTCAACCGCATCGAGATCAAGGACATTGCGCCGCCGCGCGACCTGATCGATTCGATGGCACGGCAGATGAAGGCCGAGCGCGAGAAGCGCGCGAATATTCTCGATGCTGAAGGCTTCCGCCAGGCTGCGATCCTCAAGGCAGAAGGCGAAAAACAATCGGTCATCCTGGCCGCCGAAGGCGAGAAGGAAGCGGCATTCCGCGCCGCCGAGGCGCGCGAGCGGTCAGCCGAGGCCGAAGCCAAGGCAACGTCGATGGTGTCCGAGGCGATTGCCAACGGCAACGTCAATGCACTGAACTATTTCATCGCCAACAAGTACGTCGAGGCATTGAAGGAAATGGCCAACTCGCCGAACCAGAAGATGTTGCTGCTGCCGATGGAGGCGACGGGCATTCTCGGTTCGCTGGCGGGCATTGCGGAGCTGGCGAAGGAGTCGTTGTCGCAGCAGCAAGACAAGCTCGCCGTACGCCGCACGCCGCCATCGGTAAGTTGATCGCGAACAAGTCAGCGTGACGAGTCGCCCAATCGATCGTCACGCATGCCTTGTCTCTGACACGTTTACGGAGCCATCCATGTTCGCTAGCGTCGCTGCGCATTACCTATGGTGGATCGTTGCGCTGGTGCTGATCGCCATCGAGGTGATCATGCCCGGCTATTTCATGCTGTGGATCGGCATCGGTGCTGCCGCGACGGGTTTGCTGGTGCTGGTGATACCGGGATTGCCCTTGCTGATCCAGGCCATTGCGTTTGCGTTGCTGGCGTTTGTGTCATGCGCCGTCTATTGGTACGGCCTGCGTCCGAAGCTGCAGCGCGACGAACCGGGCGACGAGCGATTGAATCGACGCGGCGAGCAATTGATCGGCAGGCGGTATGAGTTGATCGAGGCCATCGTCAACGGTCGCGGCAAGGCGTGCGTGGGCGATGGTCAGTGGTTGGTGAGCGGGCCGGATTTGCCGGTCGGCAGCACGGTCGAAGTCATCGCGGTGGAAGGCACCACGCTCAAGGTGAAGCCGGTTTAAGGCATCTCGACCTTCTGGAAGAGCGAAGTGTCCTTTAATCATGAAGGCCCGCATACAAAGTTGCGCGCTTCCGGGTAAGAATGTCGGCATGCCCGCATCCATCGTCTGCCGTCCTTTACTGCCATTTGTAGCCGTCGCTCTAACGAGGGTGGCTCGGGCATGAGTGTTCAGTTCGCCACAACGGCGCTCAATACCCGCATTGCTTTCCTGATGGAGCTGGCACGCCGCCTGCACAAGTACGGCGCATCGTCACCTCGGCTTGAGATGGCCATTGCCGGCGCCGCACAGCGCATCGGGTTGAGCGCCGATGTGTGGTCTAGCCCGACGGCAATCATCATCTCCTTCGCCGACCTGGCGCATGGCGAGGAGGGGCGTTTGGCGCACGCAACGCAAGTGGTGCGGCTGCCGCCTGGCGATGTGAACCTCGACAAGCTCTGTCGCGCCGATGAAATTGCCGACCGGGTGATTGCCGGCGACCTGGAGTTGCGCGAAGGATTTCGTCTGCTGCGCGCGCTGGAGTTGCCCGATACGCGACTGCAGAAGTTGGGTGTGATCCTCAGCTACGGTTTGTCGGCCGGCGCCATCGATGCGTTGTTCCTGCATAGCTCTTGGGTGGATTTGCTGGTGGCTGCGGCGGTCGGCCTGATCATTGGCGGGATCAGCATCCTGTCGGCGACGCGTCCGCGGCTGGCGGTGGCGAGCGATGCCATCTGCGCGATGGTCGCCACCTTGGTCGCGATCGTATTCAGTGCCTTCGTGGTGCCGCTGGCGATCAAGTCGGTGGTGTTGGCCGGACTGATCGTGCTGGTGCCGGGCATGTCACTGACCACGGCAGTGCGAGAGATTTCGAGCCAGCATCTGGTGTCCGGCATGGCGCGCATGGGCGGGGCGATGTCGACTCTGCTCAAGCTTACTTTCGGTGTTGCGGCGGCGACGCAGGTTTGCGCAGTGCTGAATATCGAACCGCGCGATTTTGAATTGCCCGCTTTGCCTGGATGGGTCGATTATCCCGCGCTATTGGTTGCAGCGATTGCCTTTGCCATCTTGTTTCGGGCCGCCAAGCGGGATGGGCCGGTGGTGATTGTGGCGGTGATCGTGGGTTATCTCGCAACCCGTTTGGGCGGCGAGATTTCGGTCAATTTACCGGGCGCGCCATTCGGCGTGTTTCTGGGTGGATTGCTGCTGAGTGCATTGGCCAATCTTTATGCCCGTTATGTCGGGCGCCCGGGCGCTGTGGTGCGTGAACCGGGGATTTTGTTGCTGGTGCCGGGTAGCGTTGGATTTCGCAGCGTTTCCTATCTGCTGGAGCGCAATACGTCGTTGGGCTTCGATACCGGCATATTGCTGGTCACCTTGCTTATCTCGCTAGTCGGCGGACTTATGTTCGGCGAATTGCTGATTGCGCCGCGCCGCTCGCTTTAGGTTTATCCAATACAAAGACCAAAACGCCGGCATAAGCCGGCGTTTTGGCGTGCGAATTGGCTAGCCGGCGAATCAGATCGCCAGGTCCTTTTCCTTCTTGCCGGCCTTCAGCGCATCGTTGAACCAGCGCGGACGCTTGCCGCGACCGGACCAGGTTTGTTCCGGATCGGCGGGATTGCGGTATTTCGGGGCTACGGAACCGGTGCCGCGGCGCTTGCCGGCGCGTGCGCCGCCAAAAACGTCTTCGAAGGTATAGCCTTCGGCTTTGAGCAAGGCATGCACTTTCTCGCGCAATTTGCCGACTTTTTCTTTCTTCAATTCGTTCTGGCGCGACTGGGCTTTACTGATCAGGTCATTGAGCTGCGTGTGGTTTAGATTCTTGATATCAATGGCCATGGATGTGACTCCGGTAATCAGGGATGAAGTGGGGCATTCCGGGGGAATGAATTATGGGATAAATACCCGGAAGCATTTTTGATTCTCTCTCATATATTGCGAAATTGCAAAGCGATAACCGCAAGATAATCGGTAATGTTACGTGCGAATTATCCGATTTGCATATTGCAAATTAGTTAATGACGAAGTGAATAAAAGAGCCGCTCGATATATTTCCAGGAATAAAAAAGGCCGCTTTACGCGGCCTCTTTTATTCGGCTGAAACCGGCGTTAGCCCAACAACTCGAACAACTCGTCACGCGTTATGGCGCTGCTGTCGGCGGCATCGCGTGCACGGTATTCCAGCGTGCCGGCAGCCAGGCCGCGTTCGCTGACGACAACGCGGTGCGGAATGCCGATCAATTCCATGTCCGCGAACATGGCACCAGGACGCAGGCCGCGGTCGTCCCAAACGGTTTCGATGCCACGGGCGACCAGCTCCTTGTACAGCGACTCGGCGGCGGCATTCACTTCGGGCGAATTCTTCGGATTGATCACGCACACCGCGACGCGCCACGGCGCCATCGGCTCGGGCCAGATGATGCCGGCCTCGTCATGGCGCTGCTCGATGGCGGCGGCGACGATGCGGCTGACGCCGATGCCGTAGCAACCCATCAGCATCACCTGCTTCTTGCCCTGGTCATCCAGCACGGTGGCATTGAGCGCCTCGGCGTACTTCGTGCCCAGTTGGAAGACGTGGCCGACTTCGATACCGCGGCCGATGTGCAGCGTGCCATGTCCATCTGGCGACGGATCGCCGGCAACGACCTTGCGGATATCTTCGATGCGGCTGATGCGCGCATCGCGCTCCCAGTTGGCGCCGGTGTAGTGGGTGTCGTTGGCATTGCCACCGCAGATGAAGTCGGCGAGCGCGGCGGCGCTGCGGTCGACGATCACCGGAATCGAATCGGGCAGGCCGACGGGGCCGATAAAGCCGGGGCGGGTGCCGGTGGCGGCGAGGATCTCTTCTTCGCTGGCTAGTACGGACTCATCAGGCAGCTCGACCAGCTTACCGGCCTTGACCTCGTTGATCTCGTGATCGCCGCGCAGGCACAGCGCGACCAGGCCGTCCTTGCCGCGCACCAGCACGGTCTTGAGCACGCGGTCGGCGGTGACGCCGAAGTGCGCCATCACGTCCTCGACGCTACGTACGCGTGGCGTATCGACGCGTTGCAGGGCGGCGGTGGGGGCAGGGCGGCTGGCCGATGGCGCCAGCGCTTCGGCTTTCTCGATATTTGCCGCGTAGTCGGACCCGTCGGAGAACGCGATGGCGTCCTCGCCCGAATCGGCCAGCACCTGGAATTCATGGCTGGCGTTACCGCCGATGGCGCCGGTATCGGCCTGCACCGCGCGGAATTTCAGCCCCAGACGCGTGAAGATGCGCGAGTACGCCTGGTACATCACCTCATAGGTTTCGGCCAGCGATTCCTGGGTGAGGTGGAAGGAGTAGGCGTCCTTCATCAGGAATTCGCGCGCACGCATCACGCCGAAACGCGGGCGGATCTCGTCGCGGAATTTGGTCTGGATTTGATAGAAGTTGACGGGCAGCTGCTTGTAGCTCTTGAGCTCGTTGCGCGCAAAGTCGGTGACCACTTCCTCGGCCGTGGGGGCGTAGCAGAACTCCTGCTCTTTGCGGTCCTCGATCTTCAACAGCTGGTTGCCGAATTTTTCCCAGCGACCGCTTTCTTCCCACAATTCCTTAGGTTGGATGGTGGGCATCAGGATTTCGATGGCGCCGGCGCGATCCATCTCTTCGCGGACGACGGCTTCCACCTTGCGCATTACGCGCAGGCCCAGCGGCGACCAGGTGTAGAGGCCGGCGGCGAGCTTGCGGATCATGCCAGCGCGAAGCATCAGCCGATGGCTGGCGATTTCGGCATCGGCGGGGACTTCCTTGACGGTGGCCAGGTGGAATTGGCTAAGGCGCATGTGCGGCGAATCCGGGGTGAAAACCGCGATTATAGCCGGCCTGACGTGCCTCCCTCCGCTATGGGCAAGAGGGAGGCAAAGCGCGCCTTACTGCTGCTCGGAGCAATACTGCTGGAACTGGGATTGGCTGGCATCCAACTGCTGCTTGCGTTGATCCGCATTAAGCAGTTGCTGTCCGCCCGAGCCTTGCATGACCACGGGCCCGGTGCCTTGCAGGGTGCCGATGTTCGCCTTCAGCGAGCCGCAAAGCTTGGCGCGGTTTTCAGGGTTATCGACCATCGACTGCGTTTGCGCAGTGTCGTTGGTGGGCGTAGGGGCCGGCGCGGCGGGGGCCGCCGAACCATCCGAACTGGCGGCGGACGAGTCATCGCCGGTGGCCACGCTGACCTGGCTGTACTTCGTACCGGTCGGTGGGGGCGCTTCGGAGTAATGGACCGTGCCCTTGGCGTCGGTCCACTTGTAAACCTGGGCCGACGCGAGCGGCGCAACCAGCAACAGCACGAGGGCGATGGGTAGGCGACGCATGGGTTTGCTCCAAAGGGCAGATTAAGGGCGACGTACTAGTTAACAACCGACGCGCTCAGGACTCAAGCGCTCGATGGTTTACACTGCGCGCATCCCGTCACGGATTGATCCATGAGCGACAGTACGCCAGTCCGGGCGCCGCGGCATCCCGGTATTTATCTTCTGCCGAACCTGTTCACGACTGGCGCCATGTTCGCCGGCTTCTACGCCATCGTGGTCAGCATCGGTGGGCGTTTTACGGATGCCGCCATCGCCGTCTTCGTGGCCGCCTTGCTGGATGGCATGGATGGTCGCGTCGCGCGCCTGACCAATACGCAGAGCGAGTTCGGCGTGCAGTACGACTCGTTGTCCGACCTGGTGAGCTTTGGGCTGGCGCCGTCGCTGGTGATGTACAACTGGTCGTTGTCGAGCCTGCGCGAGTACGGGCCGCTATGGGGCAAGGTCGGCTGGGCGGCTGCTTTTATCTACGCCGTGTCTGCGGCGCTGCGGTTGGCGCGCTTCAATACCCAGGTGGCGGTGATCGACAAGCGTTATTTCCAGGGGCTGCCAAGTCCGGCTGCCGCTGCGGTGTGCATGTCGTTCGTGTGGAGCATGGATAACTTCGGCGTCTCCGGTCCTGCGCTCGACATGTTCACGCCTGTCATGGCGGTGGTGGTCGGTCTGCTGATGGTGAGTCGCTTTCGGTATTACAGCTTCAAGTCTTTGCCGATGGGCGACAAGGTACCGTTCCTGTGGATCATCGTTGGCGTGCTGATCCTGGTGCCGTTCTTTGTCGATCCGCCGCGCGTGCTGTTGGTGGTGTTTTCGCTTTACCTGTTGTCCGGGCCGATCGTGACGCTGTGGGGATTGACCACGCACCGCAAGCGTCAGCGCCGTGGAGTGATATGAACGCGCTCGTCGCCAGCCCTGCGCATCGCAAGCGCGTGCTACATGCGCTGGGGGTGGTGCCTTGGCGTCGGCGTGCTGTCGTTACGGCGCCAGCGGAGGAAGTCGCAGCATCAGCAGCGTCCGAGTGGCCATCCAGCGTCAGCGTTGTCGTGGTGCTGCCACCGCGATGTGCCGTTCGCGAGTTGGATCTGCTCGGGCGTGCACTATGCACATTCGGGCCGCAGCTTGCGCGTGCGGCGCGTATCGAAGCGAACGATAGCGAGACCATGGCTGTGCCGCATGCACAGGCTTATCTGGTGTTTGGCCAGGCGCAGGCCCATGCGCTCGGGCGTGCGTTGCCTGCCGACATCATGCGCGATGCGCATATCGTGCTCGCCGATGCACCTTCCGAGGTGCTAGGGCAGGCAGCATCCAAGCGCCGGCTATGGCATGCGCTGCGCAGCATGCGCCGCGCGTTGGCGGTGAGGCAGGCGTAATGGTTGCCGTCGCGCGCCCGTCTCTCGAGATGCGCGCGATGCGCCGCGAAGATTTGCCGCGCGTCAGCACTCTGGAAAACACCTCTTACGATTTCCCCTGGACCACGGGTATTTTCGGCGATTGCCTGAAAGCCGGGCATCCTTCATGGGTGTTGTGCATGGAAGGCCAGATCATCGGCTACGGCATTCTCTCGGTCGGCGCCGGCGAAGCGCACGTGTTGAATGTCTGCATCGATCCGGAACAACGTGGGCAAGGATTCGGAAGGCACCTTATGCGGCGCTTGCTGGATATCGCGCGCTGGAATGGTGCGGAGCGCGTGTTCCTGGAAGTGCGGCCGTCAAACCCGAATGCGCAGCAGCTCTACGCATCGATGGGATTTCATGAAATCGGCCGACGTCCGCGCTATTACCCCGCGCATAACGGGCGCGAGGATGCGATCGTGATGGCGTTGGAGTTTCAGTTGTCGTAGTTGCAAGACGGTACTCTACGAACCACTAGCCGTCGTCCCGGCGAATGCCGGGACCTAGCGACTTACGCTGCGACTAAGACACTGGGTCCCGGCATTCGCCGGGACGACGGCCAGTGGCGGTCAGTTCAACCTAGCTTCTGCGTCTGCTCACGCAACGCCGTGAGCTGGATGTTCCAGTCGGCAATACGCTGACGTTCCTGCGCCACCACTTCCGCCGGCGCGTTGGCAACGAAGTTCGCGTTACCGAGCTTGTTCTCGCACTTCTTGATCTCGCTTTCGATGCGCGCGATTTCCTTGGCGAGGCGTGTTTTCTCAGCACCGAGATCGATCAGGCCCGCCAGCGGAATCAATACGCGCATCGAACCGACGACGGCTGCCGCAGCGGCTGGCTCATCGGCACCGGAAGCGATCCATTGCGGTGCATCGACGCGGGCGAGGAAGCTGATCTGTGCGGCAAACTTGGCTGCGCGCGCGCGATCGCTGGCATCGCCGTCGGCAAGCAGCAGTGGGATGGTTTTACCGGGCGAAATGTTCATTTCCGCACGAATGCGACGGATGCCGCTGAGCACGTTCTTGAACCATTCGATTTCGGCAGTAGCCGCTTCATCGGCAGGAATGTCGCTTGCATTCGGCCACGAGCGCTGCAGGATGCCGTCGGCCTTGATACCGAGTTTCGGCGCCACCGACTGCCAGATCTCTTCCGTGATGAATGGCACGATCGGATGCAATGCGCGCAACACCGTTTCCAGCACTACCACCAAGGTATGGCGCGTGGATGCAGCGGCTGCGGCATCGTCGCCACTCAACGCCGGCTTGGATAGCTCAAGGAACCAGTCGCAGAACTCGTTCCACGTAAACTCGTACAGCGACTGCGCGAGCAGATCGAAGCGGTAGGTGGTGAAGTGCTGCTCCACTTCGTTCAACGTTTGCTTCAGGCGCGTGAGAATCCAGCGTTCGGCTTCCGTTACCGGTGCGCCCGATGTTGCAGGCAGTTCGCCTTCCGGCAGATTCATCAGCACAAAGCGCGCGGCGTTCCACAGCTTGTTGCAGAACGCCTTGTAGCCTTCGGCGCGCTTGATATCGAAATTGATCGTGCGGCTGTAGCTGGCGAGCGCAGCAAAGGTAAAGCGCAGTGCATCGGTGCCGATGGCAGGGATGCCGCTCGGGTAATCCTTGCGGATGCGCTTTTCCACTTTTTCGCGCACCTGCGGAATCAGCAGCGATTTGGTAGATTTTTGCACCAGCGGTTCGAGTTCGATGCCGTCGATCAAATCCAGTGGATCGAGCGTGTTGCCCTTGGACTTGGACATCTTCTGGCCTTCCGCATCACGCACGATGGCGTTGATGTAGACCTCGCGGAACGGCACCTTGCCGGTGAAGTACTTGGTCGCCATCACCAT
>FSXK01000587.1_pt1 | contig 13282 bp, 8 predicted proteins | sample 1638101 | NCBI WGS metagenome assembly FSXK01 (sample SAMEA3914788, study PRJEB12502) | metagenome | biome: forest; material: soil | place: Canada | collected 2011-07-03 | depth 0.1 m | reverse complement strand
GGTGACCGACCGCATCGGCCGAAAATTGCAGGAAACACCGTATATCGACTTCGTGCGCAGCTATTCGCGCCCCGGCGAATCGCTGATGTTCTTCTCCATGAAGGACTCCGCGCCCGTCAAGGACGTGCCGGAAACCTGGTACCAGGTGCGCAAGAAGGTCGGAGACATCGCCGGCACCCTGCCGCAGGGCATCCAGGGGCCGTACTTCAACGACGAATTCGGCGACGTCTACACCAATATCTATACGCTCGAAGGCGACGGCTTCTCCGCCGCGCAACTGCACGACTACGCGGATGAATTGCGCACGGTGCTGCTGCGCGTGCCGGGCGTGGCCAAGGTCGACTACTTTGGCGATCCTGACCAGCACATTTACATCGAGATCGCCAACACTCAGCTCACGCGTCTGAACGTTTCGCCGCAACAGCTTGCGCAGGCCATTAACTCGCAGAACAGCGTGTCGCCGGCTGGTACCTTGACCACGCTGGACGACCGCGTGTTCGTGCGCCCGACCGGCCAGTTCAAGGACGTCAATGCGCTCGCCGATACGCTGATCCGCATCAACAATCGCTCGTTTCGTCTGGGCGACATCGCCACCATCAAACGCGGCTACGACGATCCGGTCTCCACACAGATGCGCTACGGCGGCAAGGCCGTGCTCGGCATCGGCGTGACCATGCAGCCCGGCGGCGATGTGATCCAGCTCGGCAAGGCGCTCGACAAGCAGTCGGCCGTCCTGCGCTCGTATCTGCCGGCGGGGCTGAAGCTCTTGGAAGTCTCAAGCATGCCGGATGCCGTCGCGAAGTCGGTGGACGACTTTCTGGAAGCGGTGGCCGAAGCGATTGCGATCGTGCTGGTGGTGAGTCTCGTGTCTCTGGGCGTGCGCACCGGGATGGTGGTCGTCATCTCCATTCCAATCGTGCTGGCGGTGACCGCGCTGTGCATGTATCTGTTCGATATCGGCTTGCACAAGGTCTCGCTCGGCACGCTCGTGCTTGCGCTCGGGCTGCTGGTGGACGATGCGATCATCGCCGTCGAGATGATGTCGGTGAAGCTCGAACAGGGCTGGAACCGCACCCGCGCCGCCGCGTTCGCGTACACCAGCACCGCGTTTCCGATGCTGACCGGCACGCTCGTCACGGTGTCGGGCTTCCTCCCGATCGCGCTGGCGAAGTCGAGCACAGGCGAATACACGCGCTCCATCTTCGAGGTGTCGGCCATTGCGTTGATCGCGTCGTGGCTCGCCGCCGTGGTGCTGATCCCGCTGCTCGGCTATCACATGTTGCCGGAGCGCAAGCGTCAGGATCACGAAGCGCACGACTACGAACACGATATCTACGACACCCGCTTCTACACGCGGCTGCGTGGCTGGATTACCTGGTGCATCGAGCGGCGCTTCGTCGTGCTGACGATCACCGTTGCATTATTCGTGGTCTCGCTGCTAGGTTTCACGCTGGTACCGCAACAGTTCTTCCCGAGTTCGGACCGACCGGAATTGCTGGTCGACGTCCGGTTGCCTGAAGGCGCGTCCTTCGAGGCAACCTTGCGCCAGGCACAGCGGCTCGAAAAGGTGCTGGTCGGTCGCCCGGAGATCGATCACACGGTCGACTTCGTCGGCACTGGCGCGCCTCGTTTCTATCTGCCGCTGGACCAGCAATTGCAGCAGCCGAATTTCGCGCAGTTCGTGATCACCGCGAAGTCGGTCAAGGACCGTGAGAAGCTCGCGCAATGGCTCGAACCGGAATTGCGCAACCAGTTCCCGGCGATCCGCACGCGCCTGTCGCGCCTCGAAAACGGACCGCCCGTCGGCTATCCGGTGCAGTTCCGCGTCAGCGGCGACGACATTGCCACGGTGCGCTCGATTGCCGAACGCGTCGCCGCGACGATGCGCGCCGACCCGCGTACGAACAACGTCCAGTTCGACTGGGACGAGCCGGCCGAACGCTCGGTGCGCTTCGAGATCGACCAGAAGAAGGCACGAGAATTGGGCGTCACCTCGGACGACGTGTCGAGCTTCCTCGCCATGACGCTGTCCGGCTACACGGTCACGCAATATCGCGAACGCGACAAGCTGATCAGTGTCGATCTGCGCGCGCCGAAGACGGAACGCGTCGATCCTGCGCAGCTCGTCACACTGGCCATGCCCACGCCGAACGGCCCGGTGCCGCTTGGCACGCTCGGCCACATGCGCTACGACCTCGAGTACGGCGTGATCTGGGAGCGCGACCGGCAACCGACCATCACGGTGCAATCGGACGTGACCGCCAACGCACAAGGTATCGACGTGACACATAGCGTGGACAAGGCACTTGCCCAGATCCGCGAGACGCTGCCGGTGGGCTATCGCATTGAAATCGGCGGCTCGGTCGAGGAAAGCGGCAAGGGTCAAACGTCGATCAACGCGCAGATGCCGATCATGATCATTGCCGTGCTGGTGCTCCTGATGGTCCAGTTGCAGAGCTTTGCGCGGGTGCTGATGGTGGTGCTGACCGCCCCGCTCGGCCTGATCGGCGTGGTCGCCACGCTGCTGCTGTTCGGCCAGCCATTTGGCTTCGTGGCGATGCTCGGCGTGATCGCCATGTTCGGCATCATCATGCGCAACTCGGTGATTCTGGTCGATCAGATCGAGCAGGATATCGCCGCTGGGCACAAACGCTTCGATGCCATCGTCGGCGCTACGGTACGGCGTTTCCGGCCCATTACGCTGACTGCGGCGGCGGCCGTGCTGGCGCTGATTCCGCTGTTGCGCTCGAACTTCTTCGGGCCGATGGCCACCGCGCTGATGGGCGGCATCACGAGCGCCACGGTGCTCACGCTGTTCTATCTGCCCGCGTTATATGCCGCCTCGTTCAGGGTGCGCGGCGACGAGCGCGAGCCGCCGGCTTCCTCGACGCAAGCGTCGCATTCGGGAAATTGATCATGGCTACTTCTGTCTTCAAACGTGCCGGACATGCCCGGGCGCTCGTGCTGAGCAGCGGCGCCCTCGCGCTCGCGGCCTGCTCGTTCGGCCCGAACGGCGACCCACCGGCGATGCCGCAACCGGCGCACTATGGCGCCGAGCCGCAGATCACCGAAACCGTGCCCGCGCAGGGCGTCACACAGCAGTTCGTGGTGGGCGCCAAGCCGGTGCCGACGTGGTGGCATCTTTATCAGTCCGACGACCTGAACGCGCTGGTCGACGAAGGTCTGCGCAACAGCCCAACACTCGCTGCCACCGACAAGAGCCTGACCGCCGCGCGCGAGCAATTGCGCGGCCAGATCGGCAGTTCATTGCTGCCCACCATCGATGCAGTTGCTCAAGGAGCCCGACAGCGTGCGCTAGCGGTTCCAGAACTCGGGCCGAACACGTTCCTGTACAACACGTTCGTCGGCCAGTTGCAGGCGCATTACACGATCGACCTGTTCGGCGCCTCGCGGCTCGCCAACGCAGCGCTTGCTTCGCGCGTCAACGTGCAGATCTACCAGTTGGAGTCAGCACGGCGCGCGCTGGCGGCTAACATCGTCACTGCGGCGATCACGGCAGCCGCGCTGCATGCGCAGATCGACACCACCGAGCGGCTTGTCGCGCTGGCCAACGATGACGCGCGCGACGCGGCCCGGCGCTACGCCCTCGGCGCGATCTCGCATGCGGACATGCTGAACGCGCAACAGAGCGCGGCGTCGCTGTCGGCCAGTTTGCCGGGCCTGAAGCAACAGTGGACGACGACGCGGCACGCGCTTGCAGTACTGATTGGCCGCACGCCCGACGCCGCCCCGCCCGATCTCGATCTGGCGCAGTTGCGTGTGCCTGAGCAAGTGCCGGTGGTCGTGCCGTCGGAGCTGCTGCGCGCGCGCCCGGATGTTCAGGCCGCAGACGCCGCACTCAAGGCGGCCGCGGCCGATGTGGGCGTGGCCACGGCACAGATGTACCCGAACCTGTCGCTGACGGCTTCGATGGGACAAGGCGGCTTCAGCTGGCCGGCGGCGCTCTCCGGTGCGGGAGCGATCTGGGCGGTCGCGGGCACGCTGTCACAGCCGATCTTTCATGGCGGCGCGCTGCTCGCGCAACGGCGCGCGGCGTTGGCGACCTACGACGCCACCACCGATCAGTACAAGCAAACGGTGCTCGCCGCCTTCCAGAACGTGGCCGATACGCTCGCGGCGCTCGAACACGACGCGCAGGCGCTCGATGCCGCCAACGTCGCCGCCCGTGCGGCGCAGGGCATTTCGGATGAGACGGCGGCACGCTACCGTCTGGGGGCTGTGCCGGTGTCGGCTGCACGCTCGAGTGAGCAGCAGTTTCGCAACGCGAGGCTCGATGAGATCCGCTATACGGGCGCGCGGCTGACCGATACGGCGGCGTTGTTTCAGGCGATGGGGACGCCGCCGGTGGAGGCGGCGGGAGGTGCGGGAACGGGTGCAACTGCGGCTGCGGCTGCGGGCTCCGCTTCAGCTTCGGCAGCGCCAAAGGCAGGCCCGGTTGCGGCAACATCCACCGTACAGACGGACAGCATCACGCCCCAATGAGCCCTGCGGCGCTGCTATCAGCGTCTGCGCAGGCAGCGTAGACGCCCGAGCGCAGCGCCTCACAGGTTCTTCTTCACCCCCGCGGTGCGCCGAGCCGCGCACTCGCCGCGCCCCGTCTCCCCACTTGCGACGGCCCCGGCTTACCAAGGTAACTTGCGATAAAAGTCATCCGCGACCTGGTTGCGTCTTACGAGGGAAAAGAACGCCTGCACGATCAGGAAAACGACGAAAGCAACAGGCAGAGCGATAAACCAGCCGGTCGATGCCTGTGCGTCAACAAACACGAGCAGAAGCAGGAGCAGCAGACAGCCCGCGAGGAGCGTGAAGCTGATATTCAGCATTGTCGGAAGCCTCTCCTCGACGCCTTGGACCGGTGCAATGCTGGTGCCGACCAGATTCAGCATGACTCCCCCCTTGTGCGGGGTCGCGACCAGTTGCGTTCCCTGGCCGTGCTGCACCATCTGCGCGGCGAGCGCCTGGACCAGCAGTGGATTCACTGGCCCTGGTACGCCGATAGCAGCGTCCAGGTCATGTACGGCGAGGTTCAGTTCCGTATCCTTCACAGCCGTCACCGTCGCATGTTTCCCTCGCCCCGGTACGTGGCTGAGCCAGAGATGCTTGATGCGCTCATTCGGTGTCTGCTGGGCCGCCAGCATAATCTTCAGCGCATCGAACACCGTATCCATTGCTGCGGGGACTGGCCGGAACAGCCACGCGTGGGGCTTGAGCTTGCCCTTGCTGTTGGCAATGATCGTCGTTGATGCAAACAGCAGCGCAACCGCCGCCTCCGAGCAGGTCGCCTGTTTGCTCTCTGAGTGAAGCTGATACGCCAGCACCAGGCAGAAGTCCGGCATCCTTTCACCGGATAGCCAGCCCTCGACCAGCCCCACATCCAACGCTTCCTCCGCCCTTGAAATCTCCACAAAATCGAAGTCGCGCGGCATCAGCCTGCGCAGCAGCGCACGCAAATCATTGACGTCCTGTTCGCGGTTCGACTGCACGACGATGCTGAATGTATGTCGCCCCGCAATGCCCGACATATACGGCACAAACGGCGTCACCAGCTGCTCCAGAATCTGGTGGCTACGTGACGCACTGACCGTGCTTTTCTCCAGCAACACCGGTAGAAGTTTTCCGGCGTTCGCGGGTGCGCTACCTTCGAGCCCAAGCATGCGCTCGGCCAACTCGTTTTCAGGCGTCAGCGTGACGCTGCCAATGATCGCCACACGGGCTTGCGCCCACAGGCGCCAGTGGACATATGTCATCCGGCACAGGTTATTCCAGATGTTGACGCGTTCGATCCAGTCCTCGTGGCTGAAGTAGTTCAGACTGCACAGCGCCCCCCCAAAGTAGCAGCGGAACCACCAGCACCCGCACGAGAAACGCGGTGGATATTAACGGTTGCCCCTGCTTCCACGTCAGCACCGTAATTACAAAGGCAGCGACATAGATAACGACAAAGGCAATCACGCTGATCCAGATGGAAGGCGGTTTGCTGTAGTCGAATTCCTTTACCGTGGGTTCCACCCATTTCGTGCTCATGACCGGTTCTTCATCCCTGACTGGCTTGCAATGACGAGGCTACCGCACTGTGTACGGCACCGATCGACAACCCACTTGCGACCATCTTCCTTGTACCCTTCGCCGTGCTCGATGATCGGATTGTCCCCATGTTCGGGGCATGTCACGATGTCATACTGCAACGCGACACGATGCCCACCGAGTTTGAACGAAGCCGAACCGTGCTTGACCACGCCGCCGTGCGTGGTTGCGTCACCTTCACGTACCGGATTTTTCATTGGCGATCCCTCTCAAGCGGCGCATCGGGATTGGTCGGCTTGATCGAGGCGTCACAGGTTATGTGGTCCTGACCGGACGGGGCATGTAGACCGGTTGGAGCTTTAGCATTGAAGTCAATGTGCTGCCCGTCAGGCAACTTCTGCTTTGCGAAGTAAGCGAAACCGGGAACCATTGGATATCTGGTAGTAGCTGTTCGGTCGGTCGTCTCACCGAGTCGTTCACTTACATAGAGGGCGTCTTGTGTCGCGGCAACCGTGTAGTCCTTGGAATCCTTAAACGGGTCCATACTGTGTTCGAAGTATGTCATTCCATGAAACGTCGCACCTCCGTCAGTCGAATAAGCCATCGTGGGATTGCAGCCACGGTCACTACATGCCGTGTACGGTGCCGTACCTGCCGGAAACACCAAATTTCTACCCGTAGGATCGGCGTTGATAACGCGCCCCTGAAAGTTCTCGACAGTGCCACGACCAAGGTAACTGCGAATCCCAGCCTTGGTATCGTTGTAGAACGCGTCGCCGTGATTGCAGTCCCGGTAATGCTCCAGCGTGACGAAGCGATGATCATCAATGCGGTAGATCACCTGGGGCGGCGAGTCATAGGGTAATTCCTTTGCGCCCAAAAAATCTGCAAGGTTGAACGACCATGGTTGCTGCGCCGCACAGCCGATCGCGGCTACCGACAGGGCCAGTGTGATGAGCTTACGAACCACGATAATTTTTCCCGAATTGAATGCGTTTCGCTTCTGCCCCACTGATTTCCTCCGCCACTGTGGTCCAGTCCACCGTCCCAGGCTTTTCAACCTTTTCGAACGTGCCGTAGTCGAAATACGTGTCGTGTCCGCTTGTCCATTCAGCCATTTTGACTAGATCAAACCAGAATTCACGGTCCTCAAAGGCGTCGCAGAAGCCAACTGGAACGTCCCATGCCGCCACCCGCGTCATGAAGTCGCTGTACATAGGAAGCGTGCTGTGATTGGTTGGCTCGGGTTTGTAGTCACTGATACGGTCAATCATTTCGTCACGCGATTCCCGCCCGGTCCTGCGTCCGCAATTGCTGTAGACATCGTCACGGGCCCCGTATTTTTCCGGCTCATAGATTGACCTGTAGTACGGAAACGTAGAATCATCGTAAGAGCCTTCGTTCGGGTTGTTTTTGTCCGCATTGAATTTCCCGTACTCGGGCGCGTACCTGCGCGATTTCTCAAAGGTACTCATATCTTCCGCCGTTAGCGGGTTCGGTACCTTCTCGGCATTGACAGTCACCGTCTGGCTGGCATTTGGGACCGCCCATATATCCGTAACACCGAACAGCCCACCCGCTACTCCGCGATTTCCGTTCCAGAAGTCAGTGTTTTTTGCACCAGACACAAGCTGATCCTCGGAAATCGGCGGCAGCGTGCCGAACTTCCGCACGCCGGGCTCATCGCCAACCGCCGTACTACGCGCGAGCATGCGCTGCTTGACGGTATCGCCAAGTTCTGCAAGCAGCGTGTCGTTCACGCCCTGCCAGCCGATACTCTGCAGAGGCGATGCCCCCATCACCCGGTCATGCGGTGTGAAATAGACGTAAAGACGGCCATGATTGTCCCGTTCCGGCACACCATAGTTCAGCTTCAGGTCGGGCCGCCAGAAATTCATGTCCTGTGAGGCGCCGACATGCAACTGCTGCATCATCTCTTCGGTGTAGACCTGCTTGTCCTGCCTGATGCGATTCGCAATCGCACGGAACGTATTGACGCGAGCTTCGCCGGTAGGGCGCTCGCTGCCGCAGGTCAGCGCATCCGTGTTCTTGTCCTCAAGTGCATATGGGGAATTCATCACGAACACCGCGTCAGGCGCCCGCTCCTTGCAAAGCAGGGTTGCAGCCATTGCGATCATCGTTCCCTGACTGTGCGACATCAGCGTAATGGCGTCACGGGGGTATTCTTTCCGGATTGTGTCGATCAGTTTAGCGAGGCGTTGTGCCGCGTGCGAGTAATAGATGCGCGGCGGCGCACTCTGCAACTGCCGCTCGACTTCGGTATTCAGGTGTTGCATGTCGAAACCAAAGACCGAGCGCGAGAAACCCTTCTCGCTCCAGAGCTGCTGGAGGTTGTTGGTGCCGTTCTGGAACGGACCACCACCCCAATACCACGGACCTCCATCCCTGAGACACTCCAGTGCCCAATAATCGTCACCTTCAAGATTGCGCAACGGCACCCTCCACCGTTTCAGGTCATCGTATTCACTGCGATAGCCCCAGTAGAAGCGGATGACGGGAGAGTTGCGAAATGTCTCCATCTGACGCGGCCCTACACGATCCCCTCCTTCCGCCTTATCGGTGTATGAGTTTTGTACCAACTTGGTTTCATCATTCCGGCCAAGCCTGACATTGAGCCCCTCGCATAGCGCTTTCTCTGCCAAGTCATACCACTCACCCTCGGAGTTCACGCCGTGCACGAAGATGATGACACCCGGCATGTGTGGTGGGACGCGCGCTTCAGCCCGCACCTGATAGGTTGCTGGCGACATGTAGGACTCCCAATACGGGCGTCCAAGGTGATCGCGCTGCATCGGAGCCACGTTGGTCGCAGTATCGTGCTGGTAGGGCTGTGGCTGCGCACCGGACTGCGCGTCCGGCCGGTTGTTCTGGTCATCCATTGAATCAGGTCCCCTTGATTTTCGAAAGCATCAGCTTGATACCCTGGGCGATATCGTTCTGCGTCAGCGACGTTTCGCCCTTGTCACTGGTCACACCTTCCACGACGCGGCCGTCTGCCGTCTGAATCTTGTACGGACGATTTGTGAGCGGTCGCCCGGTAATATCGTCACTGAGGATGAATCGTTCGTCGCTCGGGACGTTCGTCTGGTTGAACTTCGGCAGCGGCAGCGACAACGCGCCGGGGCTGCTCTTGTCGATATCCGTGATCTTCAGGATGAGGTCTCCCGCGCCGCCGATTTCTACGTTATCGCCCTGCACTTTGATGTAGGCCGTGCCGCCGCCACTGAGCACGACACCATTGGCCGCATTGAGCGTGAGCGTGCCTGCCGCGCTGGTAAGCTGCATGTTCTGCTGTGCCACGAGTTCCATCGCGTCCGACTGCGCCTGAATCTGAACCTTGCCGCGCGCGGCGTAGAGCTTCGCCCCGGCATTGTGCGCAAACAGCGAAAGCGTGTCAGAGGACGCAAGGGTTACATTGCGCTGTGCGTTCACGTTAAAACCACCACTGGTCGTGATGTTCACGTCCTTGCCCGCAGCCACGGAGACCCGATCCGGGGTCGCGAGCGCGATCCCCTTGAGTGAAGACAGCAGCATCACCGCCTCTTTCAACTCACTCAGGCTGTTTCTAAGCCATTCGTTTTCGGCCTTCAGATCAGCAATTTCAGCTTTGGCGATAGTCGCGGCTTCGGCCAGTCCCCGTGCCTGCGCCAGTGCAACCTGTAGCTGGCTCAGCGCTGCGGTCGTGTCTGTCTGCTTCCCGTCCGCCTGCGTCTGCATGTCGCTGGACAGCAATAGCCCGCCACCCGCGCGCACGGCTCCCTGCGCATCGGTGCGCAACTCGAAGCCATTGCCACGATGCTCGCGCCTGCCGTTGACAATGTGCCCGAGGACCAGCTGACTCTTCCCCGAGTGCCGGGTCGACAAACTGGCGTGCTCTTCACCTTCCCAGTCCTCCAGCACGAACTTGTTGTCACCCTGGGTGTGGATGACGTTGCGTGACATCCACCGGTCGTTACTGGTGACCAGGTCAACGTGCTGGCTGTTGTGATGAAACGCGCTGATATAGGGCTTGTTCGGATCGCCGTCCCGGAACTCGATGATGGCTTCGGTGCCGTCAACGGCAGGGAAATGGAAGCCCGTCTGCAAAGCACCTGCAAATGGCTTGGCCAGGCGCAACGGCACGCTCTCGCCACCGGCAGGCCATTCTCCATAGTCGCAGTCGAAGCGCACCACGTAGTAGCCCTGCTGCGTCAGGTACGCGTATTTGTACCGGCCAGGCGATGTAACACGGGCACTGAGCGAGCCGGTTATCTTCGGCCACCTGTCATCCTCGATCTTCAAACGGAAGCGCCGGTCAGATGGAATCGCCTTGTAGGTGTTGCGGTAGGGCTTGTCCCGCGCTCCGGTATGGGTGACTTCGATCATCACCTGACCGTGCGGAGCGTCCGGCAGATCAGCATCGGTGCGCAGGATGCGCCCTACGCATAGTCCGTGGACATTGCTTTCCCCTTCGTAGACCACCTGCCATGCGAGCGCCGCTTCGTGGCGCAACTGTGCCTCCCATTGCGCCCCACTCTGGTCCAGATGATGGGTGCCGTAAATGTACGGCCGTCCGTATGTCGTCGTGTCCTTCCGGGCAACATTGGCCTCTGCCCTGAACCGCTCCCATGCCTGGTCGGGGTTGTAGTCAGCGACAACATACGACTGCGGAACCATGGTGGTATGCGTGCGCAGGGCCGACACAGTTTCAGCGTCCGTCATGAGGCCCGATGCCGCCCGCGCCAGTGCCGTCAGCGTCGGCTGATAGATGTAGTGGTCGATGTCATCACCAAATACCACGACATCACCCACCTTCCCTGGCACGATGTAGCTGTAGATGCCTTCCAGCTGCATGAGGATATTGATGTAGTTCCAGTCGCCCTGCTGGTACTGGAACCTGAACTCGTGCTGGGGATACTGGCGACGCAACGTGAACCGGAAGTCGTGCCCTTTCAGACCGTTGCGCCGCAGGATGCCCTCGATGATTTCGGGAGCGCTCTTGTGCTGGTACGTCTGTGTCGTGCGCGGACTCAGGCAGCCGATGTGCGGCTCGACAACGATCTCGAAGTGGCTCTCATCCTTCGTGGTCTTCGTGTGCGAGAAGCGTGTCACGCGCCCCCAGAAGACGCGTGGCTCGCTGCCGTCCTCCGGCTCCATCCTGAACCTGGCCTGATGGCCCAGGACAATCTCCCGTGCCAACCTGTGCGAATGCCTCACATTGATATCGATGTGGTAAGGCTCACCCATCTTTTCACTGAGGGTGAAGGACACCACCGAAATGTCCTTGAGTTTCTCCTGACCCAGCACTTTGAGAAAGTAGCGCTGCCGTCCTGTGATCCCTGCAGGTGATACTGGTCGAGCAGTACCAGCCACACTCTCCATTTTCATTCTTCTAATTCTCCGTTCGACATATCGTGACAGATCATTCCCCGCGATAATGCACAGCCGGGTTGAACGGTCGCAATAGGACAGGTCCCAAATCGCGATATCGGAAAATGAACGGAGGATGCAGAGAAAAGGGGGGCAAGAGGGCATCCCTAAAGAACGACTACGGCCGAGGGACGTGCCACGACCTGTATGGTAGTGCGAACCGTCATCCCGACGAACAAGTGACTTGTCGACAAGGCAAATGCACAAGATGACAGCCTATGATTTTTGGCTTTTGTACGTTTTCCGCCACCTCATTCAAAGGGGGGGTGGGCAGGGGCACGCACGATATAGAGGGTGGTACGCGAGCATTTGGTCGTTTTCAGCCCTATACCCCATACTGCTGCCGTTTCAAAACTCGTCTTGTGTGTGCCATGAAATCGCGTCGCCTTTTTGCTCCACTGTTCTTCGTGATTGCTTCGTCGTCGATAATGGCCCTGTCTCCGGTACCGCCGCTTTCCGTCTGCAGGTCGGACTACCGGGAGGTAGCAAAACAGAGATGGCTGGCCGCACTTGATACCGTTGACCGCACTACTCCGCAACCGTCGGACGCCCGGATCGCGGCGCTTGAACAGGAGGAAGCGCCGCTGCGTCAGCCGCATTTGCCCGTGGCCCCGTCCGAAAATGAGCCAATGGCCGTTCGCGAAAAGCGCGATCAGGACTTGCGAATCAGGTTAGGAAATGAGCCCGACTACGTGGCATGGCAGATCCGGAAACAGACCGCATTTTTGAGGCGTTATCCTGCCGAGATCGACCGGATTGGCCCCGACAGCCCGGTTGACCAGCGCTTCAATGAGCTGGATGGTGGTATCCGTATCTTGCTGCTGCCGTTATATCGTGATGTATTCAGGCTCAGCACCATGCGTGGGGGCATCGACTGGGCATCAGATACCGGGGACGCGCTGCGTGCAATTGACGGGGCGGCCGAATCGCTGATTGACATTGTGAGATGCGACACGAAGAAGGCGCTGAAAAGACCAGAACTAAAATTGCCTGTTGACTTTCATGCGTCGCATGAATATGTACGGCATCAGCATTTTAATAAGGAGTGCGTTACTCCCTGTCTGAAGTTAATGCCTTTGCGCGAAGTGGTTCTATCCGACATCGCGGACCGGATCCAATTGTCCACATCGTTTGTCGAATGCCCTATTGCTAACCTTAGGACAACCAGCATAAGTCGTTGAACTCGCACCGGCTTCATTGGTGCGAGCCAATGCGTCGAGCGTGGTCCGCGGCGCCTCGTGTAGCGAGCGAAAGCCGCCTTACTCGCAACCCTGCTGGGCTGCGACCTGCGCAACCCGCTCAATACACCGCCGGCTCCCCCACCGGCCGGTGCTTGAAGCGCTTGTGCACCCAGTAGTATTGCGCCGGAATCCGCCGCACCTGGGATTCGAGAAACTCGGTGATCCGGCGCGCATCGACCGTGGTATCGGCCGAGGGAAAATCGCTTAGTTCTTCGAAGATTGTCAGCTTGTAGCCGCGATAATCCGGCAACACTTCCGTGACGAACGGTACGACCCGCGCATTGCCCGCCTTGGCAACGCGTGACACGGAGGTGAGCGTGCAGGCCGGCACGCCGAAGAACGGCACGAACACCGAGTCGCGCAAACCAAAGTCCATATCCGCCGCCAGCATCACCGGCTTGCCGTCGCGCAGCACGCGCAGCGCGCGGCGCACACTGTCGCTGCGCGGAATCATCTCCGTGCCGAAACGGCCGCGCTGGCGCTTGGCCATCGCATCGAACAGCACGTTCGACATCGGCGTGTACAACGAAGCGACCGGATGACGCGTCGAGTACATCATGCAACCG
>FSXK01001233.1_pt1 | contig 13349 bp, 10 predicted proteins | sample 1638101 | NCBI WGS metagenome assembly FSXK01 (sample SAMEA3914788, study PRJEB12502) | metagenome | biome: forest; material: soil | place: Canada | collected 2011-07-03 | depth 0.1 m | reverse complement strand
GGTATCGCCAGTTGCTCGATTTGATCGGGATGAATGCGGTCGCCGTTTTCGCTGCGCAAATCGACAGCGATTAATTTGTCGCGCTCGCGGAATTGCGTCACCGTGGTCCCCGACAACGTCATCGCAAGGAAATTGGCCACGTCTTGCGAACTGATGCCCAGTTGGCGCGCCTTGACCTGATCTACCTCGAAGCGAACCGAACGTTCGGCCGGCTCATCCCAATCGAACTGCACGTTAGAGGTGTGAGGATCGGCGCGCATTACGGTAGCGACCTGTTCGGCGATGCCACGTACTGTCGCGATATCGTCGCCGTCGACACGGAACTGCACCGGAAAGCCGACAGGCGGACCGTTTTCGAGGCGACTGACGCGGCTTCGCACTGCGGTGAAATCGTGCCTCAGCATATCGTTGAGATAATTTGCGAGCTGTTCGCGCTGCGCGACATCTTTCGCGGTAATCACGAACTGCGCGAAGTTAGGTTGCGTCAGCTGCTGATCCAACGGCAAGTAGAAACGCGGCGCACCGCTGCCGACGAAGCTGACATAACTGGCGATTTCCTTGCGTCTCTGGATGGCGGTTTCAAAACGTTTCGTCTCGCGCAACGTTGCCGCGAACGATGCGCCTTCGGGCAGGCGCAGATCCACCAACAACTCAGGGCGATCGGAACTTGGAAAGAACTGTTTGGGCACCGCGCCAAATCCTGCCAAGGCAATCACGAATAGCACCACGGTGGATATAAGCACCAGCCAGCGATTGCGTAGGCAGAAATCAAGCCAGCCTCGGAAGCGGCGATAGAAAGCGGTTTCGTAGATCTCGATCTCATCGCCGTTGTGTGCGGGCTGTGAGACCTTCGTGCTACGCGCCGCGCGTAGACGCTGCGGCAAAAACCGCGACCACCATTCCTGCCCAGGTTTGGCGCGCTCATGATGCTCCGGCAGCATGTGATAACCCAATAGCGGAATCACGATCACCGCGGCGAACCAGGACACTAGCAAGGCAATCGCCGATACCTCGAAGATCGAACGCGTGTATTCGCCGGTGCCGGACTTTGCCAGCGCAATCGGCAAGAAGCCCGACACCGTGACCAACGTGCCGGTCAACATGGGAAACGCCGTGCTGGTGTAAGCAAATGCGGCGGCGCGTACACGCCCCCAACCCTGCTCCAGTTTTACCGACATCATTTCGACGGCAATGATCGCGTCGTCGACCAGCAGGCCCAGCGCCAAGACTAAGGTGCCGAGGGACACCTTGTGCAGGCCAATGCCGAAGATATCCATGCATAGCGCGGTCGCTGCGAGCACGAACGGAATGGAAATCACCACCACCATGCCGGTGCGAAAGCCCAGGCTCAGCAGGCTTACCAGCAGGACGATGGCGATGGCTTCGGCGACGGATTCCTGAAAGTCGTCGACCGAGTGCGAGACCGCGCGGGGCATGCTGGTGACTTCGGAAAGCTTCAGGCCGGCAGGCAGGCGTTTCTGCAGGGCACCCATGGTGCTGTCCAGCGCCTTGCCAAGCTGGATCACATCGCCACCCGGCTGCATGGTGACGCCGATGCCAAGCACCTGCTGCCCCATGAAACGCACTTGCTGGGTCGGCGGGTCGTCGTAGCCGCGCCGTATCGTGACGATGTCACCAAGGCGGAAGGTCTTGCCATTGATGTGCAGCAGCGTATCCGCCAGCGCACTCATATCACTCAGTTGACCGCTCGGGCGCACAAAGACGCGATCGTCGGCAGTGGTCAGCACGCCGGTCGATGCCACCGCGTTCTGTTGGTCGATAGCCTGCGCGATCTGTTGCGGGCTGATGCCGAGCTTGGCCAGCTGCACATTGGGAATGTCGATGTAGATGTGTTGGTTCTGGTCGCCGAAATAGTCGACTTTGCCGACGCCCGGCACGTGCAGAAGTTCGGCACGCAATTGATCGGCGTAGTCATGCAATTGCGCGGGCGTGTAGCCATCGCCCTGCAGCGCATAGATGTTGGTATAGACGTCGCCGAACTCGTCGTTGAAGAACGGGCCCTGCACGCCCGGTGGTAATTGCGCACCGATATCGCCGACTTTCTTGCGTACCTGGTACCAAGTCTCCGGCACGATGGACGCGGGTGCCGAATCCTTGATGTTGAAGAAGATCAGCGATTCGCCGGGACGCGAGTAGCTGCGCAGAAAGTCGATCGACGGCGTTTCCTGCAGCTTGCGCGAAATGCGGTCGGTCACTTCCTCCTGCACTTGCTGCGCGCTGGCGCCAGGCCAGAAAGTTTGAATCACCATCACCTTGAAGGTGAAAGGCGGGTCCTCCGATTGCGACAGATGGCTGTACGACAGCATGCCGAACAGCGCGATCATGCCCATCAGGAAGAACACCAGCGACTGATGCCGCAGCGTCCACGCCGAAAGATTGAAGCGTTCTCCGCTGCTCATTGCGGTGCATCCTCAGGATGCGGCGGCGCTATCGGCGCGACTTTTTCGCCGGCCGACACCGTGTGCACGCCTTGCATCACGATGCGTTCGCCGGCCTTCAGGCCACTGGCAATCCACACATCCCGTTCGCCGTAGCGGACCACCGTGACCGGCCGCAATTCCAGCGTCGTATCGGCGGGACGGAGCACCCAAACGGCTGCATGCTCGTCCTGATGGAACAGTGCCGTCGCCGGAATGCTCACGGTCGCGGCGGAAGACTTGGTCGCCTGCATCGTGACATCCGCCGTCATGCCCAGTTGCAGCAAGCTTCCGGGTTGATCGAGCGTCAGCTTGACGAGGTAAGTGCGCGACTGCGGATCTGCGGATGGCGCGATCTCTCGCACACGTGCTTCATAAACGTGACCTGGCAACACCGACAGTGTCACTTTCGCCGCCTGCCCGATGGTGACGCCATCGACCCGACTTTCCGGCACATCGACATACACTTCGCGCTCGCCCGACCAGGCAAAGCCGAACACGGCTTGCCCGGCAGCCAGCACTTGGCCCACGTCCGCCTGACGGCTGGTGATGGCGCCATCGTGATCGGCGATCAACGTGGTGTAACGCGACTGGTTCTGCGCCAATTCGAACTGCTGCTTGGCCTGGTCGCGTCCAGCGAGCGCGGTAGCGTACGCATCCTGCGTCTGCTCCAGCTGCAGCTGGCTGATGAGATTCTGCTTGGACTGCGCTTCATCACGATCACGCTGCTGCGTGGCGAACAGCAAGCGATGTTCGGCTGCTTCCAGTGCCGCTTTCGCCGCGGCGAGTTGATTTGCCGAATCGGACGGATCGAGCTGGGCCAGTGCCTGCCCTTTCTTCACCACATCACCCGCATTGACGTAACGCGCGGTCAATTGGCCGCCCACCCGAAACGACAAAGGCATCTCGTAGCGCGCATGAATCTCACCGGGAAAACGGCCACCCGACTGGCCGTCGACCGACTGCACCGGCAACGCGATCACCGGCGAGGCCACCTGCGCCTCGGGTGCCTTTCGTCCGCAGGCGGCCAGCAAAAGCAGGGGAATGGCCGCGGCATAGGGCAGCCAGAGGTGTCGACGCGGCGGGGAAAATTCTCGGTAGCTCACAGGCCACTCCTGGGGATGGGCGGGGCTTGGGCGATCGGGAGGTCTCTAGCCCTCCCGGCCTTTTCAAATACGTTTAAGAACTCTAATACAGTACTGTATCTGAATGCAAACACGTATTGAAATGCATGTGCCGGACATCGTGGTACCATGGCGCATGCCTCGTAAACGATTGAGCCGCGAAGAAAGCCGTGAACAGACCCGCCTGCGCCTGCTTGATGCGGGGGCGGTAACCATTGCCAAAAAAGGGCTGTCCGCCACCAGCGTGGAAGACATTGCCGGGCATGCCGGCTATACCCGCGGTGCCTTCTACTCGAACTTCAAGAGCAAGACGGACCTGTTCATCGAGCTGCTCAAGCGCGACCACGTGGACATCCAGGAAGACTTGCAGCAATTGCTGGACGCCGATCTATCCGGGGAAGACCTGCAGCAACAACTCGCCCTGTTCTACAGCCAGTGTTATGGCGACAACACCAGCTATGTACTGTGGGCCGAAGCGCGATTGCATTCGGTGCGCGACGCAAAATTCCGTCAACGGCTAAACGCGCTGTGCCTGGAAAAGCGCGACGTGATCGCCTACTTCATCACGCAATTCTGCAAGCGGATGGACATGCCCCTGCCCGCCTCGGCGGCTGATCTCGCCTTGGCGATGATGGGGCTGATCGATGGCGTGAAGTACTTCAATATCAGCATGCCCGGCGAGATGCCGGATGCCGCCGCCGAATCGGTGCTCAGCAAGATCTTCAGCGCGACGTTCTTTAGTTCGCGCGCCTGAAGACGTTCAGTGCGCAGCTTTCGTTGGCGTTGAGTGGCGAAGCCGGTATTCGCCGTAACCCACGTATGCGCTTGCGATCAGCACCAGCAGGGCAAGCAGATACCAGGTAATCAGATAGCTGAGATGGTTGTTGGGAAAGCTGATGACTGTCTTGCCGCCATGTGGCCATGACGACTGCTCCGCCGTGACTGGCGCTGCATCCGCATCCACGAAATACGGCGCCACATTCGTCAGCCCGCGTGCGCTGGCAATGGCCTGCACATCGCGTGTGTACCAGCTGTTACGTGCCGGATCGTTGCGCCGCAGGAAAACCGGCAGCTCGGACATGCGCAGCAATCCTGTGACGGTGGTTTCGCCACTCGGGCCTGCGACGCAATGTCCATCGCGGCCGCACCAATCGGACGGCGCATATCCGCGATTGATCAGCACGATGGAGCCATCGGACATACGCAAGGGCGTCATCACCCAGTAGCCGCTGCCTTCGTCCGTCGCAGCCCAGATCAGGGTTTGACGATCATTGAGAAACACACCGCTCAGAACAACATGCCGGTACTCATCGTCCTGCGCATTCACATGGCTCCACTGATCGTGCCCAGGCGCGGCGACGGGCGGCGCATGCACGCGCTGATCGACATGCGCGATGAGATCGCGTTTCCAGGCAAGGCGGTGAACCTGCCAGTTGCCCAGGGCAATGAAGCCGCTGAACAAGCACAGCGCGAAAAGGGCGAGCAGCGTCAGCGCGAACGGTCCGCGCGGACCGCGCTCAACGTCTTCGGTGGAAATATCGGCTGGAGGCATGGTCGGGAATGATCGCATGCCTCCCGTGCTTCGGTCACGGCTGATTACGCGCGTCCTGCATCGTCCACGGCATCATGTTGTCGTTGAGGTGGTACATGATCCAGATCGAACCGCTCAACGTGATGACCACCAGCACGATCGTGAAGACCAGCGCGAGCATGTTCCAGCCGCCCTCGGACTTCGTGTTCATGTGCAGGAAGTAGACCATGTGCACGATGATCTGGATGCCTGCCAGCAAAAGTATCAAGGCATCGGCGGGGCCGGATTTGGCGAATGCACCACTCATCACCAGCCAGAACGGAATCGCCGTCAAAATCGCCGCGAGCGTAAAGCCCGTGAGATAGCCTTTCAGGGTGGCATGGATAGCGCCGACGCCGCTGTCGTCGTGCTCGTGCACGTCGTCGCCGTGAGCGGGCTGGGTGTGTTCGCTCATGGCAGCACTCCCATCAGATAGACAAAGCTGAAGACGCCCACCCACACCACGTCCAGAAAGTGCCAGAACATCGACAGGCACATCAGTCGGCGTTTATTTGCAGGAATCAGCCCTTTCTTGCCAACCTGCACCATCAACGTGATCAACCAGATGATGCCGCACGTCACGTGCAGACCGTGCGTACCGACCAGAGTGAAGAACGACGAAAGAAATGCGCTGCGCTGCGGACCGGCGCCGATGGAGATGAGGTGCGAGAATTCCGTCAACTCCAAACCGATAAAGCCTGCACCCAGCAGACCGGTGGCCGTCAACCACGCCATCATCGGGCCGCGTCGGTTTTGCTGCATTTCCAGCACGGCAAAACCGTAGGTGATGGATGAGAGCAACAGCAGCGTGGTGTTGATCGCCACCACGGGTAGCTCAAGCACCTGCGCCGCCGTCGGGCCGCCGGAATAGTTGCGCCCAAGCACGCCGTACGCCGCGAACAAGCAGGCGAAGACGAGGCAGTCGCTCATCAGATACAACCAGAAACCGAGCATCGTGCCGTTTTCGACGTGATGCTCGCCCTCGACATGGAAGCTCAGCGGCTGCGACGGACTGCTCATCGTGGTCGAGGTATCAGACATGGCCAAGCAGCTCCGTACGTGACGCTTCGACGCGTGCCACTTCGTCCGCCGCTATGTAGTAATCGCGGTTGTAGTTGAAGGTATGGCCGATCGCGGTGGCGATCAGCGCGGCGAAAGAGATGATCGCCAGCGGCCACATGTACCAGATCATCGCAAAGCCGAACACCGTGGCGAATCCGGCAAGGATGATTCCTGCCCCTGTGTTTTTCGGCATATGGATGGGCTGAAAACCTTGCTGCGGCCGCTGATAACGGTGCTGTTTCATCTGCCACCACGCATCGATGTCGTGAATGCACGGCGTAAAGGCGAAGTTGTATTTCGGCGGCGGCGACGAGGTTGACCATTCCAGCGTACGTCCACCCCATGGATCGCCGGTCACGTCGCGCAGCTTCTCGCGGTTGCGGAAGCTGACGTAAAACTGCATCAGCATGCTGAGGATGCCGAGCAAAATCAGGAAAGCGCCAAACGCGGCAATGACAAACCATTTCTGCAGCGATGGATCGTCAAAGTGACTGAGCCGGCGCGTGACACCCATGAAGCCAAGCACGTAAAGCGGCATGAAGGCGAAATAGAACCCGATCACCCAGAACCAGAACGCGCACTTACCCCAGAACGGATCGAGCTTGAAGCCGAATGCCTTGGGGAACCAGTAATTGATCGCCGCGAACATGCCGAACAGCACACCGCCGATGATCACGTTGTGGAAATGCGCGACCAGGAACAGGCTGTTGTGCAGCAAGAAATCCGCCGGCGGTATGGCGAGCATCACACCCGTCATGCCGCCGATGACGAAGGTCACCATGAAGGCCACCGTCCACATCATCGGCACTTCGAAAGTGACGCGGCCACGGTACATGGTGAACAACCAGTTGAAGATCTTCGCTCCCGTGGGGATCGAAATGATCATCGTGGTGATGCCGAAGAACGAATTGACGCTGGCACCCGAACCCATGGTGAAGAAGTGATGCAACCACACGAGGTAGGACAGCACTGTGATCACCACCGTGGCGTACACCATCGACGCGTAGCCGAACAGGCGCTTGCGACAGAACGTAGCAGTCACTTCGGAAAACACACCGAACGCCGGCAAGACCAGGATATAAACCTCGGGATGGCCCCAGATCCAGATCAGGTTGACGTACATCATGGCGTTGCCGCCAAGGATCGTGGTGAAGAAGTTCGTGCCGGCATACCGATCGAGCGCCAGCATCGCCAACGCAGCGGTGAGCACAGGGAATGCCGCCACGATCAGCACATTGGTGCACAACGCCGTCCAGGTAAAAACAGGCATCCGCATCAGCGTCATGCCGGGCGCACGCATCTTGATGATGGTAGTGAGCAGATTCACGCCCGATAACAACGTTCCGACACCGGCTATCTGCAAGGCCCAGATGTAGTAATCCACACCCGCATCCGGACTGGACACAATGTCGGAAAGCGGTGGATAGGCCAGCCAACCCGTACGCGCGAATTCGCCGATGAACAACGAGGCCATCACCAGCACAGCGCCGGCAATAGTCATCCACAGACTAAAATTATTGAGGAACGGAAACGCCACATCGCGCGCGCCGATCTGCAGCGGCATCACAAAGTTCATGATGCCCGTCACCATCGGCATGGCCACGAAGAAAATCATGATCACGCCGTGCGCGGTGAATATCTGGTCGTAGTGGAACGGTGGCAGGTAGCCGGTGGAATGGCCGAACGAAAGCGCCTGTTGCGCGCGCATCATGATCGCGTCAGAGAAACCGCGCAGCAGCATCACCAACGAAAGAATGATGTACATCACACCGATCTTCTTGTGATCGATGCTGGTAAACCATTCGTGCCAGAGATAACCCCAGAGGCGGAAATACGTGATCGCCCCCAGCAAGGCCAACCCAAGGAGCGCGACGACAATAAACGTGCCCACCACGATCGGCTCGTGGAGTGGAAGCTGGTCGATGGTGAGTCGACCGAAAATCAGTTGGGTCAGGTCGGGATGAGCAAGCATCTTGGGCACCCGTACACGGTCTGGCAGGTCACTATGGATGGGCCGTCGGCATGGCAGCCATGGCGTTCGAATCATTACTGGATCGCACAGCGCCCGCATCGGATGCTTTGGTATCGGATGCTTTCATGTTGCGCATGCATGACATGCTGTCCGGTTGAACACAGTTGGTCAGAATGTCCTGGTAAAGCCCGGCGTCCACAGAGGCGTAGCGATGTACTGGCTCGTCCTGGCTGGGCTGCTCGAGTTTCACATAAGCATCACGATTCAACGCGTTGCCGCTAGCCTTCGCCTGCTGCACCCACTGCGCGAATGCGTCATCGCTCACGGCGTGGAAGGTGAAGCGCATTCCGGAGAAACCCGAGCCGCTGTAATTGGCCGAAAAACCCTCGAAATCGCCGGGTTTATTCATCACTGCCTGCAGCTGGGTTTCCATATTAGGCATTGCGTAGATCTGGCCGGCCAGGGCCGGGATGAAAAACGAATTCATCACTGTCGAGGCAGTTATCTTGAACTGGATCGGCCGATCGACCGGCGCAGCCAGGTCGTTGACCGTGGCGATGCCTTGTTCCGGGTAGATAAACAGCCACTTCCAGTCGAGCGCGACCACCTCCACCGTCAACGGCTTCACACCCGCGGGAACCGGGCGCCCGACCGCTATGCGATCCAACGGACGATAGGGATCGAGCTTGTGCGTACTCACCCAGGTCAGCGCGCCCAGCGCGATGATGATCAGCAGCGGAGCCGACCAGATCAGCAACTCCAGCATGGTGGAGTGATCCCAATCCGGGTCGTAGTCCGCCTCTTTGTTCGACGCGCGGAAGTGCCAGGCAAATACAAAGATCAGCACCATCACCGGTACGATGATCAGCAGCATAAGCAGCACCGAATCGATGATCAGATCGCGTTGCTGCACAGCCAGGTCGCCTGATGGCGACATCAATACCGTATGACACCCCGCCAGCAGGGCAACGGCAATCAGGACCAGTCCTCGGAGAGCCTTCATGGACATAACCGGCGACTTAACCAAAAGGGAAAGGGATGTGCCTCGTTGAAAGGTACGCCGATCTGCGGGTCACAAGCAAATCGTTTGTATATTTTGTTCGATTCTGCCGATTTTTGTACGATTCTGCGCCTAAGCTGCACTATCAATACGTCCGCGTAACCAAGCAAAGCCCATGCACAATGCAAGCCGACCTAACGAATTGAAACATCGTGACAAGGTGCTGTTGAAGAGGCTACCGATCGCACCTGGCTATGTCGATACCCTTTTGGGGATTAGCAGCGAGCCCAGTTAACGACATACTCTTTACAAGAAATTGAACGCCTATCTCTAGCCTTGGCGCTAAGACGGTGCCATGCTGTAGGTGCCGCACCATCCCTTTCCGAGTAACGACGATGTCAAGTACGTTTCAGGAACAGCGCGAACCCGCCGGCTTCACCGAAGAAGAACTCAGGCGCATTCAAGCCCACGCGAAAGTGGCGCCGGGCGAGATCGCCATCGGCGTAGTGATTGGGCGAACTTCCGAATACTTCGATTTCTTCGTGTTCGGCATCGCATGCGTACTGGTGTTTCCTTCGGTCTTTTTCCCATTCGAAAACCGATTGGACGCGATGCTGCTGTCGTTCTCGGTCTTCTCGCTCGCATTTATCGCGCGCCCGCTCGGCACCACGCTGTTCATGTCGTTCCAGCGACGCTGGAGTCGCGGCACCAAGCTCACGATTGCGCTCTTTTTGCTCGGCAGCTCAACGGCGGGCATGGCCTTCTTGCCCAGCTACGCCGTGATCGGCGGCTGGGCCATCGGTCTATTGTCGTTATTCCGTTTTCTGCAAGGCATCGCGCTAGGCGGCTCATGGGATGGGCTGCCCTCCTTGCTTGCGCTCAACACGCCACCGGAACGGCGTGGGTGGTACGCCATGCTGGGCCAGCTCAGCGCGCCCATCGGATTCCTGATTGCCAGTGCACTGTTCCTTTTCCTGCACTCGCAATTGTCCAACGACGACTTCATCGACTGGGGCTGGCGCTATCCGTTCTTCGTCGCCTTCACCATCAACGTGGTAGCGCTGTTCGCGCGCCTGCGACTGGTGATGACCGAGGAATACACGCACGCGATGGAAGAACGCGAGCTGGAGCCGATCGGCATCATCGACATGCTGCGCAAGCAGGGCTACAACATTTTCGTCGGCGCATTCGCCGCACTGGCGAGCTATGCGCTGTTCCATTTGGTCTCGATCTTCCCTCTCTCGTGGATCACCCTGGGCTCGGTACAGTCGGTAGATTCCGTGCTCGCCGTGCAGATCGTCGGTGCTGTCGCCGGCATTCTCAGCATCATCGCATCGGGCATCATCGCCGATCGCATTGGCCGCCGGACCACGCTTGGCACAGCAGCCGTTCTCATCGGCATCTTTGCGCTGTTCGCACCATGGCTGCTCGGCGGTGGCGAAGTCGCCCAGGACACCTTTATCGTGGTGGGCTTTATCCTGCTGGGCCTGTCGTATGGCCAAGCGGCGGGCAGCGTGACGTCGAACTTTGAAATTCGACTGCGCTACACCGGTGCGGCACTCACCTCCGACTTCGCCTGGTTGATCGGCGCAGGCTTCGCACCACTCGTCGCGCTGGGCTTGTCCTCGCGCTTCGGCTTGGCGGCGGTTAGCGTCTACCTGCTATCCGGTGTCGCGTGCACGTTGATTGCCTTACGCGTCAATCGGGCACTAGCGGCACGCGAATAAGCTGGCAATCACTGACTCATCGAATCCACATTGAACACTGCACGATGTGCAGTGAGTGTGCGCGAACTCCATTACTGCACGCCTGCACGACCCATCTGTGTTTTAGATTTCGCAATAGCGTCCACAAGATCAGAGATCTGGAATCCCAGGTCACTGAAGAGCCGACCAATCAGCGCGCGACGAACAAAGAGCATCGTGCAGTCGTCTCTTGACGTTGTCACGCTACCGGCGAGTTGCGCCATCAACAGAAGCGTGTCTCGGACAGTGCACAAATCGTCGTAGTGATCTTGCGACAGCACGTAGCGCCGGGTTGAGGACCACCCCTCTTGCCTGCCGGAACCGGCGCAAGTCCACTTGTGATACATCGAATGCATAAGCGCGCTATAGAAGGGCTTGCCTCTAGGACTTAGCAGCCCTAGCGAGTTCAGCTCATCCGCTATCTGGGGAAAACTTAAGCCAGAGTCGTCCCGCAGCCGCAGGACTAGCTCGGCAAGCGACGCGTGCTCAACAGTATGGCTGGACTGCCACAGCTGAGGGGTAGTCACCACGACCGTGCAACAGAGCTTACCCCCGTTGGAAACTATTCCACCGTGACAGACTTAGCCAAGTTACGCGGCTGATCCACGTCAGTGCCGCGCAGCACAGCAACGTGGTAAGCCAGCAATTGCAGTGGCACGGTGAACACCGCCGGCGCTATGAATTCGCCACCTGCATCGATGCGCAGAATGATCCCGCGCGCAGCGTTGCCGTCGATGTGTGCGGCGGAGTCGGCGAAGACGATGAGTTCGCCGCCGCGCGCGCGCACTTCTTGCAGGTTGGATTTGAGTTTGTCGAGTAGCGGGCCGTTCGGTGCTACTGCGACGACTGGCATGTCTTCGTCGACGAGTGCGAGTGGGCCGTGCTTGAGTTCGCCGGCCGGATAGGCTTCGGCGTGGATGTAGGAAATTTCCTTGAGCTTGAGCGAGCCTTCCAGCGCTACTGGGTAGTGCGCGCCGCGGCCGAGGAACAGGGCGTGATTGCGGTGAACGAAGCGCTCGGAGAGTTCGATAATTTGCGGCTCGAGCTTTAGTGCATCTTCGATCGCGCGTGGAAGATGAAGTAGCTGCGTGCACAGATCCTGATAGCGCGCGCTGTCCAAGCCATGTTGCTTGGCTAGATGCAGCGTGAGCAATGCGAATGCAGTGAGCTGCGTGGTGAAGGCTTTGGTGGAGGCGACGCCGATTTCAGGGCCGGCGCGTGTCATCAGCTTTAGGTCGGCTTCGCGTACGACGGAGGATTCGGGCACGTTGCAGATGGCGAGCGTGCCGAGATAGCCGCGTCGACGCGATTCGCGCATGGCGGCCAGCGTGTCGGCGGTTTCGCCCGATTGCGAGATGGCGACGAACAAGGTGCCTTCTGGCACCACGGCTTCGCGGTAGCGGTATTCGCTGGCCACTTCCACGCTGACGGGCAGGCGTGCGTATTCTTCCATCCAGTATTTGGCGACGAGGCCGGCGTGGTAGCTGGTTCCGCAAGCGACGATGTGCACGCCTTTTACTTTCGCAAGCAACTCATCGCCGCCGACGCCGAAGATATTGGGCAGCACGCCATGGGTGCCGATGCGGGCTTCGAGTGTGTCGGCCACGGCGCGTGGCTGCTCGAAGATTTCCTTCTGCATGTAATGGCGGTATTCGCCACGCTCGACAGCGTCGGCCGAAAGTTCGCTTTCGTGCATGGCGCGCTCGACGGGTTTGCCGTCGAGGGTGTAGATCTGGATGGCATCGCGACTGATTTCGACGACATCGTCTTCGTCGAGATAGATGATTTTGTTGGTGACCTGAATCAACGCTTGCGCATCGGAGCCGAGAAAGTTTTCGCCGATGCCCACGCCGATCAGTAGTGGCGCACCGCGACGTGCACCTACAACGCGACCGGGTTCATCGCAACTGATAACTGCGATGGCGTAGGCGCCTTCGAGTTCGCGCACGGTGGCGAGCACTGCTTCGCGCAGGCTCATGCCTTTGGTGATGTTTACATCGATCAGCGCGGCCATGACTTCGGTGTCGGTTTCCGACGTGAAGGCATAGCCTTTGGTCTGCAGCTCCGTGCGCAGGGAGGCATAGTTTTCGATGATGCCGTTGTGCACGAGGGTGACGCGACCGATCATGTGCGGATGCGCGTTCGCTTCGTTCGGCACGCCGTGCGTAGCCCAACGAGTGTGTGCGATGCCGGTGCCGCCCGGAAACGGATCGGCGAGGTAGATCGCCTCCATCTCACGAACCTTGCCTTTGGCACGTACACGACGAACTTGCCCAGCTTCGAGCACTGCCAGGCCAGCCGAGTCGTAACCGCGGTATTCGAGTGCCTTGAGGCCGGCTATCAACAGCGGTGCCACATCTCGTTGAGCGGCGGCGGCGACAATTCCACACATGGCGGTGATTCCTTGTACGAAGAACGCGAAGCCGAGGCTTCGATGT